>Ga0180432_10003702_pt1 | contig 21593 bp, 14 predicted proteins | sample SS_ome_10_FD_132414 | JGI IMG/M metagenome (GOLD analysis project Ga0180432, IMG submission 132414) | Hypersaline lake sediment archaeal communities from the Salton Sea, California, USA - SS_1_MS_2 metaG | ecosystem: Environmental > Aquatic > Non-marine Saline and Alkaline > Hypersaline >...
AAAACTGTGGGTGCCATGCCCACGCTTGCCGTGGGCATGTTTGCGGAGGTTGCCCAACATGCCCACGGCGAGCGTGGGCATGGCACCCGACAACCAACAATCTTAATTGTCACAAGGTACTAGCCGCCCCCTGCAAAACGAGGACACACTGATGTACAACCTTCGACTATCGAACTGGTTTAGCTGCTTTGCCGGTGTCGCACTGTTTAGCTTGCCGGTTTCCACCGTTGCCGGCGAAGACTGGCCGGCGTATCGGCACGACGCCGCGCGAAGCGGCATCACCGCTGAGAAAATCAAGCCGCCGCTGGTCCAAAGCTGGGTCTTCCAGTCGCGCCATGCCCCGCAACCGGCCTGGGGGAAGCCCAAGTCCCGGCCGATCGAGGATATCCTCGAGTTGCCGCGGAACCGTTTTGACGACGTCTTCCAACCGGTCGCCGCCGGCGGGGCCGTCTACTTCGGCTCGTCGGCCGAGAACAAGGTCTTCTGCCTCGATGCGGCGACCGGTAAAATCCGCTGGACGAAAATCCTCGGCGGACCGATCCGCCTGGCGCCGACGATCGCCGATGGGCGCGCCTATGTCGCGTGCGACGACGGCTACGCCTATTGTCTCAGTGCCAAGGACGGTTCCGTCGTGTGGAAGTTCCACGCTGCGCCCGAAGACCGCCGCGTGCTGGGCAACGGCAAGATGATCTCGCTCTGGCCGCTGCGGACCGGGATTGTCGTTGACGATGGAATCGCATACTTCAGCGCCGGCATCTTCCCGGCCGAGGGCGTCTTCTTCTACGCGGTCGATGCGGCCGACGGGCGTGAGATCTGGCGAAATGACACCTGCGGCGAACCGGCGATGAGCAGGGTCTCGCCGCAAGGCTACCTGCTCGCCTCGAAGACGACGCTCTACGCCCCACTGGGCCGGTGCTCGCCCGCCGCACTGCGCCGCAGCGACGGAACGCTCATCTCCGAGGGGCCCTTCTTCGGCAAGAGGGTCGGCGGCGCCTACGCCCTGCTGGTCGGCGACGACGTCTACACCGGCACCGAAGAGATCACCGCCTATCACGGACAGAAGCAGGACCGTTTTGCCAAATTTGCCGGGCGGAAGATGGTCGTCGCCGGCGACACCGCCTATCTCGCAAACAACACCCAACTGATGGCAATGGATCGTGGATCGAAACCCAAGATCCGTTGGAAGGTCAATTGCCCTTGCCACGACGAACTGATCCTCGCAGGCAACATCCTCTTGGCCGGCGGAAAGGACCAGGTGGTCGCGGTCAATGCCGCCGACGGCAAGCAACTCTGGACCGCCAAGGTCGACGGCGCCGCCAAAGGCCTCGCCGTGGCCGGTGGCCGCCTGATTGTGAGCACCGACAAGGGCTTGATCTACTCGTTCGGCCCGAAGGGAACGGCGGAACACGGGACGATCAGCGAAACAACAGTCAAAGATCCCTACGCCAAGTCGCCGAAGCACAACCACTTCCGTGAAATGGCCAAAGGAATCCTCGAAATGGCAGAGACCGACCGAGGCTACTGTCTCGTGTGGCATTTCAACACGGGCCAGTTGCTTTATGAACTCGCCGAACAAAGCGACATGACGGTGTACGGCGTATCACCGGACGCGAAGAAGGTGGCGGCCGTTCGCAAGACGATTGACGCTGCCGGGCTGTACGGGCGAGTGTGTGTTGAACAACAGCCACCGCATGGGATACCCTATCCCAACTACTTTGCTAACTTGATTGTGATGGGAGATATTTGGGATTGGGACAAACCATCTAAGCAACGCCAGAGACCACACCTCCGACGACTGTGCGACCTAGTCAAGCCGTTAGGGGGGAAAATGCTTTTCGAGTCGCATTTCGCTCGGAGCTTGCCGGAAGAGCGGGATTATGGCTCGTACACAACCACTGGGTATCTTTTCGGGTTGGCCGAACTAACGCGAGGGCAACTGCCCGGCGCCGGCAGTTGGACTCACCAGTACAGCACCCCGGCCAACGTGGCGTCGAGCGACGACAAGCTCGTGAAGGCCCCGTTCGGCGTGCTCTGGTTCGGCAGGCCCGGCCCGGAACGGATGGCCAACCGTCACACGCGTGCGGCCGCCCCGCTGTATCTGGACGGGCGGTTCTTCGTCCAGGGCGAAGACTGTGTTTTGGCGTACGACGCTTACAACGGCCTGAAACTCTGGGAGCGCGAAATCCCCAACCCGATCAGCTACCGCCCGGTCGCCAGCCACGACATGAGCACGCTGGCCCTGAGCAAGGAGGCCCTGTTCGTGACCGTCGCCGACAAGTGCCTGAAGCTCGATCCGGCCACCGGCCAACTGAAGGCAACCTTCCACGTGCCGAAGGCCAAAGACGGCAAACCTCGCCGCTGGGGATACGTGGCCTATGTCGAGGGCCTGCTTTACGGCAGCCGCACGCCCGCCCGTTATGAAAGCGACATGGTCTTTGCCATGAATCCCGACACCGGCGAAGTCGTCTGGATCTACGAGGGCGTGAAGATTTCGCACGGCACGATCACGATCGGCGACGGCTGGGTGTTCCTTCTTTCGAGTAGCGCGACCGAAGAGGACCGCAAGCGGGCGATCGAAGAGCGTCGCAAACAAATCGAAAAGCTGCCGGAAAAGGAACGGGCCCGGGCACTGGCCGATCTTCAAAAGGCCGACATCCGCATGGTCGTTGCCCTGGACACGAAGACCGGCAACCTCAAGTGGCAGCGCCCCGTCGACGTCAGCCGTCTGCCCGGCAAGAGCAAGAGCGGGAGCAAGGAACAGGCCGCCATGTACAACGACGGCGTGCTGGTTCTGTTCGGCGTCTATCTCGACGGCCACCACTGGAAGGAGTTTTTCGCGGGCGAGTTCAACGCCCGGCGGGTCACTGCGATCTCGGCCGCCGACGGCAAGCTGCTCTGGGACAAGCAGATCGGCTATCGCGTCCGCCCGTTGATCGTCGGCGATACGCTCCACGCGGAACCTTGGGCGTTCGATCTTCACACGGGCCAACAGCGGATGCGGCCCCACCCGGTCACCGGGGCCGAGGAGGCGTGGCAGTTCGCCCGGCCGGGGCACCACTGCGGCTGCCCGGCCGCCTCACCCCACTGCCTGTTCTTCCGGTCGTGGTGTCTCGGCTACTACGACCTCGACGGCGACTACGGCATCATGCACTTCGGGGCGCAGCGGCCGGGATGCTGGATCAACTTCCTGCCGGTCGGCGGGCTGCTGCTGATGCCCGAGGCCAGTGCCGGCTGCATGTGTGCGTTCCCGAACATGTGTACGGTCGTCTTTGAGCCGACCGAGCGGCAGAAGGCCTGGGCATGGTACAGCGCCCCGGGGCCGATGACGCCGGTGAAGCGTCTGGCGATCAACTTCGGCGCCCTCGGCGACCGCAAGGACCCCGGCGGCGGCCTCTGGCTCGGCTATCCCCGACCCTACAAAGGCCGGCTCGTGATGGATCTCAAGGTCGACGCCTCGTTTCATCCCGGCGGCAAGTTCGCGACCGGAAACTCCGTCTATACCAAGACCGGCAAAACAGACATCCCCTGGCTGTATAGCTCCGACGCCCGCGGCTTGCGGAAATGCACGATCCCGCTGCTGGGGCGCGACGACGGCGCCTCGCAATATAGCGTGCGGCTCGCCTTTGCCGATCCGGAAAACGACAAACCGGGGCAGCGAGTCTTCGACATCAAGCTGCAAGGCAACGTCCTGGCGAAGGACTTCGACATCGTCAAGGAGGCCGGGGGACAAAACCGGGCCGTGCTCAGGGAGTTCGACGGTATCGAGGTCGACGACCGGCTCACGATCGAACTGATTCCCAAAGTCGGTGTGGATCCGAAGGGTCCCGGCCCCGAGTCCTCGCAAGAGCCGATCCTTTGCGGTGTCGAGATCGTGCGCGAAGGGGTGGTCAAACTCGGCTGCTCGCTGCCCGACTTCGTCACCAGCAGCTTGATGCCCAGCCCATCGGCCGAGTTGAAGCTGTCGAACCTGCGAGACAACACGATCGAGTGCAAGGTGCAGCTCGCCGCGCCGAAGGGATTCACCGTCTCGCCCAAGCAGAAGGACGTCGAGCTGGGCAGCGGCAAGCGGATGGCCTTGCCCGTTGAACTCAAAGTCGCCGACGACGTCGCGGCCGGCGACTATCCGCTTACGATCAAGCTGGTCCGCGGCGACGGTTCGGTCGAGTTGGAGAAGTCGGTGCGGATCAAGCACCTCGGCCGCCGCGGCCGCGCCGTTTTGCAGCCGGTCGAAGACGCCTACGTCCACCAGAAATATCCCAACCGCAACAAGGGCGCCGCCGACGTGTTGCTGTTGGACGGGGGCGACCGGAAGATGGGCGACCGCGACCATGCCCAGTTCTTTCTCAAGTTCCGCGTCGACGTACACGGCAAGCCGGTCTCCGCCGTGCTGCGCCTGACCAACGCCGGCAACCCGACGAGCAACTCCGGGCGTGTCTGCCGGGCGGAGGGGGCTTGGAGCGAAAAGAAGCTGCTCTACCAGGGTCGCCCCAAGGTCGGCAAAGAACTGGCCCGTCTCGGACCCGTCCGCGAGCACCAGGTCGTCGAAGTCCCGCTGGACGTGAAGCTCGATCCCAAGTGCGAGCTGGACCTGGTGATCGACCCGGTCAACTGCGACGGCGTAACCTACATCTCGCGCGAAGGGGCAAAACCGCCCGAGTTGATTGTCGAGTTTGAACCGACGGGAGAATGACGAAATACGAATCTCGAAATACGAAATCCGAAACAAATACGAATCTCGAAATCAGAAATCCGAAACTCGGTCTTCACGCCCAAACCTCGATCTCCACACCCAAACCGAGTTTCAATCCGTTTGAGACACTCCCCATTCGGATTTCGAATTTGTTTCGTATTTCGAGTTTCGTATTTCGTATTTTCTTAACCCATTATCCCGGCTACTTCCACTACGGGCTCGCGTCGGGTTCGTTCGCCGGGGGCGCCAGTGCCGGGCCTGTGGGATCGACATCCAGGTCCATGATGGCAGCGGGATCGGGCTCGGTCGGCGGGGGGCCGGTTTCCTCTGCCGGTTCAGCAGACGCGTCGCCCTCCTTGGGCTTCGGCTCGCCCGCGGCGGGGGCCTCCTTTTTCGGCGCCGCGTCGCCGGCCGCGGTCTCACTCTCCTTTGCTTTCGCCTTCTCGCTTGCAGGTTGGTCGGTTTTCTTGGTGTCGCAGCCGCACGGCTTGTCCGTTGCGGAGATGCACCCGATCACAAACAGGCCGACAATCGCGATCGCCGGCAGTCCTAATCTTCTCATGGGAAACTCCTCATAATCATTGGTTCTGTAACTTATTCCTCGTCTTCATCCTCGTCCACGTTGCCTTCCCGTATGGTCGTGTCGATAGGGCCCGATTTGGCGGGCTTTTTGCCGCCCTTGCCGGCCTTGTCCTTGCTGCTTGCGCCGCCCTTGTCCTTGCTGCTTGCGCTGTTCTTGCCGCCCGAGCTGCTTGGGCTCGACGGCTTGTCGGCCTTGGAACTGCACCCGACAAAAAACAGCCCGAGAATCACAACGGCCGCCAGTACAAGTTTTTTCATGGGAAACTCCTCTCCATTTCGTAGGGTAACATGGGAAAATTCCGTACCGGAAGTGGAAACCTCCTATAGAGGATAGTGTTTTCGGCCGGGGATGTAAATATGCCGCGGGGTCCGGGGGACGGTTTTCTCGGGCCCTTGCCGGGCCGAGAGCGGGTGTCTTGGCAATCTGAATGGGGCAGGCTTCAGGCTTCCAGCCTGCCGGGAAAGCAGCTTCTTGGCCGGTGTGATCTTGACTCTTCCGCAGGCGGCGTTACGATACCCACAGTGGATCGTCAACCGGCAACCAGCGAGAACCGAAAGCGGAGCCAATCATGTCGGCACTGGTACGGTGCAAAGCGTGCGGATATATCATGAAAGCCGAAAAGGTCGGCGAGGTCTGTCCGGCGTGCGGGCTGAAAAGCAAGGTCTTTGAACCCTATGAGGACAAGGTCTCGCCGAGGCGCAGATTCCTGCTGGACCTCGACGCGCATCCCATCCTGGTGCATTTTCCCCAGGCGTTCGCCTCGATCCTGCCGCCGCTGATCGTGCTGAACTTCGTGCTCGACCTGCTGTTTCCGGGGCAGTACGTCGACCAACTCAGGCACGTGATCGTCTTCACTGCGCTTGTGTTGCCGGTGACGTGTGCCGGGGCGATTGCCAGCGGGCTGTTCGATGCGCGCTTGAAGCTGAAGAAGCTGACCACGCCCGCCTTGTTGCGGAAGATCGCCGCCGGGGTCGGCATGCTGGTGTTCTCGTCGGCCAACACCGCCCTTATTCTATTGCGAGGTTTCGGATCGGAAACGCGAATCTTCGTCCTGGCCCTCGCCCTGGCGTGCCTCATGTGCGCCGTCTTGCTGGGCATGATGGGCAAGAGACTCATCCCCGTGATTCTGCCCGGTAAGTGATTTCTCTTTTCGTATCAAGGGGTGCTTCCATGAAAAACGGAACCGAACAAAAGCAGAAACCCCAATGCGTGGCCTGCGAGGTTGGCGCCGTGGCCCTTTCCGCGGACCAGACCCGGCAGCAACTCGACGCCCTTTCCGGCTGGCGGCTGATCGACGACGGCAAGAAGATCCAAAAGGATTGGGCCCTGAAAAACTTCCAGGCCGCCATCGACTTCTTCAACCGCGTCGGCGAGATCGCCGAGCAGCAGGGCCACCACCCCAACCTGCACCTGGAGAGTTACCGCAACGTCTCGATCATCATCTCAACGCACGCCATCGGCGGCCTCTCCCAATACGATTTCGCCCTGGCCGCTGCGATCGACCAGTTGCCGGTGACGTTGAGGAAGGGGAAGTAGCCTACTCAAGTTCCAACTCCACCAGCGTCACGCTGCAGGCGGCCACGGGGAGCTTGTCCTTGACGTCGCTCAGCGGTGATTCCTCGATGGTGACCTTCGGCGGCTTGCCGGGTTCGTTGTAGGCCATCGGGTCGGGGCCGGCGATTTGCCATTGCTTGCCGCGGCCGGTTGGCTTCACGCCGGTGATCTCGATGGGCAGGTCGAGCTTCTTCATCGTCGGATTGACGATCCCGATCGTGAGCTTCTTCTTGTCAACGGTCAGTGCGGCCATCACGTCCAACGGCGGATCGGCCGTTACCTTGACCGGCAAGGTGCCGAAGTGCTGCCGGTAGAGCTTCAACGCCAGACCGGTCGTGGCGAACGACGCGTCGGTCTTGCTCGTCTTGATGCAGCCGATCACGTTGACCGTCTGGGCGTAGTTGGCCATGAACATGATGTCGCTCTGCCGGGCGTACTCGTGCAGGCCGGCGGCGACGCCCAGGGCGTCTTTCAGGAAGTAGCGGGTGCCCAGTTCGCCGAACTCGTGCGGGCCGTACCAGTAGTTCCACTCGTCCAGGGCGATGTCGATGTCCTTGCCCTTCAGAGAATCGAACCGCTTGCGGTAGTCGCGGTGGGCCTGGGCCTTGCCGCGGACGCTGTCGGGGATCTGCTTGACGTGCGACGACAGGGCTTTTTGCTGGTGGCGGTAGAAATGTTCGCTGACCAGGTCCATGTGGTCGGCGCAGTGCTGCATCATGCCCTCGCTCCATTTGCCGGTGGCGCCGACGGCCACCACTTTGATCGACGGGTCCTCTTTCCGCATGGCTTCGGCGAACTCGTTGTGCTTCTTCTGGTACTTTTCGAGCGGCATGTGGCCAAGCTGCCATCCGCCGTACATCTCGTTTCCGATACCCCACCACTTGACCTTGTAGGGCTCGGGATGTCCGTTCTTGGCTCGCAGTTTGCCCATCGGGGTATCGGCTGCACCGTTGCAGTACTGGAGTTCCTCGACGGCGCTTTTCAAGCCGCCGAGCCCGCTGTTGACGGCAATGTATGGCTCGGTATCGACCAATCTGCAAAAGGCCATGAACTCGTCGATACCGACGTCGTTGTGCTCGACGCCGGTCCAGGCGGGGTTCTTGCGCGGCGGGCGTCGGTCGCGGGGGCCGATGCCGTCGCGCCAGTCGTAGCCGCTGACGAAATTGCCGCCGGGCCAGCGGTAGACCGGCGAGTTGAGTTCTCTGAGCAACGCCAGCGTATCCGCCCGAAAGCCCTCGACGTTATCGCCGGGCATCAGCGACGCCGTGCCGACGTAGCACTTGCCCTGCTCGACGTGGATGGCCAGGGACGCCTTGCCGGTCGATTCGGCGGCCGTGAACTTCAGCGGGAACTTCTCGTACTTGTCGCCGACCTCGACGGTGGTCCCATCGCCTTCGGCGCCGCTGAGTGCGATCTTCACGGTCGCCTTGCCGCCGTCGGCCTTCAGCCAGACGTAGCCGACGTACTCTTTACCCTTCACAATTGCAAGATCGTTTTGGCGAATGCCGCTTTTGGCGCTCACCAAGGGTGTCTGGTCGCCGACGAACGAATCCTCCTTGACCATCTTGACCCCGCCGGCCGGGCCGACGATCTCCCACGGCGAGGCGCCCACCACGGGAAACCGCGTGTTCTGAAGCCTCTTATACGGGTCGTACTTGGACGTGACGGGGAAGTAGAACTTGCGGTCTTCGAGCATTTCGGCCCAGATGCCGCCGTAGATGCATCGGCCCAGGTGCTCGATGAACTGGCCGTAGATGTATTTCGAGATCGGGTGGCCGGTTTTGGCGGCGTCGATCGCGACGGTCGGCTGCCAGTCCTTGCCGGAGAGTTTTACCAGTTGGATGTCGTCGTAATAGGCCTTTCCGGTGGCGAGCCCCCATCCGCCCAGCAGGCAGTTGATTTGCAGGGAGGTTTCGCCGGCGGTGTCGAATGCGACCTGGACCTTGGTCCAATCTTTGGTCCCGGTGACGGCGCCGGTTTGGGTCGGCTGGAGATTGTGGATGTTCAGCAAGGCACCTTTTGCGGCGCGTCCGCCGCGGCGGGGATCGAGGTCCTCGGTCTTGATCCAGCCGGAGAGCTGGTACAACGAGTGGGGGTCGACGGACACAGTAGTGGTCCACGCGCAATCGGCTCCTTCCTCGGACGAGATCAACAGGCTGTGTTTGCCGGTCCGTGCGACGTCGGCGACGGAGAACTTTCCTTTGCCGCCCCAGGTCTGGGTCGTCCAACTGGCCGGTTTGGCGCCGGCCGTCTTCTCAAACGAGGGATTGGGCAACAAGTTTTCCGCTTTCTTCCCGGGCTTCTTCTCATCAGTCTTCTCGGCCGTGACGGCGCGTTCGGCGCCTATCAACATCGACCATGCAAACAGTATGCTCAAGGTGATCTGGCGGCACATTATCGTTTGTTCCTTTCGGGAAAGCCTGTGGTCGCAGGGTTTGTTTGTTTCGTCCCGGTCGGGCGATTATTCCCCCAACGAATCCTTCAACCCGCGCAGCTCGCCGCCGATCCGCTCCTGCTCGGAAAGCATGTTCGCTATCTCGCTTCGCAACTGGGTGACTTCCGTGAGGAGTTGCTCCATGTCCTTGCGAATCGCCTTGATGATCTCGGTTTCGACCGTGGCGGCGGGCTTGGCGGTCGGGGCAGACGGTGTCTCGGCGACAGGCTGTGGCGGCGGAGGCGTTGCCTCGGCGGCGGGCGGCGGCGGTGCGGATACCGGCTTCCCACCGCTGCGGCCGGCGTATTCGGCTCGAAGCTTCTCCAACTCGGCCGGCGTGTAGAGCCCATGGGTAACGACGTGTCCCCGGCCTTCGGGCGTCAGCGGAATCACCAGCCCTCTCGATTTCAGCGCCGCGAGGATCGGTTGCAACGCGGCGAGATCGGCGATCGGCTCCATGCGCGACGCCCGGGCACGGAGTTCCCCGACGGTCTGCGCCCCGCGCAGGAGCAACTCTGCCATGACGGCCAGCTCGACCTTATCCACGCCGAGCCATTCGTACAGGTAGTGCCGGAATTTCGCCACGCGGCCGTATCCTTCGATGATTCCGACCGCCCCCGCCTCGCGGAGGCGTTCGAGCGACTGCTCCACGTCGTCGGCATCCAAGGACATCAGCGGGAAGCGGTTGCTCTTCTGGTTGCAGGCGTTGCAGATCGCGTTGAGCGACATGGGATAGGCATCGGGGGTCGTCTTGGCCTTTTCGGCCAGCGCGCCGGCCACACGGCGATCGATTGCCCCGATCGGCTGCCACTTCGGTTTGGCTTGATCCGCTCCTGGCGTGGCGTTTTGATCCATCATTCACTCCCCTTTGGGCTGCCGCTGAGGACGTCGGTTCACTTCTTGGACGATTTCCGCGACGAGCCCTTTGCTCCTCTTTTAGCCTTTCCCTCCTTCGCGGTTTGATCCTTGCTCGCCCCTCGTCCCTTGCCCCCCTTTCCCCGGCCTCGCGATCCGTCTCCGGTGCGTTTGGGACGTTTCTCCAAGTTCGAGTCGATAATCAAGCCGATAGCCTCTTCCCAGGTGGGAATGGCACGATGGCCGTGTTTCGCCTTTTTCTTAGCGCCCTTGTCCCGCTCCTCATCCTCGCTGTCCGGTTTCGATTTCTTGCTGCAACGCGAGCGTTTTTCCTTTTTCGAGGGTTTCTCGGGTTCGACATCGGACACATCCGCGTCGGATGCACCGATCACGTCGGCGGGCGATTCCGAATCGGCGGTTTTCTCCTGTTTTCGGCCGGGGGCGCGACGGCGCCGCCGCTTCGGCCGTCTTTTTTCCGCCTTGCCTTCTTCGTTCCCCGGTTCACCGGACACCGACTCCTCTTCAACTGCGTCCGAGACCTCATCGGTCTGGTCGGCCTCGAACTCTTCGGAATCCTCGAATCCCGCCTCGGACAACTCCTCGGCGGCATCTTCCACGTCCCGGGACATGCGCCGGCGCCGCGAAGGGGTCTGTTTGACACCTTCCGACGGTTGTCCGGCCGACAGGGCCGGCTCTGCGTCGGTAGATCCTCCGACGAACTCAGCCGTCTCCACCCGGACTTCAGTCGTCTCGTCAAGGAGGCCGTAGCCGAACGGCTGTTTGGCAATTTCGTCGCGGGGTTTGGATTGCCTCTCAACCTTCGTTTTGGTAAAGATTTTCTTTTGGAAGGGGGGTTCCGCAGCCTTCTTCTCGCTCGAGGGCTCAGCCGGCGGTCGAGGCTCGATGCCCAACTCAGTGGCTAAAGTATCCCAACCAGAGGGAGTCGACTCCGGCGCCGGTTTTTCATCCGTCTCTTGGTGCGCTGATTCCTCGGGCTCGGGTTCGGGGCTCGGGAGTACCGGTTCGCTTGGTGTTTCCGGGCTCGGCGTTTCGTCCGTTTGCTCGGCTTCCGACTCCTCGGCAGGGGGGGAGGTCCCCAACTGAGACGCCAAATCTCGCCAGTGGTTTGCTGGATCGCTCATGTTCGTTAGTCGTTGGGAGAAAAGGGGTTATGACTACCCTCGCCGGGCAGTCTCAATGTTTTCGCATCAGACCCTATAATATACGGTCTTACGCCGTTGTTGGAAAGGCTGCTCAGCCTGGTATTGGTCGGAAAGCACGCCATGCCGGATGGTCCGCGATTCCTGTTCGTAGCGTGTCAAGTCGGGGCCGAGAGGGCCGTAAAGGGGGAACTTGCGCGCCGCTGGCCGGGGTTCCGCTTTGCCTTTTCTCGACCCGGATTTCTCACCTTCAGGCTTCCCGAGAATCACCGCCTGCGAGCAAACTTCGACCTGGAATCGGTCTTTGCCCGGTCCTACGGCTTCTCATTGGGCAAATCGGTTGGCAAGGATGACGGCGAGTTGGCCCGAGGTGTATGGGAATGGTTCGGGGCCCGGCCGGTTCAGCGAATCCACGTCTGGCAGCGCGATACGGCGGCGCCGGGCAATGGCGGTTTCGAGCCCTCGATCACTCCGGCGGCAACGCAGGCCCACTGTGCAATCCGCCGATATTGCCCCCGGCCGGAGATGCTCTCCCCGGAAGATGCCGATTTGCTCCAGCCGGCCCGGCGGGGTGAGTTGGTGCTCGACTGCTGCTTGGTCGAGCCGAGCGAGTGGTGGGTCGGTTACCATCGGGTGCGAGAAACACCTTCGCGTTGGCCGGGCGGAATCATGCCGTTGCGCCTTCCGGCCGACGCCGTGAGCCGCGCCTGGTTGAAAATGGAGGAAGCGCTGCGTTGGTCGGAGTTGCCGATCGGCAAGGGTGCTCGCTGTGTTGAGATCGGCAGCTCGCCGGGCGGAGCCACGCAGGCCCTGCTTGCCCGGGGAATCGTCGTCACCGGGATCGACCCGGCGGAGATGCACCCGAGTGTGCTGGAGCACCCCAATTTCTCGCACATCCGGCGCAAGGCCATGGCCGTTCGCCGCCGCGAGTTTCGCAAGATTCGCTGGCTCACCGCGGACATGAACGTCGCGCCCGAGTATACGCTGGATTGCGTCGAGGCCATCGTGACCCACCCGGAAGTAAGTATCCGCGGGTTGCTGCTGACGTTGAAACTGCCGCAGTGGAAACTGGCCGACGAGATACCCGAATACCTGGCCCGGGTGAGGACTTGGGGATACAACGTCGTTCGAGCAAGACAGTTGCAGACGAATCGTCGCGAGATTTGCGTGGCGGGGTTGCAGCGACCGTTCCGGCGAAAACCCTTCGCCAGACGCAAGGGCAACTAATCCGTAATTCTTTCCCCAGACTACCCAATTGCGGCCACCCCGACGTTTTGGGGCGAGTTTGGCGAATATGGAAAAAGGGCGGGACTTAGCACTCAAGGTAAAGGAGAAATTGCGCCGATGGACCGGGTGGACGCGCCAGTTGCACGAGCCAATCTGACAGTCCATTGGTACGCGGCCCCTGAATCCACGGAATGAACTTCGGGCAATCCGCCCCGGTTGCGTCAGCACGGGGACGGAGAAACCCACATGGAAGTCTGCCCCCCCCGGCTGACGATCTGCTGTGGCCATCGTGCCATGCGACCCAGGATAGGGTCACACTGTCTGCGCGGGGTGGAAGACAGGAGATGGACGATGAAGCTACGTTGCCACCGGCACTCCGTTTTTGCGGTTCTCAAGGCCTCAGCCCCGCTGTTGTTGATCCTTGCACTGCTGCTGTTTAGCCCCCGGGCGGTGCAAGCCGACGGGCCGAGTGAAATATCCGGCCCGACTCTCGGGTCTGCGTCCGGTTCGCAAGTCGGCCCGTCCCGGGATGCCGGTTCAGCCGGAACCGAGTCGGCGTCGAAGACGGAAAAATCGGCGGAGAAGACCGACGAGGCGGCCTCGAAGACCAAGTCCGCCGGCGAATCGCTGGCCCCGGGCATGGTCACTCTCTTGCAGCGGGAAATTATGCGGGCGCTCAGGAAGCGAAATGTAGAAAGCAGATACAACCAATTTCGCAGCTTCGCCGGCGCCAAGCTCAGCTCCTCGGCCCGCCCGTACACCGGATCGGAGTTGGCCGGCAACTGCCGCCTGAGTTGGTACGACCACTTGCTCCGCAACCCCGTGAAGGCCCCGGCCGAGGCCGAAGAGTTCACGCGAAAGCTGCACCTCGCAGCACAAGGCGACCACAAGGGCCTCGACGAGATCATGGCCATGGCCGGCAAGAAGCTCGACCTGGCCGATCGCAAACCCCGCGAGTTCGACGCCGTCGACTCGCCACAGCAAGCGATTGAGGCCGTCAAACGGGCGCTGACCGATTGCCAGCTTGGCTACTGCCAGGCCCTTGCTCCGCTGACCAAGAGCGAAATCCGCATGCTCCAGAGCAACCTCTATCCGATCCTTACCAGCAGCAACCGCGTGGGCCACACGCTCTCAAGACGCGGCACCGGGCGCCAGTTGTGCAATCTGCTCGAGAAGATGAACCGCAAGGCCATGCACCGCGCGGCCGAATCGCTCGTGCCGCTGGCCAATCCCCAACTCCTCGAACAGTTGGGGGCGATTACCGGCAATGAATTGGTTGCCGTGCCGGGCGTCACGGGCGGAATTGTCCGGCAGATCAACACGCCCGGCGGCGGGATCATCATCGGCGGCCGCGGAAAAAATACCTATCAACTCGATAAAATGCCCGACGTCAACGTCGTCATCGACCTGGGCGGCGACGACATCTATTATGAAGGCGCATGCTCGCTGCACCGGCCGGTGATGATCACCATCGACCTCGACGGCAACGACGCCTACGAGGCGAAGAAGCCGGGCGTCCAGGGGTCCGCCATCCTGGGAATCGCGATGCTGCTCGACGTCGCCGGTAACGACGTCTATCGAGCGAAGGACGTTGCCCAGGGGGCGTGTGTCGGCGGGGCGGGCATCCTGATCGACTACGCCGGAGACGATACCTACATCGGACTGCGGCGAGCCCAGGGTGAAGCGCTGGCCGGCGTCGGAATCCACATCGACCGCAGCGGAAACGACCGCTACCATGCCGCGCTGTGGGCTCAAGGAATGGGCGGCCCGCTCGGCTTTGGGCTGCTCGACGACCTCGACGGCAAAGACCACTACTTTTGCGGCGGCCTCTACCTGAATTCCTACCTCGACGACGACAACCCCACGCCCGGCTACGAGGGTTGGGGGCAAGGCGTGGGTGGCGGACTCCGAGCGGTCACCAACGGCGGAATCGGCGTCATCCTTGACGGCGGAGGCGACGACATCTACGAAGCCGGCTACCTCTCCCACGGCGGCGGATACTGGTGCGGAGTCGGCATCGCCCGGGACTTCGGCGGAAACGATCAGCGACTGGGCGCCACGCGAAAGGCCTATTCGGGCGGGGCACGCACCCAGCGGCGGTTTGTCCGCTTCAGCAACGGCTTCGCAGTTCACTACGCCGTGGGGTTTCTCTTCGATGATGAGGGCAACGATACCTACAACAGCACGATCATGGGCGTCGGGTACGGCTGGGATTGCGCCGTCGGGTACCTGTGCGACTTCGGTGGAAACGACCGCTACAGCGGCAACGAGGGCATGGGCGCCCAGGCCAGCCTCGGGGTGCTGTATGACTTCGACGGCAAGGACGTCTACCTCGGCTCCCGCCAGGGCCGCGCGTCGTCCGGAATCTCATACCATCCCATGCCCCGTTGTGGCGGCAACTTCAGTTTCGTGATCGATTACGGCGGAACCGACAAGTACGGAAGCGGCGCCCGAAACAACAGCTTCATCCAACGCGGCAGTTGGGGCGGATTCCTCATCGACCGGCCGAAGCAAGATGAAATCAACAAGACCGCCGAAAAAGCTACCCGTAAACCCACCAAGGGTTCCTAGCACCATCATCAACCACGCAACATAACGGACTGTCCAATTATTCAATGCCTTAGGAGACGGCACGATGTGTCATTGTTCCCGATTTCTTCCGATTTGCAGCCTGGTCGGCGGTCTGCTTTTCCTGGCCTCCACAATCAGGCTGTTTTGCGATAACAACGCGGCCCCGAACGTCGCCGGCGCAACCGTATCCCACGCGGATGGGCCGGCACTGTCGGTCGACGGGCCGGTTTTGCCTGTCTGCGAGTCGGAATCGGCCGCGCATGAAGCGGCGCCGACGGAGACGACGGATGACGAGCCCCTCACGCAAGGTCCCGTGTTGGTTGCACCGAACGACGTCTACGCGTCCGAAGTAGCCAATTCGACATTTCTCGGGCTCGACTCGCCATGGAACGATGAAGAAGCAGCCGTAACGCAGGAACCGTTTCCGGTCGGAATGGAGCAAGCCGCCGGCGAAGCGGCCGACGCCGCGACGACAAGCGAAGGGGGGAACCCGGAAAACGACCCGGACGGCAGCGAGGCCGCCGATTCCGCCAAGGAGAAGAAACCCAAGCGGGAATTGAGTGAGGGCATGGCCGCCCTGAGAGATCGCGTCCGCAAGACGCTCGCCATGTATCGCCGCCCCATCCTCAGCACCCGCCAAAACCTCCCCACCGAGATCATGTACGGCTGCCTTCCCTTCGGGTGTAAGACCCAGGTGATGCTGGACGGCAAACGTCTCAACGGCATTACCTGCCTGTGCTGGGGCTATCCGTGTGCGGGGTACCAGCCGATGACGATCTGCGAGGACCGCATTGCGGCACGCATCGGCTATGGATACCAGGAGCATCCCTCGCAAATGCTTGCCATGTTGGCAATTGCCCGCGTCGGGTCGGACTACTTCCTTCGCGCCGGCAAGGTTGTCCGCACCATCGACGATCTGATCGAATATGAGAAGCTCAGTTGCCGTTCGGATGCCGACATGTCGCTGAAACTGGTCGGGCTGTCTTACTACGTCAAGGAACCGACGTGGAAAAACGACCTGGGCGAAGTGTGGTCGGTCGACGCCGTCCTCCGCCGGGAACTCGCCCAACCGGTCATCCGAGAACCCCACGGCGGCATGAACCGGCTCTTCGGCGTCAGCTACGCGCTCGTTCAGCGAAGGAAACGGGGCCTGCCGATCGACGGGCAATACGCCAGGGCCGAGATATTCATCGACAGGTTCCACAAATATGCCATCGGCACGCAAAACGCCGACGGCAGTTGGGGGCCCTACTACATCGCCGCCAGGGTATCGAGCAAGAGTCCGGTCACCCAGTTGAGGACCACCGGCCGCATCCTCGAATGGTATATCCTTTCGCTCCCGGATCACGAGCTGGACGATTTCCGCATTGTCCGCGCGGTCAACCTCGTCAACAACATCCTGAACACGAGCCGCTACCGATCCGGCGTGACCCAATTGAGCACGCAGGAGATCGGCTCGATGATGCACGCCCTGCACGCCCTGGCGATGTACGACGACCGCTACTTCAAGCCGACCGACCCCGACCCGGCCGAAAAGGAAAAACCGGCCGAGGACAAGAAACCGGCTGAGGGAAAGAAACCGGCCGAGGGAAAGAAACTGGCCGAGGGCGCCAAAAAAACAACGACGGTCAAGCAAACGGGCATGGCCAAACAAACGGCCACGGCCAAGAAAACAACCTTACCCAAGAAAACGACCTCCGCCAAACATTCGAGCACGTCCCATCGGCATTCGTCGACTGCATCGCGAAGTTCGTCGAAAAAGAAGCACGGTGGAACGTCGCGCAAGCGGAAACGCTAAGCCCGGATCATTCATGACTCCCGGGGGCTTCTGCGCGGTTCCGGCCGTCTACGCCATTTCGGCGTCAATCTACGAGAATCCATCGCTGTCCCGGCGTCGTTCGTGACGATCGATGGCGGCTTTGTATGCCCCGCTTGCAATTGCCGCCCGGATAGCGTATTCTGATTCTATCTCCAAAGCCCGAAGTGCCGTGAAGTCGCGTGGAGCGTCGTCTTCAAAAAGGCCGCGCTGGCGGCTTCTTCGGAAGAGAACACTGTGGAGAAAGAAAGCGGTGACAAGTCACCGCACGCCAAAACTCGTTGACCAGGAGATATGCAGATGAGAACGATTGCACTGCTACTGACTGCTGCGTTGGTTGTAGCTTCGTCGGCCGCATTTGCTGCCGAACCGGCACTGCGGGCGACGAAGGACAACACAACCGTTTCCGTCTTCGTCGGTGAGACGCCGCGATTGACCTACCGCTTTGCGGATGTGCCGTACAAGCCGTGCGTCAAGACGTTCTGCACGCCAAGCGGAATCAACATCCTCCGCGACAGCCCGCACGACCACGTACACCACCACGCACTGATGTTTGCCATCTCGGCCGAGGGCGTCAGCTTCTGGGTCGAACGGGGCAAAGTGGGCTCGCAGGTCAATCGCGAAATCAAGGAAACGGCCAAGACCCTGCCGGGCGGGGTTAGCGCCGCGGTGATCGACGAGAAGCTTGATTGGATGCTGCCCGACAAAAAACCGGCGATGAGCGAGCGACGCGCTATTACAACGTACGCTGCGAAGGACCTCAAGCCGTCGCTCTTGACCTGGCAAACGGAACTGACGCCGGCCGAGGGCAAGCCGTCGGTCAAGCTCGGCGGCTCGCACTACTACGGCCTGGGCATGCGGTTCGTCCAGTCGATGGACACCGGCGGCCGATTCTTCAGTGCAAGCGGCAAGAAAGGGCCAACTGTCCGGGGCAAGGAACGCCTGACACCGGCCAAATGGATGGCCTACACCGCCGCGGCCGATGGCAAGAAGGTGACGGTTGCGATGTTCGACCATCCCGACAATCCCCGCCACCCGGCGAAGATGTTTACGATGTCGGCACCGTTTGCCTACATCTCCGCGACGCTGAACCTCTGGAAGGAGCCGATGACGATCGAGGCCGGCAAGCCGCTCGTGCTACGCTACGGCGTAGCCCTCTGGGACGGCGAGGTCACCGCGGAAAAAGTGGAAAAAGTGTATCAGAAGTGGGTCGCATTCGAGTAGGAGAGATGGCTTCAAGAAAAGTAGCAGGCACACTCCGTGTGCCGTCCGCGGCGGAGTGGAAGGCCGTGTTTCGCCGCCAATCTATCTCAACCCGACCCTTTCATGTCTGCAATAAGAATAGAAGGAGAACCCCATGTGCCGATGCCATCAACATCATTCGTGTCACGGTTGTCACCACGCCGTTGATCGGCGGCGATTCCTGCAGGGCTTTGGCGCGGCCGCGGCCGCAACGGCCGGCGGGTTGAGATCGCTTTCCGGTATGGCGGCCGACGACCCCGGCAAGAAGGCCCGCGTCGCAGCGGTCTTCCTGGACAGCATGAACACCCGCGAAATCTGGCCCTACCCCAATTTCGATACCAAGAAGCGCCGGCAAGAGGTCCTCGCGGCGCTCGCGAAGGGCTGTCCCCAAGTCGAGTTCATCCCCGTCGACGCGAAGCAGGCCGTCGCCATGAAGGACAAAGTCGACGGCTACCTGGTCTACACGATGACGCTGGTGTGGGGCCAGGGCAGACAGATGACCCAGATTGCTCAGTTGGGTAAACCGACGCTCGTGGCCGACGAGTTCCTGGGCGGCTCCGGCGTATTCCTGACCGCCTACAGCGGGTTGTGCAGCCGGAAGATTCCCGCGGCCGCGGTGAGCAGCACCCGGCTCGAGGATCTGGCCACCGTTGCCCGGCAGTTCGCCAAAGTCGACAAGGACACGACGCCCGCTTCGTTTGCGAAGCAGTGCGAGGGGGTCTACCGCAAGACCTTCGGCGCCCGGGGCGACATGAAATGTACCGAGGACAAGGTAACGCTGACCGATATCGGCGAGTGTGTCAAGCGGTTTCGCGATTCGCGTTTCCTGATTATCGGCCGCGGCAGGGCCGGGCAGGAACACGATTTCCTCGGTGCCAAGGGGCGATACCTCGACTTCAGCGAGTTGACGGCCTTCTACGAGAAGGCCGACCAAGACAAAGCGGCCGAGTGGGCCAAGCGCTGGTCCGACCAGGGCAAGAAACTCCCGGCGGGAGAGTATGTCGACCCCCGGGTGCCGACGGCCGATGCCGTCCAAAAGGCAGGCGGCGTCTACCTCGCGTTGCTTGAACTGCTCAAAAAGTACGACACCGACAACGTGACGATGAACTGCCTGGGTGGGTTTTCCTCCGGCAAGCTCCCGTCGTATCCGTGCCTCGGCTTCATGCAACTTCTCAACGACGGCGGCCAGGGCGTCTGCGAGGCCATGCCCGACGACACGCTCAGCATGATGATGGCCCGAATCCTGACGGGCCGCCCTGGCTTTGTTTCCGACCCGGCGCTCGATACGTCGAAGAACCAGATTGTCTACGCCCACTGCGTGGGGACGACTAAACCATTCGGGCCGAAAAGCGAGGCAAACGATTACCGCATCCGCACGCTCCACAACCGCGACCCGCGCGGCGCGTGTACCGAATCGATGTTCCCCGCCGGATACATGACCACCTCGTTCCGCACCAACGCCGGGCGGAAGCAGATGATCATCCACCAGGCCAAGGCCCTCGGCCCGCTCGACACCGAACGCGGCTGCCGGACCAAGCTCATCGGCGAGCCGACCGGCGACATCGGCAAACTCTTCGACCAGTGGGACCAGTTCGGATGGCATCGCGTGACCGTCTACGGCGACGTCAAGGAACCCCTTACCGAATTCGGCAAGGCGCTGGGACTGAAGATTGTTGAAGAGGCATAAGAGAAGTGCGAGAATACGCTCAATAGCCGGGACGCAACGCGTCGCGGAGAAGTGCGCGAAGTAGGGTGGAACAAGCGCAGATAGTAGGGTGGGACAAGCGTAGCGCCGGCCCACCAATCGAGGCGGCTCTCTGTGGTGGGCCGGCGCTACGCTTGTCCCACCCTACAATACTATTGATAATCGCTCCGTATTGATAAACATCAAACATCATAACAAACATCCGACAACCATTACCACACACTCACCCCATATCCCCGGAGACCGAACCATGCCACCCACAAGCAAAGAAACCACGCGTCGGAGTTTTCTGCGCACAACGGCCGCGGCCGGAGCTGCGGCGGCTGCGATCCCTGAGTTCTCGATCCTCGCCCAAGAGGCCAAAGGGGCAAACGACCGAATCGGCGTCGGGTTTATCGGTACCGGCGGCCGGGCCGGGGCCCACATGAATATCGTCAATGGCTTCAAGAAACAGGGCATCGCCGAACCGGTTGCCGTCTGCGACGTCTACCGCCCGCGGCTGGAAGCGGCCGCCAAGAAAACCGGCGCGTCGAAAAAGTACATGGAGCACGAGGCCCTGCTGGCCGACAAGGATGTCGACGTGGTCTGCGTCGCCACGCCCGACCGGCTGCACGCCCCGCACACGATCGACGCCCTCAGCGCCGGCAAGGACGTCTACTGCGAAAAGCCGCTGACCCACTGGATCCAGTTCGAAGCGGCCAAGAAGATCGAGGAGGCGGCCGAGAAAAACAAGAAGCTCGTTCAGGTCGGCACGCAGTACATGGCCGATGAAAACCTGCCGGTCGTCAAGAAGATGATCGAGGACGGGATCATCGGCAAACCGGTCCACGTACAGTGCGCGTTCACGCGCCGCGGCGACTGGGGCGAGCGGATGAAGATTCCCGACGCCAACGCGAAACCCGGCCCCGACCTGCTGTGGGAGCGGTTCCTCGGCGACGCCCCGAAGGTACCCTTCAGCGTCTCGCGGTTCTTTCAGTGGCGGATGTACTGGGACTACGCCGGCGGGCCGGCCACCGATCTGTTGGTCCACACGTTCACACCGGTCTTCTGCATCCTCGGGCTCGATTATCCCGAGCGGGTCTTCGGCGGCGGCGGCACGTTCCAGTACAACCGCGAGGTGCCCGACCAGTGCAACATAATCGCCGATTACCCCGACGGACCGTCGGTCGTGATGATGAACACGCTGTCGAACCACGTGCCGACCGACACGATGGTCCGCGGCACCGACGGGGTTATCATCTGGAAGAGTTTCCAGGCACGCGACGGCAAGGGCATTCGGATCGTCCCGTTTGCCAAGGGTGCGAAAGAGCAGTTCCTGCCCTGGAAGGGGCTGGGCGACACGGGCAAGCTCTGGGCCAACCTGCTCGAGTGCGTCAAGACCCGCCAGCAGCCGGCCTGCTCGATCGCCATGTCCGTCCGCGTCCAGGCGCCGCTCTCGATGGGCATCCTCTCCCACCGCCAGAGCAAGGTGGCCAAGTTCGATTTCGACAAGCAGAGCATCGTCATGTCGTAGCCGGCCCGGCCGGTTGGCTTCTTCGTAAGCGATCTGCTAGAATGCAAACCCGCGTTGGGTGCCATGGTCCACGCTTGCGTGGCCATGCGGAGTTGTGAGAAAGCATGCTAGAATGCAAAGCCGCGTTGGGTGCCATGGTCCACGCTTGCGTGGCCATGTGGAGTTGTGAGAAAGCATGCTCACGCGAGCGTGAGCATGGCACCCGGGCAAACCCGCGTTGGGTGCCATGGTCCACGCTTGCGT
>Ga0180432_10003703_pt1 | contig 21590 bp, 12 predicted proteins | sample SS_ome_10_FD_132414 | JGI IMG/M metagenome (GOLD analysis project Ga0180432, IMG submission 132414) | Hypersaline lake sediment archaeal communities from the Salton Sea, California, USA - SS_1_MS_2 metaG | ecosystem: Environmental > Aquatic > Non-marine Saline and Alkaline > Hypersaline >...
CAATGGTCATAGAGCACTAGGGGGCCCTTCGCCGGCAGCCGGGACCTGAGCCCATGCCACCGATCATCGAGCACGGAAAGAGCGTCTGGCAGATACTGGTCCCGTCCCGTCGGCGCCCCGCCGAACGGTACGCGGCGGAGCAGTTGCAGGAGGTGCTGTTCCGGATGACGGGCGCGAGGCTGCCCGTGCGTGGCGCCTCGCAGCGCGTGGCGGGCCGGCCGGCTATCGTGGTCGGAGACGAGGGGCGCCCCGCGCCGCCGGGCCTGTGGGACCGGGACAGCTATGAGGTCGTGCCGGAGGGCCCGGACCTGGTCCTTCGCGGCACGGCCGGGCGCGGCACCGCGTACGCCGTCTATGCCTTCCTGGAATCCCTCGGCGCCCGGTTCTTCGGGCCGCACGACGTGGTGCTCCCGCGCCTGGACCGCGTCGAGATGCCCGCCGGGCCGGTGCGCTCGACTGCCGCCTTCTCCTACCGGCACGTGTTCTACCCCACGGCGCAGGTGCCGGAGTGGGCCGTCAGGTGGAAGCTGAACGTCCACGAGGGCGCCGACCGCCGATGGGGGCCTAACGCCCGGGCGCACTCCTGGGGCCACTCGTTCGGCGGCCTCGTCCCCGTGCGCGAGCACTTCGAGGAGCACCCCGAGTACTTCTCACTGGTGGACGGCGTGCGCCGCAGCCGCGGCGGGCAGCTCTGCGCCACGAACCCCGACGTGGCGGAAGTCGCCTCGCAGACCATGGAGCGCTGGATCGCCGAGAACCCCGACCGCCGGATCTTCGCCGTCGCCATGAACGATTGGGACGGCTGGTGCGAGTGCCCGCAGTGCGCCGCCGTGGACGAGCGGGAGGGAACCCTCGCGGCGCAGGTCCTGACGCTGGTCAACCGCGTGGCCGAACGCTTCCCGGACCGCATCATAGCCACGCTCGCCTACTCGTGGGCCGTTGACCCGCCGCGCCGGATGCGGGCGCGCGACAACGTGCTGATCGTGCTCTGCCACAACGCGGGCTGCTTCACGCACGGCCTGGCGGCGTGCGAGCACAACGCGGAGTTCCTGCGAAGGCTCGGGGGCTGGAAGGAGATGGCCGCGCACATCCTGGTCTGGGATTATTACGTCAACTACCACAGCTACCTGATGCCCACGCCGAACCTGCGCCGCATAGGGCAGGACCTGCGCACCTACCGGGACCACGGGATCGAGGGGATGTTCTGCCAGGGCAGCGCCGTCCGGGGCGGCCAGTTCGAGGGGCTGCGCCAGTACCTGCTGGCGCGGCTCCTCTGGGACCCGGACCGGGAGGCGTGGTCGATCGTCGAGGAATACGCGCGGGGCGTTTACGGCGAGGCGGCGGCCGGGCCGATACTGGAATACCTCGAGATGCTCCACGACCACGTGGACCGGGACGACGTGCACATGCTGTCGTTCGGCAGCGGCCAGAAGATCCAGCCCGACCTGTTCACCCCGGAGATACTCGAGCGCGGCAGGGCGCTCTGGGATGAAGCCGAGCGGGCGGCGCCGGACGCTCAGGCGCGGCGGAAGGTCACCGCCGCGCGCGCCCCGGAGATGTGCTCCCGCCTGTTCAACGCCGGCCTGCGCTACCGCGTCCAGGGCGGGCGCCTCGGGCCGGAGCCCCCGCCGGACACGGAGACGCGGGACCGCTTCGTCGAGGCGGCCGTCCTCGGCGGCGCGGCCCACCTGCGCGAGGACGACGGCGCGCCGGAGGCGTTCGGCGCGCTCTACGGCCGGAGCTATGACGTCGCGGTGCTCGAGGACGACCGGCTCCGGGCCGTGATCGTCCCCGAGCTGGGCGGGCGGCTCTTCTCGCTGCGGTGGAAGGCGGGGGACGTCGAACTGCTCCACGTGGACGACCTGGTGCGCGTGATCAACTACATGCCATGCCACTGCGGCTACGAGTTCTCCGTGGACGCGGCCTGGAAGGGCGACGGCACGAGCGAGGTCTACGAGGTGGTTGAGAGCGACGGTGCCGCCGTCATCCTGCGCGCCGAACTCGACGGGGGGCTGAGTGTGCGGACGCGCTTCGAGCTGGCGGCCGACGGGATGTCGGTCAGCCACCGGATAGACAATCCCCTCTCGCAGGCCGTGACCGTCGCGCCGCACACGCATCCGGAGTGGGACTACAACGCCTTCGGCCCGGAGGCCGAACTGGCCATGCTGAAGGCCGACGGCTCGTGGCGGGCCATGGCGCTGAACCCGGAGCGCCGCAAGGGGCGGGAACTCGAGTTCGCCGGCGACGCCCTGCCCGCCGGCCGATGGCGGCTCAGCTCCGCCGTGCACCCGGTCCGGATCGAGGAGACGTTCGATCCCGCAGGGGTGGACTTCACCCGCCTGAATCTCGGCGCCCGCAACGGCAACGTGAACCTGGAGCTCCACTTCCGGGCCTGCCAGTTGCCCCCCGGCGGCGCGGCGACCTTCGGCACCCGGTGGACGTTCACCGGCGGATGATCGGGGCGCCCTCAGGCACCGCGCGGGCGGTCCGGCCAGAGGATTTTGTGGAGTTGAATTTGGAGTCGCGCCTCGACGCCGGACTCCAGGATCCAGCCGGCGAGGGCGTCCGCTTTGAGGCGATCAAATGCCGGTGAAAAGAGGACATTTGTCCGGCCCTGGACGTCCGTTTGGCGCACGAAGCGAACGGCCCAATCGAAGTCCCGCCGGTCGCACAGGACGAACTTCACCTCGTCCCTCGGGGTGAGCCGCTCGATGTTCCCCGGCAGCGTCTTGCCGGCCTCGCCGCTGCCGGGGCACTTGACGTCCATGACCCGCACGACCCCGTCCGGCACCGGCGCCAGGTCGAGCGTGCCGTTGGTCTCCAGCAGCACGGTCAGGCCCGCGTCGAGCAGCCGCTCGGCCAGCGCGACCACGCCGTCGGCCTGGAGCAGCGGCTCGCCGCCGGTGATGCAGGCCAGCCGCGTGCCGTATGCCAGGAGCCGGCGCGCGACCTCATCGACCGGCAGTATCGGGCCCTCGTCGGCGCGCGCGTACTGCGTGTCGCAGTAGGAGCAGTCGAGGTTGCACCCGGCGGTCCGCACGAAGCCGCACGGCAGCCCGGCGTAGCTGGTCTCGCCCTGGAGGCTCTTGAAGATCTCGCATATCCTGAGCGTCGGGCCCAACGGCCTGCTCCCTCTCTACTGAATGGCTCGCATATCTTGCAGCCGCCCCGCGTCGGGGTCGCCGCTCTTCATCTCGTTCAGCTTGTCGCGGGCCGCGCCGCAGACGTGGACGTACGGGCAGTAGCCCCCGCAGTGCGCGCTGGAGCGGCTGTCGGCGCCCGGCAGCGGGAAGTAATCGCCCCGCGCGATCCCGTCGAGTATCAGCCGCAGTATCCGGCGGAAGTCGTCCCGCCGGGCCGCCAGCTCGTCGAGGCTGAACTCCGGCACGTCCCCCGGCCCGGGCACGTGCAGGTAGAGCGCCGAGCCGGCCTGCGCTCCCAGCGCCTCGGCGGCGCAGAGCAGGTAGATGGGCAACTGGAGCTGCGTGCCGCCCGCGAAGCTGTTCTTCTTGAACGCGGCCCGCCTGCCGGTCTTGTAGTCCACCACCTGGACGCCGCCGTCGGGCAGCCGGTCGAGCCGGTCGATGCGCCCGTGGAAGGCCAGTTCGCCTCCAAGCGCGGCCGGCGCGTGCTCAAACTCGAACTCGAACTCCTCGGGCGCGGCCCCGGCGTGCTCGGCGCGTTCGTGCAGCAGCAGCGCCCGCACCTGGTCCAGCATCTCACCGCCCTCGACGGCCCAGACGGCCGGACGCTGCTGCGCCGGGGCGGCCCCCAGCGCGGCCAGCAGCTCGCCCGCCCGTGAGGCCAGCGCGTCCACCTCGCCGTCCGCCAGCCGGCCGAGCGGGCGCCCTTTCAGGCTTTCCTCGTAGAGCGACCTGAGAAGCTTGTGCACGAGCGCGCCCCGCTCCAACGGGGTGAGGAGCAACTCCTCGGATGGTTCCTCGACCTCTCCGATGCCGAGCGCGTAGGTGAGGAAGTACTCGAAGGGGCAGCGGGCGTAGGTCTCGAACCGCGTCGGGCTGACCGCGCGCCCCGTCGAGCCGCGGTCCCGCTGGAGGGCGTCCAGGAGGTCGGGCGCGCGGACCTTGCCGTCGTATGGCCCGAACGCCGCGCTCCGCCAGCGCCCGTTCTCCATGTCCAGCGCGCGCCGGAAGTGTTCCGAGACCCCCGCCAGGTATCCGGTGCGGCGCAGCCCCGGGCCGGCGAACACGGCCGCGTCGTACTCCCGGCCGTCGAGCGCGAGCCGCAGCTCCTCCTCGGACCATTCCCCCCGGTTCAGCGGCACCCGGCGATACCATCCCTCCGGCGCGGCCGCCTCGATGAGCGACGCCCTGACCGAGCGGCCCGCCATGACGGAGCCGACTTCGCCGAGGAACCGCGACGGGATGCGCGGCCTGCCCTTGTCCTGATCGAGGCGGCTGTAGGTGAGGACGGCCGTCCGGCGCGCCGAGCCGAGGGCGAGGCGGAAGAGGTACCGTTCCTCGTCCGGCCGCTGCCTCTGGAGCGGCAGTTCCCCGCAGCCCAGGCCGGCGGCGGCCGCGTTGAGGGCCTCGCGGTCGGGCTCAGTCAGCAGCGGCTGCTCGCCGATGTGGCGCGGGAAGCCCTTCTCGACCAGACCCGGCACGATGACCGTGTCGAAGGTCACGCCCCGGGCGCCCATGATGCCCGAGGCGGTCACGCCGGTGTGCTGGAAGCGCTTCGTCCTGCGAGCGGACCGTGTCAGCATCCGGCCCAGTATCCAGCTCAGTTTGTCGGGCGTGGGCCTCGCGCCCGTCACGTCGAGGTCGCGCAGACGCTCCACGGCGTCCAGGACGGCGTCGCGGTCCGGGTCGTCCTCGGGGGAGAAGCGCTCGACGAGGCGGTGCAGTTCGGCGGCCGCCCGCCGCCACGAGGGCGCGGCGGAGATGCCCATCTGCCCCAGGAAGTCCGCGATGAATCCCGCCGCCGTCTGGCAAAGGGCGGCGTCGCGCATCCGGGCGCGCTCCTCCTGCTCCGTGTCGGCGTACCGTGCCTCGCCGGCCAGCCCGGCTGCCCGGGCCCGCAGGGCCGGCGCCCAGGTCGCGGCGCCCTTGACGATCCCCGCTTCGCGGGAGAGCCGGTCCAGGGCGACCGGGGAGAGCCCCTCGGGCCAGTCGAGCCGGGCCAGCGCGAGGAAGTCGATTATGTCCGCGCGTCGCGCCTGGCCGGCCGCCACCTCCAGCAGCGCGAGCGCGACGCGCGCCGTCGGCGCGGCCGCCAGCGACAGGCCCTCCCGGCCGTACCAGGCCGCGCCCATCCTCCCGAAGGCCTCGTCCAGCAGCTCGACGGACCCTTCCGTGCCGCGCATCAACACCCCGACGTTGAGCGGCCCGGGACTCGCCTGCGCGAGCCTCAGGACGTGCCGCGCCAGCTCGACCGCCTCCGGCTCCTCGCCCGGGCAGCTGACGATGCGGACGGAGCCGTCGGGCGTCGCTTCCCTGACCCGCCGCAGGGCCTCCTCGTCTTCGGCGGGAGGATGCTCCGTGAATATCCCGTCGATCAGCCGTTCCAGGTCCGTGCCGCGACGGCTCTCGGGGCTCTCGTCGAGGAACTCGATCTGCCGGGCGCCGAGTGTGTCCTTGAGCCATCGGAGGGTCCCCGCCGCGTACTCGAAGCCGGCCCGCGGGCCTTCGGCGTCCTCGTCCCACAGCAGGTAGGCGGCGCAGGCGCGGGCGCCGGCGGCGAGCCGCCCTACCAGGGCGCGCTGTGCCGGCGTGAAGTCGTAGAAGCCGTAGATAAGCACCTCGTCGGGCCGCTCCGCGGGCACTCCGTCCGCGCTGCCTGCGGCGCGCACCAGGTCATCCGTCGTGAACAGGCCGCTCTCGCGCTTCCAGTCCCTGTACTGCTCCCAGAGGCCGGCCAGCTCGGCCAGCCGGGCGGGGGCGGCGGGATCGCGGAACCGCTCGTTGTGCGCGGCCCGGCGGAGGGCGCCCGGCTCCCACAGGCAGTTCTCCAGCAACTCGACGGCCCGCAGGACCGCGCAGCCCGCGTTCCGGAAACCCTTGAAAGCGTGGAAGTAGGACGCGGCGGGCAGTTCGCCCAGGAGCCGTTGAAGCGCCAGCTCCGCCGCGCCGTCCGGGAGCGGGCGGCGCCCCTCGGCCGCCAGCGCGGGCAGTGCCATGCGCTGCGCCGCGCCCCTCAGGGTCAGGAACTCGACCCCCATCACGCCTCCGAGGATCGCCGCGGCCCTGCGGCGCAGGTGGAGTGCGAGCAGGTTGCCCGGCACCAGGACCCAGGTCGTCCCGTCCCGCGGGCCAGCCGGCCGGGCCAGGTCACGGGCAAGGGCCCCCTCCAGCGGGCCGAACCAGCGGGCGGCGATGATCCTCCCCTCGGGCACGGCGGCCCTCCCATCCGATGACCGGAACCTGCCGGCGGCCAGTATAGTGCGGACCGGCCGGCCCTTCAATCGCCGCCGGCCCGGAGACGTTTCGGTGGAACTCGCCGGTTTTCCCCTATATCATGTGCCGGGAAACGGATTAACCACGAAGGACACGAAGGGCACGAAGGGAGACGAACGAAGAAACAACTTGTAGTTCCTTTCTTGCAGTTCTTCGTGGCCTTCGTGGCAATTAAGACGTCTTGTGGGTTGACATGGATTCTTGCACGGAAGAGACGCTGGCGGCGCTGGAGCTGTCCCTCTGCAAGGGGGTCAGCAACGGCCTGATCTTCGCGCTGTTGGAACGGTTCGGTTCGGCCCGTGCGGCGATGGCGGCGCCGGTGGACGAGTTGCTCCGGGTGGACGGGATCGGGGAGGAGACGGGCCGTGCCGTCCGCAGGGGCCCCGACCGGGAAGCCGTCGAGAAGGAACTGGACCTGATGGAGAGGCACCGCACGCGGCTGGTGCCCTTCTTCTCCGAGGATTACCCGCGCCCCCTGAAGTACCTGGACCAGGGCGCGCCGGCCCTGCTCAGGGTGAAGGGAGAGTACCTCCGCGAGGACGGGCTCGCCGTGGCCGTGGTGGGCTCGCGCAGATGCTCCCACTACGGACGGGCGCAGGCCGGGCGGCTTGCCTCCGACCTGGCGTCGATGGGACTCACCATTGTCAGCGGCATGGCGCAGGGCATCGACTCGGCCGCGCACCGGGGCGCCCTGCTGGCGAAGGGGCGGACGCTGGCGGTGCTCGGGTGCGGCCTGGCGTACCCGTTGTCGCCGGAGGAGCTTGAGCTGGCGGCCGAGATCGCGTCGAGCGGCGCCGTCCTGAGCGAGCTGCCGATGGAAACGCCCCCGAGGGCCGGCAATTTCCCGCCCCGCAACCGCATCATCAGCGGACTCTCGCTCGGCGTCGTGGTCGTCGAGGCCGCGACGCGCAGCGGCAGCCTTATCACGGCGGGGCACGCCGGCGAGCAGGGGAAGGTGGTCTTCGCCGTGCCCGGCACCGTGGACAGCCCTGCCAGCCGGGGTTGCCACGCGCTGATCCGCGACGGCGCCGTGCTGGTCGAGAGCGCCCGCGACGTGGTCGAGGGGCTCGGGCCGCTGAGCGCGCCGCTCGATCTGCCGGACCCGGCGGGGCAGGACGGCGAAGTCCGTACGGTCGAGGACGCGCGAGTCCTTGCGCTGAACGAGAGGGAGCGGGGGGTGCTCGACCTGGTCGCCGGCGCCCCTTGCCAGATAGAAGAGGTGATTGCCCGGACCGGGCTCCCGGCGTCCGTCGTGTCGAGCACGCTGCTGACCCTGGAGATCCGGGGCCTGGTACGGCAGTTGCCCGGCCAGCGCTACGCCCGCGGGTGACTGCCGGAAAGATCTCAACGCGGAGAGCGCAGAGGACGCAGAGAACGGCAGAGAAAATGACCGTTACGGCGACGGGGACGGAGAACGGGTCTTCGCCAGAGGCAGACTCGGCGTGCCGCACCGGGGGACGCCGTGCAGGAGACGTGGAGAAACGGATATCATCAGGCCTTTCGCCTTGCTCTGCGTCCTCCGCGTGCTCTGCGCTAAACTCGTTCCGTGAGAGACGTTGAAGGAGGCGGACCGATGGGAGAGCTACCCGCAGGCGGGACCGGTCTGGAGGAGCTGATCGGCCGGGAGGTCGTCCTGGACGTCAGGGCGCCGATCCTCTATATCGGCACGCTGGCCGCGGTCGAGGGGCAGGTGCTCGTGCTGCGGGACGCCGACGTCCACCTGTGCGGCGACTCCCGGAGCACCGCCGAACTCTACGTGATGGAGACCAAGAAGAACGGCATCCGCGCCAACCGCCGGCTGGTCCGCGTCATGCGCACGGAGATCGTCAGCATCTCACGCCTGGACGACGTGATCGTTTACTGAGCGCCGGGCTCTTCGGCACGGCGGCGCACTGCCCGCGCCGTCTCCCCGTCGGCAGCCGCTTCCTCGAACTCCTCCAGGAACGCTTCGAGATCGTCGGGCCGGTGCTGCCGCAGCAGGTCCACGCAGGCGTGCGCGGCCGGCAGGTAGCCGGGGTCGAGCCGCGCCGCGTGCCGGAAGGCCAGCAAACCCTCGCCAGCGCTGTCCTGCGCGTGGAGCCGCCACAGGCCGAGCAGGTGGTAGCCGCGCGCGGACCCCGGGAACCGGGCCAGGTAGCTCCCGAAACTCTCCTGCGCGACGGCGAGATCGCCCGCGCCCACGGCCGCGAGCGTGTCTGCCAGGGCGGCCATCTCCGGCGGGAGGCCGTCTCGGGGGAGGTCGGCGACCGGGCCGAAGCTGCCCGTCGTGCGCGCCCCGTTGACGGCGGCGCAGAGGGCCCGGAGCAGCGCGAGCGGCGGTCGGTCCGGGGCGGCCCCGTCGAGGGCGGCCAGGGCGTCGCTCCACCGGTCCTCGCGCTCGGCGGCCAGGGCTTCCGCCAGGGCCGCCCACGCCCCCGCGTCCACGCCCAGCAGGACGTCGCTGCCGTCGGCCGGCTCGACTTCCAGCCGCCGCGCCGCCTCGGCGAGCAGGTCGCGGACGGCCTCCTCGATCGCGCTCCAATCGCCCTCCCCGTGCGGCACGGAGGCCTTCTTGTGGACTGACCATCCCTCCTTGCCGTGGTGGACGAATATGAAGCCCCAGTTGCGGCGGCCGAGCCCCTGTCCGTGCGAGACGGCCAGTATGTCGGTCGCCCCCATTTCCTGCCGCGCGCGTTCCAGGTTGCCCGTCGCGCCGAGCAGCCGTTCGACCGAGTCCAGGTCGGCCGGGTCGAGTTCCGGCAGGAATGAGAGCCGGTAGTCGAGCAGGGCCTTGATGGCGGCCGCCTCCCGGTCGGGCAGGACGTCGGGGGCCAGGCGCTCGGACTGGAGAAGGAGCATCGTCCTGTGGTGGGGCGGGGCGACGGGCTTTTCCTGCTTCTTATGCCGATGGAGCAGGACGAAAGGCACCGCGGCGGCGACGATCAGCAAGGTCGCGGCGAGGGCCCAGCCGGCCCGGCGCCGGAGGTCGCTTTTCGGCGCCTCGCCGGGCACCGGGCCACGCCACTGCCGGGCGGCCCTGAGGGCCTGCACGCACTCGAAGAGTTCCTCCAGCGCGGCTTCAGGTCCCGCCGGCCGGCCGTCGGGGTCCTTTGCCATCAACCTGGCCGTGAACTCGCAGACCGGCCCGGGCAGCCGCGGCCTGACCTGCCGCGGGTCGGGCGTCGGCGACTCGACGTGCCGGCGCATGACCTGCTGCGCCGTGGCGGCCTCGAACGGCGGCCGGCCGGTCAACATGTGGTAGAGGATGGCGCCGAGCGCGTACAGGTCTGACCTGATGTCCGCGCGTCGCTCGTCCAGGGCGCGCTCGGGGGCGAGGTAGAGCGCCGGCCCCGTCACCGTGCCTGCGTCGGTCAGGAAGAGCCCGTTCAGCGCCGCCAGCGAGGGCGGGCCGGGGATGTCGAGCCTGGCCGCGCCGTCGTAGTCCAGCAGGACGGCCTCCGGGCGGAGGTCGCCGTGGCAGATGCCCGCCCGTTCGAGGGCCGCCAGGCCGCGCAGCGCGCCCTCGAGGATGGGCAGTGCCTTTGCCACGCGAAGGGGCGCGCCCCCGTCCAGGACCGCCTGGAGCGAGGCGGGAACGTCTTCGGTCACGATGAAGTAGCAGTCCGCCAGGCGCCCGATGTCCAGCAGCGCCACGACGTGGAGGTTCCTGATGTCCCGCAGCGCGGCGACGCGGCGGAACAGACGCTCAACGTGGACGATGTCCTGGTCCGCCGACTCCGCGGGGAAGACCCTGGCCCGCGCGTTCACTTTCAGACCGGTGTGCCGGCCGCGATAAAGGGCGTGACCGGGGCGGAGCGCGAGCCTCTTCTTCAGAACGGCCCCGCCGACGGTCCTGCCCCGGAAGATATCCCTGTCGGGAGGGGGCGCCTGTGCCGGGGGCGCCTCCGCGAGCGGCCCGCCGCAGGCCGCGCAGAGCAGCTCGGCGTCCCCCGGAGGCCAGCGCGGGGTGAACGTGCGGCCGCAGTGCTGACAGTGCAGGGGCGTCTTTGCCATGGGACCACGGGACCGGTTTCGGGACTCGCCGGGACGTCGGGACACGAGTCTACAGGAAGCGGCGCGTGGAGGCAACGGGAGCGGGTGCCAGATTGACAGGGCCGGTCCGCCCACGCGAGCGCCCCTTGTCAAATTGACAGACCCGCCGCAGGGGCGCCCCCGGGCGCATTCTTTTCCGCAGGTACCCTTTACGCGCCGCTCAGATTGTGTACAATGGTAGCGCTGTCGCCGGGCGGGGCTGCGGTACGGTGTTTGCGTTCCACTGTGCGACGGTCATTCCCTGTCTAAAAGGTTTCCCAAGCACAGCACTTAGGGAGGTTCGGCCTATGACGACCATCAAGCCTCTGGGCGACAGGGTCCTTGTGAAGCGGTTGGAGGCGGAGGAGACGACGGCCGGCGGCATCGTGTTGCCGGATACGGCCAAGGAGAAGCCGAAGCAGGGCAAGGTGATCGCCCTGGGCGTCGGCAAGAAGCTGGATTCGGGTGAGACGGCCCCCTTGCAGGTCAAGAAGGGCGACACCGTTCTTTTCGGATCCTTCGCCGGCACGGAAGTCACGGTGGACGGCGAAGAGTATCTGCTGATTGCCGAAGACGATATTCTCGCCATCGTTCAGTGAGTGGAGGAGCCCTAAATGCCGGCAAAGAAGATAACGTTTGACACGGAAGCCCGGGAGGCGATGCGCCGGGGCGTGAACCGCCTGGCCAAGGCCGTCAAGACGACCCTCGGCCCTCGGGGCAGGAACGTCGTGATCGAGAAGAGCTTCGGCGCACCCACGGTGACCAAGGACGGCGTGGCCGTCGCCAAAGAGATCGAACTCGAGGACAACTTCGAGAACATCGGCGCCGCACTCGTCAAGCAGGCCGCCTCCAAGACCAGCGACGACGCCGGCGACGGAACCACCACCGCCACCATCCTGGCCGAGGCCGTCTTCGAGGAATCCCTGAAAAACATCGCCGCCGGCGCCGACGCCATGTCGCTCAAGCGCGGCATCCAGAAGGGCGTCGCGGCGCTGGTCGCCGAGCTGGGCAAGATGTCCCGCCCGGTGCGCGGCAAGGAGGAGATCGCCTTCGTCGGCGCCATCGCCGCCAACAATGACCCCGAGATCGGCAACCAGATCGCCGACGCCATGGAGAAGGTCGGCAAGGACGGCGTCATCACCGTCGAGGAAGGCAAGGCCCTCGAAACCACCACCGAACTGGTCGAGGGAATGCAGTTCGACCGCGGCTACCTGAGCCCCTACTTCGTCACCAGCCGCGAGGAGATGGAGTGCGTCCTGGAGGACTGCTACGTCCTGGTCCACCAGGAGAAGATCTCCTCCGTGCAGGACCTGGTGCCCCTCCTGGAGAAGGTCGCGCAGGCCGGCAAGCCGCTCCTGGCCATCGCCGAGGACCTCGAGGGCGAGGCCCTCGCCACCCTGGTCATCAACCGGCTCCGTGGCCTGCTGCCGTGCTGCGCCGTCAAGGCGCCCGGCTTCGGCGACCGCCGAAAGGCCATGATGCAGGACGTCGCCGTGCTGGTCGGCGGACAGGTCATCAGCGAGGACCTCGGCATCGAGCTGAAGTCCGTCAGCCTGGCCGACCTCGGCCGCGCCAAGAAGGTCGTCATCACCGCCGACAACACCACCATCATCGAGGGCGGCGGCGCGACCAGCGACATCCAGGGCCGCATCACCCAGATCAAGCACGAGCTGGACACCACCACCAGCGACTACGACCGGGAGAAGCTCGAGGAGCGGCTCGCCAAGATGGCCGGCGGCGTCGCCCAGATCAACGTCGGCGCCGCAACCGAGGTGGAGATGAAGGAGAAGCAGCACCGCGTCGAAGACGCCGTGCACGCCACACGGGCGGCCGTCGAGGAAGGGATCGTTCCCGGCGGCGGCGTCGCGCTTGTGCGGGCTGCCAAGGCCCTGGACGCCGTCGAAGCCGGCGGCGACGAGGCCATCGGCGTGGACATCGTCCGGCGTGCCATCACCCGGCCCCTGCTCCAGATCGCGCAGAACGCCGGCAAGGACGGCGCCGTCGTGCTCCAGAAAGTGCTCGAAGGCAGGAAGAAGGCCTTCGGTTACGACGCCGCGAAGGACGAGTACTGCGACCTGGTCGAGCGCGGGATCGTTGATCCCACGAAAGTAGTGCGGACCGCCCTCCAGAACGGCGCCAGCGTGGCCGGCGTGCTGGTCAGCACGGACGCCGTGGTCGGGGAGCTGCCCGAGAAGAAAAAGAAGGCCCAGCCGCCCATGCCGGACTATTGATCCGGCCGGCCGGCCCAAGCCGTTAGACGCAACTCCAAGGCCGAGGGAGGTCATCCCCCCCTCGGCCTCTTCACGTACGGCAGGGCCGCAGCCCGCGGCTGCACTCGGGGCGGGCAAGCAACAAGCAACAAGCAACAAGTAAGGAGCAGCTGCTGAGGGAGGGGGGCAGTCAGTCGGCGGATTTGCCGCGGCGCTCGATGTTGGCGAAGTCGAGCCGTTGGAGCAGGCTGCCGACCTCCTTTTCCTGGGCGGGGGCCTGTTCCGGTTCGGGCTGATCTTCGGCGGCGGCGGCGACGGCCTGCTCCGGCTCGGGGGAAGGGGCCGGGGCCGGGGTCTCGCGCTTCTTGAGGATCTGCTGCTGCGTCTTGGAGAGGCGGTCGGTGACGGCGACCCTCTGCACGCGGCGGCTGTCCCAGCCGCCCGTGCTCCTGGGCGTGCTGACGCGGGAAGGCTTCCTTTCGGGGACCTGGGCTTCGGTCTTCTGCGTTGGCTCGCCGGCGGGCTCACTGGCGGCGCGCGGGCGCCCGCGCCGGCGTTCGGGGCGCTCCCGGGCTGAGCTTTCCTCGCGCAGAGACAGCGCGATGCGCGACCTCTCTTCGTCCACCCGGACGACCCGCACCCGGACGCTGTCGCCGATGCTGACGACGTCGTAGGGCGTCTCGACGTAGCCGTCGGACAGTTCGCTGATGTGGATCAGGCCGTCCTCGCCGACGCCGACGTCGACGAAGACGCCGAAATCGACGATGTTGCGCACGGTGCCGTCAAGCCACTGTTCCGGTTTCAGGTCCGCCAGGGACAGGCGTTTCCGGCGCAGTATCGGCGCGGCGTTCTCGCTGCGCGGGTCGGGCCAGGGGTTGAGCATCTCGTCGATGACGTCTTTGAGCAGCAGGTAGTGGACGTCGAACTGCTTCTCCAGTTCGGTCAACTGGATTTCGGAACGCCGCTTCTTGAGGGTTTCGCGACCTTCCTCGGTGGCCAGGTCTTCCACGGTCAGTTCGAGCTGTTCGCAGATGCTCTGCGCGACGGGGTAAAGGCGCGGGTGAATGCGGGTCGAGTCGAGCCAGTTGTCCGAGTCCGGCATCTTGACGAAGCCGACCGCCCGCTCGTAGCTGTCCTGTCCGATCTTGGGGACCTGCGCCAGTTGCGCGCGGTTGGTCAGGGGGCCGTTCTTGTCGCGATAGGTGACGACCTCCAGCGCCTTCACCGGATCGAGGCCGGAGACGTAGCGCAGCAGGCTGTGATGGGCGGTGTTGACGTTCACTCCGACGCTGCAGACGCACTCCTCGATGAGGCGGTCGAGCAGCGTTTTCAGTGCGCCGCCGTTGACGTCTTCCACGTACGGTTCGGGGCAGAGGCGGCGCGGGTTGACCTTGACGTACTCGGCCAGGGGGTCCTGCAAGCGCCGGCCGACGGCGACGGCGTAGCGTTCGTCCGGCTCGGTGTCCGGCAGGTCGTTCTTGGCCCCGCGGCTGCTGCAATAGGTGTCGAGGCCGAGTTCGGAAACGGTCGCGTATTGCACTTCCGGCATCTGTGCTGCGATGAGTTCGGCGATAAGGTCCTCGGTCTCTTCGAGGGCGGTTCCTTCGCCGATGGCCACGACGCGGAGTTCGTGCTCGGTGATGAGCCTGCAGATCCCCTCGACGGCGGCCTCGCGCTCCTGCTGAGGCGCATGTGGATAGACCGTGACGGTTTCGAGCACCTTTCCGTTTTCATCCAGGGCAGCCAGGTTGCAGCCGGTGCGGTAGCCGGGGTGTATGGCGAGGACGCGCTGCCTCACGGGCGGCGCCATGAGCATGTTCTTGACGTTGCGGCGGACGATTTCCAGGGCGAGGCTTTCCGCTTCCTTTGCCAGGAGCTTGTCAATCTCCCGGACGACTATGCGGCAGAGCACCTCGCGCAGGCTGTAGCGCATGCAGGCGACGACGAACTCCAGGCCGTTCAGGCTTTTGAGGGCCTGGCCGTTGTCGGGGTGGGGCGTTTCTCCCAGTTCGGCCAGCACCTGTTCGAGCTGTCCGGCCCCGCCGGGCAGGTAGAGGCCGGCGGCCGCCCGCTCCATCGCCTCCAGGGGCGGCTCGACCCTGCACTCGAGGGCCTTCTGCTGCTTGCCCCGCAGGATCATGAGCAGGTGATAGGGATGGAGCTTCGAGATGGGCCGGCGGAAATCGAAGTAGGGCTTGAAGTCGCGAACGAGCCTGCCGGGCAGAGAACGCTTGACGCGCGAGACCACGAACTCCCCTTGCTCCCGCAGCACCTTCCTCTGGCAGTCGCGGTGGGATTTCTCCTCGGCGATCCAGTCAGTGACGATGTGGAAGACGCCCTCCAGGACGCTTTCGACGTCGCTCAAGTCCTTTTCGGGGTCGACGCACTCCTCGGCGGCGGCGCCCATGTCAGGGATGAACTCCCGTTGGGACAGGACCTCGGTGGCGAGCGGGCCGAGCCCCTGGGCCAGGGCGAGGCGCGAGCGCGAACGCTTGCGGGGGCGGAACGGGACGTAATAGTCGACCAGCTCGCGCAGGTCGCCCGCCTGCTCGATCTTGTGCTCCAGGTCGTCGGTCAGGACTTCCCGGTCGCGCAGCTTCTTCAGGATCTTGCGGCGCCTGGTTTCGAGCTTCTCGATCCGGTCTCGCCCGTCCATCAAGTCGTAGAAGTCGTCCGGCTCGAGGTTGGCGGCGAGGTCCTTGTGATAGCGCAGGATGTACGGGATGCTGAAATCGGCGTCCAGCAAGTCCAGTATCCGGCGCACCTGGTCAGCGGTGAGGTGATGCTTCGAAGCCACGCTTTTGAGGACCTTCTCGGGCATGTCAGCCGGCCTGCGTCACTCGGAAACGACGGAGATGGTACCGAGGATCGTCGGGAAGGGCTGCAGTTCAATGCACAACTAAAACCGATTGTAGGCCATTTCGCGATGCTTGTCAAAGGAAATCCATTTCCGGCATCCTCACGCCGCCTTTACAGCCGCCGGGCGTTCGCCTATAGTGGGGGCGTTCTTGCCGCCGCCAGAGCCCCCGGGTTCGTCAAGAGGAGCCTTGACCGATGCGCGTGCTCTACATAGACATTGACTGCCTGCGCCCGGACCACCTGGGCTGCTACGGCTACTGCCGCGACACGTCGCCCAGCATCGACAGGCTGGCGGGGGACTCCCTGCTGCTGGCCAACTGCCACACGTCGGACGCGCCCTGCCTGCCGAGCCGCGCCGCACTACTGAGCGGCCGATTCGGCATCAACAACGGCGTCACGTGCCATGACGGGCCGGCCTCGCAACTGCGCTACGCCGGCAGCGGCCACAGCCACCACCCGGAGGGACGGATGCTGATGCGCGTGTTCCAGGACGAGGGCTGGAACACGGTGAGCTTCAGCGGGTTCGCGCAGCGGCACGTGGCCTGGTGGTACGTGGCCGGCTTCACCGAGCACCACGGAAGCAAGCTGCCCGGCGGGTCGGAGCAGGCATCCGACGTGAACGCGCTCGTGCTGGACTGGCTGCGGCAGAACGGCGAGCAGGACAACTGGTTCCTCCACGCGCACTTCTGGGACGTCCACACGCCCTACGTGCCGCCGGACGAGTTCATCGAGATGGTGGCCGACCAGCCCCTGCCCGATTTCCCCGATGACGAGACGGTCCGCTCCGATTACGCCAACGTCTACGGCTCCCGCACGCCCCGGGACTGGTGGGGGCCGCGCTGGCAGAGCTGGAACGAGAACGTCGCCGACGAAATCGCGGACAGGGGCGACCTGGGCGCCTGGCTCAACGCCCTGGACGGCGCGGTGCGGTACACCGATCACGCGGTCGGGCAGATACTCGACCTGATCGACGAGCTGGGCATCGCGGACGAGACCGTGGTAATACTGTCCAGCGATCACGGCGAGGCGATAGGCGAGTTGGGCATGTACTTCGAGCACGGCAACGCCTCCGAGGGATGCACGCACGTGCCGCTTCTGATCCGCTGGCCGGGCCTGACGGACGGCGGCAGTCGCACCGACGGGCTGCTCTACCAGCTCGACCTCTGCCCGACGTTGACCGAGATGCTCGACATGCCGACGCCGGAGCGCTGGGACGGCAGCAGCTTCGCCGGCCTGCTGCGCGGCGAGGAGGTCCCCGGCAGGCCGTACCTGGTCTGCGGGTGCGGCATTTACAGCTTCCAGCGCGCCGTGCGCACGCCTGAGTGGCGGCTGATCCGCACCATCCACCCCGGCATCTACCCCTACGACCCGCTCTACCTCTACGACATGGTCGAGGATGCGAACCAGCGGCGGAACGTGGCCGGGGAGGAGCCGGGCGCCGTCGCCGAACTCGACCACCTGCTCAGCCAGTGGTGGCACGAGCACTGCACCGGGTCGGACGCGTCGCTGGACCCCTTCCAGCTCCAGATGGCCGCCGGGTTCACGCCGGACCTCTATTGCAGCCTCGACGCGATGCTGGAGCGGCTGGAGAGCATGGGGCGGGAGGAGCAATACAGGGACCTGGTGCGGCGGCGGCTGGAACGTCCGCCCCTGCCCCGGCCGTGGGGGAGCGTGCTGCTCTGAGGGAATCCTCGCGGGCAGCCGCCGGGCGGGACGCCCGGCGCTACCCCGAAGAGGCACATTGAGGGGAGGGCGCCCATGAGCCCGTGGCTCTATGGCCTGCCGGTCGCGGCGTACCTTTACGGCGCCGTGCCCTTCGGGTTCCTGGCGGCGAAGTTCATCAAGGGCGTGGACATCCGCACGACGGGCAGCGGGAACATCGGCGCGACGAACGCCGCGCGCGTGCTCGGCTTCCGGTTCTTCCCCGTAATCTTCCTGCTGGACGTGTCGAAGGGCCTGCTGCCGGCGCTGGCGGCGTCCCTGCTGGTCGCGCCCGGGCGTTATGATCCCCACCCCCTTGTGGTGGGCACGGGCCTGGCCGCCATCCTCGGGCACGTCTTCCCCGTCTACCTGGGCTTCAAGGGGGGCAAGGCCGTCGCCGCCAGCAGCGGGGTCTTCCTCGTGCTGGCGCCGCTGCAGGTGCTGGTCGCGGCGGGCGTGTGGGGGGTTGTCTTCGCGCTGTTCCGGTACGTCTCGCTGGCGTCCATCTCGGCCGCCGCCGCCCTGCCCGTGGCGGTGTGGCTCATGCACCGCGACCCGACGGGAGCGGGCGTCTTCCTGGCCGCGATGAGCGCGCTGGGCGGCCTGTTCGTGATCTACCTGCACCGGGCCAACATCCGGCGTCTCCTGGCCGGCGCCGAGCACAGGATCGGCCGAGGCGGGGCGGGCCGGGCCGGGTGAGCCTCTCTCCTTTCGGAGCGTGTGATGAAGCAAGCACGTGTGCTCCTGCTGACGGTCATCCTCTCCCTGTGCGCGGGCGCGGGGGTGCGCGCCGCCGAGCCGGTCGCGGCGTGGGACTTCGAGGGCGACGAGACGGGCTGGAGACCGGTCGCCGAGACGATGACGCTGGAGCGCGTCGTCGGCGGGGGCGCCACCACCGAGAGCAGGACATGCCTCCACGTGTACGGACGCATGAACGGGGCGTGGAACTACGCCCGTTCGGACGTCCGCCCGATGCTGCCCGGACGGATCTATCGGCTCAGCGCGTGGCTGCGCGTGGAGCGGCTGGGACGCGGCACGAACCCGCCCTACCTCAAGTGTGAGTTCGTCGGTCCCCCCGGCAACGGATTCGGTCGCGTCAACACGGACCGGTACCAGACGGCACACGTGGGCGAGTGGCAGCGGCTGGTCGCGGAGTTCCGGGCCCCGCAAGAGGTCGAGAGGTGCTGGGTGGCCATTGAGAAGGGAACCACGCGCCCGGCGGAACTCGACGCCTACGTGGACGACGTGAGCATCGAGTTGCTGGAGCGTTTCACCTGGCGCGACAGGTACGTTCTGGACCCGATTCCCGCGCCGCTCGAGGCCGTCCGCGGCGTCCACCCGCGCCTGTACCTGAGCCCGGAACGGCTCGATGCGCTGCGCCGGGCGGTCCGCACGACGCACGCGGCACTGTGGGAGGAAGTGCGGCAGCAGGCGGATCGGGCCGCGGCCGCAGGCCCGCCGGACTACCGGCGAGAAGAGCAGCGCAGCGGCGGCAACCGGGAGCAGCTATGGCAGCGGCCGGTCGGCAACGCTATGCCGCACCTCGCCATGGCCTACCTGCTGACGAACGAGGCGAAGTACCTGGACGCGGCGCAGGACTTCGCGACGGCCTCGTGCGGTTACCCAACGTGGGGGCTGGGCAAGCCGGACCTGGCCGCGGGGCACCAGCTCTTCGGGCTGGCCATCATCTACGACTGGTGCCACGACGACCTGGACGAAGCGGTGCGCCGGACGATCCGCGAAACCCTGATGCGGCGCGGCTCGCAGATGTTCGAGGCGGCGGCCACCGGCTCCGCGTGGTGGAGCGGCGCCTACCTGCAGAACCACCTGTGGGTGAGCGCGTGCGGTCTGGCGACTGCGGGGCTGGCCGTGTTCGGCGATGCGGAGCCGGGGGCCGACCAGTACGGGCCCTCGACGTGGGCGGCGCTCGCACTGGACAAGTTCCGCCGGACTGTGGACGCCCTCGGCCCGGACGGCGCCAGCCACGAGGGTGTCGGGTACTGGACTTACGGGGTCGAGTACATGCTCAAGTTCATGCACCTGGCGCGGGACCTGCTCGGGGCCGACCTCTACGACAACCCCTGGTGGCGCAACACCGCGTCCTACCGGCTCTACCTCGCCCTGCCGCGCGGGGCCTGGACGCGCCGCAACAGCATCGTGGACATCGCCGACTGCCCGCGGTGGGACTGGTACGGGCCGGAGTACATGCTCCGCAGGCTTGCGCGCCAGTACGGGGACGGCCACGCCCAGTGGCTGGCCCGGGCGCTTGACGAGGCGGACGTGTGCGGCCCCGAGGCCGGCTGGCTCAACCTGATCTGGTACGATCCGGACCTGCCCGAGCGGGCGCCCGACGACCTGCCGACGCTCCGTCATTTCGACGACATGGGCATCGTGTCGGCACGCTCGGACTGGTCCGGGGACGAGTCGCTCGTCGTCTTCAAGTGCGGCCCCTTCATCGGCCACCAGGCGATCCAGGCGTTCGACTACGACCCGGGCGGCGGCCACGTCCATCCCGACGCCGATCACTTCGTCGTGTTCGGCTGCGGCGAATGGCTCATCTGCGACGACGGCTACCAGAAGAAGCAGACCGGCCAGCACAACACGCTTCTGATAGACGGAGAGGGTCAACTGGGCGAGGGAGGGAACTGGTTCGCCGGCAGCGAGCCGCTCGCCGTCCGGGCGCGGCCGCGCGTGCTGCGGTCGGTCTCGACACCGGCGCTCGACCACGTCGCCGGGGACGCCGCCGAGGCGTACCCGGCCGGACTCGGGCTCGAACGCTTCATGCGGCACCTGCTGTTCGTCAAGCCGGACGTCCTCATTGTGGCCGACGACATCGCCCTGGACGCGGCGCGGGAGCTTGAAATCCGATTCCATCCGGAGCACGCCGCAGTTCGGGCCTCCGACGGCTCCTACCTGGCGCGCGGCAAGAAGTCCCTGCTGCGCCTCGACCCGCTCACGCCCGAGGGGGTCAACGTCAGCGCCGAGGACGTGCGGGTGTCGGCGTGGTACGAGAGCACGCGGCGCAGCCTGTTCACGATCCGGCTCCGCGAGAGCGCCGGCGAGTGGCGCAACGCCGTCGCCCTGTCCTGGGCGCCGTCGGGGGCCGAGCCGGCAAGGGTGACCCTCGACCGGGAAGGCGATGCCTGGACCTTCCGTTCCGGGCAGCGAGTCGTCGAGCTGGACTGGGCGAGCGGGGAGGCGCGCCTCAGCCGGCCATGAGGGGATTGTCCGGCGTGCTGGTCGGGCCGCAGTTGCAGACGAAGTTGCCCGGGTCCATGCCGACCATCGGGCCCAGTTCCTCCCACGTGCGCGGCGTGCCGTGACAGATGCTCACGGGCGTCGTCTCGTTCAGGCGCCTGACCTCTGCGATGCAGAATGCATATACCTCGCGGCGAACCTCGAACGGGAACGGGCTCTTGCGCCGGCCGCGCATGGATTCCTGCGCCTGCTCGGCCGCCCGGTAATACTCCGGGTCCAGCGTCTCCGGCGGCCCGATCTGGGCCAGGTCTTCGAAGTCGAACCACCCGAGCATCTCCAGCGTCACCAGGTCCGGCCGGACGACGCTGAAGAGCACCTCGAACATCTCGCGGTGCTCCTCTCGCCAGCTCCTGGTCGGCACGATGGGGCTCAGGCGGGCGCGCACGTGATAGCCGGCCTCCTGGCAGCGCTGCATGGCCTCGATGCGCTCCTCCATGGTGGCCGCGCGCCTGTCGATCTCCCGGCTGGCCGTGCGCGGCGAGAGGCTCCAGCTTACGATCGTGCGGCCGCCGTGGTCGGCGTCCAGCAGGAAATCGATGTCCTTGCTCTTCGTGAACAGCATCAGGTAGCGCCCCTCCTGGCGCGCGAACAGGCGCACCATCGGCAGGACGGCGTCGTACTCCGGCTCGAAGGGAGGCAGGTCCGTCATGTTGGAGAACTTGTAGAGAAACTGCTTCGGATAGCGCGCGAACATGGCGGGGAGGCCGTCCATGAAGCGCTCGACATCGAGCATGATCCTGACCGACCGCCCGAAGCCGCAGTAAGCGCAGCGGAACGGGCAGCCGAAGATGGGGTTCAGCTCAAGGGCGTCCTGGCAGACGATCCCCTCCGCGGCGAGCTTCGCCCGGCCCTTGCGGTAGCTGTAATACCTGGCCTCCCGGTCCGGCTCGTAAGCCGTGAAGATGAAGACGGCGTCGTCGCCGAAATCGTCCTTGCCGTGGCGGCGCTGGCCGATCCCCTCGACCGCCTCGCGCGCCTCCGCGTCGAACGGGCGCACGTCGTCGCAGCGGATCAGCAGCCCGTTGAAGAAGGAGGATTCCCCGGAGAGTGCCTGCGCGAGGGGCCGTGTCGGTGTAGCACAGGCGCCCTCGCCTGTGGCGTTCTCAGCCGGGGGCGGCTGAGCTACATTTTTCAA
>Ga0180432_10003704_pt1 | contig 21586 bp, 14 predicted proteins | sample SS_ome_10_FD_132414 | JGI IMG/M metagenome (GOLD analysis project Ga0180432, IMG submission 132414) | Hypersaline lake sediment archaeal communities from the Salton Sea, California, USA - SS_1_MS_2 metaG | ecosystem: Environmental > Aquatic > Non-marine Saline and Alkaline > Hypersaline >...
GAGGATGGCGCCGGGGGCGACGCGGGAAGGGATTCCCGGCCATGGGGTGCGAGAAGGGATTCTCGCACCAGCGGAATCCTGATGCAGCCCTGGCGGCTCCTGGACAGACCGGGGGGCCGCACGGCACGCCCGGATCGGCCGGCGATCAGAGCCGCGCGGCGCAAGCCCGCGGACAGGGCATGTCGAAGCCTGTCACCCGTACCGGTCACCAGGCTGGTCCCGGCGCGCCGGGAGTGCTCTGCGGGGTGCGGGCCGGCGATACCCGACTTTCGTTCGGCGCGTTTGGGGCGAGTTCCTCGGGGAAGAGCCGGTTCCACGGGTTGCGCTGGCCCGCCTGCGGCGTGCGCGCTCGACCCCTGGCCACGGTCCGCGGCCCCGGCCCGGGGCCGAAGAGGGTCCGGCCGGCGGTCTTATTCGACGATGGTGATTTCGGAGGTTCCGTCGGAGATGAGGACCTCCATCTTCGAGAGGAGGTCCTCCATGGCCTCGACGTAGAGCCGGGTGCGGGTGATGTCGCGGGCCTGGCGGTACTCGGCCAGGACGCTGAGGAAGCGGTCGGCCTCGCCGCGGGCCTGGTTGGTGCGCTCGTTGAGGTAGCCCTCGGCGCGTTTGACGATCTCGTGGGCCTCGCCGCGGGCCTGGGGCACGACCTTGCCCTCGTACTCGCGGGCCTCGTCGATCATCCGTTCGGCGTCCTTCTTGGCGTCGGTGACCTCGTTGAAGGCATCGAGTACGGGCACCGGGGGTGAGACGGTCTGCAGGTTGCCGCGCAGCAGGACGATGCCGGCCTGGTAGGCGTCGAGCCAGCCCTGGGCGATGGCGATGGTGTCGATCTCGATGCGGGCCTTGGCGTCGGTGAGCACGTCGTCCACGGGCAGGGAGGCCACGCGGAGGTTCATGGCCGTCTCCACCGCCCGCTCGACCAGCCAGGGCGGCTCCTCGACCCGAAAGAGGTAGCGCTCCACGTCGCGGATCTTGTACTGCACCACCATCATGATCTTGAGGATGTTCTCGTCGCCGGTGAGGGCGTCGGAGCGGCGCGGTTCGGAGAAGAGCTGGCCCAGGTTCTTGAAGCCGACCTCGATGCGTTTGACGTCGGTGGTCTCGGGGGTGTAGACGCGGTCGATGGGCCAGGGCAGGGCGTAGTGGATGCCGGGGCGGTCCTTCTTGGCGGCCAGCCGGCCGAAGCGGGTGACCACCGCCCGCTCGCTGGGGGCGACGGTGTAGATGCCGCTGGTGACCCAGGCGAACAGGGCGGCCAGCAGGGCGACAAGCACCACGCGGCCGCGCCTCAGCCGGCCGGGGCGGGGGGCGTCGCCGGGGTGGTCATTCGGTGACGGGGCCATGGGCACCCTCCGTCGCGTCTGCCTCCGCGGTGGCCGCCTTGCCCGGCGGCGTGGCGGCCGGCCCCAGGATCGCGTCGATCGAGTTCAGCAGCCGCAGGTACGGCGAGTCGGACCGCAGGATGATGGTCGTCTCCCGCGTCAGGGCCTTCTTGTACGAATCGATGGTCCGCAGGAACTCGTAGAACTCGGGGTCCTGGCCGAAGGCCTCGGCGTAGATCCGCGTGGCCTCCGCCTCGGCCCGGCCGGTGATCTCCTCCGCCTGCCGCGTGGCGGTCGCCAGGATCTCTCGCCGCTTCTTGTCCGCATCCGACCGGATCTTGGAGGCCTCTTCCGAGCCCTCGCTGCGGTAGCGGGTGGCGATCCGCTTGCGCTCCGCCCGCATGCGGTCGAACACGCTGGCCCGGTTCTGCTCGGGGAAGTTCACCCGCTTGATGCGGAAGTCGACGATCTCGATACCGTACTCGTCGGCGGCCACCGCCCGGCAGGTGTCGCGGATCTCGCCCATGATCTCGTCGAGTCTGAGTGCGGCCGTCTCGATGGACAGCAGGTTGGCCAGCTCGTTGCGGCCCAGGATCTTGCCCAGCTCGGCGGCCACCACGTCGCCCAGGGCCGCCTCGGCGTCCGCCCGGGTGCCCACCGTTTCGAGGAACTGGAGCGGGTCCTCGATCTTCCAGCAGGTGTAGCTGGCCACCTCGATGTTCTTCTTGTCGAGGGTGAGGTACTCCTTGGGCGGCTCTCCGGGGGCGGGTTTGTCCAGCACCAGCAGGCGGCGGTCGAAGTAGACCGCGCTGTCGATCGGCCAGGGCAGCTTGAGGTGCAGGCCGGGCTGGTCGATCACCCGCTGGGGATCGCCGAAGCGGGTGACGATGGCGTATTCCGTCTCGTGGACGGTGAAGAGCGTGGACCACACGATCAGGGCCAGGGCGACGGCCGCGATCCCGATCACCAGGTTGCCTTTCACGGGGTCACCTCCGCAGGTTGTCCGCCCGGCCGGCCTGGGGGATGGTGGGCGGGATGGGCACCTCGCCCGTCTCCCGGCCCGGCACCAGCCACAGGTCCACCCCCGGCCCGGCGTCGCCGGCCAGGTCGATGTACTTCTTCATCCAGGGCAGCCACACGTCCACCGACTCGAAGTAGAGCCGCAGGCGGGTGATGCCCGGGTCCACGCGGAACGCCTCGAGCTGATCGAGGAAAGCGTTGCCCTCGCCGCTGGAGCGTTCGACGATCTCGGCCCGGTTGGCCTCGGCGCTGGCCACGCGGGTGGCGGCCTCGCCGGCGGCCTCGCGGACCACCCGTTCGTCGTATTCGTAGGCGTTGTTGATCGCCCGGGCCTTGTCCTCGGCGGCGCTGGCCACGTCGCGGAAGGCGGCGTGCACGTCGGGCGGGGCGTGGACATCCTGCAGGTGGACGTTGACCACCTCCATGCCGGCGTCGCAGCGGTCCAGCAGGTCCTGGAGGCGGACGGCGACGGCTGCCTCGACGTCGTGCCGGGCGGTGGTCAGCAGGGTGTCGATGTCGCGGGAGCCGACCGCCTGCCGGAGGGCCGACTCGGCCGCCCCGCTCGCCAGGCCCGGCTGGTCGGCCACGCCGTAGATGTAGTTCAGGAAGCCGGCCTGCGAATCCCGCACGCGGTACTGCACCACCCACTTGATGTCGACGATGTCCTCCTTGCCGGTCAGCATCCAGGATTCGCCGGTGAGCACGCGGGTGTCGGCGGGGAAGAGCAGGTTGGGGTCGGGCAGCCAACTGCGGAAGCCCAGCTCGACCCGTTTGACCTGGCGGACCGAGGCGATGTCGGCGGCACCGATGGGGTACGGCCAGCGGTAGTGCAGCCCCGGGCCCAGGTCGGAGGCCGTCTTGCGCCCGAAGGTGGTGACCGCCGCCCGCTGGCCGGCCTGCACGGTGAGGAACCCGCTGCACAGATACGCCGCCACCAGGATCAGCCCGCACAGGGTCTTGGCCAGGGCGGAGGAAACCGCGAGACCCGTGCGGCGCTGCACCCAGCCCAGGGCCCGCCCGAAGGCCTCCGTGCGCCGCAGCGACCGCCAGGCCAGCACCCCCAGCACGATCGCCCCCACGATCCGTACCGGCCCCGGTGAGGACACCGCCGCCAGCGAGGTCACCGCCTCGCCCGGCACCACCGCCGAGGCCACGATGTTGTCCAGCCAGACGCCCATCAGCACGCTGATCACCGCGATGCACACCAGGTAGACGATCAGCGTCAGCCGTCCCAGGTACCTGTACAGCACGATCAGGCTGGCCAGGTTGGTCGCCGGGCCGGCCAGCAGGAAGACCAGCGCCGCCCCCGGGCTCAGCCCCGCCGCGATCAGCCCCGCCGCGATCGGCGTCGAGGAGGTGGCACAGACGTACATGGGGATGCCCACCACCAGCATGGCCAGCATGGTCAGCGGCGAGCTGGCCGGCAGCCGCTCCAGCCCCATGTCCGGCAGCAGGGCGGTGATGGCCCCGCCCAGCACGATCCCCACCAGCAGCGACACGATGATGTCGTCGAAGAACTGCACGAACCCGTAGTGGCCCGCGTTCCAGAGGATGCCCCTGGTGGGGTCGTACTCCTTCCGCTCTTCGCAGCCGTGCTTCTGGTCGTCCTGCGCCGCCCCGGATTCCGGGCCGCCCGCGAAACGCTCGATCACGTTGATCAGGCAACCGGTGACGATGGCGGTGATCAGCGAGGCCAGCGGTCGGAACACCGCCATGACCGGGCCGAGCAGCCCGTAGGTCAGAGCGATCGACACCACGTCCGTTTCCGGAACGGAGATCAGGAACGAGGCCGTCGCCCCCTTGCTGGCCCCCCTCCGCCGCAGCGTGAGCCCCGCCGGCAGCACGCTGCACGAGCACAGCGGCAGCGGCACGCCCAGCACGGCCGCCATCACCACCGAGCCGGTCCCCTGGCCGTTCAGCCGCCGGGTGAGCCACTCGGTGCGGCTCAGCAGCACGTGCAGCAGGCCGGCCAGGCCGAACCCGAACAGCAGATACACCGCTGACTCGGCCAGGATCCGGGCGGTTTCAACAAGAATGGACCACATGGGCGTGTCCCACGGATTCAGGGGTATGAGCAGGCAGCCCCCGGTGCGTTCCCCGCAGTGTCCGCCGGGCCGGCCGCGACCACGCGCTGCGTCGGGCCCTCCCCCGGGTGGGCACGCGGGCCAGTATGGGTGGCGCCCCGGACCTTGTCAACCGAGCCCGCCCGGCAGCCCTCCCGATAAGAACGCGGGATGTTCACCGCCGCCGCCGCCTGGCCCGCCGAAGCTCGCCCGGGCCGCAAATCGGGCATGCTCATGTTTGACCGCCCCCGGCAGCGGGCCTACAGTCAGGCAGACTCCAGGGGGAAGAGAGGCGACCACCCCTCGCCCGGCAACGGGGTTTCACCAGAGCGGCATCAGGTTCCTTCCAGCGCGCAGCCTGGGTGGCGCGTTCGGGAACCGCCGCACCCTTCGCCGGCCCCGAGCATCCTCCCCCACGCAAGCCGCGACCTGCCGATGGGCAGGCGTCGATCGGCATTCCAAAAGAGTTGGGCATGCGGTTTCGCCGGGCCGCTTGGGGATAAGCAGAACGTCAACGCCGCAAACGAGAGGGAGAGAGAATATGTCGCAGCGCATCCTCGCAGTGGGCCTTGCCTGTCTGGTTTTCGGTTCCGCGCCGGCCTTCGCCAGCTTCATCGTGGACGGTGACCTGAGCGACTGGGGCGTGACCGTGGCCGACAACAACAACAGCGTGTTCGGGTTCAGCACCGCGTTCAGCGTGCTGGGCACGCACCTGGAGGACCAGAACGACAACGCCGGGGACGGCGGCGCGCTGGGCCCCAACCAGGGTGGCCAGAACTACGACGCCGAGATGATGGCCGTCGCGGTGCACGCCGGCCACATGTACGTGGCCGTGGTCACCGGGCAGCGGCCGGACAACGGGTTCACCCGTTATGCCCCCGGTGACATCCGCATCGAAACCGACGCCGGCAGCTACGGCCTGGAGGTCGGCGGCGGACCCGGCGGCGGCGACGGGACCCTGCTGTCCACCGGTGCGTTCGGCTCCACCTACACGCTCAAGGGCAACGGCTACACCCTCGCCCACGCCTACGCCAACGAGCGGCAGACCGTCGGTTCCATCTGGGGGGAGGTCACCTGGCTGATGGATCCCATCAACCCCAAGGAGCCCACCCAGTTCGAGATCACCAACGCCAGTGAGTTCCTCGGGGAGGCCGAGTACATCTACACCCGCGACAGCGACACCGCCCAGCACGCGGTGATCGAGTTTGCCTTCGACCTCAGCCTCTTCGCGGGCCAGACGCTGGAGTCCATCCACTGGCGGCCGTCCTGCGGCAACGACGAGCTGGACGTCGCCGTGCCCGAGCCGGGTGCCCTGGCCTCCCTGCTCCTCGGTGGGCTGGCCCTGGTGATCCGCCGCCGCTGAGGCGCCAGAGAATCGGGTCTCTTCCCCGCGGCCTGCGCCCGCCCCGGAGGTGGCGCAGGCCGCTTGCCTGCGCCACCTCGGTCGGACGCACCAGTCAGAGCACTCCCGGCGCGCCGGGACAAGCCTGGTGACAGGGAGCCGCGAGGATCGTCGTCACACGACCGCCCGCCCCGCCGCCCGCGGACGCACGTTTGCCGACGGTCAACCTCCCCCCCGGCAAGCGGCACGCCCGGGAGCGGTGCCAATGCTCCGACACCGCAACCGGGCGCGCTGAGAACCCCCAACCCGTCTCTACCGGCGATTAGCCCGCCCCGCAGTGCAGGGTCCTGCCGGGGGCCACCTCGATGGTCACATCCCCGTTCGTGCTGTCGGCCTCGAACTCTCCCAGGGTGCTGAAGTTCTGGTTCACCTCCATGCTGGCCCCGTCGAGCAGCACACCGCCCGACAGGCTGGTGCAGGCTGCGTTGATCTCCAGGGCGCCGTCCTCCGCCGCGATCCACTCCGCACCGCCGGACACCGCGACGCCCACGCTCAGCGTGCCGTTGCCCGCCGCCCGCCAGGTGCCGTCCGACGTCGAGGTCTTGGCGTTCGTCGTCAGGGTCAGCACGTCGCGCTGGTTACCCTCCACGCCCACGATGCCCCCGTTGTTCAACGGGGCCGCGATCCGGACGTAGCCCAGGATCGAGGGGCGCTCGTCCCAGGGGTCGTCCCGTGAGAGCGTCAGCTCCGCCGGTCCCCCCTGCAGCGTTGCACTGGTGATTACGCCCCGGGCGTAGTACGTGCCGGCGCAGTCGTGACCGACGATGCCGCCGCTGCCGTGGATGGTCACGTCCTGGGCTAGGTGCAGGTAGGAGACCCGCCTGCAACCCTGGTGGCCCGCTGACCCGCCGACCCCCACGCCGCGGAACTCCAGCCAGCCATCCAGGGTGCTGGGGTCGGGCCCGTGGATGGTCAGCGTGTACCCGTCGATCAGGTAGACATGCGCCTGGGGGCCGATGATCAGGCTGCCGACGTCAACGTCCGCGATGCCGATCTGCACCATGCCGTGTCCGATGGCCGCCGTGTCGTTCGCCCCGGGCACGCCGTACTGCTGCGTCTCGCAGTTCCACCAGTTCGTCGCTGTCGTCCAGTCGCCCGTCACGTACGGGCCGATCCACTCGAAGTAGTACGCTCCCGCGGGCACCGCCGACAGGAGCATCGCCGCCACACTCAGCAACAACGTCCAGTGAATACGCACGTCAGAATCCTCCTCTGCTCCAGAGAGCAGACTCGTGTCCATGGGTTTGCTCGCTTGATGTGATCTGCAAGGCCCAACCGGCCTCGCCGCTGCCGGTGACCTCGCGGGGTGTTGCTCCAGCCGCTAACACCCCTGCGTGTCGAGCGTGGCGCCGTCGGTGACGATGACCGTGGTGCCCGCCTGGCCGCCGGTGATGGTGATCGTGTCGCCCGTCATGGTCGGGGCGTACGTTCCGCCGGCTGCACCGAAGGTCGCGTCGCCCTGCACCGTCAGGTCCTTGATCTCGCCGGTGATCAGCCCGACGTCATAGCCACCCAGGCTGGCAGGAATGGTGGCATCCTCGTCCGCGTCGCAGGGGTAGCAGGGGGTAAGATGGGGCGTCCAGTTGCCGCACGTGTCCCAGTCGTCGTCGGCGCCTCCGCCGGTCCAGGTGTACACGGCCGCCCCGGCCAGCGTGGCGCAGCACCCCAGCACAAGTGCCGCTCGTTTCGCTTCCAGTAGCCTCATCACGATTCCTCCAGACAGGGTCTCCCGCAGCGTCCCCGGGCTGCGCAGCCCGAACGCACGCGGCGGTGAACACACCACGCGGAGGAACCCCGACCCCGTACGACCGACCCAACCAAGCACGGACTACCACAGGAAGCGATGCCGCGCCCCACTCAACGCGATTGAAGATCTCAGACTACGCCCATCCCCCGGCCACCTGTCAAGTCAAAACCGCGCTGGTCGGGCTTCCGCAGTTGGGGGGGCGAGCGACATTGACGCGGCGGCGACCGCCGCACAGCGGGTCTCACCCTGCGAGCGTTGGGTCGGCCCTCCGCACAACGCGGCGTGTCGCCGGGGGCCGTTCAGCGCGCCCGTCCTGTGCGTGATGGACGCCGGATCTCCGCACGCGGCCCCGATGGCCTGCCGAGCTTTCCGTCCGGCGCCACGGGACTTCCGCCCTCCGTTCGGGGTGTTGGGGTCAGGTCCTCGAGAACGCTCGGCACCTACCTGTCGCTCGGGCAGGCGAAAACGCCGTGGAAACGAGCCGCTTTTTACTTTCTTGGCTCTGCCGGGGGGCGGAATCGGGCCGCTGGACACCCGTTAGAGTAAAGCATCAATGATCTTGAACGTCTGTCGCTTACGCCCACGGGCTGTTCCGAAGAAGCACCAACATTGGGGCACCCGTCCCATAAAACCGCTGCTTAATATCCTTTCGGGTGGTTCGCTTGGTCGGCTACCCGACCCGGTGGGGTCCTTGGCGGCCCTCGGGGTCACCTGAGGATTGTAAACTGATGGTTTAAATCCGCAAGGATTGCGAAGTTTGGAGAAAGATTCCGTCTGCTATTGACTAAAGGAATTGAAAAGCGCATTAGTAAAGTGAGTTTCCACCGCGCAATCCCCGAAACGGGCCAGCCGGCTGGGAGCGACGGGTCACCCGCGGCCCCTTGACCGGACGCCCGCGGGTGGGGGCCCCCTGGCAGGAGCAAGCCGGTCGTGCCCCGCAGCCCGGGAGGGAAGAACCCCCGGGGGAGCAGGAAGCCGCTACGGCACCCCGGCCCGGAGGTGGGGACGGAAGCAACGACCTCAGGGAAGAGGCGTTCCGGTGAACAGATCAGAGCAGGGACGGTGATCCGCTTCGGTCGCCTGCGCCATCGGCGCGGTGATGGAGGTTCGCGGGTCCGGCTCGGTGCTCGCGTCTCCTTCATCGGTGGACAGGTGGTGAAGTCCCCCGCACGCGTGGTCTGCCAGTTTGCGGTGCAGGGGGGGCGTTGCTGGCAGCAGCGGCGTGGGGCGCCAGGCCGCGAGGTGGATGAAAGGAACGGGAGGTTTTGAGGAGCAGTAATGGTCAGCGATTCCCCGCGGGCCGCCGGCCTTGTTGAACGACCAGCTGCACCAGGTGAGACACAGGAGTCTTCGGAACAGTCACCGATCGACGTTCTCGGTGGACTCTGGTGGGTGGTGCATACCAAGGCGCGCAACGAGAAGGCGCTAGCGACAGATCTTGATCATCTCGGGGTCGGCTATTTCCTGCCGCTCGCCCGTGTACGGCGGCGGTGGGGAGGCCGCACGGCGACCGTGCGCGTGCCCCTCTTCCCCGGCTATCTGTTTCTCTGCGGCGGGTACGAAGAACGATACGCCACGCTGATGACGCATCGCGCCGCCAACGTCATCGAGGTGGGCGACCAGGAGGGGCTCAGGCACGACCTCCGGCAGATCTACCGAACGGTGACCGGCGAACTGCCGGTGGATCTGTTCCCCGGGATTCGCCGGGGGCGGCGCTGCCGTGTGGTTGCCGGAAGTTTGAAGGGCGTCGAGGGAGTTGTTTTGCAGCGCCGGTCCGTTTGTCGCGTATATGTCGCTGTCACCATCCTCGGTCAGTCGGCCGAGGTGGAAATCGATCCGGGCCTCCTGGAGGCCGTGGATTAGAGGCAATTCTTTCGTAACTCACTGAAAAACGGTTGGTTGCGTCTCGGGGGGGGATGTAGCTGACGGGGACGGAGTCTGCCCGGTGGGCTTGAACACAAACCGCCCGGTCCAATCCGGAATGTCGCTGAGCACGAGCAGAAGCTGATGCAGCCCATCGCCTGGTACTGGCACCGCCTGCGATCCATGCCGCCGGGGGAGATGCTCTGGCGGGCGGGCTGCGCGGGGCAGCAGCTTGGCGATCGCGTCCTGGCGCCGCTTCGGGCGAAGGCCCTGCCGGTGTCGCGCGTCCTGGCATCCCGGCAGGCGGCGGCCAGCGAGCGGGACGGCCGATCCGCGGCGACAGGGCCGGCCGGTGTGCCCGGCGACGCCGAGTTGTGCGCATGGCGCCAGGAGGTGGTCGAACGGGCGGACGACGTCCGCCGCGGGCTGCTGGCCATCTTCGATCGCCAGCGCTGCCCGGTCGGCGATCCGGTCAACTGGAACTTCGAGTACGCCGCCCGGAAGGCCACTCCGCTGGCCTTCGCCCCCCGGGTGGATTACCGGGACTACTCGCTGGTCGGCGATGCCAAGATCGTCTGGGAGCCCAACCGGCACCAGCACCTGGTGGTGCTGGGCCGGGCGTACCGGCTGACCGGCGAGGTGGGCTACGCGGCGGCCGTCCTCGACCACCTCGTCAGTTGGATCGCCCAGTGCCCCTTCGGGCGGGGGATGAACTGGCGGAGCCCGCTGGAGCTGGCGGTCCGCGTCATCAACTGGGCGTGGGCCCTCGACCTGATCGCCCCGTCGGGACTGCTCAGCAACGACGTCCGGGCGCGCCTGCTGCCCGTCGTTTATCGCCACCTGTGGGACATCCGGCGCAAGTATTCGCGGCACTCCTCGGCCAACAACCACCTGATCGGCGAGGCGGCCGGCGTCTTCGTCGGGTGCCGCAGGTTCCCGTTCCTGAAGCACGCCGGGGCGTGGGCGGCTCGCGCCAGGGCAATCCTGCTGCGTGAGATCGTGCGGCAGACTCACGACGACGGGGGCACGCGGGAGCAGGCCCTGGGCTATCACCTCTTCGTGCTCGAGTTTTTCGTGCTGGCCGGCCTGACCGCCCGCCGCACGGGCGAGGACTTCCCGCCCGAATACTGGGCCCGCCTCGAGCGGATGTTCGAGTTCCTGGCGGCCATGGTTGAGGGCGGTGAAACGGCGCCGATGTTCGGCGACTGCGACGACGGGTACGTCCTGGACCTGGGCTGCGGCGAGCACCGAGCCGCGGGCCTGCTGGCCGTCGGGGCGGTGCTCTTCGACCGGGTTGACTTCCTCAAGCGGGCGGGGTGCGGCGGCGAGCCGGTGTACTGGCTGCTGGGTGACGAGGGCCGCCGGTCCCTGGCCCGGCTCCGCGAACGGGCCGAGACGGGCAACGGCGCTCTCGACGCGATCCGCTCGCGGGCCCTGGAAGGCTCGGGGTATTACCTGCTCCAGGCGGGCAGCCGCTCGGCGGACGAACACCTCAGCGTGGTCTTCGACTGTGGCGAGCTGGGCTATGGCCCCATCGCCGCGCACGGCCACGCGGACGCCCTGAGCTTCACGCTGCGGGCCTTCGGCGAAGAACTCCTGGTGGATCCCGGGACCTACGACTACTTCTCCTGGCCCGCCTGGCGGGACTACTTCCGCAGCACGCGGGCCCACAACACCGTCGTCGTGGACGGGCAGGATCAGTCCGAGGCCCTGGGACCCTTCCTCTGGGGCCGCCGCGCCCGGGCCCGTTGCGTGCAGTGGCGGCCGTCGCCGGACGGCGGCCAGGTGACCGGCGAGCACGACGGCTACACCCGCCTGCCGGACCCCGTGATGCACCGGCGCACGCTCGTCCTGCGAAGGTCTGCGGGCGAGCTGTCGATCCGCGACGAGCTGACCGCCCGAGCCGATCACGAGGCCGCCTTCTTCCTGCACCTGGCCGAGGGCTGCCGGGTGCACAACCTCGCGGACGGCCGCTGCCTGGTCCGCAGCGGCCGGGCCGAGGTCCTGCTGCATCTCGATCCCAGGCTCGAACTTCGGGTCCTGCACGGCAGCGAGGATCCGCCGGCGGGCTGGGTAAGCCGCGGCTACCACCGCAGGACGGCGAGCACCACCCTGGTGGGGCGGTGCCGCTGGTCTGGCACCCTGCAACTCGAAACACGGATCGTCGTCGAGCCGCTCGAGCAGCGGCAGGTGACGCCAGGCGGGACGGCGGCACGTTGTCTCGCCAGGTCGGGGAACCCCTAACGGCAGAAGGTCTGACGGCATGTTGAGAACACTTCCGAGCACCCGAGGGCGGTACGGCGCTGCGGCGACCCGGCCGGACACCGACGTCCACCGTCTCAAGCGGCAGCAGGGCCTGCACGGGATCGTGCTGGCGGGGGCGCACGCCTGGGGCGGCTGCCTGCTGGACGAGGTGTCGCCCCGGCCGTGGCTGCCCGTGGCGGGTCGCCCTCTGCTGGGGCATATCCTGGACTGGATCCGCGGCAGCGGCATCCGCTCGGCCACGGTCTGCGGCAACAGCGAGACCGTTCTGTTCCACCGCGGGCTGGTCCGCGCCGAGCAGGCGGGCGTGGATCTCGCCTTCAGTGAGGACGTGATGCCCCGCGGGCCGGCGGGCTGTGCCCGGGATGCGGGTCTGGCGTGCAGGGGCGAGACGTTCGTGGCCGTCGACGGAACCGTCCTGCCGCGGGTGCGGATCGCGGACCTGCTGGCGGAGCATCAGCGGACGGGCGCGGCCGTCACCCTGGCCGTCACCGCCGCGGACTCGCCGGCCGGCGATGACGCCCCCGGCCTCCAGCCGGCGGGCATCTATGTCTTCTCGCGAGCGGCGCTCGAGCTGGTGCCCGCCGCCGGCTACCAGGACCTCAAGGAATCCCTGATCCCCAAGCTGTGCCGCCGCGGCGAGCGCGTCTCGCGGTTCGTCGTACCGCCCCACGCGACCCAGCGAGCCGCGGACGCCGATTCGTACCTGGCGATGAACTTCCGGGCGACCGAGGAACTCTGCCGCCACGAGAGCACCACGGAGGGCTACCACCGGGTCGCCGACGCCCTCGTCGCCGATTCGGCGAAGGTGCCGGCCACCGCCCGCCTGCTGGGCCCCTGCCTGGTGGCCGCCGGCGCAGCGGTGGAGCCGGGGGCGATGATCATCGGTCCCGCCACCGTGGGCACGGACAGCGTGGTGGAACGCGGGGCGGTGGTCAGCCGCTCGGCGGTCTGGGACCGCTGCCGCGTGGGGGCCGGAGCGAGGGTCGACGGGACCATCCTCGCCGACGGCGCGCAGGTGGCCGCGGAGATGGTCCTGCGCCGTGTGGTCCGGGTGGCGCCGCGCCGCTCCGGGCAGGGCGCCATCGGCCGGTTCGTGGCTCGGTGGGTGCCGGGCCGCCGCCGCAACGGGCACCGGCGGATGGCGGGGCAGTTCCAGACCAGCGGCAACTTCGCCGCCGGAAAGGCCTGACGCCAGCGGCACCGCATGACGCCACCGACCAGGCCGAGCAGCCGAGGGTGTGCGGCTCTGTCAGACCCACGAGCAGCAACACCGCAGGCGACCGAGACATGACTTCGCACCACGCAGATGATCGATCGGACCTCCGCCGCCCGGTGCCCCTGGCGCCGGCGGTGGCGGGGGGGGGCTCCCTCGCCGACCCTCTGGGCCTAGGCGAGGGTCTGTTCGGTCTCGACGGGCCGCGGCAGCCCGGACCGGCGAACCCGCTGAACCTCGCCTTCCTGCTGCGCAGCAAGTGGCTCATCCTGGGCATCTTCGTGCTGCTGTCGGGAGCGACGATCCCGCTGATCTGGCTGTTTCTGGAGCCCATCTACAAGTCCACGGCCGTGGTGCGGGTCTCGCCGGTGGTCTCCCGGCTGCTGTTCAAGACCGAGGACAACGGCATGATCCCCCTGTACACCTCGTTCCTCAACACGCAGGTCTCCATCATCCGCAGCCCCACGGTCCTCCAGCGGGTCCTGGACGAGGAGCGCGTCCGGCAGACGCAGTGGTACCGCAAGCCGCCGCGGACCCTCCGGACCATGCTGGGCGGCACGCCGCCGTCGGACCTGGAGCGTCTCCAGAAGGACCTCTCCGTCTCTCCGCGGCGGAACACCGAGCTGATCGACGTGAGCATGACCACCAAGTCGTCCACCGAGGCCAAGCTCATCGCCGACATCGTGGTCAACACCTACAAGTCCTACGTCGACGAGACCGCCCGGCAGCGCGACACCGAGAAGGTGTCCGTGCTGAGGCAGGAGTACTCCCAGCAGCGGAAGCAGTACAAGGGCCTCACCGACACCCTGCACCAGATCTCCAAGCCGCTGGGCACGGTGACGCCGGACGAGGTCCGCACGCAGCTCACCACCCAGCTCAACGCCCTGCAGAACGAGTACGAGACGCTCCAGCGCCAGCAGGCCATGACCAGGTGGGAGCTGGACGCGCTGCCCGCGGCGGAGAAGCAGCCCGCCGCGGACGGAGAGGGCGAAGAGGCCCAGGCGGGCTCGGGCGAGGACGTGGATCTGCTCTTCGCCGGCGATCCCGAGTGGCAGCAGCGCAAGAGCACGGTCGAGGACGCCCGGCACCGCCTGGCCTCGGCGGGGCAGATCATGGGCGAGTCGCACCCCCGCATGCAGCAGCTCCGCCTGGACATGGAGTACGCCCGGAAGCGGCTGCACGATCGGGAGGCGGAGCTGCGGGCCGCTCCCCGGGCTGCCGGGCCGCTCCCGCCGGACGAGGGCGGCACGCTCTTCCGCACGCGAGACGCGCTGGAGTGGATCGCGAAGAAGCAGGAGCATGCCCTCACCCTGCTGGCTGGGGAGATCGAGCAGCGCCGCGGGGCGGTCACCGAGGCCGGGGAGCGGGCCAGGGAGATCGCCGAGTACGAGGAGCAGATCCGCCACACCCAGGGCGTGCTGGAGGAGATGCGCTCCCGGTTGCTGGCCCTGGAGATGGAATCCAACGCGCCGGCCTCCATCTCGGTGGCGGCCCACGCGGTGGCGGCGTCGGAGCCCGCCCGGGACCGCCGGCTGCTGCTGACGGTGATGGCCCTCGGGGCGGCCATGATGGCCGGCCTGGCCACCGCGTACCTGCGCACCACGCTCGACCCCCGCATCCGCGAGGTGGTCGACGTTCGCTACACCGTGCGGGTGCCCTTCCTGGGCCAGGTGCCCGCCCTGCCCAGCAGCCGGAAGAGATCCTCCGAGAGCCCGCTCATGGTGGAGAGCATCCGCATCGTGCGGACCGCCCTGCTCGAACGGCTCGACGGCTCCGGCGGCAACAGCGTGCTGATCACCAGCTCCTCGAGCCGGTCGGGCAAGACCAGCGTGGCCATCCAGCTCGCCCGCAGCCTGGCCCAGGTGGGCAAACGGACGCTGCTGGTCGAGGCGGACCTCCGCCGGGCGGACCTGGCGGCCCGGCTGGGGCTCCAGGCGCGGATCGGGCTGGCCCGGCTGCTCACCAACGGGATCACCGACCGCGACGTGATCGTTCCCAGCGAAGTTCCCCGGCTCGACGTGCTCCCGGCCGGCGAGCGCCCGGAGGGCTTCAACGCCGAACTGCTGGCCAACGGCGTGTTCGCCCGCTGCCTGGCCCGCTGGAAACAGATGTACGACATCGTGCTGCTGGACAGCCCGCCGGTGCTGCCGGTGGCCGATTCCCGCATCCTCGCCGCCCAGGCGGACGGCACGGTCATGGTGCTGCGGGCCTCCCACACGCGGCGGGCCGAGGTCGCCCAGGCCTACGAGGACCTCACCGCCGCCGGCGGCACCCTGCTGGGGACGGTCCTGGTGGGCGTGCGGCTGGGCCAGGGCTTCGGCTACCAATACCACGAGTACTACTCCGACGCGCACACCCTCGCGGACGGACCCTCGCAGGCGGATTCCTGACGCGCCGACGGGTTCGGCCGCACACCCGCGATGGCACTGCTCCCCCTCGTACTCGATTGCCTGGTGCGAAGCAGCGAAGGACCGGGCATGCCTCTGCTGGCCCTGCCGTTCGGTACCGGTTCGTTCCTGGGCCATCTGCTGAGCCGGCTGGAGGCCCTGCCGGAGCGGGTACCCGGCGGGGTGCTGGTCCTGCCCCGCTTTCCGGTTCCCGGGGATTACGCCCAGCGGATCCGCGACGCCGGCCGCCAGGCCGCCTGTCCGGTCGACGCTCGTCAACTCTCCGAGAGGCTGGATGCCTGTGAGGCTGGTGATTGCCTGCTCGCGGTCGACGCCCAACGCTTCCCGGCACTGGATGCGGACTTCCGCGCCCTGCTCAACGGTCGGCTGGATCACCGCTCGGTGACTCATTGGGTGGCCGTGGGTGCCCACACCGACCAGGCCCGTGAGCGGGTGGAGTGTGATGAGGATGGGGGCATCAGGCGGATCGAGCGTTTGTACCCCAAGGCGGCCTGGCCCGAAGTGGCCACTACCGGCATCTTCCTCACGTTCGCTCCGGCGCGCCTGGTCCGCGGCGTCGAGGTGGGTTCGCTGGCGGCGCTCCGCACGGCGCTGTCGTCCCGCGGGGCACTCAGCCAGGATGTGGCCCTGCCCGGCGAGAGCGGGGACCTGACGGAACCACCGGCGGTCCTGTCCCTGAACGAGGAGCTGATCGGCCGGCAGATCCGCCACCGCCGAACACCCGGCTACGTGCTGCAGGGCCCCGATGTCCTGGTCTCGGTCCGCGCCCGGGTGCACCCGGCAGCCCGGCTGATCGGCCCGCTGATCATCCAGGAGGGCGCCAGCGTCGCGGAGCAGGCCACGGTGGTCGGGCCGTCGGTCCTCGGGGCCGGCAGCAGGGTGCAGCGGGCGGCGGTGGTCGCCCAGTCGGTCCTCGCTGCCGGCAGCGTCGTGGCTCCCCGCTCCACGTTGCGGGGCCGGGTGGCGTCCGGTCATTGCCTGGCGTGTGCCGGGCCCACCGGGGGAGCCCCGGATACCCCGCGCCTGCGCCTCACCCCGCTCGAGGGTCGCGGGCGGGCCAAGCGCTGGCCGAGCGAGCGGGTGCCCCGCGCCGGGCGGGCCCTCGACCGGGCCGCCAAGCGGACTCTGGATTTCGCCCTGGCCGCCGCGTCGCTGGTGGTGCTCTCCCCGCTGCTGGCTGTCGTGGCGGTGCTCATCAAGCTCGAATCCCGCGGCCCGGTGTTCTTCGTGCACTGGCGGGAGCAGCGCGGCGGCAGGGAGTTCCCCTGCCTGAAGTTCCGCACCATGGTCGCCGACGCCCACCAGCGCCAGCGCGAGCTCTACAAGGACAACGAGGTCGACGGTCCGCAGTTCAAGCTCAACCGCGACCCCCGCGTGACCGCCCTGGGCAAGTGGCTGCGGGCCACCAACCTCGACGAACTGCCCCAGCTCATCAACGTGCTGCTGGGCCACATGAGCCTGGTCGGCCCCCGGCCGTCGCCCTTCCGCGAGAACCAGATCTGCGTGCCCTGGCGGCGGGCCCGCCTCTCCGTGCGGCCCGGCATCACCGGGCTGTGGCAGATCTGCCGCTCCGAGGATCGCTCCGCCGGCGACTTCCACGAGTGGGTCTACTACGACGTCGCCTACGTGCGGCACTTCTCCTTCTGGCTGGATTTCAAGATCCTGGTGGCCACGGTGCTGACCTCCGGCGGCCGGTGGAGCGTGCCGGCCTCCTGGATCCTGCCCCGCCGGCGACCGGCGGCACTCCCTTCCGGCGGCGAGGTTTCCATGGCCTGACCCCTTGCGTCTTGCGGCGATTGCGAATACCTCACGCGTTGGCGACCAGCGGATCTGCCGGTCCGGCGTGGTCCGCTCCGCAGGCAGTTCACTTCACCAACGCAGGCGCGGGGCGCGCGGTCCGCTCCGTTCCGTACGAGGGTTCGCTGACATGAACGACACGACACCGGTCCGACGGTCCGTAGCAACTTCTTCCATGATCGGCGCATGGGCAATCCTGGGTGCGGCCCTGGGCTCCGGCGTCTGCGGCTGTGCGGACCACCGCATCAGCCAGGCCGAGTTCCTCACCCTGCTCCAGGAGCAGCCGGCGGACGCTCCGGCAGCCGCCCCCGCCGAGGATTCGGCGGAAGTCCGGGCCCTGCTCGACCGGGAGCTGGGCCCCTACCGGGTGGGCCCGTCCGACGTCCTGGCCGTCATACTGACCGAGGCCAGCGAGGTGCCACTCATCCCCATGACCCACGTGCGCGTGGACCGCAACGGCGAGATCGACCTGCCGCTGGTGGGGGCCATCAAGGTCGCCGGCCTGGAGCTCGAGGACGTCGAGGACACCATCCACGGCGCCTTCGTCCCCCATGTGGTCAAGGACGCGACCGTGCACGTGGAGCTGATGGCCCCCGACACGACCGAGGTCGTGGTCGTCGGGGCGGTGGCGAACCCGGGGCTGGTGCTGCTCCGCCGCACCGAGCGGGACCTGCTCCACGCCATCGTGTCCGCCGGCGGGATGTACGACGTCGCCTCGGGCGAGGCCACGCTTCGCCGCCTGCGGGAGCCGGGGACGGCGGTGACCATGAACCTCACCGAGCCCGAGGGGCTCAGGCGGGCCATGGAGCTGGACCCGCTGGAGGACGGCGACATCCTGACCGTGCACGCGGCCGCCCCGAACACCGTCTTCGTCGGCGGGCTGGTGAACGCCCCGCATCCGCAGACCTACCCCGCCGGCGTGGACATGACCGTGCTCCAGGCCCTCGCGGCCGCCGGGGGCCTGCGCACCGACGTCATCCCGCGGGAAGCGACCCTCATCCGCCGCATGCCCGGCGGTGAGGACATCCACGTGAAGCTCAACCTCGACCGGATCACCACCGGCAAGGACGAGAACCTGCTGCTGGCCGCCGGCGACGTGCTCTGGGTGCCGCACACCGTCGAGACCCGCGTGCAGGACTGGGTCAACCGCAACATCTTCTTCCGGGCCGGCGTGAGCGCTACGGCCGGCGTGAACTACAACGCCACCGGCATCGAGTACCTCAACAGCAACGCCCGGCAGGAGGCCTTCAACCTCCAGCCGAACCTGGAGCAGTCCTTCGACCCGCTGGGCTTCCTGCAGCGCAACCAGGCGCTCCAGCAGATCGGCACGCAGCAGCAGACCGCCCCGTGACCATCGCCGCCGCCGACAGACCTGCCGCCACCGAGCCTGCGCCCGCCGCCGCGCTTCTGCGCGAGCTGGCCCTCGGTGCCCTGCCGCGGATGTACCGCCCGGACCGCGGCCTGTTCGCCTTCCGCTTGCGCAGGGACGGCGGGCGGGACGTGCTCGAGGGCGCCAGCCGCCGCTACACCGCCATCGTCCTGCTGGGCCTGGCGGGCGAGGAGGCGGACGCGGCCCGCGAGATTCTGCACAGGCGGCGGCCGGAGGACGTGTGCGGCCGGCTCGTCGAGGAGGTGGCCGCCAGCCGCGAACTCGGCGAGGTGGCCCTCTGCCTGTGGGCCGCCCGGGCCTGGGATCATCCGGGGGCGGACGCGGTCTTACAGCACCTGCGGGCCATGCAGCCCGAAACCGCCGCCCATCCGACCGTCGAACTGGCCTGGGCGCTCACCGCCCTGGTGGTCGGCGGCCGTGAGGTCGACGGCCGGGCCCTGGCCGACGCCCTCGCCCGGCGGCTGCTGGCCTCGTGCCACCGGGCGTCGGGCGTGTTCGCGCACTGGCCGAGCGGCGCGCAGCCGTCCTGGACGCGGGCCCACGTGTCCTGCTTCGCCGACCTGGTCTATCCGGTCCAGGCGTTGTCCCACTACCACCGCCGCACGGGCGATGCCGAGGCCGCCTTCGCCGCCCAGCAGTGCGCCAACCACATGTGCGCGACGCAGGGCCCGGCCGGGCAGTGGTGGTGGCACCACGACGTGCGCACGGGCCGGGTCGTCGAGCGCTTCCCGGTCTACGCCGTGCACCAGGACGCCATGGCGCCCCTGGCCCTCTTCGCCCTGCGGGAGGCGTTCGGCACGGACCGCAGCGAGGCGATCGACCGGGGCATCCGCTGGCTGTTCGACCCGCCCGAGATCGCCGGCTCGCTGATCGACGCGGAGGCCGGCGTCATCTGGCGCAAGGTCGGCCGCCACGAGCCCGGCAAGCTGGCCCGCGGCGTGCAGGCGGCCGCCAGCCGCGTGCACCCCTCGCTCCGCGTGCCCGGCACGGACCTCGTCCTGCCGCCCGGCCGGATCGACTTCGAGACCCGGCCGTACCACCTGGGCTGGATCCTCTACGCCTTCCCGCCCGGCCGCGCCGATACGCCGGCGGGCCGCGGCGGGTAACGCGTAGCCGCAGGTTGGCACATGCCCACCGCAGGGCGCCCGGGTGTGGCGCCGGTTCTCAACCGAGGTGCCACTCTGTGGCACAAACCTCCGACCGGCGCGCTTGTGGTGCCGGCGGCCCCGCAGGGGCCGGGGACTGTAGCCAGGGGTGGAGTCCCGGCGTGCCGGGACGGAACCCGTGAAAGCGGAACAGGAAACCGGACCCGCCCCGGCAGGGGCGGAGGAAGTCCGCCCGGCCGCCCGCACGCGTTCTCCCGTCGCTGGTTCTCATGTGGGCACCGGTTTCCAACCGTTGTACAGTCCTGGCGATGGTCCGCAGATTCCACGGAGGACGCAGATTCGATCGCACCCTCTGGGCCATCCGCGGACAGGTCTTCTCCCGGGACGGAGCCGCCTCGTAGCGTGGTGCCTCGCAAACACGCGACGGTAACGAGCCGCGAACGGAACAAGTCCCGACGGGGTCGGGAGTTCGCGCGGAGCCCGAACGATCGAAGAACCGCTTCTTGGCGATGGTCAGCAGCGCACCGTTCTTCTGAGGCACTGCATTAGCCCGGCAGTCACGATGACCGCACCGCAATGACCGCCGTCGCCACCCCACCACCGATCCAAACCGCCTGGCCCACCCGCCGGCTCTTCGGCGTGCCCATCCAGGCCCTGACCATGGACCAGGTCCTGGAGATCGCCGATTCCGCCGTCCGGGCCCGGAGCACGCTGAACATCGGCGTGGTCAACGCCGCCAAGATCGTCAACATGCGCCGCGACGAGGAGCTGGACCGGGCGGTCCGCGAGTCCGACCTCATCCTGGCCGACGGCATGTCGGTGGTCTGGGCCTCGCGGCTGCTCCGCCGCCGGCTGCCCGAGCGGGTGCCGGGCATCGACCTGATGTTCCGCCTGCTGGAGCACGGCCGCGACCGCGGCTACCGCGTGTACTGCCTGGGCGCCACCCAGGAGGTGCTCGACACCGTCGTCGCCCGCATCCGCGACGAGTACCCCGGCGTGGTCCTGGCCGGCTCGCACCACGGCTACTTCGGGCCGGATGAGGAGCAGCGCGTGGCCGACGACATCCACGCGGCCCGGCCGGACATCCTCTTCGTGGCCATCACCTCGCCGAAGAAGGAGCGTTTTCTGGCCCGCTGGAAGGAGCGGATCGACGTCCCCGTCCGCCACGGCGTCGGCGGCTCGTTCGACGTCCTGGCCGGCAAGGTCCGCCGCGCCCCGCGGATGTGGCAGAAGCTGGGGCTGGAGTGGCTCTTCCGCGTGATCCAGGAGCCCCGGCGGATGTGGCGGCGGTATCTGGTGACCAATACGGTCTTTTGCGCGATGGTGCTGCGGGAGATGGTGGCGGGGCTTCTCCCGCGCCACGCACAAGCCGGTACCGGCAGCGGATGACGACCAGCCTGCGGACAGATCGACTCGCGTCGGGTGGGCGTCGCAGGAGTGAACCAGCGCCCGCGGAGACTCCCGGCGTGTCCACCGCCACATCCGCCGCGGCTCCGAAGCGCAGGATGGCCTACATCCTTTCGCCCAGCTACTCCGGCTCGACCCTGCTCACCTTCCTGCTGGCCGGCCATCCCGGCATCGCCACCATCGGCGAACTCAAGGCCACACACATGGGCGACATCGACCAGTATCGCTGCTCTTGCGGCGAACTGATTCGCGTGTGCCCCTTCTGGCGGCGGCTCACCGACCTCGTCAGGCAGCGCGGAGGCGAGTTCGACGTCGCCGACTTCGGCACGCACTTCCGGTTCCCCGGCCGCCCCCTGGGCGATCGGGTGGTGCGGACGCGGGTGCGCAACCGTCTCTTCGAATCCGTTCGGCGGACCGCCTTGCAGGTCGTGCCGCCCTGGCGACGCAGCTTCCGGGCGGTGCTGGAACAGAACGCTCGCCTCGTCGAAGCGGTGATGGCCCTCCAGGGCGGCGAGGTTTTCCTCGACGCCTCGAAGGACACCAACCGCCTGCGCTTCCTGCTCGACGCCGGTCTCTGGGA
>Ga0180432_10003705_pt1 | contig 21581 bp, 25 predicted proteins | sample SS_ome_10_FD_132414 | JGI IMG/M metagenome (GOLD analysis project Ga0180432, IMG submission 132414) | Hypersaline lake sediment archaeal communities from the Salton Sea, California, USA - SS_1_MS_2 metaG | ecosystem: Environmental > Aquatic > Non-marine Saline and Alkaline > Hypersaline >...
AAAAAAAGCTTTGGATGAAGGTATCGAAAACGTGGTTTTCGACCGCAATGGCTTCCGATACCACGGTCGAATCAAGGCTGTGGCGGAAGCCGCTCGTGAAGGAGGGCTGAAGTTTTGAACCGGCGCATGAATCCGGAACGAACTCCGGAACTTACACCGGAAGGGTACGAGCTGGTAGACAAGGTCGTGCATATAAACCGCGTTGCCAAGGTTGTCAAGGGTGGTCGCCGTTTCGGTTTTACGGCAATCGTCGTTGTCGGCGATAAGCACGGTAAGGTGGGCTACGGCATGGGAAAAGCTCACGAGGTACCCGAGGCGATAAGGAAAGGGGTCGAAAAAGCCAAGCGGGACATGTTCGAGGTGCCCATTGTCGACGGTACGATACCTCACGATGTGCTCGGTCGTTACGGAGCGGGTAAGGTGCTGCTAAAACCGGCGCGCCGCGGTACCGGCGTTATTGCCGGCGGCGCCGTTCGGGCGCTTTTGGAAGCTCTTGGGGTAGAGAATATCCTGACTAAATGTATCGGAAGCCGTAATCCGTTCAATGCTATAAGGGCCACTGCCGAAGGGCTCAGAAAACTGCGCACATTGGAAGACTGCGCCAAGATGCGCTCGAGACGTGTTGAGGAATTATAAATCCCGGAGTTCGATATGGCGAAGTTGCATGTAAAACTTATTAAAAGCACGATAGGCAGGCCGCCCAAGCACAGGAAAATTCTGCGCAGCATGGGGCTTCGTAGAACCGGTGCATCAAACGATCTGCCCGACACACCGGATATTCGAGGGAAAATATTTCACGTCAAACATCTGGTATCGGTGGAGGAAACCAAATGATCGGCTTGCATAATCTCAAGCCGCCCAGGGGCGCTAAGAAAAAGCCGAAGCGTGTCGGCCGTGGCATCGGATCAGGTGTCGGAAAACGCTCGGGACGCGGTCAGAAGGGACAGGGAGCTCGCTCCGGTGGGAAAAAAGGCCCGGGCTTCGAGGGAGGCCAGATGCCTCTTACAAGAAGAGTCCCGAAAAAGGGGTTTACAAATCCCACCAGAATTGAATACAAAATTGTCAATTTGAGTGACCTGAATCGCTTCGAGAAGGGATCGGTCATCGATCCTCAGGCGCTTAAGGAAGCGCGGCTGGTTAAAGGCAGGAACGTTTTGGTCAAGATACTCGGCAGCGGGAGTGTTGATCGGGGGTTGGTGGTTCGCGCTCATAAGTTCAGCAAGACTGCTGCGGAAAAAATCGTCGCCGCAGGTGGATCCGTGGAGGTTATCAAGTAGACGATGGCCGCCATGGGCAACATCGGTAAGGTACCCGAGCTGCAAAAGCGCATACTTTTCACTATTGCGATGCTCGGCGTTTATCGCATAGGCGTGCACGTGCCCACACCGGGTGTGGACGCCAAGATAATGATGGACTGGTTCCAGAGTGCGCAGAACACCATATTGGGACTGTTCAGTACTTTTACCGGCGGTGCTTTTCAGAGGATGAGCGTTTTAGCGTTGGGGATCATGCCCTATATCAGCGCCTCCATTATTCTTGACCTCATGACTATGGTTATACCGCAGCTCGACCGCCTTAAAAAAGAGGGAGAACAAGGCCGAAAGAAAATAAAGCAATATACCCGATATTTAACCGTAATGTTGTGCATAGTACAAGGATTTGGTATTTCGTTTTTCCTCGAGGGGTTGAAGGGGCAAGGTGGAGTACCCGTGGTTCCGCACCCCGGTTTCGCTTTCCGACTCCTGACCATGATAACCCTGACCGCCGGTACCACATTCCTTATGTGGCTTGGCGAGCAGATAACGGAGCGTGGGATCGGCAACGGTATCAGCCTCATAATATTCGCGGGAATTGTCGCGGACATGCCTTCGGCAATGGGTCAAGTGATAGTCGGGGGTATGGAAGGCCAATTTTCGCTAGTGCAGATTTTTCTTCTTCTGCTCATCATGGTAGTGGTGATTGGGGCCATCGTTTTCGTGGAGAGGGGCCAACGGCGTATACCGGTGAGATATGCGAAAAGGGTGGTTGGTCGCAAGATGTTCGGCGGAGTCAGTACGCACCTGCCACTCAAGGTTAATACCTCGGGGGTCATCCCGCCGATATTTGCGAGCTCGTTACTTATGTTTCCGGCCACTGCGGCAGGCATTTTAGGTAATACTTTCGAGCCGTTGCAGGTCTTCGCCGACTTTTTCAGGTATGGTCATCTGGTCTACAACGTTTCTTACGTAGGGTTGATAGTCTTTTTCTGTTATTTTTATACTGCGGTTGTTTTTAATCCCGTGGACGTTGCCGATAACTTAAAGAAACACGGCGGCTATGTGCCCGGCCAAAGGCCCGGCAAAAATACCGCCGAATACATAGACCGAATCCTGACCCGCCTTACCCTCGGAGGCGCAGTATATGTGTCCATCGTGTGTGTGTTGCCGACCTTACTTATGGCCCAGTTCGGTGTTAGTTTTCAGTTCGGTGGTACCGGTTTGCTCATCGTGGTAGGTGTTGCCATGGACACAATTTCGCAAATCGAGGCGCATTTGCTGTCTCGAAGCTATGACGGCTTTCTGGGGCCGGGTGGACCGAAGGTCAGAGGAAGAAGAGGGAGGTAAATGAGCAAAAACCTCATTTTATTGGGACCTCCCGGAGCAGGAAAGGGTACCCAGGCGAAGAAGATGGTGGATTCTTACGGCATTCCGCAGATATCCACCGGCGATATACTCAGGGCAGCCGTAAAAGAAGGCACCAAGTTGGGAAAGGAAGCGAAAAGCTACATGGATCGGGGAGAGCTGGTACCGGACAGTGTGGTCATCGGAATAATCGAGGAAAGGTTGAAGCAACCCGATTCGAAGAATGGCTACATACTCGACGGTTTCCCACGCACTGTACCGCAGGCTGAAGCGCTCGACGGCATACTCGAAAAAATGGGATCGAACATAGATTACGTCATAAGCATCGAGGTACCAGATGATGAGTTGATGGGTCGTCTCACAGGCCGGTGGACATGCAGGGGCTGTGGCGCAATGTATCACGAAAAAAGCAAGCCGCCCCGAAAAGTCGGCAAATGTGATGTGTGCGGAGGCGAGCTTTACCAGCGCGATGATGATAAGGCCGAAACAATAAAGGAGCGGCTAAAGGTGTATGGCGCTCAGACCGAACCGCTCATAGATTATTATTCAAGGAAAAGCCTTGTGCGAAAAATAGAAGGTATCGGTACGATTGACGAAATATTTGAGCGCATAAAGGCCGTGCTGGGAGGTGCTTCTTAAGAGCGCTTGGGGAATAATGATAATCATAAAGACACCCGACGAGATAGAACTCATGCGTCATGCTGACCGCATTGTCGCCGAGGTTCTCAATGCGTTGCGGGAAATGATCAGACCTGGGATAACCACGGCGGATATGGAGGCGGAAGCGGAAAAAAGACTCGAAAAAGCCGGTGCTAAATCTGCTTTTAAGGGTTATCCGGGCGCACACGGACCTTTTCCAAGCGTTTTATGCGCTAGCATCAACGACGAGGTGGTGCACGGCATACCCAGCCCAAAGCGCGTCGTCGAGGAAGGAGACATCGTCAGCCTCGATTTCGGAGCTATTTATAAGGGCTACTGTGGAGATGCTGCAATTACCGTGGGTGTCGGGAAGGTGAGTTCGGAGGCTAAGAAGCTTATGCAAGTCACCGAGGAAGCTCTTATGAAAGCCATCGAACAGGTGAAGCCCGGTAATCGCCTGCACATGATAGGGAAGGCGGTGCAAGGACATGTTGAAGCGAACGGTTTCAGCGTTGTGAGGCAATTCGTGGGTCATGGCATAGGAAGTAAAATGCATGAAGATCCGCAAATTCCTAATTTCGTTGATCCTTCGGCGCCGAGACCGAGGTTGAAGAAAGGTATGGTACTGGCAATCGAGCCGATGGTTAACTTGGGTCACTGGGCCGTTCGAGTGCTGGACGACGGTTGGACTGCAGTCACCAGCGACGGAAGCCTGTCGGCGCATTTCGAGCACTCGATAGCCATCGGCCCAAATGGGCCGGATGTGCTAAGCAAAATCTAGGGTGGGGTAATGTCAAAGCGCGACGCCATCGAGGTGGAAGGGAAAGTTCTGGAGAACCTTCCTAATGCAATGTTCAGAGTCGAGCTGCCCCACGGTCATGAAATATTGGCGCATATATCGGGAAAAATGAGAATGCACTATATAAAAATAATGCCAGGGGATAAAGTTACGGTCGAGTTGTCACCGTATGACCTTAGCAGGGGAAGAATAACTTTCAGGAAGAAGGAAAGGACTATGCAGCAGACTCCTTTCCGGAGGAAAAGAAGAAGATGAAAGTCAGGGCGAGCGTCAAGAAGATATGTGATAAGTGTAAGATCATCCGGCGCAAGGGCGTGGTACGGGTGATTTGTGAAAACCCCAAACACAAGCAGCGGCAAGGCTGACAAATTGCTGAGGAGGCACTAAAGTGGCGCGTATCGCGGGAGTTGACTTACCCCGTAACAAGTTGATGGAAGTGGCGCTTACTTACATCCACGGTATCGGTAGCAGTTCCGCCAGGAAGATTTTGGATGAGGCCGGAGTGGAACTGACCAGGCGCAGCGACGATCTCGACGAGACCGAAATAGCTCGCATCCGCGAGGTTATCGACAGAGAGTACGTCGTCGAGGGGGAATTGCGTAAGCTGGTGAGCCAGAATATCAAGCGCCTTATGGACTTGGGTTGTTATCGCGGTCTCCGGCACCGGCGCGGCCTGCCCGTTCGAGGTCAGAGGACTCACACCAACGCGCGTACAAGGAAAGGACCTCGAAAGGGACTCATGATAAGGAGAAAGGGGAGTAACTAAAATGGCGGCGAAACCCAAAGGTGGGCCAAAAGGCCGCAAGAAGGTAAAAAAGAATATTGAAGTGGGTGTGGTACACATACAGGCCACGTTCAATAACACTATCATTACAATCACGGACACACAAGGCAATACCATCGCCTGGTCCAGCGCGGGCGTTGAAGGGCGGTTTAAGGGCAGTCGCAAAAGCACGCCTTATGCGGCTCAGATAGCTTCCCAAGACGCTGTCCGAAAGGCGATGGATCACGGTCTTAAAAGCGTTAGCGTGATGGTTAAGGGGCCCGGGCCGGGCCGCGAGGCAGCGCTTCGGTCTTTGCAGGCCACCGGGTTGAGAGTAACGATGATTAAAGACGTTACGCCCATTCCGCACAACGGATGCCGACCGCCCAAACGGCGCCGCGTGTAAGAGGCGTAAGGAGGGTTATACTTGGCTAGATATAGAGGCGGCGTATGTCGATTTTGCCGACGTGAAGGCTTGAAACTCTATCTCAAGGGGGATAGATGTTACAGCGATAAGTGCAGCGTTGAGCGTCGAAATTACCCTCCCGGTCAGCATGGACAGGGAAGAGTGAAATTCAGTGAATTTGGATTGCAATTGCGTGAAAAACAGAAGGTCAAGCGCATATACGGCCTTCTCGAAAAGCAGTTTCGGCGCACTTTTTACGAGGCAGCGCGCAGAAAAGGCGTTACCGGTGAAAACCTCATATTGATGCTCGAGCGGAGGCTGGACAATATGGTCTACAGGATGGGGTTCGCTTCGAGCCGCAATCAGGCGAGGATGTGGGTTACGCACCGGCATTTCCTTATAAACGGTAAAAAAGTAAATATACCTTCCTACAAGGTGCGTGTCGGTGATAAGATATCGCTGACTGAAGCGGGAAAAAAAAGCGCCTTGCTCAAGGAAAACCTTGCAGCAGCGGACCGGAGGGGTTTTCCCCGATGGGTAACTGTTGATAAGGAGCGGATGGAGGGCGTTGTGAACGAATTTCCCACCCGAGAGGACATCACCATGCCCATGGAGGAACACCTTATAGTGGAGCTTTACTCCAAGTAAGGTTCACAAACCCGGAGGGAATCATGCAGCATCGCGTCTGGAAAGATTTGATTCGCCCGAAAAAACTCGAGGTGGACACCGAAACCCTCACCGACAGGTACGGCAAATTCGTCGGAGAGCCTTTCGAGAGAGGTTTCGGATTAACGCTAGGCAACGCCTTGCGCCGCGTGCTGTTGAGCTCGCTGCAAGGCGCCGCTATCGCCAGCATTAAACTTGATGGCGTATTGCACGAGTTCAGCACCGTACCCGGTGTTGTTGAGGACGTGGCCGAGATAATACTCAATCTTAAAGAAGTAAGATTGAGACTCACGGGTTCCGCGCCTCGAACCATGCGTATCGAAGCAAAGGGGGCCACTGAAGTCAACTCGGGCGATATTATCCACGATGAGTTCATAGAGGTACTGAACCCCGAACAACACATCGCCACTGTTGGAGAGGGCGGAAAATTAGAAATAGAACTGAATGTCAGGACGGGAAGAGGTTACGTTCCCGCCGAGCGGAACAAGGAAGAAGGCGTGCCACTCAATACTATCCCGATAGACAGCGTCTTCAGCCCCGTTCGGAAGGTCAACTTTACCGTTACGAATGCTCGCGTCGGACAGGTCACCGACTACGACAGGCTCACTATGGAAGTATGGACGGACGGCAGCGTAAAGCCTGATGACGCGTTGGCTTACGCATCAAAAATACTCAAGGAACAACTCAATATCTTCATCAATTTCGAGGAAGAAGACGAAGAAGAAGAGATGGAAGGCGGTTTCGGTGAGTTCGTAGAGCGGCTAAGAGTACCCGTCGAGGAACTCGAACTTAGTGTGCGTAGCACAAACTGCCTGAAAAACGCAAGCATAAAAACCATCGGCGAACTCGTGCAGCGTACCGAGTCCGAAATGCTCAAGACAAAGAACTTCGGTAGAAAATCCCTCAATGAAATAAAGGAGTTGCTGGGTGAATTAGGTCTCGAACTGGGCATGAAACTCAACCCGGCCATAGTAAAACAGCTATCCGAAAAATAATAATGAGTTGGAAATATGAAACACCAGGTTAAAGGGCGCAAACTGGGGAGAACCACGCCCCATCGCAAATCGATGTTCCGAAACATGGTCACTTCGCTGCTCGATCACGAGCGCATAGAAACCACTGTAGCGAAGGCCAAGGAGTTAAGGGGTGTTGCGGAACGGATCATTACTCTCGGTAAACGCGGTACCCTTCACGCGCGCAGGTCGGCGCTTAGGGTAGTCAGGGATAAAGCGGTGGTGAGGAAGGTTTTCGACGAGCTGGCGGAGCGTTATCGTGATCGAGCCGGCGGTTACACGCGTATTATCAAACTGGAGCCGCGTAAAGGCGATAACGCGCCTATGGGCATTATCGAGCTGGTCAAGGAACCAGTCAAGGGCAAGGGCAGACGGCCCAGAAGACGACGCCGAGCAAAGGCGAAACCCGCCGAGGCTGCGACAGCCGCCGCCGAAACAGTAGAAGCGCCCGCTGAGGAAGTGTCCACTGAGAAAGTGCCTACTGAGGAAATGCCTGCTGAGGAAAAGCCCGCTGAGAAAGCACCCGTCGAAGAGACCCCAAAAAAGAAGAAAACCGCTGCAAAGAAATCATCGGCCAAAAAGACGTCTCCGAAAAAGGAGCCTGCCAAAAAAGCTTCTGCAAAGAAGAAGACGTCCGCCAAGAAAACCCCCGTAAAGAAAACGACGAAAAAAGACGAGCCTAAAGCTCCCGCCAAGGACAAGAAAACTTCTGAAAAAAAAGCTGAAAAGAAGACCAAAACTTCTAAACCCGCACCCAAGAAAAAAGCGGCAAAACCGGCAAAAGAAGACAAGAAAAAAACTTCTAAAAAATAAGAACAATCACCTGCTTTTAAAAAGAAACCCACCTCTCATAGGTGGGTTTCTCAGGTGGATTTGCGCCCGCAACTTACTCGTAGTAAGCTACCTTAGAAATCGGAATGAAAATCGGTGACCCTTCAAAGAACGAGCTTTTAGATTATGAGCGAAGATGTATCTAAAGAGTCTATCTCGCGACTGCGCATATTCAATGCCAGCCGCAAGCTTTTCGCCCGGTTGGGCTACGAGCGAACCACCGTGTCCTTGATTTGCAAGGAAGCCGGTGTCAATCGCGCAATGGTCAGCTACTACTACGGTGGAAAGCTCGCCCTTTACAGTGAAATAATGGAGATGGCTTGCAATACTCTGTTGCGCAGCTTGCGAGAAGGCGTATACAACGAGAAGGGCCCGACGCAAAGACTTCGTGCATTTGTAAAAATCAATATCGAATTCCAAATCATCGAGCCGGAAGAAACCGACATGATATTGAGGGAAGTAAGTTCCAACTTCGCCGACATGGGAGATATTATCGAAAAACATTTCATACAGATGCTGGCAGTGCTAGCAGATGTTATACAAGAAGGAAAAGACTCGGGTGTCTTTGAGGAGTCCATGCCTTCGACGGAAATATCATTTTTCGTACTGGGCGCAATTAACTCTTTCTTTGTACTTTATCGTCTTATGCGACAAACGGATTTTTCCCTAAAAATCGACCGGGAGAATAAAGACGTGCTCGTCGATAATCTTCACAATCTCATAATGAAAGGCATCTCGAAAAAAAAAGTATCTTCCAATTCACCGTCGGATTAAGTTCATCTTTCTATTCAATAGGCATTTATGATGGCGAAGCGCATCAAATTTGTGATATTAGGTTGTCCCAAGAATCGTGCGGATGCGGAAGCCGTTGCCGGTATACTAAAAGACGCCGGATTCGATATCGTAGGCTGGGATGAAGAAGCTGACGCGGCCATATTGTTCACCTGCTCTTTTGTGAGAGATGCCGAGGAAGAGACGATGAATACCATCGTCGAACTCGGCAAACTCAAGCGCGCCGGCAAGCTCCGCGCACTTCTGGTGGTCGGCTGCATGCCGCAGAGGCATCGTGGCGAAAAAGGCATTGCCGACGATCTGCCGGAAGTGGACGCGTGGGTCGGCGCCGCGGACTACCCGAAATTACCGAAAATAATCGAGCGTGCTTTCGGCGACAAGCGTCATTTCAGGGTGCCACAAAAAGCAGGGTTTCTCCCGGGTCGAGGGCCCAGATTAAGGCTTGGAACCGAACCGTACTCTTACCTGAAAATCAGCGAAGGGTGTGAAAACAGATGCGCATATTGCACCATTCCCGGTATAAAGGGCGACTTCCGCAGCAGACCCATGGGGCAACTGCTTGACGAAGCGGAAAAACTTGTCGATGCCGGTGCGAAGGAAATCGTGCTCGTAGGGCAGGATACGGCGCTTTACGGCATTGACCGTTATGGTCACAAAAGACTCGGGAAACTTTTACGAAAGATGGCCGAACGAACTCCCGAGGCATGGGTAAGGGTCATGTACTGCCACCCGGCCCACCTTGAGGATGACGTTGTCGAAACTATCGCAGAGTTTTCCAACATTTGCCCTTACCTGGACATACCCATTCAGCATGCGGCGAATTCGGTGCTGCGGCGAATGGGTCGGCAAGGTTCCGGAACCGAGATCGAAAAGCTCATCCGGCGCATTCGCGAAAAGGTTCCTGAAATAATCCTGAGAACCACCGTCATGGTAGGTTTCCCGGGAGAAACGCAGGCGGAGTTTCGCGAACTGGTGGATTTTGTAAAATCGATCCGTTTCGAGCGACTCGGCGCATTCGCCTATTCGAGGGAAGAAGGTACCCCGGCATATAACATGCGGGGGCAGGTTTCTGAAAGGGTTAAACTGGACAGGCTGGATATCGTGATGAGAATGCAACAGGAGATAAGCTGGGAAATACATCAGGATTGGGAAGGCAAAGAAATGGAAGTGTTGGTTGACGGCGTCTCCGAAGACCGGCCGGGCCGGCTCACGGCAAGGTCGATGGCGTACGCGCCGGAAGTGGACGGAGAGGTTTATATACCGGCGGATCAAGGCTTTCAGCCCGGAGACGTAATAGAAGTACGAATTACAGACGCCCTGCCATACGAGCTCGAAGGAGAGCCGCTCTTCGATAGGGAAACGTCTAAAACACGCTAACGCTCATAGCTTATTTCCGAATGAAATCGAAGAGTTCAGGGGGCGTAAAACAAACCGGCTAATCCGGCGAGCACAATGAGCACGTAAAGAGCGATGAAAAACTTCGAGCCGTGTTTTTCATCGGCGTCCTGCAAGCGTTTATAGAAAGTTCTCTTGTCCGATTTGGTGACATAATCTTCGGGCGCACGCATTGTTGTCTGGTCGCCTTCCGAAACATCCACCTTTTTAGTCACCTTGACTTTCCTCGACCATTGTGCTTGAATGTCGATGACGTCCTCGTCCGGCATGAGTAACAACGGCGCTACGCCTGCAAGGGATCCGCCTACGGAGATATGAGCTCCGGGAGGGTAACTCGTAATGACCGTCCATCCGTTATTTGCCGACACCAACCAATCGAAAGGAAAGCGCGGCACTTCCACCGCCGGTACGGTGCGAACGGATTTTTTATGCCAGTTGATGCTTTTCAACCCGACGCTTCCGGAAGGATAAGCTATCGGCGCGGGCAACAGCACGAGGGCGAAATCGAGACCCTCGACATTAGCGACGTCTGCGAAACTTTTCGCCCGGACGAGGTTTTCAGGTCTCAACCCGAATGGCTCAAGCAGGCGTTTTAACTCTTTACCGGTCGAAAGGTTTATCTCGCGATATGCGCCAAGTTCGACCAGCGCCTGATCGTAGAACGTCTTGTAGGCGCCTGAATTTATCAGAGCCACCCTGTAGACGATCATCGGCGTTTGCGCTTCTTTCCGTTTGGCCGCGCACGATGTCACGGCAATAACGGCCGCCAACGTTAAAAAGACCCCGCACATGCAGGGACGTCGGAGCAATCTGGGGAAATGTTTTTTAATGGGTTTTACTCTCCGGTGAATCGGAAATTTCTCTGACGAAAAATACAAAAGCCATCGCCGGCCGCTTGCTCGCGTCCCGCATGGCGAAACATATCTGCTCGAAAGCCCATCCTGCCGCGATCTGTTCGTTGATCGTCTCCTCGATGTGCTCATCGGTAACTACACTCAACTCAACGACTTTATACTCAATCATCAGTGTTATGATTATACCTTAATCTGCATGTGTCTTTCAAGCCGTACAGGAGGCATGGCGCCGGAGAGTTTTGATAATTGGCTAAAGCATCATGCCCTGGACTCGAAATGACAAATAACCCTGAATCCTGTTTATCGACACCCCCGGAATGCCCTTCTTCCTGAAACAGGAGGACAGGCAGTCTTGGCTGCCAAAGTAGCGATAAATCGCTGTCAAAAAATGGCACTGAAGTCGCCGTATCCAAGGGTATTGCTAGTAGCGTGCATAATACACTATATTCTGAAAAGACAATCATCAAAAAAGAAAGGTAAAAAATGATGAAAAGGTTGATATTATCGCTTTTGATAATTGTGGCGCTTTTTATTGTCCTGAGTGTGGGTTTTATTTCCTGCGTTGTTATCGGAAATATAAGGGGCAAAAAAAGGTACGCCAAGTACCGGGAGACGGGGAATGCTCGGGAGTCCATAAGAACGCCGGACGAGCGTTTTTCCAACCTTCCGGGTTACGACTTTGAACCTCATTACATCGAGATCGACGGCCTGCGAATGCATTACCTCGATGAAGGTCCTCGGGATGCCGACCCGGTGCTGCTCATGCACGGCGAGCCGTCGTGGTGTTACCTGTACCGCAAAATGATAGGCCCTATCGTGAACGCCGGACACAGGGTCATCGCGCCGGATTTGATCGGTTTCGGTCGGTCGGACAAACTCATCGATAAGAGAGACCATTCCTACCAGATGCATGTAGATATGATAACCACTTTTATTAAGGAGCTGGACCTTAAAAACATCACCCTCTTTTGCCAGGATTGGGGCGGGCTGATCGGCTTGAGGGTGGCTGCCGAAAACGAGGAGCGATATGCACGTATAATCGCAGCGAATACCGCACTTCCCGGAAGACCTCCACCCCCTGCCGGAGGCGGTGAATGGGATCAGCCTTTGCTTCCCGCAAGATCAGGTATGGGGTTCCTGGTCTGGTTGCTGTACTCGCAATTGGCTCCGGGTTTTACCGCCGGTGGGGTCGTCCAGTTCGGGACTGTTACTGAGCTACCGCCCGAAATCGTTGCGGCTTACGACGCTCCCTTCCCGAATAAGCGCTATCTGGCGGCTGCCCGCATATTTCCCGCTCTCGTCCCGAGCCAGATGGTAGAGAATACCAGAGCATGGGAAGTATACGGTCGATGGGAAAAACCTTTCCTTACCGCTTTCAGTGACAGCGATCCGATATTGGGAGGCGGCGACAAAATATTTCAACTGGTGATACCGGGCACTAAAGGCCAACCCCATACCACCACTATCGGCGCCAGCCATTTCCTCCAGGAAGACAAAGGCGAAGAATTGGCAGACTTGGTTGTGAAATTTATCGCACGGACGCAAGCGAAAAAATGAGCCCTTTTGGGCGCGATGAATTGCGCCCCTACATGCGATGAATAATTCGGACCGGCGTAAGCCGGAGGCTGCCCGTATTGGTACAGCACTTCAATTGTCATTCATCAATCCCGGCTTTGAGGCTTCGGGCAAATTCGCCGACCTTTGCCGCCAGTTCCGGCTCATCTCCTATCTTCTCGATTATTTTGACGATAGCGCTGCCCACCACTGCGGCATCGGAAATAGTCGCTATTTCCCGCACATGCTCCGGGGTCGATATTCCGAACCCCACCGCGACCGGCAAGTCAGTCTCTTGACGTATTTCCTTGATGTGCCTGTCGATATCTTCCCTAAGTTTTTCCCTCGCGCCGGTCACGCCTGTAACGCTCACATAATAAAGAAACCCCGACGCGTGTTTTGCGACGTACTTGCGCCGCTCGGGCGTGGACGTAGGCGCAAGCAGGTATATCACATCAAGGTCGTGCTTTCGGGCCGCATCGCGTAACGGCGCTCCTTCGTCCGGCGGCATATCCACGCATAAAAACCCGTCAACGCCTGCCGAAGCGCTATCTGCCGCGAGCCTGTCCCAGCCGTAAACCAGAAACGGGTTGGCATAGCCGAAAAGCACTATTGGAATTTGGTGCTTTTTCCTGAAGCGCGAGACGATATCGAGTATATCCTCGATGCGAATCGGGTTTTTTAGCGCGCGCTGCGACGCCGCCTGAATCGTCGGACCGTCCGCCATGGGGTCGGTGAAAGGCACACCGAGTTCGATAAGGTCCGCCCCTGCGTTCGCCAGCGCATCGAGTATTTCTTCGGTGCGAGCCGACGTTGGATCTCCCGCAGTCACGAAAGGAATGAACCCCGCGCGTACCTCTTCACGCAAAGCGTCGAACAAAGGCCCGATGCGGCTCATAACTCGCTCCCTCCCTCGCCCAAATGTGCTATGACCGTCTCCATGTCCTTGTCTCCCCTGCCGCTTAAATTCACCAGCACTATCGCGTCGCGAGGCATATCTGCCGCAAGCTTGATCGCATGGGCCACCGCGTGCGCGCTTTCGAGCGCCGGGATCATCCCTTCCGCTCGGGCCAACCTTTCAAGTGCTTCGAGCGCCTCGGAATCGGTTACAGCCACATATTCGGCCCTGCCGGTATCTTTCAGGTAAGCATGTTCGGGACCGACGCCGGGATAATCCAGTCCCGCGCTTATCGAATGAGCTTCGTGCACCTGTCCGCGATCATCATGAAGCAGGTAGCTCATCTGCCCGTGAAGTATACCCAATTTCCCTGCCACAAGCGGCGCCGCGTGCTTGCCGGTCTCGATGCCTTCCCCCGCCGCTTCGACACCGATCAATTTCACTTGATTATCGTTCCGAAAAGTATGAAAGATGCCCATAGCGTTCGACCCGCCGCCGACGCATGCGACCACGGCGTCGGGCAATTTCCCTTCCGCTTCTTCGAGCTGACGTCTGGCCTCGTCTCCTATCACGGTTTGCAACTCTCTCACCAGCGTCGGGTACGGATGCGGGCCTGCGACGGTGCCCATGAGGTAATGCGTGTGTTCGACGGTGGCGATCCAGTCACGCAACGCCTCGTTGAGCGCGTCTTTCAATGTGCGTGAACCGGACTCGACCGGCCTCACGTCCGTGCCCAGCAGCTTCATGCGGAAAACATTCAGCCGTTGGCGCCTCATGTCCTCAACGCCCATAAACACTTCACACTCGAACCCGAACCGTGCCGCTACGGTTGCAGTCGCAACTCCATGCTGCCCCGCGCCTGTCTCCGCTATAAGCCTGCGCTTGTTCATACGCTTCGCCAAAAGCGCCTGCCCGACGGTGTTGTTAACCTTATGCGCGCCGGTGTGGCATAAATCCTCGCGCTTCATATATATCTTTGCGCCACCGGCCTCCTCGGTCAGGCGAGGGCAAAAAGTCAACGGCGTCGGGCGACCGACGTACTCGCGAAGATAGTGATCGAACTCCGCCCTGAAATCGGCGTCCGGCCACCACCGCTCCCAGGCGCGCTCGAGCTCGAGCAGCGCGGGCATGAGCGTCTCGGCGGCATAGCGGCCTCCGTGAATACCGAACTTCCCGACTTCACCCGTTTGCATGTCCGACTTCCTCGAAGAATTTTTTCATTTTTCCATTGTCCTTCCATTCATTGTTATGGCAATGAGTTGAACCACCACTAACATGATACGAACTCCGCGAGCCGCTCGCCCGGATTTGGAGCCGTGACCAGCGCCTTGCCGATCAGAAACGCCCGAAGACCCTTTTCAATGTATCGTCTGACGTCCTTTGCTGATTTAATACCGCTTTCCACTACCGGAACCGATCCCTCGGGCGCCAGCGGCGCCAGCTTGAATGTCATTTCGGGATCTACATCGAAAGTGCGAAGGTTGCGGTTGTTTATGCCCACGACTTCCGCCCCGGCACGAGCTGCAATTTGCATCTCTTCTTCATCATGCACTTCCACCAACGTTTCGATTTCCGCGCGGTTTGCTTCGGCCATCATCATCTCAAGTTTATCAGCACCCAACGCCGCCACTATCAGCAGTGCTGCGTCAGCACCCGCTTCCCGCGCTTCCCACAGCTGGTAGGGATCGATGAGAAAATCTTTGCGCAAAACGGGTACTTGCGCGATCTGGTGAGTCTTGCGTAAATCATCGAGGCTGCCTGCAAAGCCCGGCCCGTCGGTCAACACGCTAATTGCCGCCGCGCCGTTGTTCCGATAAATCCGTGCGAACTCGGTTGCATCGATATTCGGCCTGAGCTTTCCCCGGCTGGGGCTTGCGCGTTTTATCTCGGCGATTATACGCGGCGCCGATCCATCGAGTAGCGCATTTTTCAGGCTCGCGACGGGCGGTAATGACGCGCACGATTCCTTAAGCTTATCGAGTGGAAGGTGCTTGCGGGCTTCTTCCACTTCAAGGGCCTTGCGGGTCAATATGTCGTCCAAAAAACTCATGGAAACCGTTTTTTGTTTAGTACCACGTCGTTATGTTTCATTGCTGAACTTTACGAGCATTTCGAGCGCCTTGCACGCAGCGCCGTTGTCTATTGCAGCCTGCGCGGCTTCGATGCCGCTCTTGATGTCATCATTCAACCCGCCGACCATCAACGCCGCCCCGGCGTTCAGGACGACAACGTTTCTGCAAGGGCCGGCCGAACCGTCGAGCACTTCGTTGATTATCACAGCGTTCCTGTCTGTGGTGCCGCCGAGGAGATCATCGGCCTGGCAAAGGTCCAGCCCCAACTCTTTCGGATCCAGGACATAGTTATTAACCTGTCCGTCCTTGAATTCCGATATGCGCGTCGGGCCGGTGAGTGTAATTTCATCCAGGCCGTCTTCGCCGTGCACAACCATCGCCCGCTTGCTCCCAAGCCGTCCGAGTACCCCTGCCAGCAGTTCCGTCAGTTGCGGCGCAAAAACTCCCATCAGTTGTCTTTGGGCCCCGGCGGGATTTGTAAGCGGCCCCAGCACGTTGAACACCGTCCTGATGCCTATTTCCCTTCGAGGGCCGATAGCGTGCTTCATAGCAGCATGCATGCTCGGCGCAAACATGAACCCTATACCCGCCTCATTAACACACTTGGCCACCACGTCCGGTTCGGCATCCACTTTCACCCCGAGCGCCTCAAGCACGTCGGCGCTGCCGCACAAACTCGAAGCCGCCCGGTTGCCGTGTTTGGCCACACGCAATCCCGCTCCAGCCGCCACGAGCGCCGCTGCGGTGCTTATGTTGAACGTACCGCTCGAATCGCCGCCCGTGCCGCAAGTGTCGACGACGTTTGCGCCCGCATCGACTTTGGCGGCCTTTGCCCGCATCACTTTCGCCGCCCCGGCCACTTCTTCCTCCGTCTCGCCTTTTAACCTCAGCGCAACCAAAAACGCAGAGATTTGAGCGGGTGTAGCGTGTCCTTCCATTATCACTTCAAACACACCCACCATTTGCTCTTCGTTTAAATCGTTGCCCTCGACCACTGTTCTTATAGCTTCGGTAATCATCTTCTCCCTCCAAATATTATGTTCGGTTAAGCCGCTAGACGGCCTGTCCGACTTTTTGTCGGCGCCGGCCACTAACCGACTTCACAAAGTTTTCCAATAGCTTCATCCCCACGGGCGTGAGCACACTTTCGGGATGAAACTGTATTCCCTCCAACGGATAAGTTCGGTGCCTTATGCCCATCACTTCCTCTTCAGGAGTGCGCGCAGTGATATACATGCAATCCGGCAGGGAGCTTTCCTCGACGATCAAGGAATGATACCTGCCTGCTTCAAACGGCGACGGCAGTCCGTCATAGACGGTGTTCCCGTCGTGCAATATAGGGCTGGTTTTACCGTGCATAAGTCTTGAAGCGCGCACCACGCGACCGCCCATGGCCTTGGCAATCGACTGGTGCCCGAGACAAACGCCGAGTATGGGCACGTTTTCGCACAGCTTTTCCACCGCCTCGACGCATACTCCCGCCTCGCTCGGTGTGCAAGGCCCGGGGCTGAGCACCAGTGCGTCCGGCGACATACCCTCGATATCCGCAACGGATACCTGGTCGTTTCGGCGGACCTCGATCCTTTCACCGATCATTTTCAGGTATTGAACCAAATTGTAAGTGAAGGAATCGTAATTGTCTATGACGAGTATCATTTATCCCTCCTCCTTTTGCCTTTACGGCAACCCTTCCTGTGCCATTTCGACGGCTCTCAGCAGTCCCTTCGCCTTGTTGACCGTTTCTTCGTACTCAGTCTCAGGCACCGAATCCGCCACCACGCCGCCGCCGGCCTGTATATTGACGATACCGTCCCTTATGAGCGCAGTGCGAATTGTGATGCACATGTCCATATTGCCGTCGTATCCGAAATAACCGACGCTTCCTCCGTAGACGCCCCTGCGCGCCGGCTCGATTTCCTCGATAATCTCCATCGCCCTGATTTTCGGCGCGCCGGTGAGCGTACCCGCCGGAAAGGACACTCGCGCCAGATCGAAACCGTCATGGCCCTCTTCAAGTTTGCCGGTAATGGTGCTGACGATGTGCATAACGTGGCTGTACTTTTCGATCACCATATATTCCTCGACTTTGACGGTGCCCGTTTGGCAGACACGCCCCAGGTCGTTTCGGCCCAGGTCGACGAGCATGACGTGCTCGGCCTTTTCCTTGGGGTCGGCGAGGAGGTCTACTTCGAGTCGGTCGTCTTCGGCCTCGTCTTTACCCCTGGGTCGCGTACCGGCTATCGGTCTCAGAGTGGCGACGCCGTCCTCGAGCCTCACCATCACCTCGGGGCTCGATCCGACGAGCACATCCGGGCCGAGACGCAGGAAAAACAGGTACGGACTCGGGTTGATATGCCTGAGCGCGCGGTACAAATCCAGCGGGTCGATTTGCGCGGCGCCACGAAAACGCTGACTGGGCACCACCTGAATAATGTCTCCCGCGCGGATATATTCCAAGCACCGCTCGACCACCTGCATGTATTCATCGCGGGTGAAATTGCTGACGAACTCGATAGGTTCGTGGTTGGCGGTGCGTTCCACGGGCGGGCGAGGCGCTTGAAGCCGCTTGATCACATCATCGATCCGGGCCGAGGCTTCCTCGTACGCGCGCTCGGCATCCGATGGGCCGGCCACCGAAACGGGCGTTATGACCTTGATGGTATGGCTGAGGTTATCGAAGGCCAATAGCACCCGTGGCATCATGAAGGACACGTCGAAACAGCCCAACTCGTCGTTGGTCGACTCCGGCAATCGCTCGAAAAACCTGACGCAATCGTAGGACATATACCCCACTGCGCCGCCTATAAACCGTGGCAACTCTGGGAAGGAGACGGGCTTTTCTTCGGCCATCAAGCTTCGGACAATGTCCAGCGGGTCGGACTCGACCTCGACGCGCTCGAGTTTCGAGCCGCGCATGATTTCCGCAGTGCGGCCCTTCGAGCGCACCACGAGTTCCGGGTCGAAACCTATGAAGCTGTATCGCGCCCATCTCTCGCCGCCCTCGACACTCTCGAACAGGAAACTCTCGGAATTCGAGCCGATTTCGATGAACGCGCTCAGTGGCGTCTCGAGGTCGCCGAGTATTTCACGGTAAACGGGTATACGGTTGGCATCTTCGGCCAACGATTTGAACTCTTCCAAATTGGGATATGTATTTTTCTTTATCATAGTTCCACCTCCCCGGACCCTGTTCTTCAGGGTGGGTATCGGGTAAAATTAAATCCGGCGGGGTAAGCGAATCACTCGATACACTAATCCCCGACGGATGAACAAATGCGCAAAATAATGTTATTGGCGCTTACCAGCTATGCCAGATCCAAGCAGTCTGATATGCGTCTTTAAGGTAAGAATCAAAACTGATGATACAATTTACCATCTAATTTTTTATTGTAACAAATATTCAAATGATGTCAAGTGACCGCGTTCTGTTTGACACTTGCGGTGCGGCGCTGTTACCATTCGGCTACGGTGAACAATGGCGGGGCTTTCGAGAAAACAGAGAAGATTTATCAAGGAAAATGCCGGTCGCGCTTCGGTCGACGAGATTGCGCGCGAGTTGGGATTGAGCAGGCGGCAGGTAGATCGAGTGCTGAGCGAGATGGGCGCGGCGACCGAAGGCGCCCGCGATGAGGGAAAGTCTCCAAAAAAACGCCTCCATTCGACCGGATGGGTTGCGGCGCTAGCGATAGCGCTGGCCGTAATAACAGCTGTGGTCTATTGCCGGTCGTTAAACTATCCCTTTGTTTTCGACGATCATCATGCCATATTGGACAACGACGATTTGCAGAACGTTTCCAACTTACTGCGCTCCTTCACCGACCCCGACATCTTCAGCGATCAGCCGGGCCGGGCTATGTACCGGCCGCTGGTGACGGCCAGTTACATTTTAAACTGGGCGATATTCGAGGACAAATCTGCCGGGTGGCGAATACTCAATATGGCTTTTCATGTCGGGGCCGGTCTGTTTCTGTTTTTATTGCTCGATCTTTTCACCTCGCGACGCTCGATATCGGCGTTGATCGCGGTAGCCTTTATCGCTCATCCTGCCGCCACCGAAGCGGCAGTGTTTATGAGTGCTCGCTCGACGTTGATGGCGGCGGCCTTTGTGCTTGTGAGCATGTATTGCTTTACAAGATGGTCTATCGAAAATCGGGGCGTGGTGATGATCGCAGTGTCGCTGGTCGCTTTCGCCATGGGCTTGCTGTGCAAGGAAAACGTGGTAATGCTCGCGATAGTATTCCCGGTTATCTATTGGGCCGTTGCGGACAGGACGCTCAAAGCAACATTTTCTCTGCGCGCGTCGGCGGCCTACGTCGCACCGATAATAATAGCGGCATCTTTTATGGCGTTGCGGAAGTGGGGGTTTGATTTGGATACTGCGGTGTTGAAGCGCCGCAGCAGGACGGAGATCGAGCAATTACTGACACAATCGGGAGTATGGTGGAGGTATTTCGGTACGATGCTTTGGCCGATATGGCTGAATGTTTACCGCTATATCGAGATTGTACCGTCTGTAACGCGGTCCGGCGCGGGCCTTTTCGCGCAGCCGATAGTTTGGATTGGGGGCTGGGTGGCGATGGCGATGCTGGTAGTGATCAACTATCGCAATCGGATGGCACTGTTGGGCGGCTTTTTTGCCGCAGTGATACTTATACCTGAAACCGTTACGGCCCTGAACCTTCTTAGCGCCGACCGTCGTCTGTACATGCCCCTGATCGGTATCGCGATGATCGTGGCGAGCGTTTTCCGCCGGGGCAGGGAGATTGAGCCGAAATACGCAAAAGTATGGATCGCTTGCCTGGTGGCGGCTATCGCTTGTTATATACCCCTGTCGTACATTCGCATAGGCGAATGGCGAACCGAGAAGAGCCTCTTTGAATCGACGATACGAAATACTCCCATGTCTCACGTGGCCTGGCACGGCCTGGGATATGTTTACGGGCAGAGGCAAGAATTTAAAAGCGCCATCGTGTGTCTCAATCAGGCACTTTCGATCAAACCGAGTTACGCCGCCAGTCTGCGCTTGCTAGGCGCGATATATTTGAAGCAGGGACGTTTAAAAGAGGCGCTGCCTATCCTCGGGAGAGCCGTCCGCTATGAACCGCTGGCGCAACGGGGTTGGTATAATCTCGGTGTCGCCCAGATGATGACAGGGCAGATCTTCAGAGCGGAAAGATCACTGATGAAGGCAATCGAACAGGATCCGCATTACACTCAGGCGTACAACATCCTGGGTTTGATTAACGAGAGAATGGGGAAGCTCGATCAAGCAGCCCTGTATTTTGAAACCGCCACGGCACTCGATCGGAATAATGAAGAGTACAGTAATAATTTAAACAGAGTTCGGAGAAAACTACTCCGGCCCGAAGATGTTCCCGAAACGCCGGTGCGGAATGTTCCTTGAGGTTTCATTTCTAATGCGGGTTCGTTCATTACGCCGGACGTTATGGGCCGGTTATCTTGGAATTTTTATGATACACTCTATCATTAGTATAAAACATTCAGTAAGGACTATGTACCCAAGGCCAAGGGGAAATACATGAATAAGAAACCTTATATTTTTCACCCATTTTTGTGTGCGATATATCCCATCATTGTTCTTTACTATCATAATATTAGATATAGTTCATTTTCTGATATTCTATTTCCGCTAGCCGTTGTTTTATGCTTTACTTTTCTATTTCTATATTTACAGCGCTTAATGCGCATCAACAAGTATAAAGCAGGAATTGTTTTAACCGCTTTTTTATTTATTTTCTTTTCCTACGGACATGTTTCCGGCTTAATACGCAGGCACGAATTAATCAAGAATGCCTTTTCAAGAGATATTTTCCTGATTTTTTCTTCAAGCGTTCTTTTTATTATTATTGTTTACATAATTAAAAAAATAAAAAGCAATTTACATAATACTACCAGAATTCTTAATTTTATGTTTACAATACTTATTTTAATTTCCTTATTTAACATAATTTCCTACAAGTTAAGGACGCGGAAAACATATTCTGCAATTAAAAACGTAAACAGTTTAAATACCGGCACGGCGAATGTATCGGATTCAGGACGTTCGGCTACACTTCCGGATATTTACTACATCATTTTAGACAGGTATGCCGGCGATGGCGTGCTCAGAGATTATTATGATTACGATAATAGTAAATTCAGCGATTTTCTTTCCGATAGAGGATTTTACATTGCTTCAACGAGCAGTGCTAATTATCATAGAACCGCTCACTCCCTTGCATCTTCCCTGAATATGGAACATATAACTTACCTTCGTG
>Ga0180432_10003706_pt1 | contig 21576 bp, 21 predicted proteins | sample SS_ome_10_FD_132414 | JGI IMG/M metagenome (GOLD analysis project Ga0180432, IMG submission 132414) | Hypersaline lake sediment archaeal communities from the Salton Sea, California, USA - SS_1_MS_2 metaG | ecosystem: Environmental > Aquatic > Non-marine Saline and Alkaline > Hypersaline >...
CGGAATAAATTGGTTCCGGGCAGTCAGGTCACGGGACCGGCGATAATAGAAGAATATGCATCGACGACATTGGTGCCGGCAGAGAACACGGCGAGAATAGATACGTTCAGAAACATAATCATAGAGGTTGCTTAGAAGGGAGTATTTCTCATGACGAAACTGGATCCGGCCACTCTGGGGGTCTTGGTCAATAAGCTGTACTGGATAGCTGAAGAGATGAATACCTACCTGGTACGGTCAGCATTTTCCACCAATATCAAGGTACGGAAAGATAGCTCCTGTGCGCTGTATACCAGAACCGGGGAGATGCTGGCGCAGGGGGAGTTCATCCCGGTACATCTGGGCATAATGACCCAATCACTCAAGCGGGTGCTCGAAGACCATCCTGTTGATAGCCTCATGGAGGGAGATGCCATAATCCACAATGATCCCTTCCGCATGGGTTCTCATCTCTGGGATGTAATGGTGTTCAAACCAATCTTTTATGACGGTAAGATCGTCGCCTTCGCCGGAGCTCTGGCTCATCATGTTGATATCGGCGGTTGCCCTCCGGCAACGCCCACGCGCTCCATCTTCGAAGAAGGTTTGCGGCTTCCCCCGGTGAAAATTGTCAAACGCGGGGAAATCCAGGAAGATATTGTGAATATAATCATGACCAACTCCAGGACGTCCCGTGAAATCAGGGGCGATGTTATGGCGCAACTGGCCGCCAATTACCGGGCTGAACAAAGGATGCAGGAACTATTCATAAAATATGGCACGGATACACTGCTGAAATACTTTGATGCCATACTTGACTACTCAGAGAAAGGCATGCGGAAGGTTATCGGGGAAATGCCGGATGGCGAAGCATCGTTCGAAGACTACGTGGAACATGATGGCTATAAACCGAACCAGATTAAAATAAAGGCAAGTGTTGCTATTAAAGGAACTGAAATATACATCGATTTTAATGGCTCAGGTGAACCCGGCGAAGGCAGTGTCAATTCCCCGTGGTCACTGACCCATTCCGCCTGTTACTACGCGGTAAAAGCCATAGTAGGCCCCCGAATTCCGGCAAATGCCGGGGCATACCGGGCGATACACATTAAAAGACCTGATAAAGAGACGATAGTTGACGCCAAGTTTCCCCATGGCGTAAGCACGTGTACCTGCACGCCTGCTCAGAGAATTGCCGACGTAGTAATTGGCGCCTTATCCCAGATAGTACCGGAAAGGGTCTGTGCCTGTGATGGACACTGGCCGGTGCTCAGGTTCGTGGGCAGGGACCCGGAAAATGGCCAGTTCATCTCCTATCCGGAGACTTATGCCTGCGGTCGTGGTGCCAAACATAACGATGACGGCGCCGACGCCCATCAGACACATATGACCAATACCGCCAATGCACCCGTTGAGGTGATAGAGCTGGAGCGTATGCTTAAGGTAACACAATATGCGCTGGTCCCCGATTCGGGAGGAGCTGGCAAATATAGGGGGGGCCTGGGATTAACCCGGGAAGTAATGTGTATGATGCCAGCATCGTTTGCCGCAGAACGGATGAGACCATCCATAAAGCCATATGGTCTGTTCGGGGGAGAAGGCGGCGGCACTGACGCCGGCGGTGAACTATTACCCGATGGTAGCATGGGAAAGGCATTCGGAGACCTGGCGATGGGAGGAAAAGCCTGCATCCGAACCAGCGGTGGAGGAGGCTGGGGGAACTCCCTGGAGAGACCGATCGAGAAAGTAGAGTGGGATGTTTTGAACGGGTATATCTCGCTGGAAGCAGCCAGAGAGATATACGGCTGCGTGATTAATCCAGAAACTAAGAAAGCCAATATAGAAGAGACAATAAAGTTAAGAAACAAACCGGCGGCTCAAGAACAAGGGGGGAAGAACAAGGCATAATCACAGCAGTCTTGAGATAATTGACCTTTTGCTCATAGAGGACCAGGCCGGATTCTATGCACCCGGGCGGTGAGGGGGTGTGATTTATGAAGTAATAAATAAACCTCGTAGGCTATGAAATCGACCAGACATCGTAGCTGACAAAGTGACCGTAACTCAAAGAATCAGTAGAAATAAGCTAGAAGCGGCCAACGCATGGATACCCGTGACGTAAATCCGGTCTACGGAAACCAGGACCAAGAAAGGAGCCAAATAATGAGGAAGCTTTTTGCCATCCCGCTGGTTATTGTGATACTTAGTGTCATGGCCCTTGGCGCCTGTGCCCAACCAGAACCAGCACCGGCACCAGCACCGACACCGGCACCAGCACCGGCACCAGCACCGGCACCAACTCCGGCACCGGCACCAGCAGATGTTATCGAGTGGGAATTCTACACCGGGCATTCACTTGCACCCAGTGGGCCTACGGGTGTATGGGGTGGGGGCCTGATGGATATGGCTGATGAAATCAACCGGGCCACCAAAGGAAGGATTGAAGTTAAAGTACTTGCTTCAGGCGAGCACCCCTACAAACCAGCAGATTTCATGCAGTTGATGAGAGACCTGAAGCCGGCGATGCTGGAGCTAGGATTCGCGCAAGCCACCGGTGAGGACCCCAGATTGGGCGTAGCTGATCTGCCAATGCTCTTCCCCCCGGACCAGGATGTATTCTACGAGATTATAGATAGTAAACTGACGCCAGATTATTTCGCGCCGATATTATCCGAGTACGGTTACCAGCCCTTTGTAACCTTTTCCTGGACACCGCAGCGCCTCGGGACAAAGAATGTCTTCCTGACCGGCTGGGATTCATTAAAAGGACAGAAAATAAGGTGTTGGAATCCACAACTGGTTGACTGGGTTAGCTTGCTGGGCGGCACACCGGTAAATGTACCCTTCCCCGAAGTTTATACCGGCCTTCAGACCGGACTAATCGATGGTATAATCTCCAGCTCAGGTGGTCTGGGTGACATGGGATGGGGTGAAATTTGCAGGAGTCTTACCGCGATGGAGATCCAGTTTGGTATTGTCAGTTTCGTGGTAAGCCAGGAAGCCCTTAACGACCTTCCCGGCGATGTACGCCAGGATTTTCTTAATTGGGCAAAACAGGCACAACCCAGAGCCCGGGAAGTGTATGAAGCCAATGTTGCCATGTCCACTATGGACGCCGTTACCAAGCTCGGCGTTTCCATCCAGCGCCCAAGCCCCGATTTCTGGCAAGAGGTCCGCGCCAAATGTGACGAGGCTGTCTGGAAGAAGTGGATTGAACGCTCTGGAGGACCTGGAAGCCCTGCTGCCGAAGCGCTTAATGACGTGGTTGAGATGCTGCGAGAGACGGGCTACGAGGTGCCATACACGCCATAAACGACATACAGACTTTCAATTTCCTCAGGGCTAGTTGCTTGCCTATTGCAAGCAACTAGCCCGCCGTACTACCATTTAGTAAAGTGGTATCCAGCGCCTGGCCGTGGCCGGATATGTAGTACATGCTAAGTCCATGTCAAGGAACGTATAGTGTATGATTGACAAATTTGACTCTATCGCCGTGAAGGTAGAGAAGTGGATGGGAGGTATTCTTGCCTCTGTAGCCGCTTGCATTCTTGTACTCTGGATTCTGGTCATGATGCTAAGCATCATCGCCCGCGCCAGTTTCGGCATCAGCTGGCTGTTCATTGAGGAATACACGGCATATTTTAATCTGCTAGCCGCCAGCGGAGGATTTGCCTATGCTGCCTACAAAGGACAGCATATCGTGGTGCGAGTGTTGATTTCTCGTATGTCAGGGCGAGCCAGGCTGGTGCTGGAATGCCTGACCACGGCGCTGAGCATCTGGTTTATTGTCTTCGTATCACTAAAAATATCCAGATGGCTTTCCACCAGTATGAAGACCGGTGCTTCCTCACTCCAGACCGATAGCCCGCTATGGGTCCCGATTCTCGTTTTAGCAGTTGGCCTGTTCAGTTTCCTTTTAGCTTTGCTGATACATCTCTTTCATACTGCAGTGTTGGCTTACCACGGACGGGAAGAAACTAGCCAGGATGGTGTAGCCGGATAGAAGAAGGAATATATATACAATGGATTTGCCTATTCTGATAGTAGTACTGATATTGCTGGGCATGGTTTTCGCCTTTATCCTCAGCGGTGTGTGGATTGGCATCGGGCTGGCACTTGCCGGTCTGGTTGGGTTTATGATTTTTTTACCCGGCAAGGAAGCAGTGCTATCCACGGTTACCTTCAACATCCTGTCAAGCTACGCCCTTGCTGCCATCCCTCTTTTCATTTTCATGGGGAATATTGTTTTATTAGGTGGCCTGGGGAAGCGACTCTACTCAGGCGTCGGTAAAATAACCAGTATAATCCCCGGAGGCGCAGTGCACAGTAATATCGTGAGCTGTGCCATCTTCGCCGCTGTCTCTGGTTCCAGTGCGGCTACCGCAGCTACCATCGGCTCCGTAGCCTACCCGGAGCAGACCAAGCTAGGATACAATCCGCGGCTTATCCTCGGCTCTCTCTCCGCAGGCGGTACTCTCGGTATTCTAATTCCACCTTCGGTAACCATGATACTCTACGGGGCTTTCACCGGTGAGTCGGTAGGAAAGCTATTCATAGGTGGCGTGGTGCCGGGCATCCTCACCGCCGGGATATTCATGGCATATATTTTCATGTGGTCCCGGTTGAACCCTCACCTTGGCCCACCCCGAGAAAAGTTCACTTACCGCTATTTTAAGAATATTGCGCTCGCACTGAAGGACTTGTGGCCTATGTTGCTACTGGTTGTCCTGATTCTTGGTAGCATTTACGGCGGCATCGCTACTCCCACTGAGGCAGCCGCGGTATCTTCATGCCTGGCCCTGGTCCTGGTTGCCGTCTTTCGAAAGTTAAACTTCAACGTCGTGAAGACGGCGGCACTTAATACTATAGCCATGGCTGGCATGCTCGGGATTATTGTAGTCGGAGCCAATGCACTGGCAACGCTCGCCGGCATGTTAAAGATACCGGCACTGCTTTCGGAGACAGTACTGGCTTCAGGTCTGGGTAAAATGGTGGTGTGGCTCCTCATAGTATTGCTATACCTGGTTCTAGGCTGCTTCATGGATGGTATATCGTTGATGCTACTTACCGTGCCCGTCACCTATCCGGTCATCGTTGGCGCCATGGGATTTGACGGGATCTGGTTTGGAGTGCTGGTTACCATGCTGGTTGAATGTGCCCTGATCACTCCCCCGGTAGGAATGAATCTCTATGTTCTACAGGGGATTACGAGAAAGGATTTGACCGATGTTATCATAGGTGCATTACCTTTCTTTGTCTGTCTGCTTGTCTCAATTGCACTATGTACTTTTTTCCCTGACCTCGTCACGCTGCTACCCAATACCATGCTATCCCCGGGGTGGTAGCATAACCTGATAATCAGGTGCTAATGGCTATAGTATTGCACGGAGATATATCACGGTATTTTCAAGCACTTCATAAATAAAGGAGAGATAATTATGGCTGGTAAGGAAGTGAAGTTCCTGTATCTATCGCAGGAAGATATGGTTGAAGCCGGTGTTCTGGACATGGACAAATGCGTAGACACTATAGACAACATGTTCCAAATACTAGGTACCGGTGACTATCTAATGGGCGGGCCGGGTGGAAACGAACATGGCATAAGAGTTTATTTCCCCAAGGAACCAAAAGGCCCACATATGCCCGTAGCCGGGCCTGACCGGCGTTTCATGGCATTGGTTGGCTATCTCGGTGGTAAGGTTAATGTCTGCGGCGAAAAATGGTACGGATCAAATATCGCCAACTACGAGCGAAACTTGCCCCGGTCAATACTGATGGTAGTTCTCAATAATCCAGAAACCGCTGAGCCGCTAGCCATAATGGACGGGACCCTTATAAGTGCCATGAGAACGGGGTCAGTGCCAGGTGTGGGAGCGAAATATCTAGCCAGAAAGGACTCCGAGGTTATCGGCGTGATAGGAGCCGGTGTAATTAGCCGGGCATGCCTGATGTCCATAGCTTGCGCACTGAAAAACATCAAAGATGTGAAAGTCTTTGACTTAGTCGGCAAGAAATCCGAGGACTTTTCCGCTTATATGCGGCAAAAACTGGGATTAAATGTACATCCGGTTGACAGTTTGGAAGAGGCGATAAAGAACTCTGATGTAATTAGCCTGGCTACAGCTGGAACGAATCCCCCATTCATTAAAACCGAGTGGCTCAAAGAAGGGTGCTATATAGCCTTGTCCGGTTCCAAAACAGATTTTTCAGAAGATTTTTACTTGACTGTCCGAAAGGTAGCGGATAATTGGCAGATGCACACGGCATGGCGTCAAGAGGTTAATGAATTGGGTAGCGAGATCCGGGACCTGGCGGGAACCATACCCCATATGGATATACATGACTTGATTTCAGCCGGGAAGCTCAAAGCTGATGATATTGATAACCTCGGGCCCATCGCCTCGGGTGAGAAACCAGGTAGAATCAATGATGAGGAAAAAATAATCTTACTGACCGGTGGGATGTCTATAGAGGATATAGCCTGGGGTTATGAGATCTACCAGACAGCCAAGAAGAAAGGAATTGGTCAGGAATTAACTCTCTGGAAAGAACCACACTGGTTATAAACTCTGCTTGCCGTTTTTAACGGCGGTATGAAACAAAAAGCTATCGGAGTACCATTACTGCGCCAATAACGCAATCGAGGAATTGTCTCTATCGAAGATGTGCAGGTAATCGGGGTAGCATCTGACATATGCCGCAGAATAACGAAACGACTTCACAAGGTTTTAAACGAATGGCCAGGAGCCAGCTTTCCGCCGAATATCCCTGCTCGCTCATAACCAAAGCAAGAGATATCCAGCATCAGTTGTCAGCGGTGAGGGGATATACCCGTATCCGGGGGTGGTATACCAGAACCGGCTGATTCTACGGAGCGCTTTTGGGTTGATTCGCATCAAGACTATTGATGAGCTGTACCGTATCCAGCCCGAATTCTTTCCCTTTATAGGTGTTCAGGGTAACAAAAGTCTCCGTTCTCAAGACGCTGGGGATTGCCGATACTACATTTTCCATAAAATCGGCAAACTCTTTGGATGAGCGAGCAACGACTACGGCGATGAACTCATACCGGCCGGTGACATTGACCAAGTAGCAAACATTCGGGTTTTCCGCCAACTGGCGCGCCACCTGGCGCAGCTCCGATAACTGAACCTGCAGTCCGACAATGCCAATGAAATTATAACCCAGCTTATTTAGATGTGGCACCGCCGCTATGTCCAGGACATCCCTTTCCATGAGATTTTTGATTCTCTTCCGTACGGTACCCTCAGTAACCCCCATCGTCTTGGCAAGGTCCACATAACTTCGTCGGCCGTTCTTCTGCAGCTCCAATACCAGTTTTTGATCAAAGTCGTCTATCATTATTAGCCAACACCTGAAGATTAATTATCCGATTTATCTTGGTATACCAACTAAACGCCAGCCGATTTTGCGGCGTCAATTGTAGTATACCATCCCCTGTCAACGGCAGCGGGATTAATCTTGTATGGTAAAATTTTACGATATTCGTATAATATTATCAATATACAATTGTATTTATACGATTTTCGTGATATATTAAATAAAGACGTGCCTTTCTCCCGTGACTGGATAAAATACATGTGGAGGCTCATCATTAGATGACGCTCTCTCCCGCAAAATTAAAGGTATACAAAAAATGGTGCAAACGGTGTGGTATTTGCGTTGCCTTTTGCCCCGGGAAAGCTCTGTCAACAGACAGGGACGGGTTTCCCTACCTTGCGGATGAGAAGAGCTGTGACCGGTGTGGGCTTTGTGAACTTAGATGTCCTGATTTTGCCATAGAGGTACACCATGAAGCCAGGCGTGTTGCTGCAAGGAAATGAAGCTTGTCTGAAGGGTGCTCTGGCGGCTGGTTGCCGGTTTTTCGCCGGCTATCCCATTGAACCGGCCTCAGAAATAGCCCGGGGAATGGCTTATGAACTTCCCCCTACCGGTGGCACCTTCATTCAGATGGAGGACGAGATAGCCAGTATTGGCGCCGTAATCGGCGCTTCCCTGGCGGGTATGAAAAGCATGACAGCCACCAGCGGTCCGGGCTTTTCCCTCATGCAGGAAAATATCGGCTTTGCTGCCATAGCTGAGGTGCCCTGTGTTATTATCAACGTTATGCGAGGCGGCCCAAGCACCGGCGTGCCGACTCTCCCCTCCCAGGGTGACGTCATGCAAGCTCGCTGGGGAACGCACGGCGACCACCCGATAATTGTTCTGGCGCCTTCTTCAGTGGCGGAATGTTTTGGACTTACCATTAAAGCGTTCAACCTCTCCGAAAAGTATCGAACCCCGGTAATAGTGCTGGTGGATGAGGTAATCGCCCACATGAGAGAGAAGGTCCGGCTACCGTCACCGGACGAGATAGAGCTTGTGGAGAGGCCCAGACCCGGTGAACCACCGGAATGGTTCGTTCCCTATAGAGACCCGGGGACCGGCGTCCCGCCGATGCCGGCACTTGGGGATGGCTACCGATACCATGTAACCGGGCTGGTTCATGATGAGCGGGGTTACCCCACGACCAGAGCCGAGGAAATAGAGCCTTTTATGAACAGGCTTTTTCACAAGATTTCCCGGGACTTTGATAAGCTTCAGTGGGGAGAGACATATTATACTGAAGACTCCACTCTGAACATCATCGCTTTCGGCGTGGTGGCCCGAGCTGCCCTGAGTGCGGTCAAGACAGCGAGGGCTAACGGTATGAAGGTAGGGCTCCTGAAACTCCTGATACTTTTTCCTTTCACACGCCGAATGGTAACCGAGTTGATGGCGGAATCGACTACAATCCTGGTTCCGGAAATGAACATGGGGCAAATATCGCGTGAAGTGAAACGCGTCAATCAAGGCAGGTGCCACATTGAGACTTTAAACAAGGTGACGTACCAGCCGATAACTCCTCAAGAAATTCTGGCTAAAATAGAGGCGATATATGGCTGAAGCAAGGGATATTATCTACAATTACCTTCGCGCCACCAAGAAATTCCCCTCCATCTGGTGCCCCGGGTGCGGGATAGGAGTGTTTCTCAGAGCTCTGATAAGAGCGATTGATAGAATCGGTTATGACAAAGACCGGATTGTACTCGTCTCCGGGATAGGTTGTTCCGGCAGGATTACTACCTATGTAGATTTCAATACCTTGCACACCGTCCATGGCCGGGCACTAACCTTTGCCACCGGAATAAAGCTGGCCAATCCAGAGCTAAAGGTTATTGTCATAATGGGTGATGGCGACGCCTTGTCCATAGGAGGCAACCACTTTATCCATGCCGCGAGAAGAAATATTGAAATCACCGCCATTATTATCAATAATGGCGTTTTAGCGATGACCGGGGGGCAGCTCTCACCTACCACTCCGCAAAACTTAAAAACTGCCACATCTCCATACGGGAATGTAGAGAACCCTTTGGATATATGTGAGCTTGCCGGGGCGGCCGGCAGTATTTTTGTAGCCAGGACTACGGTTTATCATGTCTTGCATATGGACAGGCTTATTGGTGAAGCGATTGGCAAGAAGGGATTTTCGGTACTGGAGGTTCTTTCCCCCTGTCCCACCCGGTATGGAAAGCGAGCCGGCTTTGACTCAGCAGTGGCAATGTTGAAATGGCAGAGGGACAATACGGTGAGCGTCGAAAAGGCAAAAAGGCTCAGCGAAGAAAAACTTTGCCGTAAAATACAGATAGGAGTACTGCTTGACCGTGAAGCCCCGTCCTATCAAGAAAGGCTGGCAAGTCTACAGGAAAGAGTGAACGAGGGCACCGATGCGTTATGAGATAGGAATAGCCGGCAGTGGGGAGCAGGAGGTAGTGCTTATGGGTGATATTCTGGCTCAAGCAGCAGCTTCGGTTAACGGGTTATTTTTAAGCCAGACCCGGCGCTATGATATTACCGGAGGTGGCGGAAAGGCAGAATCCAATCTGGTCATCAGTGATGATTCGATAGATTACCCCGGCATTACCGGACTCGACTTGCTGCTCACTTTGAGTCAAGAGGGCTATGAGAGAAATGTTGGAAAGCTCAAAAGGGAAGGCTTGCTGGTGGTGGACCCTCAGCTCGTAAAAAAAATAGTCTATAGCAAGATTCTGAGAATACCTTTTACTAAAATAGCCAGGGAGCGATTTAACGGTTCAATGGTCATACATATGATAGCCATAGGGGCCTTGACTGAGCTTTGCCAGTGCATTCCTCCAACGGCAACCAGAGGTGCTATTTCGGCAAATTACAAAGGTGAGGCTTGCCAGCTCAATCTCGCCTCCTTTCAAGAGGGCATGGCATATGCGGCTAACAGTAGAAGGATGGGTTTTGAGAGAGTTGAAGAGGGGCAGGAAATGGAGATTTGAGCCGGCTGGCATTTAAATACCCCCAGCAATGAAATATTCATATTTAATATGGGCTGTTCAGTCTGCCTAAGCCAAAGCGATAAAAAGGTTCATACAGGGTTCACTAGTAACTGAGCTTATTCATAAATTAAAAGTAAGCAATAAATGGTAGTAGCCAGGATTTCATCTGACAGTTGAGACCTCTCTGACAGCGTTTCCTGTCGGTGGTAACCTATCCGGCATCTTATTATCCGCCAGTCTCTTGCTATCCAGAAACGTCTGCCATGGTGTCTTGCCAAAGCAGTATTTCCCCGAGTGTTTCCGCTCCATTTATGCTCTTCCATCCACTTGTCCGCATCTTCCTGTATTCCGTCCAGGCTGTGGTATATCTTCTTCCGGAAAGCAACGGCATAAAACTCGTCCTGTATCGTCTTGTGGAAGCGCTCACAGATGCCGTTCGTCCGTGGTGATCTGGCTTTTGTCTTTGAATGGTCGATGTCCTCAATAGGCCAGGTAGAGCTGGTATGACCTTATCCCAGAATTAGCTCACCTTGGACTAGAGTCTCCGCGGTTATTACAGCATACTCCTGCGACTGAATGTCGGACAAGGACGATAATACTTTTTAAGCACTTCAGCGACTTTCACCGTGCCATATCGAGGGTAACAACTGATGCTCACGCCGTGTATTGGATTTCAATTGCACTTTCCTGACAAAAGTGTAATCCCTCTGCATTGAACAGGAGTCAAATTGTGTCCCCGCTCCATGACGATTTACACATCAGATAGCATGATGACTCACTTCAAGCGAGACTGAAGTCCCTTTACCAGGTTCAGAATCGATATTAAAAACGCCACCAAGAAATTCGACTTTCTCTTTCATACCTATAAGACCTAATTTACCTTTGGCAGTAAGACCACTATCTATCTTTGGAACCGGAAAACCCTCACCATTATCCTGTACTGTCAATTTAAGAGTCTTTTCACCAAATACAAATGTAACCGTTACTTTGGTAGCCTCAGCATGACGTCTAATATTGCTTAAAGACTCTTGGGCTATACGAAATATTACTGTCTCGGTCTCCGGTGTCAACCGCTGAACTGTTCCCCTCACTAAAATCCGGGTATCGATACCATCTTCTTGCTTCAAGCGGTCAACCAACCACCTTAGTGCTGGCACAAGCCCCATTTCATCTAAGATTCCCGGTCTCAGATCAAGGCTTAATCTTCGCAAATCATCAGTTAAACGGAGAGTCGTATCCCTTATCCACGCTGCGTTTTCCATCACTTTGGGTTTAGTTTCACCATAGCCATCAGACAAAAGCTCTTGAGCACGATAAGCTATGACCGACAGCGTTTGTATGGTATCATCATGGAGCTCCTGAGAGATATGACGTCGCTCATCTTCTTGAGCATTGAAGATTTGCGCCATGTGAGTTTTGCGTTCGGCTTCCCTTTCTGCTAGTGATTCTCTCTCTTTCTCCCTCCATTTTAACTCCAGAGTAAAAAACATATAGACCCCAAATGGAGCGAGAGCAAATAATGTATTTTGTATTAATGAGGTGACATCTGGTGATAAATATACCATTCGTGGTGAAATCAATATTATAGAGGTCAACCAGGTAACAAGAACCCCTCGCCACTTGAACACAATTACAGAATAGATAAACGGGATAATAAAAAGACTACCATGCATGTTATATAGAAAGTCGAAAATCTTCACTCTATCGAACCAGGGGAACCCATCAGCAATATAGAGATTCCGGCCATAGTAGAATAGAGCCAGGATAAAGATAATGGCTATGATAGCCACAAAATGAGGATTATATGCAATTCTAAACCGGTAATATTTTAATTGTTTCATGGAAGTTTGTTACTGGATGTCATTCATTTTAATAAAGCCAGCGCGTAAGGCAGTTAAGACGGCTTCAGTTCGAGAGCCTACTTCTAATTTGGAGAATATCTCAGAAAAGTAACCTTTTACCGTTCGATAGCTGAGGCCCAGTTTTAAAGCAATATCTTTATTGCTCATTCCCATTGCTGCGAGCGTAATGACTTCCAACTCTCGTACGGTGAGAGTGTCTCCTGCTTCTAAGGGAAGCGGTTTTGTAATGTAGCGAAGGGCGTAGCTTAGTATCTGCTGGAAAGCGGACCTTGACAATACCGTGTCTCCGGTAACTACTGAACGTATAGCATTAATGACTTCTTTACCTAACGCATTTTTCGTCAGGTATCCAGCAGCACCAGCTTCAAGTATTCCAAGGATATGCTCGTTATCATTGTAGACTGTGAGTACCAGTACCACTATTTCAGGGTGTTTTTCTTTTATCTGTCGTGTTGCTTCTAGACCGTTTAATTTGGGTAGGCCTATGTCCATGATGACGACATTCGGGACTAACTTATCAGCAATCATTATTGCTTCCTCACCATCAGCCGCCTCACCGATGATTTCAAAGTCTGACTCCTTTTCTAACAGGCTCCTAAGCGCCTGAAGCAGTAAAGGATGGTCATCAGCCAGAAGAATGGTAGTTTTACCAGATTGGTCTATATCAAAAGTGTGGTCAAATGATGCGCTCGTCATTTGGCAAAAATTATACCATAGAAAAGTAAGCATTGTAATAGACTGGTTCTGCTACCTTATTATGGGATACCAGAGTCCCCCATCTTATGGACATATAAGGTAACCACAGTACGTGAACCATTGCCCCTTGAGTAATAACAGCAAGCAACATATTCTAATATGGATGCGTCTAGGTAGCGGGATGAGTATCGAACTAGCAGTACTGCTGGCAGTAACCTCTATGGTGGTGCTGGTGCTGGTGCCGGGGCTGGAGCTAATGGCAGCCTAGCAAAACACCGAGAGGCAAGGCCAAGCCTAGGCGCTTCCTTGATAAGTATCACTCCATTGTTCGCTTAAGGCAGTTAATAAGCCGAAACCACGGCAAACCTGAGTAAAGAAGCGTCCCTGACAGTTGACATTTATCCTGAGTTTCCGAGGGTAAAAGGAGGTGATAATGACTGTAAAGACTGTGTAATATAAATAGATAGCAGGAACGATATTGCAAAGCGAGGTAACCTAAATTGAAGAAAGTCGTATGGGCGATCTGTGCACTGGTGATAGCAATCTCACTGCCGCTCATTGCTTTCGGTTGTGCTGAACCGGCACCTTCACCTACAGTTACGCCAGCACCAGCACCAGCACCAGCACCAGCTCCTCAACCATCCCCAACACCTGCACCCCCACCTGTCGAAGTAATAGAACTCAAGTTTGCCACCCATGTACCCCCTGTAGCCAACCTGGTTCAAAACTGGGAGGCATGGGGAAAGAAGATTGAGGGACTTACTGACGGCAGGATAAAAGTAACGATGTATGCCGGTGCATCCCTGGTGAAAATGCCAGACCAGTATCCAGCCCTTCTCGATGGTATATGCGATATCACCTATGTCCACGCCAGCGATATCCCGGAACAGGTTCTGGAGACAGTTTTTAACCTGCCCGGACTGGGCTGGGACGCCAGCTATAGCCTTGACGTTATAAGACAGGTAGAAAAAGAATTCCCTCAAATAGCCGAGGGACGCTCCAAGGTGAAAACTCTCTGGTTACAAGGTTCACTATTTGAGTTCCCTCAATTCGCCAAAGAGGAGGTCCGGGTTCCCGATGATATCAAGGGGATGAAGATTCACTGTCAGGCTTCATTAAACCCGTTCATCCAAGCCTGTGGAGCCGTACCTCTAGGTCTTGACCCACCCGACTGGTACATGTCACTGGAGAGAGGGATGGTTGACGGCGGCATCTTCGCCTGGGGAGCGCTAGCCGTTCATAAGTTGCCCGAGGTAACCAAGTATCATCTTAATCTCCCGGTAAAAACATCTCTCTCGTCGGTGATAATGAACAAGGACAAATGGAACAGCCTCCCGCCTGACATTCAAGAGATAATTACCGGCACACTGGAAGAGACAGAGAAATTCGACAGTGACAGTATAATATCCTTTGAGCAGGAAGTGTACAATCAGCTTGTGACAGCCGAAGACCATACTGTCGTCGAGCCTACACCAGATGAGGTGGCTTTGTGGATAGAAAAGGCTCCGCCAGCCCATCAAAAATGGATTGACGACATGGCAGCAAAAGGCTTGCCGGGTCAGGCAATTTACGACAAGTTAATAGAAGTCATTAAAAGATATTAATTTAGTGAGGGTAAACAGCCATCTTGAGGTGGTCAATAGCATTTGTTCACCATTTAGAAAGTGCGATTACTCGGGCAAGCAGGTCTTTGAACGTGATTGGCATGACCGGTGTCGGCATGCTTATGCTGCTCATCACCTCGGATGTTCTCGGGCGCTTCCTGTTTAACAGCCCTGTAATTGGCACCGCCGACCTTAGCTCGTACGGAATGGTTATTGCCGTTTATTGCTCCGTTGCCTACTGTGCACTTGTTAAAGGTCACGTGTCGTTAGACTTGATTGTTGCCAAGTTTCCTCAGAGAGGCCAGGCTATCATTGATTCGGTCACTGGCTTTGTTAGTCTGGCCTTCTTCTCTTTAATCATCTGGAGGTCCGTGGTTTCGCTGATGAGCTCCTGCGAGAGGGGTGAGGTATCACTGACATTGCAAATACCATCCTGGCCATTTCGGATAATACTTGTTATCGGCATTGTAATCCTCTGTTTGGTGCTTCTGTTAGACTTTTTTAAATTACTGGTAAAGGCAGCCAAGAGATGAGCGTTACACTGGCGGGACTCATAGGTCTGATTGTTTTGATCATTTTGCTCCTCTTTAGAATGCCCATCGCTTTTTGTATGGGCTTGGTGGGATTCCTGGGATATGGCTTTGTTGCCGGTTTTGATGCCTCATTGTCCAATCTGGGCTTGATACCTTACAGTTCTGTAGCCAACCACAGTATGGCGGTGCTACCGCTTTTTATTCTTATGGGCTGTGTTGCCAGTCAGGCCCGGATAAGTGGTGATATTTACAAGACTACCTACAGCTGGCTGGGGCAAATCAGGGGTGGGCTGGCGATGGCGACTGTGGTCGGCTGTGGTGGCTTTGCTGCAGTAAGCGGCTCCACCATAGCAACGTCAGCCGCTATGGGCATGGTAGCCTTGCCGGAGATGCGTAAATACAACTACGATCCAGGACTGGCCACCGGCAGCATCGCTGCCGGTGGCACCTTGGGAATTTTAATACCCCCAAGTATGGCATTTATTCTATATGCCATGCTTACCGAGGAGTCTGTAGGCAAACTGTTTATGGCTGGTATATTTCCCGGTGTGCTCGAAATTGCCTTCTATATGGCCGTTATTTACGTTCTTTGCTTGCACAAACCTCAAATGGGACCCGCCGGTCCCAGAACGACCTTTAAACAAAAGATAAAGTCGCTTAGAGGCTCCTGGTCAATGCTAACTTTGTTTGTACTGGTCATGGGCGGCATTTATCTGGGAGTATTTACCCCAACCGAGGCCGGTGCCATTGGCGCCTTCGGAGCTTTCGTCATCGGATTTGCCATGAGAAGACTATCACGCCAGAACATCGTCGAGTCTTTTCTGCAGACAGGGCAGGTAACGGCTATGATAATGCTCCTATTTGTTGGCGCTACGATTTTTTCGAGTTTCCTGACAGTAACCAGAATCCCCTTTACCTTAGCCGATTTCATCGCCGGGCTTGCAGTTAACCGGTATATAGTGCTCAGCATTGTCTTAATCTTCTACATCATTATCGGCTGTTTTTTGGATATACCGGCAATTATCATACTCACCGTTCCCATTATTTTCCCGGTGATTATGGCTCTAGGCTTTAACCCGATCTGGTATGGGGTATTGATGGTAAGGGTAAGTGAAATTGGAGCAATCACCCCACCGGTAGGCATTAGCTGCTATGTTATCTCTGGAGTCACCAAGGTTCCCCTCGCCACCGTATTCCGCGGCGTCATCCCCTTCCTGATAGCTGATATACTGCAGATAATTCTCCTTGCGGCTTTCCCTATAATCTCTATCTGGCTACCCACTGTGATGAAAGGAGCCTAAAAGACCGGCTGCCATGTCACAATGGAGAGCAGTTTCAAGAAATGATCCAACAAGGACCGGCTGATAATACCTGCAATAGGTAGAATTGACTAAGTAGGTTAAGATTAGAGCTAGGAGGGAGACTGCGTTGAAAGCAAATGGAGCTTCTGAAGAGCCAATACTCACGGTACTTAACCCGGAAGGTATCCAACCTGAGCGGGAGATACACGGCCTCAGTCCGCGCCCCGACACCCTGGTAGGTAAGACAGTGAATGTTATCAACCTGCACGGTGGCAATGAGGCAATAATGGAATCAATATCGCGTGACATAAAGACGGCTGTCCCTGACTGTACTGTCGTCTACTTCAAGACAGATGGTGGTTTCAACGGCGGTCCTTTGACCGAAGATGATTGGACAAAAATGCTGGATTGTGATGCAGCCATACTCGGCCATAACTTCTGTGGGGGCGCCGCTATGGAGATGGGCAGGGTTGCAGTTCGTATGGAACTAGAGGGTACGCCGGTGGTACTGGTAACATTTGGACTCAAGACCATCAGTGATATTTCAAAGCACATATTTATGCTGGAAGGGGTACCGGCGGTACGAGAGGTGCATACTGCTCCCAGGCTCGATATCGATAGTGTCACCGAGTCTATACCTGAGCTTATTAACGCTCTTACCAGGCCGCTCAATGAGGAGGAAAAAAAGAAGTGGCACTACAAGCCATCAGCACCACTAAGGATCGCCATGACCGGTACCTACGCTGAGGTGCAGGCGTACTTTCAGGGAGACCCTGGCGCTTATACGGACAGTGCACCGGTTGCTAGGTGGACCGATGGACTGCCTATAACACCACCCACTGAGGAAGCGGTGGCTCAAATGTTAACCGAGACCAGCCATGCTGCTGACGAGGTGATAACTCCAGGTTTCTCCAAGCTGTGCTTAGGTCTGCCACCTCTGGCAGGTATGGAGCCATCGGGGCAAATAGCCACTGTAGAGAAAGTAGCAATTAATGCAGTCATGGCAGGTTGCAAGCCTGAGTATATGCCGGTAGCGCTGGCAATGGCAGAGGCGGGGGGCTGCTCAGGTTTTGAGGGAGACTGCTCTATGGGATATATGTTTATCGTAAGCGGTCCCATAGCTAAAGAGATAGGCATGAATTCAGGGGGACAACTACTGTGTCCGGGAAACCCAGCCAATATGAGCCTGGGAAGAGCAGCGACACTGATAGGTCTTAACCTAGCCGGTGCTAAGCCGGGTGTCCTTAACATGGAGCGCTGTGGTAACAATATATGGGGCACTACCTTCGCTGAGAATGAGGATAGCCCATGGGAAGGTTTAAATGTACTCGAGGGATATGGTGCTGATGAAAGTGTCCTGGTTATGCTTGTTACCACCAAGCTGCTACCATTCTGCTTTGGCAATCTGACACCCCCAAAGACAGGTGCTGAAGGACAGAGCCCGAGAATAGATTCGCTCATATCCACTCTCAAATATAGCGGTATGGACAAGGGGACGTTCGTCGTCTTTACACCGGACTACGCTCGGGTCTTTGCTGAGCGCCACGGGTTTAATACAGCGAAGGGGCTTCAAAAATACCTGTGGGAAAATATCAACCAGACACGGTTGGACTGGGGAGCGAGCTACGGGTTTTATAGCCAGGGTAGTATTGCCAAGTTCAACCCTCGGGGTTCAAGAATGCTGAACCCAGACCATCTTGATCTTCCTGATAACGCATTAATGCCGCGATTTATGAGCGCCAACCACATTAAGATTATTGTCGCTGGAGGAGAAGGCAGCGGATGGGTATGGGGAGGTTTCCTTATGTATTTTACCACATCAATAGATAAATGGAGGTGAGTGGTGACTCGATACCAAGAATACCAAGAATCTTGGCAAAACAAGAGGTGGAGTGGCCTTAAATTGATATGCCTTGGTGTAAACCAGCTTCAAATTACAGGATTATGCGAAAAAGTAAAACGTAAATTGCGGTCACAATTGCTTATTTTGTGACATCAAGCAATATCATCCCTGTTTTGATTTGGCTTCTAGGTATCTGCGCTTGATTGTGTCTCGACTGATATATTGGCCGGTTATTCCCCGATAAGTTTCAGCCATCCGCGACCAGCCCATATTATCAACGTCACGCAAGCGCAAAACTATCGCAAAATCTACCAAAACCCTCGGCCTTCCCACTACTATTCTCTTGTCAAACATCAGTGGTTCCTCAAAGACTTATCTATCTTGTAACTTCTCAGTCCTTTAATACCCATCCTGTCTACAGGTGAGGTAACATTACCATTGATCAATGTATGCGCTGATGCGTAATGGACATATTTACGCACCATCTCCAGGGTGGTATGACCGAGTATCTGTTGTAATCGGAATACATCTACGCAATTGTAAATCAGGAAATCTGTAGCATAGGTATGACGACAGAGATGAGCATGTAGACGCGGTATTCCTGCCTTCTTTCCCCATCGTTTCAAGAGTAGCTTGATCGCATTTGGCATAGGGATGTCTGCTTCTTCACGCGCACATTACAGTATCATGGAATCAGACAACCCATAATGCCTTCATGTCGTACCCACGAGGAACAGCCTTTAGACGAAGAGGTACCAGAGCAGAAGGATAATAAAGATTAAAAGCACCACGAATACCATAAACCCGAGGGGGATGCGGTACCGGTCAGGGCTGAACGTACCCGGCTCTGGAGAGGGGTCTTCACTTCCGGTAAAGGCACTTCTTAATTGCCGTGACATTTGCACGAGGTATCCTGGAGGATTGTTGCTCGCTTTGACTACGGCGCTAACCAGGCGCAGGGAGAGCCGCTCTATCCATCCAAAGAGATTGCAGATAGAAACGCTGAACACATAGTAGGCAAACCCTGAGGGCTTGCGGTAGAACCAGTCTGTGTCCAGCGTGATGGTGGCGTGCATATGTATCTTTCTCAGCACCAGCCAGAAACCGAGGAAGGTGAAAATGAGTATCTGCATCGTCTCCAGCAGATGGGTTGTGCTGTATGGCTGGTAGTTTACCGGCGTATTGGGCAGGATGTTGTACAGGAGTGACGGGTACACGCCGATGGCGATGCACAGGGCGGAGGTGAGCGCCATCCCGATATACATATTGACGGGCACCGGCTGCGGTTTGATATCCGTTTCTTTGCCGAACCAGGTGAAGTACGGCAGTTTCAAGCCTATGGACAGGAATGTACCAACCGAAGCGAGGTTAAGCAGGAGCACTATTGCCGCGAGGTGCCCTGTCTCAGCGGCGAAGATGACCATGGACTTACTCACAAAACCGCTGAACAAAGGAACACCGGAGATTGAGAAAGCCCCCACCATGAAGAGGATAAGCGCCCATTTCATCTTCCCCGCCAGTCCTCCCAGGCGGTCGAGCCTGGCGGTGCCGGTGGCATAGAGCACAGTGCCGATTCCCATAAACAGTAGACCCTTATAGAGAATATGGGCAAAGGCATGTGCCGTAGCGCCGTTTATGGCAACCGCCGTGCCGATACCCACGCCACAGACCATGTAGCCGACCTGGCTGATGATGTGATAGGCAAGAAGCCGCCGCCCATCGTTGGACAGGAAGGCGAAAACCACGCCATACACCGCCATAATCGCGCCCGCCCACATAAGAACCTCGAATCCGGCGAAGCCGCGGGCAAGGGCATAGACCGCTACTTTGGTGGTGAAGGCACTGAGAAATACACTGCCGGTAACGGTCCCCTCGGGGTAAGCATCCGGCAGCCAGCCGTTGAGGGGGGGCACCGCGGCATTCAGGCAGAAGGAAATCATGATGAGGTAGGAAGCGATGCTCCCGCCAAAATGCGTAAAGGCAATTGACCCGGTCTGCTGTATATGGAGCAGGATACCCGCCATAAGCACACTACCGCCGAAGATATGGACGAGTATGTAGCGGTAGCCTGCCTTCCTTGCCTCGGGTGTCCTCCGCGCCCAGACCAGACATACTGAGGATACCGCCATAAGCTCCCAGTAGATGATAAGGGTGACCAGGTCACCGGCAAAGACCACCCCCAGTGAGCTGCCGACGTACAGGAGTGAAGCCACCTGCTGCAGCAAATCCTTCACATGGAAACTGTAAACACCGCCCAGAAAGCACATTATCACGAAAACATAGGCAAACGCCATGCTCAGGCGGTCAACCCGGCAAAGGACAAGTTCATAGTTCAGGAAGGGCATGGTAAGGTTAGCCCCCTGCTGCAGGTTTAGAAGCAGGGCGAAGGCAAGGATGGGGAAAATGAGATAGGCATAAGGACGCGCCTTTTTGGGGAGTAACATCAGCAGTATTGCTCCCCCGATAATTATAAACGCTGGCGGTAGGTTATGAATCGTCATCATCACGCTCGTAGTAGTCTTCTTTACGCTGGAGCCAGTACGTCCCCAAAGCCTTGGAAATACCTATGAGCAGCAAGCACCCGATCACCCCGAACAGGGAGAAGAAACCGGGGATACCTGACCACGGGAAGTGCACGTGGTGCTCGGCAAGAAACAGGTCAAGCAGAATAAACAGCACTATGGCTGGCACGGTGATAAAAAGCCACCTTTTTACCATAGCCCGCCCCCTCCGGTAACGCTGCCCGCAATGCGCCTGGCGAGGTCAAAGAAGTAGGGGAACTGGTTGGGGAAGAGCCCCAGCAGCAGCGAGAGCAGCGCCGTAATCGCCAGTGGCACCACCAAAAAGGGAGATGCTTCGTTGAATCTGGTAAATGTATCTGAGCGCCGGAAAAAGGCACGGACCACGATGCTGAAGAAATAGCCGGCGTTCAGCACGCCGCTGATCAGGAAAGTGGCGGCGAGCACGGACTGCCCCACGCTCAAGCTCCCCTGCACCAGGTACCACTTGCTTATAAAGCCGGTTACCGGCGGCACGCCGGCAAGACCCAGAGAGGCGAGCGCGAACGCCCCCATGGTGATGGGCATCTGCTTCCCGATGCCGTCAAGCTGGCTGACCTCGGTGCAGTGGGTCTTGACGTAGATGGAGCCAGCGCAGAAGAAGAGGGTAATCTTCATCACGGCGTGATTGACGATGTGCAGGACGCCTCCCATCCATGCGCTCGGTGAGAGCATGGCTATGCCGAGGACAATGTAGGAAAGGTGCCCCACCGTCGAGTAGGCAAGCCGCGCCTTGAGGTTGTCCTGGCGCAGGGCTATCAGTGACGCCACCAGTATTGTCACCGCGGTGATGCACATAAGATAGTTTGCCGCCCCGCTTGAGTGGAGCAGCTCAGGTCCAATGATAAAACCAA
>Ga0180432_10003707_pt1 | contig 21576 bp, 19 predicted proteins | sample SS_ome_10_FD_132414 | JGI IMG/M metagenome (GOLD analysis project Ga0180432, IMG submission 132414) | Hypersaline lake sediment archaeal communities from the Salton Sea, California, USA - SS_1_MS_2 metaG | ecosystem: Environmental > Aquatic > Non-marine Saline and Alkaline > Hypersaline >...
CCCCGGTCGGCAGGACGACGACCGAGTCGCGACCGGTCACGACCGATTCGATCGCCCTCCGCTGCAACGGGAGGAAACTCTCGTATCCCCAGTGATGCTTGAGCAGCTCAACGATCCGGTCCACGCACGCTCCCCCTCACGTCGACGATGGCCGTCGGTCATGGTACCGGGCCGGTCCCGCCCGGTGCCACGTCCTTCCGAACGCACGAGATGCTCGACGGTCGACAGCCGGAAGCGAAGAAGGTATTCGGCGAGAGACAGGACCTCGTACCGTCTTGCGAGCCGCTCGGCCGCGCGGTGAAGTCGGATACATTCCACGGCTCCTCATCGGAGACTCGACAGACTCTCCTCGTGCGGCGGCACTCGGCGTCTGTCCGTGAAATACGCGTATAGGTCTGTAGAATCGACGTCGATGCCCCCGATCCGCGACTACCTTGCCAAGCTGAAGCAGTTCCAGTCAAACGCCAGGCTGTATCTCCTCTACAGCTTCGCCAGCGGCTTTGCGATGGGGATCTTGCGGCTGCTCTTCAACTTCTACGTTCTCTCCCTCGGGTACGATCGAGGCTTCCTGGGGACACTGGTCGCCATTCCCCCGCTAGTGATCACGTTCCTCGCAATTCCGGCCGGGATGCTCAGTCACCGGTTCGGTCTCCGGTTCACGCTGATCGCCGGCGCCTCGCTGATGGTTGTCTCCGTCTTCGGCATGTCCTTTTCGAGTGCAGCCGTCGCGCTGGTTCTCTTCGCCGTCGGCCGGGGCCTCGGCCGAACACTCCTCTCGGTGAGCAACGCGCCCTTCATGACGGACAACAGCGGAGTCGCCGAGCGAACTCACCTGTTCAGCGTTCAGTTCGCCACGCGCCTGACTGCGATGTTCATCGGCTCGTCCCTGGCGGGAGCCCTCCCGACGATTGTCGCCTCGATCGGCGGGTTCGGCGCGGAGGATCCGGCGGCCTATCGCGGATCCCTCTGGGTCTGCGCCTTCGTCCTGATCCTGGCGATCGTTCCCTTGCTCCGACTCCCGCGACTGCAACAGGACGCGAGGCCGCAGGCGCGGCCCAGGTTCCGCGAGATGTTCCGGAATCCGAAGCAGCTCTTCCGGCTCTTCCTCCCCCAGGTGGTCATCGGATTCGGCGCCGGCGTGCTCGTCCCGTTCCTGAACGTCTACTTCAAGACGCAGTTCGGGCTCTCCGACATCACGCTCGGATTCCTGTTCGCGTTCCAGTCCGTCTTCATGGCGCTGGCGACGCTGGTCGGTCCGATCGTCGCCGAGAGACTGCGTCGCGTTCGAGCCGTCGTCTTCGTCCAGCTTCTGTCGATTCCGTTCCTCGTCCTCCTCGGGTACGCGCCGCTCGTCTCCCTGTCGGTGATCGGGTTCTTCGCCCGCGCGAGCCTGATGAACATGGGGAATCCGCTGTACACCGCCTTCGCAATGGAGTCGGTCGAGCCGGATCGTCGCCCGACCGCGAGCGCGCTGATGCAGATGAGTTGGCAAGGGACCCGAAGCTTCGGGTCCTTCGCGAGCGGGTACATCCAAGAGGGGCCTGGGTTCTCGGCCCTCTTCCCGATCACGATCGGCTGCTACCTCCTGGCGTCGCTCTTGATCTACACCTTCTTCGTCCGGAACCGAGGGGAGGAGGGGGCAGTCGGTGAGGAACCAACCGCGTAGCGCCGACTTCCGTTCGTCGGAGCCCTTCGGACGCCGTAGAATGCGCTCGGCGTAAACCGCAAGGAGGAGCGATGCGAAAGGCCTGTGTAGCGATGGCGCTCGTCGGCGCCCTCGCCGTCGCCTGCACCGCGATCGAATTGACCGAGCTCGGCGTCCAGCTGAACCTGCGGCTCGAACCGTATCGACAGGCCGGCCGGGCGCGGTGGTGGATCACCGTCGGAGCGTACGGGAGAATCTCATTCGACGAGGAGTGGCGCCTCCGCGTCGTCGCAGGGTCGGGCATCACCGCCTTCGCGCCGTTCGCGGACCTCGGCCTCGTCCGCGTCTACACGCCGCATCTGATGGTCGAGGGGAATCTCCGCCTGGAGTCCCTTCCCAGACGGGGACTCCTTTCGACGGCGAGGCTCGGCGGTCGATACGTCTCGAACCCGACGACGGGCACCCGCGTCGAGGTGACGTCCCTTCCGCTCGGCTGGCGTCTGTCGAGTCACGGCAGCCAACTCCGAGGCGACCTATTCCTGAAGGCGAACCTGACTCTCGACGTCACGATCGGCTCCCCCAACGCGGGGCTGATCGGACAAGGCGTCGTACTCCACGTCTGCCGGCGGGAGGTCGGCACCGAACCGCCGGTTGTGCCGCTCGGCGGAAGCTGGCTGCTGTCGACCGAGTTGATCACCCACATCGGCGCCGATCTGTGATCTTCCGCGCGCCGTCCGGTCCGCGATCCGTCTCGTCCTCGTTCAGAGGCTCCTGATTTCGAACAACTCGTCGAACGACGCGTCGAGCGCGTCGGCGATCTTGTGCGCCGTCTTGACGCTCGTCCCCGCCCCGTTCTCGATCGAGGAGAGCATCGGCCGAGAGATCCCAACTGCCTTGGCAAGCTCGGCCGACGTGTACCCGGCTATGATGCGGGCCCGCCGGACGGCGTCTCCATTGGTTACAATCCGGTAGTTCTTCTTCGGCATGTCGCTCGTCTACAGGTTACATCGGATGACGAAGCTCTATCATAACCGCAATACCACAACACATGAGACACGTAGCACGACTTTTGCTGTCTTAGTCCAACGAAAACTTGACATTCGTCTTACAAAGGTGTAGACATGGGTGATGCCACCAGGGACGCTCCGGCTTCGCGGGCCTTCTGGTTCGGTTACGAGCCTTCTCCGGGGCAGCTCGAAACGAGCGCGAAGAAAACGGACATGCGCCTCCAATGATGGTCCTCTGGAGCGTCCCGCCTCCTTAGCCGAGCACGCGAAGTGACGCGCGCCCGTCGCGTCGTCTCACGCAAGCGCGGGTCTATCTTGCTTTCCGAGCGCGTCGCATCGTCATCTCGGATCGTATGCCTTGATGTAGGATACGATCTTTGCATAATGAGAGCGCCATGCCGGACGAAAGGATCTACGAGCCCCCCGGGCTTCGATGGAATCCGAAAGAGCCACGGTCGATCGGCGATCTTCCGAAGGCCGATCGACCCCGCGAGAAGCTCATCGCGCGCGGCCCATCGGCCCTCTCGGACCTCGAGCTCCTCGCTGTCCTGATCGGCAGCGGCGTGCGCGGTCAGGGGGTCCTCCATCTGGCCTCCAGGATCCTCAGGAGGTTCCACGGAAGGCTCCACCGCGTCGATATCGAAGCCCTTCAGTCGATCAAGGGACTGGGCCGAGCCCGGTCGTGCCAGATTGTCGCCGCGATCGAGCTCGCCAAGCGGCAGCTTTCGATCGACCGCCGGTGCACGATACGGCAGGCCTCCGACGCCCTGCCGTATCTGCAAGAGATCCGCGCGAAGAACCAGGAGCACTTCGTCTGCATCTCGCTGACGGGCGCCAACGAAGTGATCGCCTCGCGCGTCGTCACCGTCGGCCTCCTCGACTCGAGCCAGGTCCACCCTCGAGAGGTCTTCGCCGATCCCATCACCGACCGCGCGGCCGGCGTGATCCTTGCGCACAACCATCCGTCGGGGACGCTCGAAGCGAGCGCTGAGGACGTCGCACTGACGAAGCGACTCGTCCAAGCCGGCGAGATCCTGGGAATCCGCGTTCTGGATCATGTCATCGTCTCCCGACAAGGCTATGCTTCGATGAAGCAGGCCATGCTCTTCTAGCGATCGCTCTCCGTTTCGTTTGACGAAGACCGATCGCGGCGAGACCATGGAAGATCGCATCGGGGCTCCCCGTGCGGTGAAAACGAGGAGGAGACTCATGAGACAACGCCGTTTCTCAGTGGCCGGGGCGCTCCTGTCGATCGTCACGCTCGCCGCCGTCGCCGTCGCGGCCGTGCCGATCGGTGATCAGACCTTGCTCGGCCTTCCGACCGCCGGCGGGATTTTCGAATCGGGGGGGACCGTCGCCCTCGAGATCGTCGGCGACGGTTCGTCCGACCTGTTCGTCGAGGGAATCGCACTCCTTTGCGGGGACGTCGTCATCCACGAGGAGACACTCGATCCTCGGCTCGGAAGCGAGCTCTGGCTCGGAAGGGTCCCATTGATCGAGCCCTCCGGCGACCGTCTTCCGCCTGGGGAGTACACGATCGTCGTCTTCACCGGTGATGGGAGCTTCCTCGTGACCTTCTCGGTCGTACACGACCTTGCATCGGCCCTCGCATCGTCCCCCGCAACCCCCTCGTCCGGCCCCTTCGTCCGTGCGTTTCGGCTCCTGACTGAGACGGAGATCGAAACGGAGACCGACCTCCGAGTTGGGGACGACCTGATGATCGCTCTCGAAGGGAATCCGACGACCGGCTACGCGTGGGCCGACGTGACGGAGAATCCGTTCCCCGTGTTGGAGACGACTCCGGGAACCGACTTCCTCCCCGATCCCGAGTCGGCTGGGCTCGTCGGGGGCGGAGGCCTCTTCCTCTTCCGGTATCGCGCCTACGCGGTCGGCGCGCAGGCCCTCCGCTTCGACTACGCGCGCCCGTGGGAGACCGGCGAGCCCGCGGAGACGGCGCGCTTCGTCGTCAACGTTCTCGAATGAGGGGTGAACGGCCGACGGCCCGTAGACGCCGGCCGTTCGCCTCTCGCGAGCTCTCGTCGCGCCTAGATCAGATCCATCACCGCCGATACCGAGACGTCGATCGACCAACCGGGATCCCCCGGCTCGCGGGTCACCGTCAGCTGGAGTCCGACGTCGATCCCATTGATGTCGAAGCCTAAAGACATCGACGCGGAGTGACTGACGTTCGCCGACAGTCCGAGCGGCTGCACACGTTGGAACGCGTAGTCGACGATGAGCGTGCTCTCCTCGCTCAACTCGTATTCGTAGGAGAGAGAAGCGGTCAACGTGTTCTCGTTCATGAACTCGATCGGTCCCGAGAAGCTCGCGTGGAAGAGGAACTGGTCCTCAGGACTCGTCGCGAAGGCGGCGTCGGCCGATGCCGCCATGACGAAGTTCTGCGCTCCTCCGAACGGGTCGATCAGTTCGTAGCCGATCCCCGCTTGGACCGCCCAACCGCACTTCCGCTTCGGCTCCGAAGCGACAATGATCTCCTCGATCCAGAGGAGCGCCCTCGCATCGAGCTCGACGCGGGCGACCGCTTCGACCAAGCTCTCGATGTCGGCAACCATCCCCTTCACCGTCTCGTACTCGGCCTCCCGGCCGATCACGCCGGCGATGCCGAGCAGAACGTCGTCGGAGAGGTCGTCGAAGACCGCCTCGATCGAGCGAAGCTTCTCCTCGATCAGGACCGCCTTGGCGAGCGGCGTGACGTCGTAGAACCGCCCGAGGCCGAGCCCGATCCGGACGTCAAGTCCGGGCTGGGGTTGACTGCTGGCCAGCGAAGCCTCGAGCCCGCCGAACCCGAAGAGAAGCGCCTCCTCGAACGGGTAGAACCGAAACGTAGCGCGACCCTGGCCGAGTCCGCCGGCCGGGACGAACTCCTCGACGTTGAGCTCGATCGATCCGCCGAGCGTGAAGCCGTAGTTCGCCGAGCTGAACAGCTGATCGTAATCGACGCCGATCCGCCCCGAATTCACGTCGATCGCGGGCGTCGCTGCGTCGTTGTAATAGCGGTAGGCGAACGACATTCGTGCGTCGGTCAACGCGGCAATCGGGGATCGGTAGTCGCACAACGAGACCCCCCACGCAACCGCCGACGCGCCGACGACAAACAGACAGACAAGAACGCCCAATCTCTTCATCCTCTTCACCTCCCTGGAGTACACCAGTCAAGCACCCAGTCTACGCGGTGCTCGCCGTCAAGGTCAATCCCGCGCCGTTGCTCACGCCTCGAGGAACGCGGAGTTGGCGGCACGCCGATCGCTTCCTAAACTCCGGAGACGATGATCCTTCCCTGGCCGCTCTCCTGGATCAAGAAGAGCCTGAAGATCCTCAAGTCGAACCTGACGCCCAATCAGATCGCGTTCGGGTTCGCGCTCGGCGTGTTCGCCGGACTCCCACCCACCGGCCTGCACGTCATTCTCCCATGCACGCTCGCCCTCCTCGCTCGGTGCTCGTTCCGCGCGTTCCTCTTCTCGTTCGGATTGTTCAAGCTTCTCTCCCTCGCCGTCGCGCCGGGGTCGTACGCAATCGGCCGTTGGCTTCTCGATCCTCAGCGAGGTCTCGACGCGTTCTGGCGATTCGTCTTCCACATCCCCGTCCTCGCGCCGATGGGGTACGGGCGGTATCTGCTCCTCGGAAGCCTGGTCCTTTCCCTCGCGATGGCGCTCCCCGTCTTCTTCGGCGTTCGGTTCCTGGTCATTCGCTACCGAACGTCGTTTGTCGCCTGGGTCTCCGGCTGGACGCTCTCCCGACGGATGAAGGACCGAAGGGGGCTCGGTCTGCTCCGCTGGGCGCTGGCCGGCGGGGGAGCGAAGTACGAAACGAAGCGAGCGCCGCGCGGGGTCTTCCGCATCGTTCGGCGGGAGATGCTGATCGGACTCCCCGTCGTGTACGCCCTCTGCTATCTGATCGCCGCCGTCGCCGTACCGTTCTTCGCCGGAACGTTGACCACGTCCACGGCCTCCTGGATCGTCGGGAGCGAGGTGTCGGTCGACGGAGCCTCGTTCAGCCTGTTCACCGGACGGCTCGATCTGGCCGGCTTCTCGATCCAAGATCCGAAGGCCTCCGACGAAAATTTGGTCGAGATCCCATCAATTCGGCTCGATGCGGGGATGATCGCTCTCCTCGACAAGCGCGTCGTCTTCGACAACGTCGTGATTGCCGACGCCAGCCTTCACGTCGTGCGGGAAGAGGACGGAACGCTGAACGTCGACAACGCGACCGTCGGCTGGAACGCGGATGCGTACGTGGAATGGGCGGCGAAGCACGCGAAGGACGTCGATTGGCTCGGCCTCCTCCGACAGTTCGTCCACTACCTATCCGAGCTCGAACCGCTCCCTCCCAGAGGGGATCCTTATGCCCGGTACCGGGGCGGAAGATCGTTCCCCGACTTCACGTCCCCGTTCGCCGTGCGGCGGATCGAGATCGGCCGCGTCCTCCTTTCCCTCGAGGACCGGCTCGAAACCGACAGCCCTCTTCCGAGTGTGACTCTGCTCGAGGTCTCCGTCTCGAATCTTGCATTCCCGCCGGAGCTTCGCGAGCGGCCGATTCACATCGAGCTTCACGGCGAGTTCGACGGCGACCCCGAGTCCGGCTTCTCCCTCGCTGCACGTTTCGAGGCGGAAGACACACGGCTCAACCGCTTCACCGCCTCCTTGACACGCGTCGACCTCGCCCGGATCGCCAACCTGTACCGGACGACGCTCCCGGTCGAGATCCTCTCCGGGCGCGCGACGATGGAGGCCGAACTGGAACTCTCGGAGACTCAGGCGGCCGGATCGGTCTCGCTGATTCTCGAAAACCTGGAGCTCGGCGGACGTTCGGATCGCCCGCTCTTCGGCCTTTCGGCCGAGACGTCCGACCGTGTCATCTCCGGCCTGAACCGATACGCCGACGATCTCCCGATCGTGATCGGGTTTCCGATCGGCGGAGCGGCCGATGCGCCGACCTTCGAATGGGAGGCGCCGCTCCTCGAGGTCGCGCGCGACGGCTTGATGATGCTCGGCCAACGACGCCTCGAAGAGACCATCGAATCCCTCACCGGACAGATCGCCGCCCTCGGCGGCGTGGCGCCGACGTCCGTTCTCGACCCGGACTACGACGCCCTCCGGACCCGCGCAGACGAGGCGGCCCAGGAGATCATCCGCGGCATCGGCGGCGATGGGCTCTTGGACGATCTTCCCGGAGCGGCCGACACAGATGGGTCGAACGAGGAGGCCGTCGAGCCGGGAATCACGGAGATCCTGAGGCGCCTCCTCGAAGGGCAAGACGGAGCCGAGGACTGACCGCGGCGCGCCGAGGGAAGGAGACGCATGTAGCGCGGTACGGAGCTAGCGAGATCCGCGCAGCCGGGGATCGAGCGCGTCGCGAAGTCCGTCGCCAAGCAGATTGAACCCCAAGACCGACAACATGATCGCGATCCCGGGGAAGGTGACGATCCACGGCGAGACCAGGAGGAGGAGCCGTCCGTCGCTCAGCATGACGCCCCACTCCGGCTTCGGCGGCTGCGCGCCGAGACCGAGAAAGCCGAGGGCCGCTGCGTTCAGAATCGCCGACGCGATGGTCAGAGTGCTCTGCACGATGATCGGCGAGAGCGAGTTCGTCAGGATGTGGCGAAGCATGATCCGCGCGTGGCTCGCCCCCGCAGCTCGAGCCGCCTCGACGTAGGTCGATGTCTTGATTTCGATGACGGACGACCGAACGATGCGTGTGAACTGGGGAATCGTCACAATGCCGATCGCGATCATCGTGTTCCAGAGCCCGGGACCGAGGATCGCGACGATGGCGATCGCCAGCAGGACGTAGGGGATGGCCAGCATGATGTCCGTCACGCGCATCAGCACGCTGTCGACGAACCCTCCGAAGTAGCCGGCGAGAAGCCCGAAGGCCACGCCGAAGGCGAGACCGATCGAGACCGAGACGATCCCGATCGTCATCGAGATACGAGCTCCGTAGATGATGCGCGAGAGCAGGTCGCGCCCAAGCTCGTCGGTCCCGAGGAGGTGCTTGCCCGACGGCGGTTGCTGGACGCTTTTCCAGTCCTGCTCGATCGGATCGTACGGGGCGATCTGCCCCGCGAAGATCGCCATGAAGGCGAACGCGAAGATCAGCCCGACGCCGACGAGCGCGAGGCCGTTCTTGCGAAGCCTCCGCACGGCGTCGAGGAACAGCGAGGAGCGGCGGGCGGCTCCTGCACCCGATCCGACACGCCGGAGCCTAATCATACTTCACCTTCGGATTGATCCAGGCGTACGAGAGGTCGACCAGCAGGTTGATCAGGATGAACGATGCGCCGATGAAGAGAACACCGCCCTGAACCGCCGGGTAATCGCGGGCGTAGATCGAGTCGAGCAGCCACGTCCCCAGACCGGGCCAGGCGAAGACTGTCTCGGTCAGGATCGCCCCACCCAGAAGGACGCCGAAGTTCAGGCCGGTGACCGTCACGACGGGAATCAACGCGTTCTTGAATGCGTGCCGGAGGACGACGACCCCCGTAGAGAGGCCCTTCGCGCGGGCGGTGTTGATGTAGTCCTGGCGCAGAACCTCGAGCATGCTCGATCGCGTCATGCGCGTGATGATCGCCATCGGGATGGTGGCGAGCGCGATCGCCGGCATGATGAGGTGCCGGAGCACGTCTCCGAGCGCGGCCCAGTTCCCCGTCACGATCGAGTCGAGAACGTAGAACCCCGTCACCGGCGTCAGCGCGACGCCCGTCGTCAGCCGGCCGCCGAACGGGAGGATCGGGATGGCGAGAGAGAAGACGTAGATCATCATCAGACCGAGCCAGAAGACGGGCATCGAGATCCCGACCAACGCGACGAACATGCCGGCGTAGTCGACGACCGAGTACTGCCGATACGCGGAGAGAATACCGATCGAGATTCCCACGATGGACGAGACGATCATCGCCGCGAGACTCAGCTCGAACGTGGCCGGAATCCGCTCCGCGAGGATCGTCAGGATCGGCCGGCCCTCGCGGATCGAGGTCCCCCAATCGCCGCGGAAGAGGTTACCCAAGTAGATGCCGAACCGGACGATGAAGGGTCGATTCAGGCCCATCTGCTCACGGAGGGTCTCCAGGGCCTGCTCGCTCACGTGCTGGCCGAGCATGACCCTCGCGGGATCCCCGGGGATGAGCTCGATCAGCAGGGAGATGAGGACCAGGAGCCCAAGCAACACCGGAATGGTCGCAAGCAATCTTCGAATCGTGTATTTCAGCATCGTCGAGCTTCAGCGCTTTCGCAAGACGTACGAAGGGGGAACTTCCCGTTCCCCCTTCGACGCAGACCGTACTGCAAACCTACTGGTCGTTTCTCCAGACGAACTCCATCCGTCCCTTGACAACAGGGTTCAGATCGTAGTCTTGGACGTGGCTGCGCACTCCGACCATTCGGTTCCCGGTGGCAACCGTAAGCCACGGAGCGTCCCCATGGATGATGACCTGTGCCTGCTTGTACAGAGCGATCCGCGTGTCGATATCGGACGTGATCTGTGCAGCGATGTTGATGTCGTGCAGCGTGTGGTTGATGTAGAACGCCACATTCCCGGCACTGCCGATGGTCGCCGCATCTTCGTCCAGAAGGACGTAGATGAAGTTGTCCGGGTCGCCGTTGTCACCCATCCAGCCGAGCATGCACATCGGGTGCTCGCCGGCTTCCGTCTTCTCCAGATACGTCCCCCACTCGTACGTCACCAGCTCCGCGCGGATCCCAACCTCGGCGAGCTGCGCCTGAATCGCCTGCGCGATCAGCTTCGGCTGCGGGAAGTAGTCGCGGAAGACGGGCATGTACCACAGCTCGGTGTCGAAGCCGTTGGGATACCCGGCCGCGGTGAGGTAGGCGCGCGCCAGATCCGGGTTGTACTCGTAGTCGACGATCTCGTCGTTCCATCCGAATAGGTTTGACGGCATCGGGTTGATCGCGACCTCACCGCGCCCCTTGTAGAAGGTGCTGACGAGCGCCTGCTTGTCGACAGCGTGGTTCACGGCGAGGCGAACGAGAATGTCGTCGAACGGCTCGACCATCTGGTTCATCGCCACGTAGCCGACGTTCAGACCCGGCGCCTCGAGAAGCGCGAGGTTCGCGTCGTCCTCAATCAGCGGCGCGTTGTCCGGGGTGACGCTGTCCATGATGTCGATCTCTCCGGCCTTGAGCGCAATCAGGCGTGCCTGCTCCTCGGGGATCACCCGGAAGACGACACCATCGAGATACGGGTACGGCGCGTTCCAGTAGTCATCGAAGCCCTCGAGCACGATCTCGCTGCCACGCGTCCAACTGACGAACTTGAACGGGCCCGTCCCGACCGGATTGTTCCGGTAGGCTTCGACGCCCATGTCCTCCATCGCCCGCTTGCTGACGATCATTGCGGTGAAGCAGGACAGGTTGAGGAGGTTGGGGGCCGAGGGTCGGGAGAGGATGAACTTCACCGTGTAATCGTCGACCTTCACGACTTCGGAGATGTAGTTGTACATGTATCCCCAATACGCGAAGTCGCCCTCGTGATACGGGTGATTCTCGTCGTACTGACGGGCGAACGTGAACACGACATCGTCGGCCGTCATCTCGTAGGACGGGTTGTCTCCCCAAGGATGGAACATGACGCCCTCGCGGAGGTGGAACGTCCACTCGAGCCCGTCTTCGGACACCTCGTACCCCGTTGCGAGCGCGGGGTGGACCGTCGACGTGCCAAGATCGAACTCATACAGCGTATTGAAGATATTCTGACACACCTTCACAGATTCGCCGTCCGTGATGTCGGCTGGATCGAGCCTCACGGAATCCCCACCTCGAGCGAAGATCAACGTGCCACCGCTCTGCTGAGCAACCGCCGTTAATCCCAGACCGAGAGAGACAACCAAAAGCACGATCCAACTACGCCTGAGCATTTGCATGTTGTACCTCCTTCTGTTGGCCATCCTAGACCCGGTTCGGAGACGTGTCAAGGCTTGAGCCCTCCCGCCGACCGACTCGCTCCCCATCGGGTCCGAACGATGCGATCGCAAGGGCCGACGGACCCTAGACAAAGGACCGATCGCGAACCGCACTCCGTCTCGAGAACCTACGCGCCGTCGTCCGCGTGGCCTTCGCTTCGGATCGGTCGGAGATTCAGTTCCGAGGCGCGATGGCACGTCGCGAAGTGCTTGTCCCCGTAGTCCACGTACGCGGGCGCCTCACGTGAGCAGATCTCCTTCGCGTAGTGACACCGAGGATGGAAGTAGCATCCAGACGGGGGATCGACCGGACTCGGCACGTCCCCCTCCAGTAGGATTCGCTCGACGGCGAAATCCGGATCCGGCACCGGAACGGCCGACACGAGCGCCTCGGTGTAGGGATGCCTCGGGTTCGCGAACAGCGTCTCCGTCTCCGCAAGCTCCACGATCTTCCCGAGGTACATCACCGCGACCCGCTCGCTGATGTGTTTTACCACCGAGAGATCGTGCGCGATGAACAAGTAGGTCAATCCGAACTCGCCCTGCAGCGATTCGAGCAGGTTCAGGACCTGCGCCTGAATCGACACATCAAGCGCCGAAACCGGCTCGTCGCAGATGATGAGTTGCGGCTCCAGCGCGAGCGCGCGAGCGATGCCGATCCGCTGTCGCTGCCCTCCGGAGAACTCGTGCGGGTATCGACTCATGTGGTCCGGCTTCAGTCCGACGGCGTCGAGGAGTTCGCGAACGTAGCTTCCTCGCTCGCGCCGCTTTGCGACTCGGTGGACGATCAGCGGCTCGGCGATGATCGCTCCGACCGTCATCCGGGGATTCAGCGACGAGAATGGGTCCTGGAAGATGATCTGCATGTCCCGGCGCAGGGCCTTCATCAGCTTCGACGGGGCCTTCGCCACATCGACCTCTCGCGCCGCCTCTCCGTCGCCGGCCAGCTTCCGGCTGCGAAAGACGATCTCCCCCTCCGTCGGCTCGACGAGTCGAAGGATCGTCCTCCCGGCCGTCGTCTTCCCGCACCCACTCTCCCCGACAAGTCCGAGGGTCTCCCCTTCGTTGATGAACAGATCGATCCCGTCCACCGCCTTGACGTTGCCGGCAACGCGGCGCAGGATCCCCTTCCGCACCGGGAAGTACTTCTTGAGCCCCTTGACCTCGAGCAACGTCTCAGCCAGCTCGATCACCTCATCTCGTACAGCCAGCACGCGGCCGTGTGCCCGGGCGAAACGGCGGCCAGTCCGGGGACCTTGGATTTGCAGATCCCCATCGCGTGAGGACACCTGGGCTCGAACCCACATCCCGTCGGAACCTCGAACGGATCGGGCACGACCCCTTTGATCGGTTCAAGCCGTTCCTTTCGCATCGCCAGGGATGGAATCGAGTTCATCAGCCCTTGCGTGTACGGGTGCTTCGGCGCGTGGAAGATCTCCTTGACGGACGCCGCTTCCACGATCTTTCCCAGGTACATGACCACGACGTCGTCGGCCATGTTCGCGATCACCCCAAGATCGTGTGTGATGAACTGGATCGCCGTGTTGAACCGCCCTCGCAGGTCGTTCATGAGTTCCAGCACCTGCGCCTGGATGGTTACATCGAGCGCCGTCGTCGGCTCATCGGCGATCAGAAGCGACGGATTGCACGAGAGGGCCATCGCGATCATCGCCCGCTGCCGCATCCCTCCCGACAACTGATGCGGGTACTCGTCGACTCGCTGCTCCGGAAGCGGGATCCCAACGGCTCGCAGCATCCGGATCGCCTCGGCTCTCGCCTTCTTCTTCCGAAGCTTCTGGTGCAGGATCACCGCTTCCATGATCTGGTGACCGATCGTGTAGACGGGGTTGAGGGACGTCATGGGTTCCTGGAAGATCATTGCGATCTCGTTCCCGCGAATCGAGCGGATCTCTCGCCCCTTCGGTCGAAGCCTCGCCAGATCCGTCGGGCGCCCGTCCCGATGATAGAGGATCGATCCACTCTCGATCCGTCCGGGGGGTGATTGAACGAGTCCCATGATCGCGAGTCCGGTGACCGTCTTCCCGCATCCGCTTTCTCCGACGACGCCAAGGGTCTTCTCGCGCTCGATGCGATAGCTGATCCCATCGACGGCGCGGACCACGTGTCCTTCGGTATGGAAGTAGACGTGGAGATCGCGAACGTCGAGTATCGGAGTCGCACCGTTCATCATGTTCCGTCCATCCTCTTCAGTTCCCGAAGATACTCAAGGCCCATCTACTCATGACATCGAGGATTCCGATGCACACGGTCGCTGATAGCACCGGCGCTTCCGCTCAAACCATCATATGCATCCTCGATCGCGCTTTCCAGTGACCTGTGCCCCCTTCGGCCGCCGCGCCGACCTTGGCGGTTCGCCCGTTCCTGAAGTGCGATCCGCGGCCGAGCACGCGCGCCGATCGCATCGCCGCAACGTGGGGTTGCATCGCCTCGGATCCAGGGTATACTTACGGCTCTTCACCGAACCCATTGGGCCTGCATAGCTTGGCAGGATCCCGTGATCGAAGGACCCAGAACGAAGGAGGCAAGCGTGTTCATGCGACGAGTCAATCGACAGGCGCCACGCGACGTGAGCCTCCGAGGCCTTACCGGGTAGGCAGTTCGGCGGTCTCCGCGCGTCGACAACCCTCTGTCGGCGGGCAACCAATCCACCAATCCAAGCAGCGCGTCGGGACGTTCGTCCCGCGGTCTCCAGCGAACGGCAGCGTTCGTGTCGCATTCCCGCGAAGCACCGCGAACCGCGACAGGGACTCGAACAACGACGTGTTCGGCCGATCACCGCTCGGCCGAGCGACCGGAGCACTTCCGACGGCGAGAGAACCGAACCGCAGGGAGTGTACGACCCATAGGTGTGGTGAACGACACGTCGATCATCGACGCGGAGAAGAGGAAGTGAGGACAGCGATGAACGAATGGGATTCTTCGTCGACCATCTCAGCACCTTCGATCCCGTCCGAGCGAAGGCGCGGAAGTGCGGAAGGCGGCCCCGAGCGGGCCTCACCGGTGTGTGGTTAGGAGGGTATCCATGCTTCCGAACTCAACGATCTACATCTTCGAGGCCGTGCAGGGCCTCGTCGAGGAACGTGTGGCGCGCACGAAGCGCCGTGCGCTGATTCACCAAGCAATGCAGGAGAAGCGTGCTCGCAGGCAGTTCCGCCGCTCGATCGCCCAGAGCCTGAGAAGCGGGCTCTCGGCCCAGGATCTCGCGTCCGAACTCCGATTGACCTTGCGCACGCAAGCACGCAACTAACCTCCGCAACGCGGAGCGGGGCGAGCCATCTCGCCCCGCTCCCTCGTCTCCCCCATCCCACCGCCGTTCGACGCACGACGCAGCGCCCGCCGTCCCGGCGCCCCCGAAGGTTGTCGAAAACTCTTCCCATCCGTATGCTTCGATATTCATCCAGGGTCTTGTGCCCATCGAGGGGGGAGGCCCCGCCCAGTGCAGCCGGCGGGGGCATTCATGGCACAGTCTTCGCCGAGGGCGGTACCGCGGGTCTTGATCACGGGGTTGTTCGAGCCGGCGGCGCTGCAAGCGGTTCGCCGCTTCGGCCAGATGGGATATGAGGTCTATGTCGCCGAGGGACACCGACTCGCCTATGCGGCGTACTCGAAGTATGTAGGAAAGCGCGTCCGCCTGCCGAACATGCGCCACAAGCCTCGTCAGTACGCCGAGCGTCTCCTTCAGGAGCTGGAGACGGGGAAGTACGACTACTACTTCCCTTCCTACGAGGAGATCATCCTGATGAGCCACTTCCGGGATCGGATCCTCAAGGTCACCAAGACGGCGATGCTCGATACGGCCACCCTGATGCGGCTGCACAGCAAGGCTCAGTTGGCCGATCTCGCGCGTGAGATCGGCATCGACACACCCGAGATCGTCGTCCCTCGATCGACCGAGGAGGCCCGACGCCTGATCGCCGAGATCGACCTTCCGATCGTCGTCAAGATGCAGCAAACCTCCGGCGCGGCGGGACTGCGGATCGTCCACGATCGGAGCGAACTGGAGAAGAAGTACTTCGACGTCGTGCGCGTCAACTCGCTCGGCGAGGACAACTTGCCGATGTTCCAGCAGCTGATCCGCGGGCCGACGACGTGCACGCTCGAGCTCTGCAACCGAGGCGAGGTTCTCGGCGAGGTCATGTATCGCGGTGTCCGAACGATGCCTCGAACCGGCGGGACGACGATGTTCCGCGAAAGCATGTCCGACCCCGCCTGCTCAGAGGCGGCGGCGAAGATCGTCTCCCATCTGGGCTTCCACGGCCTCTGCGGGTTCGACTTCGTGATCGACGAGAAGAGCGGCCGCCCCTACTTGGTCGATGGGAACTGCCGAATCACCCCGGCGATCACCATGGCCTACTACGGTGGGTGCGACATGATCGAGGGATGGGTCCGCGTCGTCGACGGCGAGGAGGTCGCCCCCCTGCCGGAAGCGCGCATCGGCGTCCGAACGAAGCTCCAGTTCGGCGACTTCGTCTGGCTTCTGGAGAGCTACCTCGGAAGCTTCAAGGACTTCTCCGGCGAACGAAAGCTGCGCAAGCAGTGGTGGGCCGACAAGGACTTCTACTACGACATCGCCAGCATGTCGGACCCGATGCCGAACATCATGGTCTGGGTCTACATCCTGACCAACTGCTACAAGCTGATCTTCACCGACTTCGATTCGGAGCAGCTGTTCATCTTCCACAATGCGTACATCGAAGGTTCGCTGGACGAGTAGCCCCCTCTCCATGAAGTCCCCTACGGGGACAGGTGGACGATGACGCCCCGATCGAGGAGTCGTTCGACCACATCGCGTGCGGCCGATCCTTCGGCGAGATCGACCGGGGTTCCCCCCAGATCGATCTCGTCCCCTTCGGAGAGGCCCGGGTTCTGCAGAAGGGGCGAAAGGTCGGTCACGTTCGTCTGGGACAGCCCGAGCGTTCGGAGACCGACCATCCCGGCCACTGCCCGAATCTCCTCGATCGGATTCCGATCGACCCAGAGCTTCTCGAGATGTACCAAGCGAGCGAGAGGAGCGATCTCCTCGATCCGGTTTCCCCAAAGGCTTAGCTCGTGCAGCTCCTCCAACCGGGAGAGCGGCGTCAGGTCGACGATCCGGTTCGAGTCGAGCCCGAGCTTCTCCAGATTGACGAGTCCTTCGAGCGGTGACAGGTCATCGATGCGGTTGCCGCTCAGGCCGAGGCGGACCAGATCGACCATGCCGGCGAGGAACGCCAGATCGTCGATCCCCGTGTTCGGCAGTCCGAGCCACCTCAGAGACGTCATTTCACGGAGCGGCGTCGGATCGTTGACCGGATTCCCGCCGAGGCCGAGTTCGGTGAGGCCGGTCAGCCCGCGCAACGGTTCCAGATCCTCGATCCGGCTGTTCCACAGCCCGAGCCAGGTGAGATTCGTCAGCGGGGCGAGGGGGGCCGCATCGACGACCGAATTGAAGTCGAGGTCGAGGATCCGTAGGCCCGTGAGTCCGCCGAGCGGCTCGACCGACGCGACCTCGTTGCTTCGAAGGATCAGCACTTCGAGGCTCCGGAGATCGGCGAGCGGCCTCAGATCGGAGACGTGATTCTCGGCGAGGTCGAGCCGGACAAGGGACGTACACGCCTCGAGCCCGTCGAGACGGGAGATCCCGCGCCCGACGGCATCGAGCTCCTTCAAAGAGCGCACCGCGGAGAGGCGGATCGGACCCGCGGGAGCGTCGATCGCCTCGCGCACCGCCGCCTCGAGCCCGGAATCGAAGAAGGAGACCGTCGGCTCGTCGCGACACCCTCCCACTGCGAAGAACACGACGACGAGCACGACCGGAACCTGCAGCCATCGTCCGACTCGGCGCACCCTCATCGACCCCCTTCGCGGATGAGGCTCCTCATCCTCCGGTCAGAGGTTCACTCGAAAGGCTCGTGATTCGCAACCGTACGGCCGGGCCGTGCACAGCGAGGGAGTCCCCATCCGAAAGCAAGAGGAGGGAGGGGAACGGCTCTCGTTTCGTTTCCCTCCCTCCGGAGTCAAGGAGGCGTCGTGGCGTTCTCGATACCACTCGATTCAAGCCTACGCAGCAAGCTTGGGGAAAGGAGGGCGTACGTCGGTCACCGTCAGGACGTTCGCGGTCCCCGAGGTGCGCATCCGCCGGAACATACGAACGGACACCTGCTCTGCGCCAATGCAAGACACTCGTCCCGCCCCGCTCGAATCCTGCGAACAGGCGGCTACGGAGGCGTCTGCACGACCGAGATATGGATGGTCCCACTCAGGCCGCAGCAACTGCTGTACCCACCGCTGGAGAGAACCAGGTACGGCTCTCCGCACGGCGTGATGCAGCAGCCGACCGGCTGACAGAAGCACGGATTGAAACAGCAGCCCCAAATCGGCCAGCAGCAACAGGAGACAATCTGAATGTCGGCCGAGACCGGAGCGGTCGAGGTCGTCGTCAGGACGATGCGATAGAACCCGGGCTCGACGGATCCGCCCGCGTCGGTCGACAGGTTCCACGTGAACGATGCCCAATGCCCCTTCGGCTCAGAGAGAGTCACGGACTTGACGACGATTCCTTCCGGGGTCTCGACCCACCATCCGGTGATCAGCGGCGTCTCGCTCGTGTCGTACTTCCAGAAGTAGTCAACCGGAACGGTCAGCGAGAACTGGACGATCTCGTTCGATCGAAAAGTCGTGTAGCACGCCGGGGCCGAAGCGGCATCGCATCCGCACCCCGTGTCAGCCGACGCAGCAAAGACCGTCAGCCCCAAGAGAACAACCACAAGCCAGCCAGCTCGTCTCATCTTCCATCCCTCCCCTTCTCCTTCGGTCGGCCGGTTGCCGTCGCCAACACCTCGTCGGGACGCAGTGCGCCCGAGCATAGCATCTACCCGCTGACTCGCGATCGGTTTCGCAGTTCTTGGATTCGCGCCGGCTAGTTCTCGGTCAAGACGTGTTCGTCGTATTCGGACTCGAGAAGCCTCTTGTGCTTCCGCTCCTCCGCGGCGAGGGCCTGGAAGAGCGACTCGGTCTCACCACCGAGCCCCGCGAGCTCGTCGTAGAGAGCGGCGGCGGACTCCTCACGCTTCATCGCAACGATCATCGCTTCCTGAAACGACATCCCGGGGGACGCCTCGACGTCGATGAGGAGCTCGGAGAGCTTGAGGTCCGAGACCTCCGTCGAAGTTCCCTTCACCAAGTCGTCGGGCGTGATTCGCGACAGCATCTCGACGTGTCCGTGCTCCGTCGCGGCGAGCTCGGCGAACAAGGCCACAACGCCCGGCGTCCCGACGACGGCCGCCCACGTTCGATAGAACGCCTCGGCCTCCTTCTCTTTCTCGATGGCGAAGTCGAGAACCTCCTGAAGATTCCGGTACACAATCGCCTCCTCCAGAAGACGATACGAAAGCCTCTACACGGAGACCAACTCACTCCGCCCGCCGAAACGAAAGGGGGGCGATGCGGCGAAGCCTACTCGGACGGACCGTCGCCGTTCTTCGACGCGTACATCCGATCGTCGGCCAAGCGTAGGACATCGTCGAGGGACATCGCTTCATCCGGCATCCAGTAGGCCATCCCGACCGCGAGCGTGATCGGCGTCGAGCAGAACTCCCCCGTCCGCCCTCTCCGTTCGATCGCCTGCTGGAGACGCTCGGCGATGATGTCCGCCTCTCCGTTCGTTTCGGGAAGGACGGCCAGGAACTCGTCCCCGCCGTACCGGATGACGATGTCCACGCTCCGAAGTTCCTCTTGGATCGCCTGAGCTACACGGCAAAGCACGCGATCGCCCGCCTGATGCCCAAGGCTGTCGTTGATCGCCTTGAAGCCGTCGATGTCGATCATTAGGAAGGCGAGCGGATGGTCGTACCGTTTCGATCGTGCGAGCTCCTTGCCGATGCGATCGTCGAAGTAGCGGCGATTGTAGACCCCCGTCAAAGCATCGTGGGTCGCCTGCTCTTCGAGTTTCCGGTGGAGTCGCACCCGTTCGAGCGCCTCGGCCGTGTGGCGGACGAGCAGTTCGAGCAAGCGCGCATCGTCGGCCGTGAACGCGTTGGTCGCCGACGCCCCGACTTGAAAGACGCCGAAGTGGCCGACCGGGAGACTGATTCCCGACTGGAATCCCGCGTGAGCAGGGCGCGCGATCGGGACTTCGTCGATCGTTCCAAAGACCGTCGTCTTCCCGGTCCGAAGAGTCTCGGCCGCCAGGCCGCCGGCCTCGATCGGCGCGTCCCGGCTCTCCCCGGGACCGAGCCCGTCGGAGGTCGCCTTGACGACCAGACGATCCCCCTCGACGATGTCAAGGCTGCACTTGGGGAAGCCGAGGATCTCCTGCGCGGCCCGGATTGTCTCTTCGTAGATCTCGTCCTCGGTACGGCACTCGGCGAACCGGTACGCAGCCTGATGGAGCTGCTCAATCTTCCGGTTGGCGGCGCGCAATGCATCCTCCGTTCGCTTCCGTTCGGTAATATCGCGAATGAAGATGACGTCGGCCGGCGCACCGTTGTAGGGAAAGATCCCCGCATTGATCTCGACCGGCATGTATCCCCCGGACTTCCTTCGGAGCCGGGTCTCGTAAACGGAAGGGACGGGCTCACCCGCCAGGCGGCGTCGGTACCGTTCGAGAAGGGCATCCGCATCGTCCGGGTGCACGTGCTCCATGAACCGTGTTCCCACGATCTCCCCGGCCGTGTAGTCGAGCATCTCCTCGAACTGGGGGTTGATGTACTGCAGAATCTCGTTCTGGATGATGACGACGCCGTCGCTGGCACGTTCCATCAGCTGTTGGTACGTGCGTCCGTCCAGCAATCCAGAGCGATTCGGTTTGTTTTCCCCCATCTAGACTCAACCTCTCTCGCACATCCTCAGCAACAGTTGATTCTACGCCTTCCTCGCCGCCCCTTGCCACCCCTCCCAGCCGCCGTCCCCGGCGCACTCCGTCGATCGATCGCCCCGTCAAGCCGCTTCCGACAGGATCCCATGGGCCTTCCCGACGTCGGCGAAGATCCGCAGAACGTCCTCGCACTGATCGTCGGTGTGTGTCGCCATGTAGCTGGTCCGAAGGAGGGACTTCCCCTCGGGCACCGCGGGAGGGATCGCCACGTTCGTGTAGACCCCTGCGTCGAAGATGGCCTTCCACAGGCGCATCGCATCGAGCGCACTCCCGACGAGAACCGGCACGATCGGCGTCCGGCTGGCGCCGACGTCGTATCCGATCTCACGATACCCGGCTCTCATCCGCTCCGCGATCGAGTTCGCCCGATCGACACGCTCGGGCTCCTTCTCGAGGATCTTGAGCGCTGCGAGCGCCGCGGCGACGTTCGGCGGCGGAAGGCTCGCACTGAAGATCAGCGACCGCGCGAGATGCTGGATCCATTCGATCGTCGCTTCGTCGCCGGCGATGAACCCCCCGACCGACGCGAGCGACTTGCTGAACGTCCCCATGATCAGATCGACATCATCGGTCACACCGAAGTGGGCCGCCGTGCCACGACCGGATCCGGTCACACCGATTCCGTGCGCGTCGTCGACCATCAGACGAGCACCGTGCTCCCCGCAACACGCGATGATCTCCGGCAGGGGTGCGAGATCGCCCCCCATGCTGAAGACGCCGTCGACGATGACGAGCTTCCCGGCCTCGGGCGGGCAGGCGCCGAGGACACGATCGAGATCGTCCATCTGATTGTGGCGGTAGCGGACCATCTTCCCCAACGCCAACCGCGCTCCGTCGACGATGCTCGCGTGGTTCTCCTTGTCGCAGACGACGACGTCATTCCGGCCGACCAGAGCGGAGATCGTCCCAAGATTCGCCTGGTACCCGGTTGCGAAGACGAGCGCACGCTCCTTTCCCAGGAACCGCGCCAGGTGTCTCTCCAGATCGTGGTGCATCGACAAGGTCCCGTTCAGGAATCGCGAGCCGGTACAACTCGTGCCGAACTCGCGCGCTGCGTCGATCGAAGCCTGGCGGACGTCCGGGTGCGTCGTCAGCCCAAGGTAGTTGTTCGAGC
>Ga0180432_10003708_pt1 | contig 21570 bp, 17 predicted proteins | sample SS_ome_10_FD_132414 | JGI IMG/M metagenome (GOLD analysis project Ga0180432, IMG submission 132414) | Hypersaline lake sediment archaeal communities from the Salton Sea, California, USA - SS_1_MS_2 metaG | ecosystem: Environmental > Aquatic > Non-marine Saline and Alkaline > Hypersaline >...
CGTCATCGGTGGCGCGTGCCCACCGTCGGGCAACCCGAGGGGACGTCATCGGTGGCGCGTGCCCACCGTCGGGCAACCCGAGGGGATGTCATCGGTGGCGCGTGCCCACCGTCGGGCAACCCGAGGGGACGTCCCTCGAAGTGCCGCGCATCGAGGGCGCCTCTTCGTCAAACAGGAGCGGCAACCGACAGGGTACCGACGACGCCGTCGTCTACAGGGCGGCGGAGCAGAAGGATGCAGCTCATGGCCCCATTCACAGGCAAGTCGATGCTCGAAACCGTGCAGGGCATTCGCGATCTGCTCGCCACGCACTGGGCGGCCCGCCATTGCATCGCCCCCTTTCGGCGCTTTAGGGGAAAACTCCCCGCCTACGCGTTCACCCGAATGCCCGGTGGAGAGCGGGAGGAAATGGAGCGTCATGTGGAGCAGTGCTACGCGTGCTCCCGGGAATTTCGCCGACTCCGGCGAATGCGTGCGCGGTTGCGGACGGTAGCTCGCAAGTACGCGAGATTCCTCCAGGACGGAACCCTTCCCGAGGAGCAAGGGATGAGAGACGTCCTAATTCAGCTCTACCTTGAAGAGTGGACCGCGACGAAGGACCTCGCCGGGCAGAGGTTCGCGTTTCCGGATCGGGCGGTTTCGACGGCCCCGGTTCGCCCGGGGTCTCCTGTTCTCGACGACGAAGCGGGGCCCGGCCGCTTCGCGACCTTGGGCGGTTTCTTCCATACTCACCCTCACATCCCCGCGCTGGCGGCCAGTTGCCTGGTCCTGATTCTCGGTGGCGCGCTGTGGATCGGCCTTCGCCATCAAAACATGCAGACGGCCGCCCCCCGCACCGCGGGGGCGGAGCGGCTTCTCCCCACGGCCACGCGTCTCGCGTCCCACATCCTCTGTCGAGAACCGCTGATCGATCTTCGCAGCAGTTTCGGTCCCGAAATGCCGGTAGCGGCACTGCTGCTCGAGCGGGGATACACGGAATCCACGGACGAGGAAAACCGACGGGCGCTGGAGGATCTCCTGCAGGCTCATGTTCTCGACACCTGCATGGACTCGCGATTGGCTTCGGCCACCGGTTTGATTCTGGTCTTTGAGAAAAGGGTCAAAGATGCACGCCGAATGATGGAACGCGCACTGGCTCTGCGCTCGCCCGGAGACTCGGACACTCTTCTGGACGTCGGCGTGATCGCTCTTCTCCTGAGTGACTTTGCCCTGGCGGAAAACTGCTTCTCGCATGCCCTTCGGGTCGATTCGCTCGCGAAGCGGGCGCAGTACAATCTGGCCCGTCTCTATGAGATCACGGGAAAAGACAGAATCGCCAGGGAGGCATGGCAGCGGTATGTCGAGATGGACTCCACATCGATCTGGACCCAGCTGGCCGCGAGCAGGATTCCCGAGGTTACGGAGCGCACGAAAGCCCAGGGAGATGTGTGGCCTCCCTGGAAGGAATAGTCTACGGCTGAGAGAGACGACGTGAGGGACTCCAGAAGGAACTCTTCCGCCGCGAATCCGCCACTTCCCCCTCCTCCCCATCCCCCCTGGACACAAACGTTTACTTGTCGTATACTGGAGAGCCATGTTTCGATGAAGGGAGCAGCCGCGTTGCGCGGCACCTTCCGATCGGCGGCCGGTTCTCCCCAAGGATCGGTCCCGATAACTCGAAAGGCCGGGTCTCCCCATGGACACCGCAGCCTCGGAATGCACTCCCATGAGGGACAAGAATCGTTCGGCCTCCGATACTTGCGATCGTTCCCGTGCGGCCGCTGCTTTCGAGGCGTTCGAACAGGACTGGGAGAAGGTGCTTCCACGGCTGCGGAGGTTCGTCGGATATCTCCTGAGGAGATTCAGCGCCGCCGACGATTACGTGGATGAGGTTCTGGATGAATCCTGGAAACGTTGCGCGCGGGTAGCGGCCAAACATCCGATCAACCGGACGTTCATTCTCCGCACCACCCGTCGCCTCGCACTGTCCAAGCAGGAGTTCCTGGCGAGACGCCAGGAACTTCTCGAGACCAGAAGGAAGCGGGACACGGGTCCGGGCGGGCCCTACTGCCCGACCCGGCGAGCGGAGTTCTACCGAGTCATGTGGCTGGCTCTCGTGACCCTGGATTCCACAGGACGCCGGGTCTGGCTCGAAATCCTGAGGCAGATTTTCGAAACCGGTTTCATCAACCATGAGGAAGCCGGGCAGGCGCTTGGGTGGTCGACCTGGAAAACCAGACGGGAAATCGAGCGTTGCATCCAACAGATCCGGGCCTGCCTGTCCGGTGGGGACGGAAACCACGATCCCTGGCACATCTAGGTCGCAGGCCCGTTCAAATCAAGCGGCCGGCCCGGCGCGATACCGGGCGCAGGAAACCGCGGAGACAGATGATGGTGTGGTCCCCGACAGATTGGATCAGCCATGCTCGCGACGCGTGGGGATTCTGGCTTGCCAAGCATTTCTGCAGCCAGCCTTTTCGGGGCTTCCGCAGAAGATTGGTCTCATACGTGTTCTCCGACCTGGAAGCGAACGAACGCCAGGAGATCGAATTCCACCTGAACCAGTGCTACCGATGCGACGTGGAAGTCCGGTGGCTTCAGACAGTGAAAGAGAATTTTCGAGAAATCGGCGAATTGCACGCCGCCCGGCTTCGGGATGGAGAATCCTCGTCGGCCGCAAGCGCGGAGCGGATACTGGCCGACCTGTACGCGTACGAGCAACGCCTCTCCGGAAACTCCCCGCAGGACTCCCTTGAGGGTGAGCATCACCGGATCGAGGAACTGCCGGGCGGCGTCATGCCCGAAGATCGCCTCCGACGGCGGGCGAGAAGCTGGCCCGTCGGAGGATCCCCCAGGTGGGCGGCCGGCATCGCGGCCGGCGTGGTGGCCATCGTGGCGGCGGCGTTCTGGAGCGGGGTCCATGTCGGTGGGCGGACGGGTGCCTCGGGCGATGAGCTGCGCGACCGGCTTCTTCTTCATTCGGGAGCGGCGCTGGCCAGCCGGCTGATTCTCGAAGAACCACTCCTTGACGTCCGGACCAGTTTCGGCCCCGAGATTCCGGCGGTCGCCATGCTCTTCCGGGAGGGATTCTCGCTCCCGGACAATCCCGATGCTGCGGAAACGGTGGAAGCGCTGCTGCGTTCCGAAATCGAGGCGGGGACGACAAACGCGCGAATCCCCGCCACGGCGGCCGTCATCGCGGCGTTTCAGCGGAACAACACGGACGCGCGGAAGATGATGACCCGAGCGCTCGCACTCGCCTCCTCGAGCGATGGCGCCACCTTCCTCGATGCCGGAGTCGTGGCCCTTCTACTGAGCGATTTCGAAACGGCCGAATCTTGCTTCTCCCGTGCGCTGGCGGCGGATCCCGCCCTCGCCGAGGCACAGTACAATCTGGCTCGGCTCTATGAGATCACGGGTAGCCCGCAGGCGACCGGCCGAGCCTGGGCCGCCTACACGGGAATGGATTCCGTCTCGCTCTGGGCCGATCTGGCCGGAGCCAGAAGGCTCGAACCCGAGGACCGGACCCGAGGCGGTGACTGGCCGCCCTGGAACAACCCGCCCGGCGGTGAATCGCACTAGATCCCCCATCGGTTACGAATTCCGCCATCCTGGCTCTTAAGAGAAGACATTTGACAACTTTGTACGAATTGTGATATGATCATAGTGTGTAGTCTCGGCGCAGCGAATCGGATCACGTCCGAGAAGAGGCGCCGGGTTTCCAGGGTTTTGTGTGCCGCGTCTCTACTTCCGGCGCGTGAGAGATGGGGGTGGAGTTCCGACGGCGTTCTTTTCACTCTTCAGCGGGGGGGAGCTATGCGGAAGCAGCTTCTGATTTTGGCCTTAGTTGTGTGTTTCGTTCCGACCGCCGGTAGCGCGGTGGTTATCAACGAGTGGGTGTCCAACGACACTTCGACCGACGACTATGAGTTCATCGAGCTCTGCGGGACGCCGCTCGAGAGCCTCGACGGACTCTCGGTGGCTCTCATTGAGGGTGAGGGAACCGGCAAGGGAACCGTTGACCGCATTGTCGACTTGACCGGCTACTCCATCGGTGCCGGCGGTTACTTCGTCATCGGCGACCCGAACGTTTCGCCTGATATCGAGATGAGCCCCGGCTTCATCGAGAACGGTGGAAACACGATCGTTCTTGTCGATGGCATCACGGTCGGTACAGGAACCGACATCGACACCGATGACGATTGCATCGAAGACATGAGCATCGGCACCGTGATTGATGCCGTCGGCTATGGCTACGGCTATTCAGGCGACGATTGCGCCACGTACTACGGCGCCGTTGCCCTGGGTCCCGACGGCACCTACGATCCGGCCGGCGGCGCCCGCTGCTGCGACTGCACGGGCGAGTGGGGACTGGTCTGCATGGCCGCTACGGAGCCCGGCGGCACGGCCTGCTCAGCCCCGGATTACGTAGTCGCCTGGGCGACTCCGGGTGCGGCGAACGATTGCTTTGACCCGACCGCAACCGACAACCCCAGCTGGACCGGGGTGAAGGCGATGTACAAGTAGGTTTCGATCATTCGCCCGAAAGGGCCCTTGGTGAAGGCCCCGCCGGCCGCAAGCGGCGGGGCCTTTGCTGTTACCAGACGGGGCGACAAGGCGACCCCTGCAGAAGATCGAGAGCCGAACGCCGAGAGCCGGAACATCTGCCTGCGGGCCGGCCGAGGTAAAGGTCCGCCGGATCGAAGGCCCGAGCGTGGGCCTTTTCAACGCAGCGGGTTGCCGGCCTCCTCGACCATTCGAATCCCCCGCTCACGCTCGTGGCCAAGATCCGCTCCGAGCTCTACCGTCGAATATCGAATATCTAATCTCCGCCCCCGGCGCCAATAATCCCTTGACGATGGCTCTTCCGCGTTGATATGATGCGGTGTTTTCTTGGATTCTCCGGAATCGGACCCTAGCCGACACACCCCTGAACAACTACGGGACATCAACTTTCTAGAAAGGTAGGACGGCGGTGGATTTCAAACTCTCTGAAGAACAAGAGATCTTGCGCGAGACGATTCGCGATTTCGCCAAGAACGAGATTGCCCCCGTGGCGGCGGAAATGGACGCCGAAGCTAAGTTCCCCAGGGACATCGTTATGAAGCTCGGCGAGCTGGGTTTCATGGGCATGATGGTCCCCGGCGAGTATGGGGGTTCGGAGCTGGACTGCGTCGCCTACACGATCGCTTTGGAGGAGATCTCAAAGGCCTGCGCGTCCACCGGAGTGACCGTCTCGGTGCAGAATTCCCTCGTCTGCCAGCCCCTTCTCGACCACGGCTCGGAGGACCAGAAACAGAAGTACCTGGCGCCTCTCGCCTCGGGCAAACACCTGGGGGCCTTTTCCCTCACCGAACCCGAGGCCGGGTCCGACGTCGCCAATGTCCAGACGACCGCCGTGCTCGACGGCGATCACTACGTCGTCAACGGGACCAAGATCTTCGTAACCACCGGCGGCGACGCGGATACCATCCTCCTGTTCGTGTCCACCGATCGCGCCAAGAAGAGCAAGGGCATGTCCGCCCTCATCCTCGAGAAGGACACCCCCGGGTTCTCGCTCGGCAAGAAAGAAGACAAGATGGGCATGAGGGCGTCCAACACCTACGAGCTCGTTCTTGAGAACGCCAGGATTCCGAAGGAGAACCTCCTCGGCCAGGAGGGCGAGGGAATCAAGATCGGGCTCAAGGCGCTCGACGGTGGGCGTGTCGGGATCGCGGCTCAGGCCGTGGGCATTGCCCAGGCCGCGTTGGAAGCGTCGGTCGAGTACTCCAAGCAACGCAAGCAATTCGGCAAGGCCATCTGCGAGTTCCAGTCCATTCAGTGGATGTTGGCCGACATGGCCACCGAAACGGACGCCGCCCGGCTCCTGGTGTGGCACGCCGCGGACCTCAAGGATCGGGGCCTTCGATACACGAAGGAAGCCGCCATGGCCAAACTGTTCGCCTCCGAGACCGCCATGCGGACGGCCATCAAGGCCGTGCAGATCCTGGGCGGCTACGGGTACATGAAGGACTATCCCGTGGAGCGCAACTTCCGGGATGCCAAACTCACCGAGATCTACGAGGGCACGTCCGAGATCCAACGGCTCGTGATTGCAGCCAGCTTGCTGAGATAGGATCCGACCGCATCCCGAGAAGATCGGCCGAGAACGCTGGAGGAGCGGATGAACATCATCGTTTGCGTCAAGCATGTTCCGGATACCGAAGCCGCCATCAAGCCCCTTCCGGACGGGTCGGGGGTTGCGACGGACGGGTTGAACTACGTCCTGAACCCCTATGACGAGTTCGCGGTGGAAGAAGCGATCCGGATCAAGGAGAGCGGCGGCGATTCGACCGTCACCGTGATCACCGTGGGACCGGAGGACGCCACCAAGTCTCTGAGAACCGCCATTGCGATGGGCGCCGACGAGGGGATCCATCTGAAGGATCCCGCCTTTCTGGAGACGGACGCGCAAGGAACGGCGGCCATCCTGAGCGAGGCCGTCAAGACCCTGCCCTACGATCTCATTCTCTGCGGGAAGCAGGCCGTGGACGATGATTGCGCTCAGGTCGGGCCCGCGTTGGCCGAGCGCCTGGGAATTCCCAATGTCTCGGTCGTGACCCGGATGTCCATCGAGAGCGGCAAGGTTGTCGCCCACAGCGAACTCGAGGGAGCCACCCAAGTGCTGGAGTGTACACTGCCGGCCGTTCTGACCGCGCAGAAGGGACTGAACGAACCTCGCTATCCGAAACTTCCCATGATCATGAAGGCGAAGCGCAAGGAGATCAAGATCCTCGATGCCGCCGCCCTGGGGATGTCCCCCGAGGATGTGGCGCCCAAGGCCAAACGCCTGAGCGTCTCTACTCCGCCGCCGCGCAGAGCGGGGCGGGTTCTGGAGGGCGACGTGGCCGAGGTGGTGAAAGAGACCGTACGTCTACTCAAAGAAGAGGCCAAGGTACTCTAGATCAAACAAAGCGGGAGATCGACATGGCAGCCGAAATCTGGACCGTTGTGGAAATGAGAGACGGGGAGGTTCGAATCCCGACCCTCGAAGTGCTCGGCGCATGTCGCCGAATCGGGGACGCCGTGGGCGCCAAGGTCGCCCTCGTACTCGCCGGGAAGGACGCCGAACCGGCCGGCCGCGAAGCGGCCGCCCGCGGCGCCGATATCCTCTATCTGATCGAACACGAGGAACTGGCGGCCTACCGCACCGAACCCTTCGCCAAGGCGATCGCCGACCTTGCCGCCGAGAAGAAGCCGAACGCGATCCTGCTGCCGGCCACCTCTCAGGGCAAGGATCTGGCGCCTCGGCTTGCCGCCCGTTTGGGGACGGGCCTGGCGTCCGACTGCATCGAGGCGGACACCGACTCCGCCGGGGTCTTGACCTTCACCCGGCCGATCTACGCCGGCAAGGTGCTGGAGAAGATCTCCATCCCGGAAGCGAGACCTCAGATGGCGACGCTCAGGCCCAAGATCTTCGCGCCGGGCGAAGCCGACCCGGGCCGGCAGCCCGAAGTCGTCAAGGTGGCCGCCGATCTATCCCCCGACGTTCTGGGCAAGACCGTGAAAGAAACGATCAAGGCCTCGACGGGGCGCGTCGAGCTGACCGAGGCGGACTTCATCGTCTCGGGCGGGCGAGGCATGAAGGAGCCCGATCAGTTCAAGATCCTCGAGGAACTGGCGGACACGCTCGGGGTGGCGGTGGGCGCGTCCCGAGCGGCCGTAGATGCCGGCTGGCGGGACCACCAGGACCAGGTGGGCCAGACCGGCAAAACCGTGACCCCCACCCTCTACATTGCGTGCGGGATTTCCGGCGCGATTCAACACCTGGCCGGAATGTCGTCGGCCAAGTGCATCGTGGCCGTCAACAAGGACCCGGAGGCGCCGATCTTCAAGGTTGCCGACTACGGGATCGTGGGAGACCTGTTCGAGGTCGTACCCGCCCTCAAGAATGCGCTGAAGGAGACCCAGGCGTAGACCCCTTCGGGTCGGACCTGTCAGACCTGTCGTACGAGACAGGGAGTTCAAATCGTGGAACTGGTCAAAGAAACCATCGGCGTGATCCCCACCTATCTCCTCCTCTACGCGGCCTTCGCCCTTGCGGTCCTGCTGTTTCTTCGCGCCGCCAGGGCCAAGATTCGCATCGTTCAACGGGGCCGTCCCGAGAACCGCTCCGACCGAATCGGCGCCCGCATCGCAGGGTTGTTCGGCTACGTTCTCTTCCAGAGGCGCCTGCCCAAGTACCGAATCGCAGGCGTGATGCACATGCTCATCTTCTGGGGATTCCTGGTCTTCGCCCTGGGGTATGCGTTCATCATCGTTACCGGAGGGGAAATCCAGAACCGGCTCTCGGGAATCAGCGGCGGATCGGTATCGGACATCTACGCCACCTTCCAGGAGATCTTCGGCGTTCTTGTGATCGTCTCGGTAATCGTGGCGGCGCTCCGTCGCCATATCCTCAGGGTCCCTCGACTCGAGATCAACCGGGACGCAGACATCGTCCTGAGTCTGATCTTCCTCATCATGAGCACCCACTTTCTCACGCAAGCGCTCTCCTTCTCTCTGGGCATTGAGGAATACGGGTGGACGCCGTTCAGTCACGGACTGTCCGGCCTGTTCTCGGACCTCTCCGGGGCGGAGGCTTCGGGCCTCTTCACGGCGCTGTGGTGGGCACACCTGTTCCTGATTTTCGTGTTTCTGGCCTATCTGCCGACGTCGAAACATCTCCACATTTTCCTGGGGCCCTTCAACGTATACTTCCGCTCGCTGCGGCCGGCAGGCGAGATGACCCTCATCGATATCGAGAACGCCGAGAGCTTCGGCGCGGAGAACATCGAGGACTACACGTGGAAATCCCTGTTCGACCTTCTGTCCTGCGCCGAGTGCGGGCGGTGCCAGGACCACTGTCCCGCGTATACGACGGACAAGCCGCTCTCGCCCAAGCAGCTGATCATCGACCTCAAGCACGTACTGTTCGAAACCTCGTCCAACGGCTCCGAGGTGGAGGAGAACGCTGCCTCGCCGCTGGCGGGCGGCCCCATTGCCGAGGACGTGATCTGGGCCTGCACATCGTGCCGGGCCTGCCAGGAGCAATGCCCCATCCTGATCGAGCACGTCGACAAGATCATGGAGCTCAGAAGATATCTGACGCTGATGGAGGGTCACTTCCCCAACGAGGCAAAGCTGGCCTTCAAGAACATGGAGACCAACTACAACCCCTGGACGCTCGGATGGTCGGAGAGGGCCCGGTGGGCCGAAGACCTGGATCTCAAGGCGCTCCCGGACGACGAACAGGCGGACGTGCTCCTCTGGGTCGGCTGTGCGGGGGCGTTCGACGAGAGAAACCGGAGGGTGGCGCGGGCCCTGGTGGGTCTCCTTCGCAAGGCGGGGGTCGACGTCGCCTTCCTTGGAACCGAAGAGAAATGCTGCGGAGATCCCGTACGGAGGCTCGGGAACGAGTATCTCTACCAGATGCTGGCCCAGGAGAACGTGGAGCTTCTCAACCGGAAGAAATTCAAACGAATCGTCACCACGTGCCCCCACTGCATGAACACCCTTCGCACCGAGTACCCGCAGCTGGGTGGGGCGTATGACGTCGTCCATGCCACGCAGATGCTCGACGAGCTGGTTCGGGCCGGGAGGCTGAAACCGACGTCGCCCGTTCCCGCGACCGTGAGCTTCCACGATTCCTGCTACCTGGGTCGCTACAACGGGATCTACGACGAGCCCCGGCGAGTGCTCCGCGCCGTGCCCGGCGTAGCACTTCGCGAGATGCGGAGACACAGAAGCACTTCGTTCTGTTGTGGCGCCGGGGGAGGGCGGATGTGGCTGGAGGAGAGTCTCGGCACACGCATCAATCATTCGCGAATCGAACAGGCTGCCGAGGCGGGACCCGACACGATCGCGTCCAGCTGCCCCTATTGCCTCACGATGTTCGAGGACGGGATCAAAGAGAAAGAGATGTCGGAGACGCTCCGCTCGCTGGATGTGATTGAGATCCTGGACAAGGCCGTTCAGTAGAAAGCAGCCACAGATTACAGGCGGGAAGACTTCCGGGGCGACGCCGTACGCGTCGCCCCGAGTGCGTTGCCCTTCGTGGTTTTGGTATGCTTCATGTCGGAGCCTTGTATTGTGAATCCGTGAAATCTGCGGTTGCGGTTGATCTTATTCTACGTTGCTTTCGCCGCCTCGCGAATGAGTGCCAGCGCGATCTCGTTCCTCTGCATCTGGCTGGTTCCCTCGTAGATCTCGGTGATCTTGGCATCCCGCATCATCTTCTCCACGGGATAATCGTGCATGTACCCCCGGCCGCCAAGAATCTGAACGGCCTTGACCGTCACCCACATGGCGGTCTCAGAGGCGAAGAGCTTCGCGATACCCGAATCCTTGGTTGTCCGCTTGTGTCCGGAGTCGATCATTCGGGCCACGCCGTAGGTCAGCGCCCTGGCCGCCTCCACCTGCGCGGCCATGTCGGCCAGCATGTGCTGGATGCCCTGCATCGAGGAGAGCGTCTGACCGAACTGTCGGCGCTCCCGCGCGTAGCGAACGGCCTCGTCCAGGGCTCCGGCGGCAATGCCCACGGCCTGCGCCGCGACGCCGGGCCGGGTTACGTCGAAAGTCTTCATCACCGTGATGAAGCCCGTGCCCTCGGCACCCAACCGGTTCTTCTCGGGTACGCGACAGTTCTCAAAGATGAGTTCCATCGTCGATGAAGACCGAATCCCGAGCTTCTCCTCCTTCTTCCCGAAGTCGAAGCCCTCGGTGCCCTTCTCCACGATAAACGCGCTGGCGCCTCGAGCCCCCTTCTTCGGATGGGTCATCGCAATGATGGTGTAGACCTCCGCCGCTCCGGCGTTGGTGATGAAACACTTGGTGCCGTTCAAGACATAGTGATCTCCGTCCCGGACGGCCGTGGTCGCCATCGCCGTCGCGTCACTGCCGGCACTCGGCTCCGTCAGTCCGAATGCGGCGAGTTTCTCGCCCGAGGCAATGCCGGGAAGGAAGCGGGCCCTCTGCTCGTCGTTTCCCGAAATGAGGATCGGATAGCAGCCGAGGGCCGTTCCGGCCAGGGCAAGAGCAATCGAACCGTCGATCCGGGAGAAAGCCTCCACGACCAGGACAAGGTCCAGCACACCCCCTCCCGATCCCCCATGCTCCTTGGGTAGATAGCAGGCCGGGAAACCCTCTTTCGCCATTTCATGGACGACGTCCCAGGGAAACTCCTCGGCGGCATCGCAGTTCTGCCGGATCGGAGTGAACTTCTCTCTGGCGAACGCGTAGGCTCTTCGGGCGAGAGCCGCCTGCTCGTCGTTCAGGAAATAGTCCATCGATCTTCCACCCTTCGGCTGATGGCCTCCGCGGATGTTCGTCGGGCCCACAGTCTAGTGGAGACCGGCCGGGTCGTCAACCCCTGCCGGTGCGGAAACCGCCCAAACGGATGGACATCCGCTTGTCCCTTGCGGTGAACCGTACATCGTGGTATGATGGGTTTGGATCTTTCGCGGGCCCGGCAACGGTTCCGAAACGATCCGACAAGGTTCTGGAAGTACAGAAACATATAGAGAATGCGATTCGGTCCCGGCTGATCCCGGGAACCGGTGTCCGGTTCCCAAGTCGTCCCGTCGGCACACAGTTGCTGTCGGCGGCGAAACTTCCCGGCGGCCGCGAGCGTATAATAAGTAGGATTGGGAGAAACATCGACACTGGGCGTTTCGGTGGAGGGATTCCGTGAGCGCGCTCCGTATGGTTGTGAGCCTTGTTCTGCTGTTGATGCAGGTCTTTCAAGTCCGAACGCTGATCGAGGATCGTCTCGGGATGAATGCTTCGTGTTCCTCGTCTCCCGTTCAGGAACTCCGGGAGCCGGTCTCGCGCGTGCCGATCCTGATCACCGATCCGGATCTCATCCGCCTCATGTCTGACGGATGGCATGTCTCACCCGTCGGCGGCGCGGCACTCGGACGGTTGGCCCGAACCGAGCGGTCCACGGACGATTCTCCGGGGATCCCGGACTCCGATCCCCAGGCCGTGGTTATGATCCACGGCCCGGATCCGTCCGGCGTGGAAGACACGGTGCTCATCTACGGATGCCCCTGTATGCTGGGCGTGGCAGCGGCCGGAGAGGCAGAACCTCCGGACGGCGTGCAGGGCGAGTTGCCGGTCCTCGTATTGCCCCGCGGGTACGTCATGAAGGTCATGACGAATCTGCCTGTTCTGAGAATGGACGTACCCGGTCTCGAGGATCTGGGTCTCCGGCATTGATGCCGGGTCGAGAATCTCTTTGCCCGCTGGCGCGGATCCGATGAACCCACACGTGCGTCCGTCCGGATGCCCCGAGCCTATCGCCCGGCGGGACTTCGCCTGGCTCGATGTCCTTCCCCTGGCCCTCTACCTGCCTCTCAGTGCAGTCCTGACCTGGCCGCTTCTCCTCCATCTCAGAACCGACATCGCAGGAGACGCCGGAGATTCTCTTCACTTCATCTGGAACCTGTGGTGGACGCGCAAGGCGGTCCTGGACCCGGGACTGGCCCTCTTCCACACGGACTACCTTTTTCACCCGGCCGGGGTGAACCTGGCTTTCCACACCCTGTCCCTGTTCAACGGGTTCATTTCCATCCCGCTTCAGTCGGTACTGGGGCTGGTCGGCACGTACAACATCCTGATCCTGCTGGGATTTGTGCTGGGCGGCTGGGGCGGCTACCTGCTCTGCCATGAGCTGACCTGCAGCCGGACCGCATCGGTCTTCGGCGGAATCGTCTTCGGCTTCTCTCCCTTCCACGTGGCCAATGCTATGGCCGACCTGAACATCGCCAGCCTCCAGTTCATCCCGTTCGTGTTCCTCTTTTTCGTGCGTTGGCAAAGGCGGGGCCGTCTTCTCGACGCAGCTCTGACCGGTTTCTTTCTCGGACTCTCCGCCCTCTGCAGCTGGTACTACCTGGTCTTCGGCGCTTTCGGAATCACCGTCCTGCTGATCGTGTGGATACTCTCCCCCGGCACGCGCCCGCCCGCCTTAGGCCTGGTCAAGGCCGTCGCGCTTCTGGCCGTCGCCACAGCTGCGGTGATCCTGCCGGCCGTGCTCCCCATGATCCGAGCAGCGGCGGAGGGGTCGATCCCGAACCCCGGCAGGCAGGACGCCTACTCGGCGGATCTCCTCGCGTACCTGGTGCCGTCTCCCCACCATCCCCTGTTTCGATCATGGGTGTCCCCATTCTACGGGAAGGTGTCCGGCAATCTCTGGGAAAACACGATCACGACCGGAGTCGTGGCCTTGTTTCTGTCGGTTGTCGCACTCCACGGGAAGCGCAGGCTTCGGGACGATCACCGACGCGCCTGGCTGGTTCTGGCTCTCGCGGCGGGCATTCTCTCGCTGGGTCCCACGCTCCAGATCGCGGGCGGAGCAGTGGGGAAGTCCGGCATGCTTCCCTACCGCTGGCTGGTGCAGAGCGTCCCGCTGCTCTCCCAGGTGCGAATTCCCTCACGGTTCGCGGTTCTCGTGTTATCCGGCGCCGCCGTGCTGGCGGCGTTCGGTTTTCGCGATCTCCTCGGAAGCCCGCGGGTCCGGAAACACGCGTGGAAACGAAGAGGGTTGTCGGCCCTTCTCTTCGTTCTTCTCATCGCGGAGTTCTGGTGCCTGCCGTTTCCCTCGAGGCCCATACCGGTTCCACACTTCTTCACGGAGATCGCCGAAGACGGGCAGGACTACTCGATTCTCCAGCTGCCGATGGAGGAGTGGAACGCCACCGTTCTCGCCATGTACTACCAGACAACGCACGGGAAACGGCTGCTGAACGGCTTCGTGGCGCGCTGCCCCGAGGGAACCGATGCCACGCTCAGGGAGTGGAACCGGGACCCGCTGAACCATGCCTTCATGCTCCGCAATCGGGTCCGGTACATCGTCCTCTTCACGCCGTTGGGGCCGGAACCCTGGCACCGGCGGGTAATGGAGATCTTCGAGCGGGCCCCGTGGATCCACAGGGCCGCGCCCGGCGAATCCATGATCATCGTGTACAGGGTCTCGTGGCCGGGTGACCCCGGTGAGTGACCAGGCGGCGCGCCGCACGGGTCGGCCCCCGATTCTCCTTTCCCGCGCGATTCCCCCCGGAACCCGCACTTGACTCCTCGCTTTCCGCCCTGTACGTTGGCGTCGGGCATAACCTCCATGCGGTGACTCAAGCCATGCCGGTATGCATCCGGCGTCGTGGATCCGATGAACAAGAAACCGTCTACCTCGAGCCGACCTGGGACACCCGCGAGGAGCGCAGAGGCCCTGTCCCATCTGGCTCCGCTTCTCCTCTTCGTATTCTTGACTCTGATCCTGACCGCTCCGGTGGTTCTCCACCTGAAGAGGGAAATCATCGGGAAATCCGGGGACTCGCTGATCTTCCTCTGGAATTTCTGGTGGACCAAGAAGGCCCTCCTGGACCCCCACCTGTCTCTCTTCTTCACGGACTACCTGTACTACCCGGACGGCGCCAGCCTCGCGTTTCACACCCTCTCCCTGTTCAATGGGATCGCCTCCATTCCTCTCCAATCGGGTCTCGGTTTGATCGGTACCTATAGCGTATTGATCCTGCTTGGATTCGTTCTCGGTGCGTGGGGCGCCTATCTTCTTGCCTATTCGCTGACCCGCCACCGGCTCGCCTCCATCTTCGCCGGCATTGCGTTTGGGTTCTGCCCCTTTCACGTGTCCAATGCGATGGCGGATCTGAATGTGGCCAGCGTCCAGTTCATTCCCTTCACGCTCCTGTTTCTGGTACGCTGGCGCAGGCAGGGAAGATATCGGGACGCCGCCCTGACCGGCGTCTTCCTGGGGCTCACCGCCCTCTCTCATCTCTACTATCTTCTGTTCGTCTTGATGGCGATCGTGCTGTTCAGCATGATTTGGATCCTCCGGTCGGAGCACCGCCGCGCATCAGGACACGGGTTTCTACGTGTTGTCCTCTTCGCCGCCGTGAGCGGGATCCTGCTGCTCCCCATCGTTGTGCCCATGATCCAAGTATCCACCGAATCCACGGAGTTCGCCAATCCCGGCAGGCAGGATGCGTATTCGGCCGACCTTCTCGCCTATGTCGTCCCCTCCCTTTTTTCGCAGCTTCTGAGGGAACAGGTGCGCCCATTCTACGCCCAGCTTCCGGGCAACATGTATGAGAATACGGTGACCCCCGGCCTCGTGGTCCTGTGTCTTGCCGCCTTCGCTGTGTGGGGGCGACGCAAATTTCGAAATGAGGACCGGCTGATCTGGGCGGTCTTGGGCCTGGCCTCAGTGGTTTTGTCACTCGGATCCACAGTGCAGGTGGCAGGAACATCCCTCGGCGCATCCGGGTACCTTCCCTATCGGTGGCTGATCCAGAGTGTGCCGCTCATTTCCCATGCACGAGTGCCATCGCGCTTCGCGGTTTTGGCGGCCTGTTCGGCCTCCGTACTCGCCGCCTACGGCATGCGCGATCTTCTCCAGAGGCGATCGCTCCGGCCGGCAACGGGAAAACGAACCGTGGTCGTCATCGTTCTGTTCGCCCTGCTGATCGCCGAACTCTGGGCCGCTCCGTTTCCTACAACACCGATCTCGATTCCCCGCTTTTTCGATCGGATTGCCAAGGACGGCGAGGATTGCACCGTCCTTCACCTGCCCCTGGAGAAGTGGAACGCAACAACGAGGGCAATGTACTACCAGACGAGTCACGGAAAACGAATGCTCAACGGCGCGATCGCGCGGGTCCCCGCCGGCGTGGAGACCACGCTCGAGGAGTGGAAGAAGACTCCTCTGGACTACGATTTCATGCTTCGAAACCGGGTTCGATACATTGTCCTCCTTACGTCCTACGGACTGGTGCCCTGGCACCACGAGGTCATGGAGGTCCTCGAACGGAGACCCTGGTTGAAGAGGGTCGCGCACGACGAGACGCTCATCGTGGCCTACAGGGTTTCCTGGCCTGAGGACCCGTAGCCGCACTGTTCGCACTCGCACCGCGCGCCGCATGGGAAATCAGGATGGCGCCTTCTCGAGATCCGAAGATCTCGGGAAACCCTGGGATCTCGACCCTCCTGAAAAATCCGTCCCCCCCTTGACACCCGTGCGATCCGTTGGTATATGCATACATCCCCTGGGGCCTCAACGCATTGCGTCATCTCGGGAGACAATGATCATTCGCACGAGCGGCTGAGCCCCTGTCTGTTCTCTCCAGGTGTAGTAAGGTTTCACCCCTGTCGGCCGGAAGACGAGGATTCGCAGGTGTCAAAGCGCGACACCGGTGTCCTGCTCGTCGTGAAGGATGGGATTCAACTCATGATCACGATCGCAACGCCAATGGCCATTCTCACCGCCGTTCTCTTGTCCGCCGCCTCTCCGGCATGTTCCGGCGGGAGCTCCCAAGGGACCTCGGCCTTTGGCCCTCCTTTGGCTTCTTGCGAAACGGCCGTCCTGCAAACCCCCTTCGCCGTCAACTGCGGCCAGGCCGCCGAGCCCGTGAGGTTTTGCGCTCATATCCCCGGCGGCGCCGTTCTCATCTCGGACATGGGTGAGGTTCGCTACCGGGCCTTCAGAAACGATGAGGAAACCGCACAGGCGGTGCTGACCGAGACCCTTTCGGGCGGTTTGCTGAACCGGGTCATCCAGACTCGCCGAACGGACGTGGTCATTCACTATTTCAGGGGCAACGATTCATCGAAATGGATCACCGGGATTCCAACCTATGGGACTCTCGATTTCGGCGAGGTCTACGAAGGCATCAGGTGTGAGCTCGATGTCCGGGAGGGACGCTTGATCAGACGCTTTGTCCTTCAGCCGGGAACCGACCCTGGTCGAATCCGGGTTCGTGTCGACGGAGAGGCCGTCGTTCTCAAAACCTGCCCGAACGGACGCATCGAGGCGGGGGCCGGGCCGCGCTCGGTTCTCGCTTCGAGAGTGACCGCCGTAGAGAACCGCGACGGCGAAAGGGTGTCCGTCGAAATCGACTACTGGGTGGACGGGACCGAGTACGGTTTCGGCGTCGGCGCATATGACTCCCGGTATCCTCTCGTGATTGAATCGGCCGTCGACCTTCCGGGCGGGAGCCGGATATCATCAAGACCCCCTGTGGAAACCGGCGCCGACAAACCGCAGTACATCCTGGGAGGAGCCCCGTCGTTGGTCAGGCACTCGACGGCCGGCGCGCCCCTCGAATCCATGCGCGGTGATCTGGACGTCTGGATCGCCAGGTTCGACGCCGATTCCGGAACGCCGCGAGCCGTCGCCTTTGTGGCGGAACAGGCAACGAGGTCGCGGAACGCCCTCACTCCATCGCCGTCGACCGGGCCGGCGACGTGTTCATCGCCGGCCGGACACATTCCACGGACTTTCCAACGACCCCCGGCGCCTTCGATGAAAGCTACAATTTCTGGGGTGACGTATTTGTCGTCAAGTTGGACGGCCGCCTCTCGACGCTCGTCGCCTCGACCTTCCTTGGGGAATGGGGGTTCGAATACTGCAGTGGTTTGGCGATCGACGACGACGGAAACGTGTACGTGGCCGGAGGCACCCGCTCATCGAGTTTCCCGACGACGGTGCAGGGCCATGATCCAACCTACAACGGCGACTACGACATCTTCGTGTCGAGGTTTGATACCCGCCTTGCCTCTCTTCGCGCATCGACGTTTTTCGGCGGCTCGGGGGACGAGTTCTGCAGCGGCATCAGGGTGAGCCCCGCGGGTGAAATCTACGTGACGGGAAGTACGGTCTCGGTGGACTTCCCCATTGCCTCGCGTGCATACGGAAACACTCGGAACGCCGAGAGCGTCGCCTTCCTCTCCAGGTTTGATCAAGATCTCCGTTGCGTTTCGGTGCCCATGCTCCTGGCGGCCCCGGAAAGCCGGGGCGAGCTTGCATGGAGATGGTCCTCTTTGAGTCGAGAGGATCTGGAATTCCTCAGGAACGCGGCCCGCGAGGCCGCCGGGGTCCCCGGCCGTAATCCATCCGCGCCCAGCGTTCCCTAAGCCTGCCTTCACGGTGAACCCGCCGACTGCGCCCGACCCAGGATTGTGTGTTCCGGCTCCCGGCTTTCGGCCCTCGCCCGTATGGGGTTTCCGCCTCTCACCTTTCACCTTTCTCCTCTCTGTCTTATGGGGCAAGGGGGCGAAGAATGGGGTCGTAAGGCTCGAGCGTGGGTCTTCTCGCCGAGTAGGATACGGCCGTCTACGCCGTGTCACAGGGCATTCGCTCGAGCCCAAGGCCCCATCTTCGTCACCTTGCGGGGTGCCGACCGGGCCCTTTGCCCCGGGAAAGGTCCGGCGTCTCTCGGCCGCAGCGTGAAGGGGGGATTGTGCTCGGCGATGAGCATGGTGACTTGCGGCGTTGAAAAAACCCACGCGGCGGCCGTCGCTCCGGCGAACCTTCCCCGCGGCCGACCCAGGATTGTGTGTTCCAGCTCTCGGCTTTCGGCCCTCGGCCGCATGGGGTTTCCGCCTCTCACCTTTCACCTTACTCCTCTCTGTCTTATGGGGGTAAGGGGGCGAAGAATGGGGTCGTAAGGCTCGAGCGTGGGTCTTCTCGCCGAGTAGGATACGGCCGTCTACGCCGTGTCACGGGGCATTCGCTCGAGCCCAAGGCCCCATCTTCGTCACCTTGCGGGGTGCCGACCGGGCCTTTTGCCGCGGGAAAGGTTCGCCAGCTCCCTTGAGCCCAGTTATCCGTTGAACCGCGTCCCCTGATTCTGGCAGAATTGGTCAAGATGTGTCCGGGCATTCGCCACATCCCGGTCTCACTCAATCCCCTGGCGGAGACATCATGAAGCGGCGGATCGGATTCTGGCTGGGACTCGTTCTCTTTGCCTGCGCGCTGACGTTTCTGGATATGGAACACGGCCAGCCCCTGGTCACGCGAATGACGGCGGTCGCCCTCCTGATGGCCACATGGTGGGTCACGGAGGCGCTCCCCATTCCCGCGACCTCCCTCCTTCCGCTCCTCCTCTTCCCGATCCTGGGAATCATGCCGGGGAGAGACGCAGCCGCGACCTACATGAATTCCAGCATCTTCCTCTTCATGGGTGGATTCATCATCGCGCTGTCCATCGAGAAGTGGGGGCTCCACCGCAGAATTGCACTGGGTGTGATCGGGATTCTCGGTTCTCGCCCGAGAATGATCGTGCTCGGGTTCATGATCGCCACGGCGTTTCTCTCCATGTGGATCTCCAACACCGCAACGGCGATGCTGATGTTGCCCATCGGTCTCTCCGTCGTGTCCCAGATCGAACGCGAGGGAGGACGAACGGACTTCAGCGAACGTTTCGCTCTGGTTCTCATGCTCTCCATTGCCTACAGCGCCAATGTGGGCGGCATGGGCACTCTCATCGGCACGCCTCCCAACCTGGCCTTCGCTCGCATATTCGCCATCTCCTTCCCCGAGGCGCCCGAAATCAGCTTCTCCAGGTGGCTGCTTCTGGGTGTCCCCCTCATCGTCGTTTTTCTGGCCGTCATCTGGGCATTCCTGACGTTTGCCGTGCATCCCATTGGGGGGAAACAGGCGGCCTGCTCCCGGGACATTATCCGCCGGGAACGACGGGGGCTGGGGCCCATGGGTCCCGAGGAGAAACGCGTACTGGGTGTCTTCATCGCCACCGCGCTTCTCTGGATGACTCGCAACACGCTGCGGGCCGGGAGTCTGGTCATCCCCGGCTGGTCGGATCTCCTCGGAATCGAAGGCGTCGACGACGGAACCGTAGCCATGTTCATGGCCTTGCTGCTCTTCTCCCTGCCGGCCAAAGCGCGCGGGCAACGGCTCATGGATTGGGAAACCGCCACCCGGCTCCCCTGGGGAATTCTCCTTCTCTTTGGAGGGGGATTCGCACTGGCCGCCGGTTTCAAGCAGTCCGCGCTCGACGTCTGGATCGGAAGTCACTTCCAGCCGATGGCCGGGACCTCCACCACGGGGCAGATCGTCACCATTTCCACGCTCGTCACGTTTCTGACCGAGGTCACGTCCAACACGGCCACGACCCAGATGTTTCTGCCCATTCTCGCGGCGGTCGCCGAGGGTGTTCGAATGAACCCCCTCCTCCTTATGATTCCGGCCACCCTCTCCGCCTCCTGCGCATTCATGCTTCCGGTCGGCACGCCTCCCAACGCCATCGTGTTCGGGTCCGGACGGGTTCCCATGATCTCCATGGTGCGCGCCGGGGTGCTCCTCAATCTGATGGGGGTCGTCCTGATCTACTTCACGGTGATGTTCCTTGCCCGGTTCATCTTCGGGATCAGCCTGACCGAATTGCCGTACTGGGTGCCCTGGCTGCGCTGAACCACGGGGACAGCAGCCGGCGCCACTTCAGGATCCGTGAATTGCGCAACGACGACATCCGGGGAGGCGACGTCCTGCCTCCCCGGAAGCACTCCCTCCGCCGTACCCTTTCTGCTCTTCGTGGTGAGAGATTCCGGCTCTACATCCGCGTGATCTGCGGCTCAGGTGTTTCCGGTTCATCCCCGTTCGGGACCCGGGCTTGACCGATGTTCGGCTCTCCGCTTTCGGCTCTTGCGTCTTACGGGGTTCGGGGGATCTCCTCATCCAGCCACTCGAGGACCTCCCCGACGAGCCGGGCAATCTCGTCGGCGTGGAAAGACCGAATGTGACCCCGATCATGCCAGATGATTTTCTTGGGTTCACCCGCCTTATCAAAGAACTCGCTCGCGCACCGGGCGGGCACCCATTCGTCGCCCGTACCGTGGATCATCAACAGGGGACGGGGAGAGATTCGATCCGCGTACCGGAGGGGTTCGAAGGGAGCATAGACCAGGTTTGAGATTCCGGCCACAATCTCGGCGAGAAACCAGTGCACGCCTGCATTGGCCCTCACGATTTCTCCCAGGTTACCCCCTCCGTAGATGAGGGCGAGGTAGTCGATCCGCCCGTCGACACCAGCCATGATCGGGCCGAAGAGAGCTCCCAGGGAAACCCCGACCATCACTTCGCGATGCGGGTCAATGTCCGGCCTCGTCTCGAAGTAATCCATCACCCGACAGAGATCGCGGACGGCATCGCGAAGACCTCCCCGCACCTGGAAGTAGAGCAGGACCGGGTTGTCTTTGGAACCCGTGTAGCGGTAATCCATGGAAAAGAGGGCATATCCCTTCCGCAGGGTCTCCTCGCCGACGAGCTTCATCGCTTCCTTGCCCCGGTGATATCCTCCCTGGACAATGATCAGGGGATACGGGGGCGGTCCGTTGGGGAGCCCGAGGAGTCCTACGATGTCCGCTCCGGAATCGCTCGCCAGGCGAACCTCGTGGAGCGTGTGGCTGTCCGCCGTCTCGAGGAGTGAGACTCTCGGGTTCAACGGCGTAGACGACTCGGCATCGAACCAGCCCGTGTAATCACGATACAGAGTCCCAACGACGTGAAAAACGATGACCCCCACCACGATCGCCACCGCGATCCAGATTCTGCCGCTCATGAGAATCTCCCACTGGGGTACGGGAGCATTCTAGAGGATCCCCTCCCAGACTTGCAAACCTGTTTCGCGGGAACGGCGTCGGCCTCGAGGATTTCCGGGCCGAGCGTCGATCTTCATCGATTTCAGCCGGCCGGCAACCGGCCCAATACTCGGCCTCCAACGAGCGCATCTTGACTCGGTACGCATGTTCTGAGTCGTGTCCCCC
>Ga0180432_10003709_pt1 | contig 21566 bp, 10 predicted proteins | sample SS_ome_10_FD_132414 | JGI IMG/M metagenome (GOLD analysis project Ga0180432, IMG submission 132414) | Hypersaline lake sediment archaeal communities from the Salton Sea, California, USA - SS_1_MS_2 metaG | ecosystem: Environmental > Aquatic > Non-marine Saline and Alkaline > Hypersaline >...
AGGAACTGGGCAGTCCCTCACTTTGCTTGGCTGCGTTCCGGAGTGCAATGTCTCTCTTCACCCGATCCAGTGGTGTTTCCACCTGATCGGTGTTTTGCTTGTGTTGAGTGTCGGCAAACCAGTCCTCGATCTCGTCCATGCTCATGCGCTCTCCAGTCAAGTGAGGGGAGGAAGTGTTGTACACCACATGGCGGGCGTACTGCGAGTAAGTGGAACTCACGAAATCAATGTACTCGAGGTTGGTGGGCGAACTCGCAAAGTCCTCCATTGATCCTCCCTTCATCGCGCCCTCTGTTCGAATGAAGGTAGGTAACTCGTCTTCCAGGGAAAGGAGGTTCCGTCCCATGCGGAACGAGCTGGAGGCGGCCACCATCCACGAAAAGGCAGCACATAGAGCTTGAATGATGAGCAGAATGGGTTCTAGAATCTTGAAGAGCAGGTCTAGAATCCACACGAGGATTTCTAGCACTACTTCGATCACCACAAAGATTAGCTCCAAAATAAAGGAGAGCAGTTCTGCGAGAATTTGGAGGATGGGCATGCCGATCTGAAGGAAGACCATCAGAATTTGCATGGCAATGTCCACCAGGAAGAAGATGATCTCGAACACCGCTTGCAGAATGTTCATCAATCCGTCCGAGGAGAGGATGTCAAACACAATTTGCAAGATGGTGACCACCAGATCGATCACCACGTAGATGATCATCCCGATGAACGGGACGAAGATGTTCCATATTTGAAACACGATCCGCAAAAGGATGGTGAGTAGGAGGGTGACAAAGTTCAACAGCTGTATTAACAGATTGAGAAGGGGCACCAACACATCGATGACCACGGTCAACACCAATTGCCAGTATGCATTCAACAGGTAGAGTAGGAGCAGGCCTATCAGGTACCAGAACACAATGGGCAGGGGTATACCTCCTATGTAGACCCAGCGGAAAAGAGTGATCCATATCCACATGACCGCTTGCCAGAGTAGGCGAACCGCCCTCATAATCATTGAGAAGAAGGCTTCGAATATGTCGGTCACTGCCATCATGTATGCAGTAAAACGGAGTCCGGCGTCCCCCAATGGGTTCTGACGGGAGAGGTAGCCCGTGAACCCACACCAGTTCTCCCATATCCACCAAAACATAGTAATGAAAACGTTGACTGAGGCCACCTCGCTCGAAGTGGCCACTTGGATGTCCTGAGGGATCACCGGCTCCGCGTACTGTCCATCGGCAGGAGCCTCTCCCTCCTCATAACGAGGTCCATCAATGGGAGCCCCTCGGTCTCTTGCGCCGAATAGCTTACGGGATCGGTTGATCAGTCCGTACCGCTCCGGCTCCTCGTCGTCATTCATGTGGACAAAAAAGATTTGGAGTGGTCAGTGCCCAGACACTGGTTTTATTGTTGGTCCGAGACCGTTAACTATCTTTTGTCATTGTTTATTTACTGGGTTCGCACCAACTGTTTGAGGCTCTCCACCCCCCGATCCGTTCCATCACACACCGACAGCCCGTGGAGAATGGCGAACTCCACCTGAAAGGCCCATGCATCCTTCTTGTCCAGCCGTCTCTCCATCCGCTGCCAGTTGTTGGTGGGGTCCAAGTAGGAAACCCACACTTGTAGAGATCGAGAAACCTTGTGGTTGCTGTCCCTCTCTGGGCAATAGGAGGAGGGCACGTGTGCAGCAACCGCACTTTCCCAGTTCACCTGGACCACTGAGGGATTGCCCATGGACACCAATTGACCGTTGAATGTGCGTAAGACCACGTAACAGTGGGGCTGACCCACCCGATAGGAAGAAAGGCTGGCCAAGTTGTCCGCTTGAATGTGGTGAACCAGGGAATGGTGTAGATCGACCATCTCCCGGTTGTCACTCTCGCTCTGTACATTGATCGGCACACACTGCTTTCCTAGGATCATGTGCAGTTTGTTCGGCCCTTTCTGCATGGGATATACCGTCTCGCTCGGCCCGTAATCCTTCTCGAAGATGGGCACGAGGTTGTTTAGCGGGCTCGGAGAATAAGAAGGGCTCAGACCATGTGTCACGCTTGTGGGAGAGTAGTAGAGCACCATCGACACACCAATAACCAGGCCCATCACAAACGTCCACATGAGCGTGCGGAAAGGCACCTTTGTCCTCACTTTGCACCGGTGTTCTTCCTTCCATTTACTCAGTGCGACAAGGTGGTTGAGCTTCTCGGCCGCAAAGTTCCCTCCCTCCAGCTCGATCGCTGTTCGGATGATTCTGGCGCTCTGGTACTCTGCGATCGCGTCCTCCAGCGAGTACTTTTTCACTTCTTTGTGGGTGGAAGAGGAACTTGCCTCGGGTATGCCCAGGTCCTTGGCGGGGCCAAAAGAGGCCACCATAGGCTCAGCAGAAGACTTCTTCTCACTGTCTTCACTCATGTTGGACAGTTTGGGAAATTTTCAGTTGGAGAAAGGGTTGCACGATTGCTTTTTTTATTGAGAGGGAACACCGAAGATCGAGCGAGGAGAGAGAGGTGTGGTATTCTGCGTGGAGGTCGTTGGGGCACTTTCTCCTACCACAGGTTGCTCTGTGGGAGTTTCTTGAGGTTGCTCTGTGGGCGCTTCAGTAGAAGTTTCTTGAGGTTGCTCTCCTTCCACTGACGTTTCTTGTGCTTGTTCGGCAGGAGGTTGTTCGGCAGGTTGTTCAACAGGAGGTTGTTCGACTGGTTGAGAGGGTGGGGGAGAAGTGGAAAAGGTGGAGAGGTTCTCGGGGAACCCGTATTGTTGGGCGTAGTGCGAGGCGACATTGTGCTTAAGCTGAGGGGGAATGTCTTGCGCGGACCCGTAGAGCATGATCAGGCCCTCCACATGCTCCTTGAATGAACCTTGAGCTCGCGGCTTCTTGCTCACTTGCTCTGACTCGTTCCCGCCAGCATTCTCAGGTGATACGGTACGTTTGCGCTTGGTGCTAGTGGATTTGCTAGACTTTTCCTCTCCCCCAGCAGATACTTGAGCACCTGTATCCTTTCCTGGGTTGACTTTTTTTGCTTCTGAAGTTGCGCTATCTCCAGCTCCAGCAGTCGAAGTAGCTGTATCTCCTCCTCCAGTTGGTGTTGGAGACTCTTTGGCTCCTCCCGAAGAACTGGCTCGTCTCTGCTCCATAAATCGCTTATAGGCGAGGAATTCTTGGTACTCGCTGTCATCCACCTTGGACATTCTTTTCACTCTTTTTCTTGTATTTCACCAACCCGAGAACTCGTGTTTACGGTGTTGCTTGATTTTTTCCCGCTTGTCACCTGCTTATATTCTCGAAAAGGAATGAAAAAAATTAGTACGTCATAATTTTCCATCCACGATCGAAAAGTGTCCCCAAATTATCACTGTGCCCCCACTTTGTGTCCTCGTGCAAATTTCGCTTTCGAAATGTGTTCAAACTTTTTTTTCAACTTGGACACAACATGGCAACTCAAAAGAGACAGACTATTCGCTTGGTGGGACTCGACGTCCCTGCAAACTGCCCCAACTACCCTGGAGCTCACGTTTCCGTACACAACAAGTGTGTATCCCGTCGGGTCTACGACAAGCAGCGCGGAAAGTTCTTCACTATCTGCTCCATCTCCGGACTTTCCTACTCCAACTGCAAAAACGCTCAGTCTTCTGTTAGGTAAGGAGGGAACTGTGTGAAGAGAGGGAGGAAGGGAAGAACAAAGAGGAAGGGAGGAGTACAGAGATAGGAAGAGCTAGTAAGCGCCTATCTTCTTGAATAAATAAAAAAACTTTCAAACTCTTTTTCTTTTTTTTTTCTTTTTTACTCTACAACAAAGGCTTCGTCTGCCAGCCGAGTTAACTGGAGGATGAAGAGTAGCCAGGACTCTACTACTTCCTCATAGACCTTTCCCGAAGGAGGGTTGAACCAGCGAGCACACTGGTGGGGACTGAGGTTCGCCTCCTCGGTCAGCTCTTCCTCTGTGCTCAGTCCATGTTCCTGATAGACTTCCAGGGTCAAAGCCATTTGCACGCTCCTCATGGTCATTGCATAGTCCATCAAAGTCCCGTGAGCCGTGTAGAGAAGGTGTGCGCTCTGCCCAGTGTCCCACCCCCTTGGATTCACGTGTGTAAACCCCTTGTCCCTTGTGTACTTGGCCACCAAGCCCTTGGCTCTTTGCACCAGCCGTATGATCGGAGAGAAGAGAGAGGGTTGGTCCAGAGGGCAGCAGTCGTAAGGCAAGAGCACTCTCTCAATGCCAGAGTGCACATTGAGGAGTATCTCGGGCTCGGCCAACTGGAGGAACTGGTCAGTCGCCATGCTCTCCAGCTCTGAAAAGGGGCTGGGCCCTGGCCAGTCCACAGAACCCTCCTCTTGCGCGCCCAGTTCTAGGTCAGGACAGGGAAAGTTCCGGTTCAGATCCACTCCAAACCGGTTGGTCCGCAAACACCCCCTTTCTGGGTCGCTCTCGATCTCTTGCCTTCCCCACACGTTGACCACAGGCAACACCCAGAAGCGCACTCCTTTCTCGTGAAGATCGTCCAATAATGGGCTCAAAGTCTCGTGGTATCGTTTACCGTACAGAAGGGTGATCAGGTGGTAGCATATCTCCGAGGAAATCACTTCCCTGGCGTGCTGTCCGCACACAACGCCCACTGTCAAGTTACTCCTTCGGTCTTCAGGTCCCACGGCATACCACTTGTCCACCAGAGAGCCTTCCTCCATGTCCATTCCTACCGTGAGAGTGTGCGAACGGTACCCTCGACCCGATCCTCTCTTGCTGTTGGCCAGTATGTAACGAGTGTTGTGGTACTCACCGAGAGAAAGGGAAGAGCGTACCTTCTTTTCGGGAAGGGGTTCTCGGCTAGTGGAAATGCCATAGAGAAAGAGAAGAGAGAAGAGAAAGATCGCACAAGCTTGCAAGTGTTCGGTATTCATTTTTATTTCAACTTCCAGGGAAGGGTGAACTGAGGGTTTTGTTCGACCAGGGGGTCGTTTGCATACATCGGCTTCGGGGCCACTGGCATGCATCCAAAGGTTGCCCGCACCTTGTCTTGGTCCACCCACACTTGCATGGATCGCTGTCCCAGGGCAGGCCAGCCCAGCACCTGACAGGCTTTCTTCATGGGGTAGCCCATAATGTCGACAAAGGCGCCAATCACACTGTTCTTGGTCTCGTGCAGAACCACTGGGTTGACCGAAGGGAAGAAGGGTATTTCGGTGCACTCCATGTCACTAGAACGTACCCCTATTCGACTTTTGGGAAAGCCAAAGTGCACATGACTATAGTCGTTCTCGCGCAGGCAGAACATGTCCTTCACGGGGTTGTAGCGAATGTCCACGTTCACCAGATTCTTATCGTCGCTCACGATCAGGGGTCGCTTGTCCACTCGTCCGTCCCGAAACCAAATGCGATAGAACATCAGCTCTTTGGGAAGAAGAAGTACCAAGAACTCGGGAAAAACAGCAAGGTGCTTCTCCTGAATGTTCCACTGGTCAAACAGCTCAAACAAGATATAGGCTCTCTGGCATTCCATAGGCTTTCGTCTCACCCCAAACAACCATTGCTTGTGCTTCTCTGCAAGCTGTTCGGAACCAGTTCGCCCTCTCCCCAACAGTGCTTTCTTCTCTCGTTCGTAATCCATGTGTTCAACTTGTGTCCGAGTTTTTTATTTCAGTTTTCTTTTTTTTTTTTCACTTTTTGTGTTTTGGTGAAAAATTGGTACGTCACAATTTTTCCTCAAAAACAGGCCTCGAAGGAGTTGTCGAAGAAGGTATAGCGACAGGGGGCCTTCTTGTGGAGAAGAGCAAGGATGGAGTGGGAAGCGCTCGCGTGCTTGTGCCTCACCAGAACCAGGTGGTAAAGACGTTTGAGGAACACTTGCTCCCCTCGGTTGCCCTTGCACCCTTCGATCAGTTGGAGTAATTGTTGGTTACGGTGGGCAAATTGCTTCTTGTGGTCGCTAGCGTTCGCTGGAGAGTGAAGCACCCAGGTGGTGTGTACCAAGTGGTAGCGGGCGGAGCACAGATTATTCACAAACTCCTGTCGTAGGGCGCTCTCATCCTTCACTGCCTCTCGCACCCGTTCCATGAACTTTTCGGGTTGCTTGCAACACTCAGCCTCCATGGACACTCGATCCGTGCGCAAAGAGCTTGTGGAAAACCCTTCACAAAGGAGAGGGGCCACCTTGACTGCCAAAACGGCCTTCGAGGAGGGTTTGGGCAAGGAAGAGCTGTTTGCCTGTCCAGAAACAAGAGAGAAGCAAAGGCCATCCCAAATGCGAGAGGGTGCCTCGAAGCGGAGCCATATCCACGCATCCATGGTCGTGCGATGGGTCATTGCCACTCTCTGGCCAAAGCGAGTATGCTTCACACACCAATACACCAAGAAGCAGCGGGCATCCATCTGTCCCCGTTGCTGATCGACTGCTTTTTGTACGTTTCGGTCTCCCTTGACCACGTGGAGAGGAGTGGGCTTGGCGGGAGGAGTGAGTGTGGTCTCCTTCTTCTCCAGGGAACGGGCCACGTCTTCCGAGGAACGGTCCTTGGGCACACGGTCATGTGCCACCGATAGGGTGTCAAGGGCTCTCTGGTATTCTTGAGGAGAAGGGAGTTTGGCTGGATCCATCTGCAAGGGAGGGGCGGGAGCGGGAAGCGAGGGCTTCCTCTCGCTCCAGGGGTCAAGGGTCCGTCCGATCAACCTCAGGTTATCGTATTGAGAGGCCCCTTGTCTACTCTGCACGTGGCTGGTCAGGTAGCGAATGTACGCTTGCCAGAGACCGGCCAACTGCTGGTCCTCCTTCTCCAGCCATTGGTACAGTTGCTTGGCCGCCCTCATGGCCATGGTACGCTTGTCGGGCGCCTGGATATCGAGCACGGCCTCGCCAAAGTTGCGCGCCCACCCGACCAACAGATCCAAAAACTGTTCTCCCTTCACCGGACCCAATCGTTCGTAAAAGGTGGTTGTGCGCACTCCGTCCAGCATGCTGACGGCACGATCCAGCTCGTCCTTGGCCACCTGAGGTTCTTTGATCATGATCACGTGATCAAGGCGCTTGCCCAAGTCTTCCATCACTCTCTCCAGTGTCCAGGAGGTGGGCGTCTTGTCTCGAATAAGGGGAACACCCGTAGGGCGGAGCAAGGGCAGGGACTCTTGGAGGAGCAAGTCCTTACCCTCCTTCAAGTTGTCAAACTGGGGGATGCCCTGAAGACCGATGATGGAGGAGAAGTCACGCAATATACGGATGGAGGCGTTCTTGTACAACGCCTTGTACTTGGGGTTCTCTCGGTTGATGACCGAACGGACCATGAGGATGGCCAGTAACCTCAAAAAGTCGTAAGCCGCGTTGGCCTGTGCCTGAGAGATGCCGGGTACAGCTTCCAGGGTTCGCCAGAACTGCATGGGAATCACCGAGAGAATGGCCTCCTTGGAGGTGTTGTCTTGATCCCGATGGAATCGTTCAAAGGCGACAAAGAACAGTACGAGGGCTTGGTAAGCATCAATGCCCATGGCAGGAATCCAGCGAGGCGCTCGTACTGAACTGGGCCACAAACGTGCCACAGGTAAGCCAGTGGGCGTTTTTGTCGATGAGGACGAACTGGCAACCAACTGGTCAGCGCCAGCACCAATGCGGTTGGTCGTCCTTGCCACAGTGGGAGCGGGGTCGTTCCAGTTGCCAAAGTTGTCTCCTGCCACAGAGAGCGATCCATCTCCCGCGTCACTCTGGTCTCTGGTAAACGTCTTTCGCAGCAAGCCCGAAAACGAAAAGGTAGGCTTGTCCTTGGGCTCTTGGCCGGTGTCCACGCGGACTGCATTGTCGCTATAGCGGAAGAACCTGCTATCGGGATAGGTGTTTGCCAAGGCCTCGAGGAGTTGGGGGTCGTTGGCCACATTGATCTTGGCAGGCTGGCCCGAGCCAGGCACCTTGCGAACGCTCTCCTCACCTCCTCGAATGGCGTTGAGCAGGCCATCAGGCTCCTCAGACACTCGCTCCAGGAAGGAACGTTTGCCTTTGTTGGGATCGGGCACTTGGGAGTTGGGCTTCAACTGCCAATCGGCCTTATCCTCCTCCTCATCGTTGAGATCGTCTCCTCCCTCAAAGTCGTCCTCCAGATCACTCTCGGAGAGTTCCTTGGTCAGTTCCTCTTGTTCGAACTTACTGACCATTTCTCCGGGGTCTTGGTCACTGTCGTACGCCACTTGTTGAAAAATGAGGTCATTGGGGTCCTCAGAATAGAAGGGGCCCGAGTCCACGGAAGGGATAGTGACAAGAGCTTCTCGTTCATCGGAAACACCATCTCCATCAATGTCATTGGGATCGAATCCTTCCTCTCTGGCACTCTCCTCGATCACATTCTCCTCTTCCTCGAGGGTTTCCAGTTGGCTATTGGCTTCGGTAATCTGTGCTTGGGCTTGTGCGATTTCTGCCTGACTATCTGCCTCTGCTAGAGCTCGTTCAGCGGCTTGTTTCTGTGCCAATTGTCTGGCTTGTTCCTGTTCCAAGCGAATGCGCTCTCGGTACAGTTGCTCACGGAAAGCCCTTTCTTCCTCATCGCGCGCACGGGCTTCTCTTGCCAATCGCCTTTGCTCCTCAGCAGGGTCGGTGGGCTCCACTTCAGTAAGAGCCTCTTCTTCGGCAGTAAGAGCGACTGCTCCCCCACCCGCACCGAGATCACCGCCACCAACTCCGGCCCCAGCGAGACCAGGTCCTCCCGCGTCCGTTCCGGTTCCTGCATCAGGAAGATCGGGAGTATCGATATCAGGCCGTGCCTTCTTCTCCGAGTCTTTTTCATCGTCATCTTCTCCTTCCTTCTTCCTTCGCTTGGCTTCCTCATCGTCTTCATCTTCATCTTCACCCTCTTTCTTCTTTCGCTTGGTCTCGTCTTCATCTTCTTCTCCATTTTCCTCTCCTTCTTTTTTCTTCATTCGCTTGGCTTTTTGGTCTTCAGTTTCCTCTCCTTCTTCCTTGTCGGTATCTTTCTTCTTTTTCCTTTTGGAAGTAGAACTGTCGGCGTCTCCTTGATCATCGCCATCTTGATCACCCTTCTTTCGCCTTTTAAACTTGCGCTTTACCGCAGAACCCGCCTCACTTGCCTTCTCTTTGGCCTTACGCTTGAAGCCAGACACCTTTTGTTTGGCCGAATCCTGTGCAGAAGTCACTCTTTTTTTCAACTTCTTTTTCTTCTTCTTTACGCTAGAAACGGCGTCAGAGGCTCCTTTGGTTAATTTCTTTTTCTTCTTCTTTAGGCCAGAAACGGCATCAGAGGCTTTCTTCTTCAACTTTTTCCTCTTTTTTTTATAAAGCCGACCAATCATCTCCGGATCCACGAGGTCATCAAACATCTCCTCGCCAATCTCCTCGCAAAGGTATTCATCCTCCCCACTATCCGTGTAGGTATAGGAACTGGAAGGTTCGTCCCAGGAACTACTGTCGGAAGAGGATGCCATGAAGTTGTTTGTCGTGAGGTTTGCCTAGATTGCTTTTAATGATCGTATTGACTCTCTCTTACTTTGTTTGCTTTGACTTTCGAAATGACATGGTGAACTTGACCTTGCGCATACGATCGGCAAGATGGTGGAACGCGCTTCTGGAGGACTGCCTTCCCTCTTCAGGTTCGTTGGAGGTTGTGTTACGTGAGGGACGACTACTCATCGACCCAGACTTTTCTTCCTCCTCGTCACTCGAACTTGCGGGAACGGAAATGGCCATGGTCTCGGTGGAACGGGACTCGTAAGTGTATGCGGGCATCATCGAGAAAAGGTCGCCCATGGCATTGTGCGAGCTGATCATGAGGGCAAATGCATCTCTCTTCCGTCTGTTCTCCTGTTCCTCGATCAGTTTAGCGGGCCACTTCATCTCGACGATCTCTTCAATGGTGGGCCGAACACTGGGATGCTGAAACGTGACATCAAAGAACTTCATCCATTCCTGGTAGTCTTCCTTGAACACGTTCAAGCGCACTTTCCGGTTCACAGGACCACTGTACAGGTTGGCCATGATTGAAGAGGCCAGGTCAAAGATCACATCCTTGTCTATTCGGTCATCCTCAATGTCGAAATCCACAAAGGGAAAACAATCTTGGATCAACGCAAACAAACAGGTGCACATGGCCCACACGTCCACGTCACTGGGCAAGTATCTGCGATTGAAGTTGGCGGGAAGAAGTAGTTCGGGCGCGCAGTACAAGATTGAGCCCATCGCTCGTACACGTTCTTCCTCGGGGTGACCCATCGTCGCAAAGCCAAAGTCGCACAATTTCAGCGCTTCTCTCCCTTCCTCGCGATCCCAGTACACCAGGAAGTTCTCGAGCTTGATGTCCCGATGGTACACTCCAATCGAATGGATAAAGTGCACTGCCATCAGGATATCGTAAATGAACCCACTGATCAGAGAACGGTAGTTCATCGAGCCTCGCGAAATGTCTCTCGTAAACATGAACGCATCGCCAAACAGAGCAAATGGCGTGACGATGTAATGGTTGCCCAGTTCCTCATCCACGTAACTATCCACAATCTTCACAATACGCTTGGCGCCAGGGTGTTCACTTTCCCTGGCACGTTTCTTGCAGTACTCCATCACCGCGGTTTCGTGAAAAGGTTGGTTTTGATAGGTAAAGGTGGAAAATCGTTGGGACTTGATGCACACCAATTGGCCGGTTTGCTTGTCAAAGCACTTGTAGATGCCACTCTCGGAGACCGACTCAATCTCCGAGATCACATAGAATCGATGACTTCCTCCCAGCGCTTGCAGTTTTTCGGTCTTTCCGGTAGTGGGGTTTTTGTACATGCAGTAGTTGACAGAGCCCGCTCTAGGCCTCCGCCTCCTCTGCTTACCCTTACCGCGAGGGGTCGTGGCCATCAATTTTTTTTATATTTTTGGTTGGTTTATTCTACACATCTGTTATTTTCCGATTGGAGGAGAAAACTTATTGTCCGCTTGCTTAGAAGACGCTGCCCACTTGGCTGTTGCGGTACACCTCGCCCACAGTAGGGGCGTTCAGGAAGCTTCCCTGTCCGATACGGGGACCGGCGCAGCCAGGTCCGACAGTGTGGTTCTTCCAGTGGCCCAAGTTCGAGGTGGAGGTTCCGTCGTCGTACTTGGTCATCGATGGGTAGCAGTAAGCGTTGGGCACCGAGAAGTGCGTTTGCAGAGGACCAGGACCAGCTTGCGTGAGGTCCGAGTTCCAGCGGTACTGCTGCCATCCCCAGTAGCCGTTGTAGAAGGCGGCCGTGGAGTAGGTCAGGTCGCTCTTGCTGTCGCCCATCTGGCGGCCATCCTCCGAGATCCAGTCGAATCGTCCCGTGATGTTGAGGGGGTTGGCCTCAATCTGCTCCTGGAGAGGGAGCGCGATCGCAAAGATCGAGTCGTGACGAGAACGGCCGTACTTGTTCTGCTGGGGGTTGTAGGCAGCCCGGTCGAAGAAACCAGCGCCAAGGCCTCCGTGGTAGCCCACCACAGCACAGTTGTGGTTAATATTGATGTTCTTGGGCTCTGTGATCAGAGCGCTCGACCAATACGTAAGATTGACCGTGTGGCAGCGCTGGATCGGGTCATCACCCACCTCGGCCATCACGTGGCCAAAGTTGGTTCGGCCAGTCTCCAGACCAGGCAGCATCTTCACCACAGTGCAAGTCTCGTAGCGCGCGTGAGGACGGGCCAGCAAGTAGCGGAAGGGATGGAGCAGATCGAACTTGATCGTCGCCTGCATGGCCGCCATGGTCACTGGAGTGCCCAGGAAGATCAGAGACAGCCAACGGTGCACGTCCAAGTCGGAGGCACGGGCGATCGCGGCATACAAGCCAGCAAAGTTGGCAGTCAGACGGCGGTTGAGGAACTTGTCCATCATGGAGTTGCTCGCGGAAGCGGGAGAGCTGTCCGCGGCCAGGCGAGCGGCTTGCATCATGCGCTCCTCCTCCTCCAAGAGAGAAGAACCTCCCCAGAGAGATGTGTCAGCCAGAGCCGAGCGGTTCTCGGACCAGCCTCCTCCCAGAGCACGGTCAGTGCCAATGGCAGCATCGCGGTTGCGCTTGCCAGTCATGCTCTCCTGGTGACGACGGAAGTAAGGGTTCTGGAAGTCGGCGGGGTTCGAGTGCATGCCCGCACCGATCGCAGCACCTCCAGTGACAGCCAAGTCGTCCGCACGGAGAGAGGCATCGCCAGTGACCAGGCGGGAACCAACCGATCGCTGGTGGCTCTCGTAGTCGGCCGAGGAGATGCGCTGGCGGTTGACCACCGAGCGGAAAGCACTGTTGTGCTCAATGCCCTCGCGGATGGTATTCGCGTGACGAGGGGAAGCGTGGATGGAGTCCACGCCAGCCTGGGCAAAGGCGGAACCGATCGTGTTAACAGCCTTTGAGGTCGTGGCCACTTGGGAGAAGACCTTGACCTTGGCCTGGAAATCGCGGAGGTCCATGACCTCGCGAGGGTCTGAGGGCGAAGCAGGAAGAACCGTGATGGCTCCTTGAGCAATGTCTTTACCGTCAACACCCTTGCCTCCAGCAACACGTGTACCCAGACTGTTCACATAGCTGTCGATGAAGGTGTGAGGCACGCACAGGGGAGTGAGGATGAGCCTGTTGCGGGACTCTGCAGCAATGCGAAGGTATCGCTGCAAACCACCATCAGCCACAAGCGCGCCACCATCAGCCACAAGCGCGAGCACGTCACCACCAAATGCAGCAACCAGTTCATTGGTTCGCTGCACATACGCGGGAATGGATGCAATGGCCGCATCAATGCGCTTCTTGACCGCCCGGTTGCTTCGGATGGCCTTGCGGCGCACACCGGCGTTCTGGTCAAAGAAGCTGAGCACGTCTCCGGCAAAGCGAGCAATACGAGCCTCGTCTCCGAGCAAACTGCGGATGTCGATCACCTTCCCGACCTCATTTTCTGCCTGCTTCAAGTCTGCAGAATTGAGAATCGAGTTCATGTGATTCATCACCTTGGTAAGTTCGTCTTTCTCGGTCACCGAAAGGAGGGTGAGCACGACCTTGCGTGCCACCAGGCCACGAACCACGCTCTCCACATCTCCCTTTTTCTCCATGACGGCCTTGACATCATCTCGAGGAACGGTAAGGGTGAACAAAAACCGTTCGAGCTGTGTTTTGGCGCCCATGTCATCAGCACCGCCAAGGAGACCGCCAATGTTGGTAGCTCCTCCAGTTGCGGCGTTAGTGGCCAAGCCGTTCTCTGCGGCAAGAGCACGATCCACGCCCTCCAGGATATCGCTCTCCAACTGAGCGCCAAACAAACGCACCTGATCGGCAGCACCTGCATTTGTACCCTCGGTCGGGTTGAAGTACAACTGAGTGAAGGGAGTGCCGGAGTGGACCAGGCTCTCCACAAACACATCGTGTGCAGTGGGGTTGGTATGGTGGGGAAGAGCGTACTCGGGGTTCAGGAAGATCGAGTCGGGGTAGAACCGCTGGAGCACGGGCACCACGCGATCCACCATTCCAACAAAATCAGCAACCTTGTCCATCATCGCCTTGTTGTACGTGTCTGCGACTCCCTGTGTGGATGCCTGTTCAATGGTCTTCAGGCCACCGTAGCTGAACACGTGGGTCGGGGGGACCACAAAGGCGCCACGCGCAGGTCTACCCTGAGCACCATCAAGAGTGATGATAGGCAGACTTCCGAAAGCGTTGGTGCCATTGAGCACGCGCACTTGTCCCACACCCTCATCATAAGTGATGATTTCCGCCGTTGTGTTATCCTTGTTCGCCAGTGTGGCATCCAAGAAGGCTTGGTAGGCAGCAGTGTACTGGTAGTTGCGCACAATGTTGACCACGCCCAAGAAGTCCTGGGTCTTCTGGATGAAGTCCGAGAGGTCGGTCCCCAAACGCTTGGCCAGGGCCTTGGCAGCGATCTCGCCCGCCTTCATGTAGTCATCGGCGCTCATGTGGTGGGCATTGATGTGGCCAAAGTACTCGACAGCGACCAAGTTGCCTTGGGCGTTGCGGTAGTGGAGGAAGTCCAGGGCCTGCTCCTCGACCGAGAAGTTGTCGCGAGGGTACTTCATGGCCTCGGGGTCACCGAAGCTGTACAAACGTCCATTGGACGGGTTGAACCGCTTGCAGTTGAGCAACATGTCCTCCAGAGTGATCGTGGCCCAGTCATCATTGGTCTGATCGTAGAGGGTGGCCGACATGGCGCGAGAGGAGTACTCTCCGCGCAGCTTCTGGTAGGGCTTGGTCTGGTGGCACTCTCCCACCGAGGTGTGTCGGCGGGTAGGCGCGATGACCGCTCCTTGGTCTCCGGTGAGATAGCCACGGGTGACAAACACGGTGTCTCCGTTGTCGGTCACGCGGAAGCCCTCCAGGGTATCGTCGATGTTCTGAGCAGCCTTGGGTCCACGGATGGCCACATTGGTCTGATCGTACGAGTGCTTGATCAGCGACTTGATGGAGTTGTCGATCACGTAGGTGGTCAGGCGCACGTTGGGGTTGATGATGTCGTTCTCGGCATCGATCATGTCGTTCAGCAGAGACCAGGCGTTGCGGTTGGTCTGGAGGATGGCCCAGCGGTTGAGTTCGCGCTTCATCACGCGCTCCATCTGGCCCACACGTCCTGGCGCGCCGTTGACCAGCAGGTACTTCTTGGCCCAGTCCTCGCAAGTGAGGATCTTGTAGATACCTTGGAATTGGAGGCCTTCGGAGACCGACTGGTTGATCTGACGCATGTGCATGCGGTAGTGTTGCATGCCCAAATCGCTCTTCATGAAACCATGTTCCAGAGTCATACCCAGGCCGTACTGGGTCATGACATCGAATCCCTCGATCTGACGAGATCGCACCAATCGTGGGGTACCACGAGGGGCGATGACGTCGGGCATCTGGGTGGGGAAGATCCACTTGTTCCAGTTGCTCATCAGAGCGCCGTCACGGGTGACCATCGGCAGAAGCACCGAGGTGACAAAAGAGTTGTTGGCGCGTGCCAGCAAGAACATGGTGTTTTCGATAAATTCGGATCGTCCCTTGTAGGCCTCAGGCATCACCCAGGTCGACTTGTTGACGTTGGAGTAAGGGCGAGCGCGGAACTCGACATCAGCACGAGGCTGGCCGAAGGTGACTGCCCATGGGTTTTCACGGGCGAGGTTGGAGGCGGGGGAGGTGACATCGGTGGGTGCGTGGAGCATAACGCCACCGAGCACGTTCTTTGCGGCTTGTAATCCGAGAGACATTGGTTTGTAGGAGAAGAGCTAAAGAGATTTTTAGTTTTGGCGAGGAGAATTGCTCGCGATCTTTAATATCCAGTAAAAGCTTCTTGTTCGGTCGTTGTTGCCTAGTTGGAAGAGGGTGACGGCAACTCACCATACTCGGGCATACCATCTGAAAAGTGGATGGGCCCCCATACTTGTTCGGGGTTGGCCAAGGTTGGAGAGAGGGTAGATAGGCCCCATACCTCTGCTTGGGCCTCAATGCCTGTTGGTGCTGGACCTGCAGACAGAACATCAATTCCGTTTTCCTGGAGCCATACAGCGTACAATTGGTCTTCGAGATACATTGTTGGTTGGAGGTTATCTTGGTTTGGGGGTGTGGGTGACATGTAAGCAAAAGTCTAGAAGAAAAGGAGTGTATTTTTTTCAGTTGCAAGTTTTTTATATTTTTTCTCCCTTGATGCAGAAAAAAATTGGCGCAGACTCGTCCACACCCAGGGACTGGGGAATGATGAATCGGGGAAGGAGGAGAGTGTACGCGAACCCTCCCAATCCCGATAGCCTGATGGATATGGAGTTGATCATCCCCATGATGAGGGAGTTGGAGGCTCGCCGACGACGGTATCGAAGGAGAGTTCAGTTTGAGAGCAATCGTCCTCAAAGGATGAGAGGTGGAGGGAGAGTGAGAGGGGGGAGAGGGAGAACCCCAGTCAATGTTCGCTTGGTGGGCGATGACCGTCTCCGCCGGGACATTTCCCGTGAGATCCTCCAGTTTGAAAGGAACTCCGAAATGGGGAGTAACGAAAGTGAAGAAGAGTACAAGCTTCGTTACAACAGACACATGGCCAATCAGGCCTTCCTTGGCATTCTTGGCACCAACATGACCTTTGTGAGCCAGAGGATTGGCCAGCAAGCGACCAATGAATTCACCCTTCAGTTGGATTGATCTTGAGGGTTTTTTTATTAAATTTTTGTTCCATCTATGATTCCTGGTCCCCCATGAAAGCGTGCGTAGCTTTCCGGATCATCAAACAGCCTTTGTGCGGCATTACGCACTTGGAAACGAGTGGCAATGTCCCTTTGTTTGAGCAATTCCAGTTGGTTGGAGAGGCTCTCACATCGCTTGACCTCTGCATTGACTGTCTGGTTGATGTTGGTGATCTTGGCTTCCATGCTCTTCAGGCGGGAAGCAAAGTCTGCCAGCTTTTGCTCGTAGGTCTGAGGTCCGTTCTTTGTGGGGTTGGCAATACGCACATCCACATCGGGCTTCTGCGCAAGCAAGCTCTGCAAGTCTCTCTTGAGGGTCGACAGTCGTTCCTGTTCCTGGCTGACAAACGTTTGTGCGGTCTTGACAATCTGTTGGAGGGGTCGGTTACTTCCCACCTGAATGTCGACCGTGGCCAGAACCTTGGCCGCGTCCCGTATTTGCTTTTCCTTCCGGTTTTCCGCGTACTTGCGCGAGAGCGCCTTCTTTGTCAAGTTTGAGTTCTTTTTCCCCTTTCCCTTTTTCGAGGGCTTGCTTTGCTTACCAGAGATGGGCTGGAGAGTGGGTATGGTTGGCAATTCCTCATTGGAGGGGGGTTTCCGCCTATTCAAAGGGACCTTTCTCTCGAGTTCGTCTTCCATTTTTTTTCTTGCCAATTGGTTTTTCCTATTGTTCTCTTTATTGATTTTTTTAGTGTGCCGAGGAGAAGGAAGAAGAAGAGGAAGAGGAGGGGAAGGGAGATTGTTGTCGTTGGCGCTTGGCCATGGAAGCGAGAGAGGAACTGGTTGTGGTCGAGGAGTGAGTACGTTTGTTCGATCGAGCTTGCGCGGAAGAGGCAAAGGATAGAATGTGCTCTGCCTCCAGCATGGCCTGTTCCAATTGCTGGTCATCGATCTGGTCGTTGGTGATGGGGTTGGTGGTTTGTCCGTCCAGGTTCTTTCGCGCGCGAACTGCGCTCAATTGCTCGACCAGACCCTCCTGGAACTCGCTTTCCACACTCTTGACAATTTCCGAGGACGCTGCTCGGTCCGCGGCCTCTCTTGCCATCCGTCTTTCGTGCTGAATAAAGTTTTCTGGGTACTTCATGTGAAGAATGGGGTCGTTCTCCTCGACCAGGCTCTTTTGGGTATAGCGGGAGAGGTGGTCGGTCATCGCGTGGGTGAAGTTCTTTGCCTCGCTCAAATTCATGAAGAACTCCTTCATCAGCCAGTGGATGTGCAGCTGGCTTTCGATGAAGCGGAGGGCCTCGTCGTCTGCCTGCGCCAGATCGACCAGTACGTCCGAGGAGGCTTGCGCCAGCTGGCGGGTCTGGTTTCTTCGGTGTCGTGTGTGGCTCTGATTGGCCTCTGGCATGAAGAACCGTTTTTCTGCACTGCTCATGGTCCCTCTCTTACTCAGGGAGATCTCGGTCGTGGCCTGGCTGGCCATTTGCTCGGTGATGTCGTAGCACGACCAGTAGGCCTTGTTGTTGTTGGCAGTCTTGCCGAGCAACATTCTTCCTGGGCGAATGCCCTTTACGGTAATCGCCTTCATCACCCGTTGGAGGACCCTCTCTGGCGAGAGCATGGCCAAGTAGAAGATGGAAATATGCCAGGTGTAAGTCTTGACGTTGTTGAAGGATCCTGCCTCCTCACAACGTTTGAGAACGCGAACGGTTTCTCGCTGTCCCTGGTTTGCGTGAGACTGGTCTGGATCGCCCAAGTTGTACACGACTTTGGGGCAAGTGATCTTGGTGCTCTCCAACTCTTGCAGTGCATTCTTGGCCGTGTTGGGCGTGTGCCCCATGCCGTTTTGGTGGCAGAGGATGCTGATCACCTGCTCCTCGGTGGCTTGGAAGCGAAGCATGCCCATGTTGATGGTCTCCCCATCGTCCGAGATGTCGTAAAGAACCTCCTCGCCAAAGTTGGAGGGGGCGTTCTCCGAGCGGGCGTACAAGGCTCTCTTCTCGGGGGTAAAGTAGTTGCAAAAGTGGCTGGCGAGAATCTCTGCGGTCTGGTGGATCTGCTCGTTCATCACGTATGCGTTCACCAGTCTGGTGATGATCCAGATCGCGGATCGCTGACTGAGGAACATGTAGGGCGCAAAGATGGGCGCCATGTCGATCGAGAAAGGCTGCACGTCCATGGCACCTGTTTCTTCGTTATAGTGGAGAAGGGGAGAAGCCATGCTGTTGGTTACGATACACACAGCGTCGTACATGGCACGGTTAATGGCCATACTCATGGGCTGGGCGCCCAGTCTTCTCGACTTATCGAGCACGCTCGGGCACACGTTGGCCAGGTCCTCGATCACGTGGTTCCAGAGCACCACGAACATGTCCACGTTGGGCAAGGGAATGTTGCCCGTAATCACAGCGGTGTTCAGCCAGACCATGAGAGCGTGACGGTCGAGGAACATTTGCACGCGCTGGTTGCGAACGGCCATGTTGGCACGGGTGTTCTGGAAACTGGTAGGCAGTTGTGCACGAATCATGTCCAATCCATCTCCTGAACGGGTGGAGGACGCCGAGGAGAGGATGGTGTTGACCAGAAACCGATCGGTGAGAGAGGTGTCTCCGTTGGCGCCGCACTGGTACCAGAGGTTCGAGTTGATGATCTGCACCTGGCGGACCTTAGTGACGATGTTGTAAGACCGCCGTTCCATGACCTTTTCCCGCCCGCTGGTCGCCGTGTCGGGCATGGTGAGCACCTTGCGTGAAGTGGTGCCATCCGATAGAATCTGCTTCATCATCGACCGCTTTTGCTCGATGCTCTTGTCAAAGGGGTTCATGTACTCGGGCAATTCGTCCGTGAACGCCACGTTACCCCACGAGGCCTTTGGCGTGTTGTAAGCGCGATCGGAGAAGGTGCCTGCAGCCTCCATGGTACCAGCCAGAAGAAGGGTGGTGAGGATGAGCTTGGTTTCGTAGGACTTTCCGGTGCCAGGGGCACCCACGGTCGCAAAGTGGATGATCATGCCGGGAAGGCCCATGACCTCCTCGAATACGTTGTCGGAAGAAGCACGGTAAGCAGCTTGAAGGATGTCGTGCATGACCGCCGTGTTGTTGATGCCAAACACCTTGGAGAGAGTCACAAGGTCGCTGGCGAAGATGGAGCCGGTTACACCAATTTGGTCGATGATGGGCACCTCATGAAACACGGGCAACTTGTCGCTCATGTATGTACGCAATCTCCTCGCAGCAGCGTTGAACACCATCGTATTGTCCTTGTTTTCTTCGAGGACTTCCCTGGTACGGTTTCGGCCCGAGTGGCGGATGAGGTTCATGAGAATGAACCGGCGCATGTTGGGGTCGATGTTGGCCTCAAAGTCGTTGTAAGCACGAATTTGTTCCAAGTATTGATCTCGCGCCTTCTCCAAGGGCGTTTCGATTGAGGCCACGTCACTCGAGGCACCGTACCGGCTATCAAAGTCTCCGAACCGTTTGGCCATGTTTCCGTAGCACGAAAAGTGCTTGTTTGCGAGGATCACTGGTTCAAAGCGGGAACCAGTGATGTGATCAGGGCGAAGGAGGCTGGGTTCCTGAGCAATCTGGTCTTCTCTGTGCCCATTGAGGTTTCGAAGAAACTGCAACCGCTGGGGGATGGAGCGAATACGCCGTGCACGTTCCAGGTCGGCTTCCACGTACAATTCATCGTTCTTCTTGTTGGACATGTCCAACAGACAGTCAATGACCACCTGAGCCATGTCAAAGCTCCAAGGCAAGCGGATGTTCTCGATGTTGGAAGGCGCAAACTGCCCCCGGTTGCCCAAAAAGCACAGTTCGGGGTGGGGAACGACAAATTCCTCGAGAGTCATGTCGGGAAGGTCGTAGGAAACGTCATCGTATTCTCTCAAGTAGTTGCTGTCCGTGTCTTGTGTGGAACTCACGCCTGCTCTTTGAACTTTTTCGACGACATTGACGTTACCGGTACCAAAGGTCTCGTGCACACGGATGACCTGTTCGTCGACCGAGTGATCGTTCCCGAGGGTGTTGAGGCTATCCCACTGGTCACTACCAGGCACGATCTTTGGAATGCCCAAGTACTCAGAGACGACAAAGTTTTGATAGAGAGCAGCGTTCACAATTGTTTTGTAGATGTCCACCGTACTTGTGTAAGAGGTGTTCTGGGTGGCTTTGGCATTCTCATCCAGTTTCTTGTTGTAAGCGCGCACCTGGGCGTTTACTCGCTTTTCCGCCTTGTCGTAAGCGAGCGGATTGTCGTCGAACAACATGGCCCTCTGTTGTGCGGCGAGATCATCTTCAATGTGGAGCTCTTGCAGTCTCTGGGTCTCTCCGAGGTTATCGGAGTTCTCCTTGATGATCTTACGAAGGGCCTTGTTGATATCAAACCAGGGGTCGGTCACCAGGAACCAAAGGCGAACCCCTGCCACGTTGTCGTGCTCAAACACCTCCTCGATGTTACTCAGGAACGCCCGCTCGTTGTAAGGATCGGGTGCGTCATGCACCAACATCTCAAAGAGCACCTTTCCCTTGGGGTAGAGCTTGTCAAAGAGTCGGCAGATCGATGGGGCGTCGCGCACATACATGTCACCCATCTTGACCGAGTTGGTGAACCCCTGAGAGTTGTCGGAGAACGCTTTGCAAAGGGCCACCACGGTGGTTGCCATGTTGTGCCCATGGCTTACATTGGTGTTAAAGTCCGCCAGGTACTTTGCCGATCCAGTCATGGCCTGGATAGGAATGAACACGCTGAACAAGTCAAAGATCGGAACGTAGCTGGGGTTCTCTTGGAACATTCGTGCCAGTGTTTCGTTCTCCAGTACTTGGTTAAGGTCCTCGCTAGGAAGGCGAATGTACCGAATGCGTGAGAGCGCCTCGTCCTGGTCCCTTCTCTTGTTCTCTTTGAACACCCACTGCAGTCCACTGGTCTCGTGCACGTGCTGTTGGATACTCTCCAAAATGATCATCTGGCTTTCTTGTTTACGGAGATCGTCCACCGAGAGCAGGCGGTTCACACTGACCGAGGAGCTTGCCAGAGAAGAAAAAGAGCTTGTCGTTTCGGAATGAGAAGACTGGCTCGCTTCATCCGAATGAACACTATCTTCATCCGAACTACTCGGCAAACCTTCTTCGTCCGTGTAGGAACCCTCAAACTCGTTCTCGGCCATTTTCAATTTTCAATAAAATTTCATTCGAGCATCCGGGTTTTTGTTTCACAATCACTTTGATTTTTTTTTGTTTTTTTCCTCGACAAAAATTTGACGTACCAGTTTTTTTCGTTGGTCGAGAAAAAACTCCAACCGATAAAAAAGACCCGACCGACAAAAACAAAATTCGATTGGAAATGTCTATGTCAGCAGAAGATATTGCAAGAGTAGGAGGAGGAGGGGGGGATCATAGCTCAGACGAGGAAGTGGAACAACAAACTTCTTCGGACGAAGAAGTGGAACAAGAGCAAGGAGAAGAAGAGGAAGCAGGAGAAGAGGGTGACACGTGCGCTCTGGAACCCATTTACACCTTCAAGAGTGCCAAGA
>Ga0180432_10003711_pt1 | contig 21552 bp, 18 predicted proteins | sample SS_ome_10_FD_132414 | JGI IMG/M metagenome (GOLD analysis project Ga0180432, IMG submission 132414) | Hypersaline lake sediment archaeal communities from the Salton Sea, California, USA - SS_1_MS_2 metaG | ecosystem: Environmental > Aquatic > Non-marine Saline and Alkaline > Hypersaline >...
AAGATCACCCCAGAAACCCTCCGGATCATCAATCGACCTCCGGTATATTTTCTGGTACTCATCTAAGCTTTTAATATTCGCTTTTTTATGTAATTCCTCAGGAGGGTCGAATACCCTATTTTCCCCCATCATGGACACTATCACTTTACTATTTTCCACCGTAACATCACCTTCTCTTTTGTAAATCAGTCACTTTTACTCTCAATAAATCTAAGATGCAAACAACTAAATCTTATCCAGCCGCATCCGGCATGCCTCTCACCCGGTGATACAACTGTACGAGGCTATCGTGCCGTCAGACAGACTTCAATTATTCAGCTAATCTCCTTAATACTCATGCATGGTCATGCCCATCAACTGAGTGTAAGCACTCTTCAGTCTCGTGGCAATGGCACCGGCTATTGCGCGATAAATCTTACAACTAATGCTCGGATTGGTATCACAAAGACCGACCAGTTCCTTACCGTTAAACACCAGCGCTTTTGTCGTCTCAATCGCTTTCATGGTAACTGTATACCTGTGATTTTGAAGCACAGCCCCCAACCCGACCAGCTCATAGCTGGATGCAGACTGGATCAGCCGCTCACTCATCGGCCCCAGCTCCAGATAAAGCCCTACCAGCCCGTCTTCAATAAGAAATAACTTTTCCTCCAACCTGCCTTGCTTACCTAAACATTCCCCCACATCATACGCTTCTTCATGAGTCATCTCTGCCAATTGCTGCAGCTCTTGCTCACTAAGCTGACGGAAATACTCGCACCTCTTCAATAAGTCTAGTTTGTTCATCAAACCCTCCTTCTACTCTTACTCCAAACAATATCAATCCCCTGCTCTAACACTCCCCCGGTTCTTCATCTCACCTTAACTTACCGCACCAGCCAATTCCCTTTTCAGAGCTGCCAGTTTACTACGTGTGCTCCCATCCAGTAGCTTACCTCCCACTCTGATAATTACCCCACCGACTAATCCAGAATCTACCTCCGTTTCAAGCACCACCTTCTTACCCACCACCCTACCAAGCAATTCGGTCAAACTCTGCTTACCATCCTCATCAAGGGGAACCGCGGTAAGTACCTGCGCTTGCTCTATCCCGCGGTGGCTGTTCCACAAGCGCTGATATTCATCAATAATGTCACCTATTATATCCAACTTGCCCCTGGTAATCAGCAAGTTAACCAGATTTAAGACCAGAGGACTAACCCCCTCCAGGTTTTCGGAGAGCAGGCGGACCTTTTCATCAAAGCGGAATTTAGGACTCTCCAGAAAAGCTACCAGTTCAGCATCCTCAAGAAGACCAGCCACCTTGCCCAGATTAGTCTGCCACTCGTCCAGCGCTTTCTTCTCCAGAGCAATCTCAAAAACTGCCTGTGCATAGCGCCGCGCATAAGCTCTTTTAGCCATTATTTTGCCTCAGATGTAAGGAATTTATTCTTTCTTCAGGGCTGAGCTTTCTTCAAGCACTTTATCAATAAGCTGACGGTGCGCTTTTTTATCCAGGGAGCGATCAATAACCTTCTCCGCGGCCATTATCGTTAGATCGGCAAACTCCTTACGCAACTCACCGATAGCCCCATCTCGCTCCCGCTGAATCTCAGTACGGGCCCGGGCAATAATAACATCAGCTTCCTGTCTGGCCTCCTCCTCCGCTCTTTGCCTTAGCTCCTCCCCGATTTGTACCGCCCGTGATACCCTTTCCTGTCCTTCCTTACTCGCTGCCTCAAGCCTTTTTCTAATTTCCTCTTCAGTATGGGCTGCCTGCTCCTTCATTGACTCGGCCTGCTCCACACCTTCCTTAATACTCTGTGAACGCCTGTCTATCATTCGCATAATCGGCTTATAGGCAACCAGATACAAAAGACCAAAAAGCACCACAAAATTTACAATTTGTGCCAGTAAAGTCGGTAAATTTATACCCAGGTCAGCAAGACCCCCCATTTCTCCTCTCCTAAACAGATATATTTTTCTTACCTAAAGCGCTCTTAGGCGGAGAATATGGCAAGAAACATCATACCAATCAGAATTACTGCTCCCAATATTGCTGACGCCATTATAATCGCTACTGAAATAGGTATCCCTTCCTGTCCCATAATAGCCTCCTTTCCTCTCACTAAACGATCATTGCCAAAATAATAGCAATAATCAGGGCATAAATACCGATAGCTTCAGCAAAAGCGGTAACCAGTATCATATTGGTCATGATAGGTCCGCTTGCCTCCGGATTGCGGGCTATTCCCTGGAGAGCCGAAGAACCAATAAGCCCGATGGCCAGTGCCGGTCCTAACAGACCAATACTTGCCGCTAGCCCAACTGCTAGTAATTTCATTGTTGCTGGATCCATTCTCTACCTCCTTATCGGTTTATATATTGATTTACTACTCTCCATGGTGAGCTGTCGCCAAAGTCAGGAAGACCAGAGTCAACCCACCAAAGATGAGCGCCTGAACAAAGCCAACGAGCAATTCAAGGCCATAAAAAGGTAAGGCAAAAAGCCATGGCACCAGGAAAATAGCGATTAACAGTAATATTTCACCAGCAGTCATATTGCCGAAGAGACGAAAGGTAAAGCTAACAATACGTACCATTTCACTTAGCGCTTCCAGAATACCGACAAAAATGTGGATAAAGCCAGTAATCATTCCCGAGAAACCATCACGCACCTTGCCACGTAATATCTGCCCCAGGCTTTTGAAAAACGGCCCGGCATTAAAAAACTTGGTCAGATAGCGGATGCCGAGTGTCCTCAAGCCGAATAATTCAACAAAAATAAAAGAGGCTAGAGCCAGCGCCAGCGGCATATTAACATCGGTATTGGCGCCACGGAGTAAATGCACATGGTGTCCCTCAGGGTTAATAATTTCAATTGAACCGAAGCCGGGGATCAGGCTCAGCCAGGCATTAAAGGCTACAAACAGGAAGATGGTAGCCACCACCGGAAAAAAAAGCCGCCCTTTTTCCTCACCGGCAACATTCTTACAGAAATTATAAAGCCAGCCCAGCAGGGACTCGAAGACACCTTGCAGCCTGCCCGGCACCATCTTCATCCGGCGCGTTACCACATAGGAAAATACCACCAGAAAAATGATGGTAATCCAGGCACCGATGACGCTATTTGCTATGGGAAATCCAAAGAGGTGAAACACGGTTTCTGCGGGGAGTTTTGGTTCTGGCTGCACAGTACCAAAGGGCAAGCCAAGGTCTCCGAACATGCTCTTGCCCAGGGGACCACTGAGAAAACCAACTATGAACAGTGCTAGAAGAACAAGTATTAATAGAACCAATACGGGGAAAGAACAACCTAAGCATCCCTTTCGTGGCACTAGTTCTTCTCCTTGTTCCGCTTGCTAACCAGCAGGGGTAACAGCATTTGGTAGACCCCGTATACTGCCAGTATAACTCCTAAAATGAGCCCCACTATCACCAGAACAGGACTGGTACCCAGTTTACTATCAACCCAGAGGCCGACAACCACACCACCTACAATAGAGATACCAATAAAAAAGCCCACCCCCGTCAGTCTCAGAGCCGCTACCCACCTGCTCATATCAACTCACACTGCCACCCTAAGAAGCATACCAGATTTTGATGACTGAGGTCAATATCTCAAAACGCCTGAGTTCACCATTGCAAGCTATCGCCCGTTCATAAAAAAAGCCCTGATATTCCCCGCTATCAGAGCTTTGTCTAATTCCAGAAATAGATGACTTATTTTACGTCTTACCCCTTCGGAAAAGCCGATGGAAGTCACCAGCAAAGTCCCTCAGAATATGATGCATCTCCAGCCTCTCAAGCAACTTTCGTCATTCAGTTGAATCCCCGCGATAACATTGATGAAGTGCTGATTAAGACTTTCGCTTATCAAAGTCATCCAGATCGAGCGTGTTAATGAAATCATAGAAAGCTGACATCTTCTTCTTCATTTCCTCATCATTAACCTTCGGCTGCCTGCCTCCGATTTCCTCACCCTCCTCGATAACAGGCTTACCTGTCTCGGTATCCAGCAAGATACCAGCCTTATCTAGAACTGACTCATCGGCGTAAATGGGTACCTGTGCCCTCACTGCCAGCGCCAGCGCATCACTGGGGCGGGAGTCAACTTCTATCTGCTCGCCATCAACATCAAGCAGTATTTTGGCATAAAAGGTATCATTTTTAAGATCATTAACGATAATAGAGTTAATATTGGCGCCCAGCGTATCAATAACCGAGCGTAATAAGTCATGGGTTAAAGGCCGGGGAACATTAACCCCCTGTAACTTTACAGCAATAGCATCTGCCTCACTGGGGCCTATCCAGATTGGCAGGTAGCGGTCAGTCATTTTCTCTTTCAGAATTACCACGCGCTGATAATTCATCAAGCTTACCCGGATACTATCTACGGTCATTTCTATCATATCCAGTTTTCTCCACCCGTTTCCTCAATTTCCGTGAATAAATTCTACTCTAGCATCACCTTTCTTGTCAAACACCCGGGCAGCGGTAGTAAAAATAAACTATGATAACAAAAATACCCTTTTAAATGATTTGGTAAATCGTCTTATTATGCTATAATTTTAATTATGCTATAAATTAACTTACTGCCTTATTACAATCTTACACTAAAAAAGGAGCAACGTTTGCATGAAAGAACACAACAAAGCAATCGTCTGGTTTAGTGAAGTCACTAAGCAGGATATCCCGCTAGTCGGAGGTAAAGGCGCCAATCTTGGAGAAATGACCGGCGCCGGTATTCCAGTGCCCCCCGGCTTCATTGTCACTGCCGGCGCTTACTTTGACTTTCTGGAAGAATCAGGAATCACGAATGGTATTCGAGAACTGCTTGAGCCACTGGATGTACATGGCAGCCGGCAACTTCAAGAAACCGCCAAGAAAGTCCAACAGATAATCCTGGACGCCCCCATGCCCGCTGCTCTGATCAGGGAGATTGAGCAAGCCTATATAAAAATGGGCAGGGGACTTGTCGCCGTACGCTCTTCGGCAACCGCCGAAGACCTGCCTGAGGCTTCTTTCGCCGGACAGCAAGCCACCTTCCTTAATATCGAAGGAGAGAAAGAAGTAGTCAAAGCAGTTCAAGAATGCTGGGCGTCCCTCTTCGGCGCACGCGCCATCTTTTACCGGGAGGAAAACGGCTTTGACCATTTTAAAGTGGGCATTGCCGTTCCGGTACAACGTATGGTACAGTCTGAATCTGCCGGCGTTATGTTCACCGTTGAACCCACCACCAGCGACAAGAGCAAAATTGTGATTGAAGCGGTACTGGGACTTGGCGAGATGATTGTCTCCGGTGACGTCACCCCTGACCACTATGTCGTCAGCAAAGATGGTTTGCAAATCATTGAAAAGGAAGTCAAGAAACAGGAGTGGAAACTCGTTAAGGAAGAGCACGGTAAGACCAAGGATGCCAACATCAAAATTAACCTTACGCCTGAAGAGCAAGCCCGGCAGAAAATCACCGATGAAGACATACGCTTTCTTGCCGAAATAGGCAAACGCCTGGAAGATCATTACCAGTTTCCCCAGGATGTGGAGTGGGCAAAAGAGAACAATGAGATAATGATAGTGCAGACACGGCCAGTTACCACTATAAGAGAAATGGCCGAAGAGGTAGCTGAGATCACGGCGCCGGTACTGCTATCCGGCTCAGCAGCCAGCCCTGGAGTAGCCTCAGGTCCGGTTAAAATAGTACCTGACCCCTCTGAAATAGATAAAGTCTATGAAGGTGATGTCCTGGTAGCAGAGATGACCACTCCTGACTTCGTCCCGGCGATGAAACGTGCCTGTGCCATCGTCACTGACCGGGGTGGGCGAACTGCCCACGCGGCCATTGTTAGCCGGGAGCTGGGCATTCCCTGTATTGTTGGCGCGGAAAAAGCCACCGCCACCTTGACAGATGGACAGGTAATAACGGTGGACGGTAGCCGCGGCAAAGTATATGAAGGAAAGATAGAAATTGCCACTGAGGAGAAAATACGGGCCAGGGGAGAAATTAAAACCAGAACCAAGCTTCTGGTTAACCTGGCCCAGCCAGAACTGGTAGACCGCGTTGCCCAGCGCGATGTGGATGGTATCGGCTTACTTCGCGCTGAGTTTATGGTAGCCCAGATTGGTGAGCACCCGAGCTATATGATAAGTCAGGGCCGTGGCCAGGAATTTACTGACAAGCTGGCCAAAGACCTGACCACCTTTGCCAAAGCCTTTCACCCGCGGCAGGTAGTTTACCGTACCAATGATTTTAAAACCAACGAATACCGTGCCCTCAAAGGCGGAGAGCAATATGAAGAGGTGGAAGAAAACCCGATGCTGGGCTACCGGGGCGCTTCCCGCTATACCACTGAAACGGAAACATTCAAGCTGGAGCTGGCTGCTATCAAGAAGGTCAGAGAGAAATATAATAACCTTTGGGTAATGATTCCCTTTGTGCGCACCGTCCCGGGAATGGCAAAAGTGGTCAAAATTATGGAAGAAGAAGGTCTGAAACGGTCTGACGACTTCAAGCTATGGATGATGGTGGAAGTACCATCTAATATATTCCTTCTGGAGAAGTTCATCGAGGTTGGTATTGACGGTATATCCATTGGCTCCAATGACCTGACACAACTTATTCTGGGGATTGACCGCGACAGCGCCAAACTGGCGGACATATTTGACGAAAGAAATGAAGCCGTGCTCATCGCCTTGGAAAGGGCTATTAAAGTAGCCAAAAGCATGGGCATTACCTCCTCTATCTGCGGGCAGGCACCATCCGTATATCCTGATCTCACCGAAAAACTGGTGGAATGGGGCATCACTTCCGTCTCGGTAAGCCCTGATATGATTGATGTTACCCGTGAGATAATTGCCAAGGCAGAAGAGAGATTAAACATTAAGTGATCATTCAACTGAATATTCGCCAGATGATTGAAGGGAGGGAAGAAAACCTCTCCCCTTACGCGGCGAAAAGCAAGGCTTCGTCAGGCCGGCTCATACCGGAGGAGCCCTGTCCCGTAAGGAGTGCCTTTCAGCGTGACCGAGACCGTATTATCCACTGCAAGTCATTCCGCCGTCTTAAACACAAGACGCAGGTGTTTATTGCACCACTGGGTGACCATTATGTCACCCGGCTGACACATACCCTGGAGGTAGCACAAATTGGCCGCACTATCTCCCGTGCCTTAAATCTGAATGAGGATTTGACCGAGGCAATATGTCTGGGGCACGATTTAGGGCACACACCCTTCGGACATGTAGGAGAAGATGTGCTCAACGAGCTTTTACCCCGGGGGTTTCGCCATAATGAGCAGAGCCTGCGCACTGTTGACCTGCTGGAAAAAGATGGCAGAGGCCTTAACCTAACCTGGGAGGTGAGAGACGGCATCCAGAACCACTCCAAGGTGCGTACCGATATTCTGGGGGGAGGAGGCGAGCCGCATACACTGGAGGGAGAAATCTGCAAGATTGCTGACGCCATCGCCTACATTAACCACGACATTGGTGACGCTATCCGGGCCGACATAATAACCGAAGGTGATTTACCCCTCTCCGCGATTACTGTGCTGGGCAATACGCACTCGCAACGTATCAACAACATGGTCAGCGATGTTATCGAATATTCATGGGATGCCAGTGGATATGGTATAATAGTAAAGGGTAAACCCGGTATTGGCATGAGTCCCCCAGTGCTGGAGGCAGCCAATACGCTACGCAATTTCCTCTTTGAACGAGTGTATAATTTAAGCTCGGCCCAAAAAGAGTCTGAAAAAGCCAGAGAGGTTATCTTATTTTTATACGATTACTTCAATAAAAATATAGACAGGCTACCTGCCGAATACCGCATCTACAGTGATAATAAAGAACAAAGAGTGGTTGATTACATTGCCGGAATGACCGATCAATATGCGCTAAGAATGGCGGAAGAATTAAAATATTAGCACTGAATGACAGAGCAAAAAATGAGTGCCATTGACGACGTTAAACAGAGAACAGACATAGTTGAAGTTATCGGTCAGTACACCAAATTGACCAAAGCGGGGCGCAACTTTAAGGCGCTGTGCCCCTTCCATAGTGAAAAACATGCCTCTTTCTTCGTCTATCCAGAACAGCAGAGCTGGCACTGTTTTGGCGCCTGTAGCACAGGGGGTGACGTTTTTTCCTTCATCATGAAAAAAGAAGGCTTGAGTTTTGGAGAAGCCCTGCATTCCCTGGCCACCAGAGCCGGAGTCACCATCCCGACCAGATTTGAACGAGAAGAGGGAAAAGAAGAAAAGGAAGAGCTCTACCATATCAATGATGCGGCCGCACGTTACTTCCATAACCTGCTACTGAATAGCCCGGCGGCGGAAGGAGCCCGTAACTATGCCGCCAATCGCGGCTTCTCCCAGAAAAGCGTTACTGATTTCCAGCTTGGTTTCAGCCCGGATAGCTGGGAATCACTAAAGCAATACCTCATGGAGAGGGGTTATTCCGAGGAGAAACTGTTACTGGCAGGACTCATCGTCGCATCAGAAAACGGCAAGACCCATGACCGCTTTCGCGGCCGCCTCATGTTTCCGATACGTGATCACAGAGGCCGCACTATCGGTTTTGGCGCCAGGGCACTTGATGATGCCATGCCCAAATACCTCAATTCGCCGCAGACGCCCCTTTTTGATAAGAGCAGCATTCTCTATGGCTTAGATCTGGCGGCAAGCGCCATCAGACAGCAGGACATGGTCATAATTGTCGAGGGGTATATTGACGTCATCACCGCCCACCAGAACGGCATCACCAACGCAGTCGCCTCAATGGGCACTGCACTTACCGAAACAAATGTCAATTCACTAAAGAAATTGACCAGAAACCTTGTCTTAGCCCTGGATGCCGATGCCGCCGGTGAGGAAGCCATGCTGCGCGGAGTCAGCTATGAAAATATCCTCGACAACGAAATAAAGGTTGTAGTACTGCCTGCGGGCAAAGACCCTGATAACGTCATCCGCGAAGATATCAATGCCTGGCAACAGCTGTTGAACGACGCAGTACCAATTATAGACTATACTTTTAACATGGTTACATCTCAACTTGACCTTACCACCGCCAGGGATAAGTCACTGGCAGTGGAAAGGTTAGCACCAACCATTAACAATCTCAAAGACACAGTACGCTACGCACATTACCGGCATAAGCTGGCACGCCTGAGTAATACACCTGAGCACGAACTTGAATCAGCGCTGAAGCAAAGGAGACCCCGTACCACCCGGCGCCGGACGGTAACACCTGACCAGGAGATAGTCACCCATGCCTTCAACAAATTAGCAGCCAGTCCCCTTGAGGAATATTGCCTGGCACTGCTGCTGCAACACCCTGAGCTTAAGGAAGGCAGCCATGATAACCTGCTCCCGGAATACTTTGAAAATAGTGAAAACCGTGAAATATTCACCGTCTGGCAGCAATCTGACAGTCCTTCATCGTTAAAAGCAGCCCTGGATGCAACCCTGCAAGAATACCTGGACTCTTTGCTAAATAAAGGCTTACCCGACAACCAACCTGAACAAAGATACGCCAATTGCATTCTCAGGCTACGCGAGAAATACCTGAAAGGCCTTGAACAAAAGCGAGCTGAGATATTCGCTTTGGAAGTAGACTCAGGAGGTATCGGTGCCGACCTTGTCAGGCTTGAAGAACAGGGGATAGAACCAAGCATTCAATTAAGGGAAGTCTTTTACAAAAAGGCTAAAGGCGGCTAGTATCAAGGAGGTGAGGTATGCAAGAAAACAACGGCCATTCGCAGTTCAATAACGAGCACGATGTCTATAGTGAGTTTCAGCCAGGGGAAGAAACGGGCAAAGCCACCAAATCAGAAGACATTTACGCCACTCATGAAGAATCTGACGATGAAACAGTAGCGGGGCACAGTACCAGAGCAGATGAAATCTGGCATGATGTAAAACCCTTCGACGTTGAGAAACCTGATTCAACAGTAGATGATTTTGAACTTGATTTTCCGCTTGAAGAAGCGGAGGGACAGGAAACGATTGAAGACCCGGTTCGCATCTACCTTCATGAGATTGGCAGAGTGCATCTACTCACTGCCGAAGATGAGAAGGTTCTGGCCAAAAAGATGGAGGAAGGTAAGTACATCAATACTATCAAACGGCAATACGCGGAAAATTACGGGAAAGCTCCCTCAGCAACTGATATCATGCTCTTGATTTTCAGTGAACTGGGGCAGATGGCCACATTTGTTCATATCCTTCAGGAACAGCTGGGCTTAACAAGAACTAATGGGTTCATCGATAGTATTGGCGATAGCAAACTGCATCAGAGCCTGGATAATACGGTAGACGACCACCTGGTATATAATATGGCTCTGAAGCTGAATAAATCCGTAAGCGAAACAGAAGAAATGCTGATCAAGCTTTCCTTAAACAGCCGGATACTGCCCAAAGAACTATTTGAAGCCATCGGAGATAATATTACCCTGACTGACTTAGCCAGGGTAATAACAGATAATGCTTTTATTAACTGTATTCAGGAACATGAGAAGCAGCTAACGGCATATCTGACACATATCGAAAATGAGGCTAAAAGAGCTGAAAGACACCTCATTGAGGCTAATCTGCGTCTGGTGGTCAGCGTGGCCAAGAAACACGTCGGCAGGGGCATGTCCCTCCTCGACCTCATCCAGGAGGGAAACATCGGGCTAATGCGAGCCGTAGAGAAATTTGACTATCGCAAAGGTTATAAATTCAGCACTTACGCTACCTGGTGGATTCGTCAGGCTCTTACCCGGGCCATAGCCGACCAGGCACGCACCATCCGCATACCAGTGCACATGGTAGAAACTATTAACCGCCTGCTCAGAATAAGCCGCCGCCTGGCTCAGGAATACGGTCGAGAGCCCACCTCGCGAGAAATAGCTAAAGAGATGGAGATATCATCTGACAAGGTAAGGGAGATAGTCAAGGTCTCACAGCTCCCCATATCACTGGAATCACCGATGGGGGAGGAGGAAGATAGCCCGCTGGGTAACTCAATCGAGGATAGAAACGCCCTGCCACCAGTTGATGTTGCTTCCAAGCAGCTCCTGAAGGAGCAGATTGAGGACGTGCTATATACCCTGACCCCCCGGGAACAGCGAGTGCTCCAGCTGAGATTTGGTCTGGAGGATGGGCGCAGCCGTACACTGGAAGAAGTAGGCAGAGAATTCAATGTAACCCGGGAGCGGATTCGCCAGATTGAAGCCAAGGCACTGCGGAAATTGCGCCACCCCAGCCGCAGCCGTAAACTAAAAGATTACCTGGAGTAACTAGCGGAACATATTCATCAGGTTTCTGGGCATTTTACCGCCGGCGCTCATCTTCATTAGCTTCTGCATCTGCTGGAACTGGTTAAGCAACTGATTGACGTCCTGCGGTCTGGTGCCACTACCGCGAGCGATACGGCGCCGCCGGCTACCCCCGATGATATTAGGCGTATGCCTCTCCTGAGGAGTCATGGAGAGGACTATCGCCTCCACTTTCTTAATCTGCTTCTCATCAGCACCTTCGGGTAATCGCCCGGCTAACCGGGACATGCCGGGCAGCATCTCCGCCAGTTGCGCTACCGGCCCCATTTTCTGAATCGACCTCAGTTGCGACAGGAAATCTTCCAGATCGAAACTGGCATCCCGCATCTTCTTCGCCAGTTCTTTAGCCTTTTTCTCATCAAAATTTGCTTCCGCTTTCTCAATAAAGGTAAGCATATCACCCATTCCCAAAATCCGCGAGGCCAGACGGTCCGGGTAGAACGGTTCAAATGCATCAAGCTTCTCACCGACTCCGGTAAATTTAATGGGCACACCGCTTACCCAGCGGACGGAAAGCGCCGCCCCACCCCGCGCATCACCATCCATCTTGGTCAGGATGAGCCCGGTAAGGCTCACCTGTGCATGAAACTCCTCAGCTACCTTTACCGCGTCCTGGCCCGTCATAGCATCCACCACCAGCACCACCTCAACGGGCTTAAGCTCCCGCTTGATCCGGGCTAACTCCGCCATCATCTCCTCATCGATGTGGAGTCTGCCCGCCGTATCCACAATCACCCACGTTGCAGTTTGAGCCTTAGCCTCCTTCATGGCATGAACGCAGATATCTTTACTGGATACCCTGGGAGACTCACTGTAAACAGGGATATTGAGTTGCTTACCCAGAGTAACCAGCTGCTCTATGGCTGCCGGGCGGCGGTTATCCGCAGCCACCAGTAACGGGCGCTGGCCGGAATGCTTCAAATGGAGTGCCAGCTTGGCGGCAGTGGTCGTCTTACCGCTACCCTGTAACCCCACCAGCATCACCACCGACGGAGGATGAGGCGCGGATACCAGCCGGCTCTCCCCCCCACCCAGAATATTAATCACCTCTTCATTAACAATTTTGATTATCTGCTGGGCAGGAGTCAGGCTCTCCATTACCTCAGCCCCAAGTGAGCGCTCCCTAACCCGCGCCGTGAAATCCTTCACTACCTTGAAGTTAACGTCAGCCTCAAGGAGTGCCAGACGCACCTGCCGCAGGGAATCATCAATGTCCTTTTCGGTAAGCTTACCCCGGTTACCCAGCAGGCGAAATACCTGACTTAACTTATCACTGAGCACTTCAAACATAACGATTTCATTCTAATCGGGAGGGACGCCGGGCGTCAAGCCATAATTATTATGTCAACTCTCTCCTTTTATCCCCTCCTTTAGTAAGGGAATGAAAATATTTTTATAGAGAGACCCCGCTTTTTTACTCCTGCCACCTATTTATAAATTGGTAACACAGAGGGTGAGGTAAACCGGTAACTATGCTAAAATAGGTGAATAAATACCCCTGCAAGGAAACGAGGATGATTCCTGTCAAACTGTCCATGCACAATTTCATGTGCTACCGTGAGAAAGTGCCGCCCCTGAATTTCGATGGCATGCACCTTGCCTGCCTGGCCGGTGACAACGGCAACGGAAAATCATCACTGATTGACGCAATGACCTGGGCGCTGTGGGGACAGGCCAGGGCAAAAACCGACGACGACCTGATTCACACCGGACAGCCCGATACGGAGGTTGAATTCGAGTTTGCTATGGGGGAGCAGATTTACCGCATCATCCGTAAGCGTTCCCGCCCCAAACGGCAGGGCGGCGCCGGACAAAGCCTGCTGGAGCTGCAAATGGCTACGAATGGCGGTTTCCACTCAATCAGTGGTAATAGCATCGCCCAGACCCAGCAAAAAATAATCGACATTTTGCACATGGACTATGACACTTTCAAGAATAGCGCCTACCTGAGACAGGGACATGCCGATGAATTCACCCAGCAAGCACCCTCCAAACGAAAGGAGGTGCTGGCTAACATCCTGGGGTTTTCCTGCTATGATGAACTTGAAGCCAGGGCCAGGGAACTGGCCCGACAACAGGAAGCCAGGAAAACACAACTATACAATACTATTAATGATATCAATGAGGAGCTGGTCAGGAAGCCAGACCATAATATCGAACTGGAGCAAGCACAGGGAGAGCTTCTCCACATAGAAGAGTTAATCGCGGCAGGAAAATCCAAGTTAGACGAGCAGCGGCAGCAAAAGGAAGCCCTGGAGAATAAGAAGGTGCAGCTAGAGCAGCTGGAGGCGAAAATAGGTGACACCGTGAGTAACCTGAAAAGCTGGGAGGAACAGGCGGAACAACATAAATCACGACTTTCAGAGTACCAGGAATTAATCGATAAACGGGCAGTTATTGAAGAATGTTTCGCCCTTTTTACCGGGGCGAAGAGACAATACGACGAGCTTGACAACAAATTCAGGCTGTCGGTCAATCTGGAAAGGCAGAAGACCCAGCTGGAAATCAAAATTACCGAAGCCAGCCAGAGCCTAAACCGGGAACATGCTCTGGTGCAAAGGCAAATAAGTGAACTGGAACAGAAAACAGAAAAACTTCCTGATCTTAAATACCGGCACCAGCAATTGCAAGCACAACTGCGCCAGTTAACCGGGCAAGAAGCCGCTCTGGGCAGTCAGAAACAGGCTGTTCAGGAGTTACAGACCCAGGTTAATTACTTGGAGTCTAATCAGCACCGGCTGGAGCGAGAAATCAGGGAAATAACGGAAAAGCTTGACCTGCTCTCAACACAAACGGAGGCCAGGTGCCCCCTCTGCGAAACAGAACTCTCCAGCGACGGACTGAAGCTAATTGATTCAAAGTACGCTGCGGAAAAACAGGAAAAGTCTGATTCCCTGAAAAGAAACCGGGGAGAACTTACACAGAGAAAAGCAGAGCTGGACTCCCGACAGAAAGAAATACTGCGTATTGAATCTCATCTCAACCAGGAAAATACCAGAGCGCAAACTGCTGCTGGCCTGCTTAACAAGGAAATTTCTGACTCCGAAGAAGCCACCACGCAAATGGTTGAAGAAAGAGAAAGGTTAACTGAAATTGAAGAGCGCCTGGCCAGGAAGGATTTTGCCACTACGGAACAGGCTACGCTAATCAAACTGGAAAACGAACTGAACCAAATTGGCTATGACCCGGAACAACATGAACAGGTACGGCGGTCTCTTTCTGAACTGGAACAGTATGACCAAAGCAAACGAAACCTGGACGAAGCCGACCGCCTCATCAATCAGGAAAGGGAAGCGGTTTCCCGTGCCGAAGAATCTGCCCAAAGACTGCACCACAGTCTGGAAGCTGATAACCAGACCAGACAAGACCTTTCGGCAGAGGCCGCTTCGCTACCCCGGCTTCTCAACGAGCTGGAACAGGCTGAAATTGAACACCGCACACTTACCGAACAGCAAACCCGGTCACAGGAACTGGTCTGGCAGTTAAAGGCAAAGCTACAGCACTGCGCTGAACTCGAGAAAAAGAAAAAGGACATAGAAAAGCAAATAGCTCAGACCGCAAGAGAGGAAAATATCTTTCAGGATCTGGCTAAAGCCTTCGGCAAAGGAGGCATACAGGCGTTACTGATTGAAATGGCGCTCCCGGAAATTGAGGCTGAAGCCAACCGGCTGCTGGGGCGAATGACGGATAACAGAATGCACGTAAAGTTTGAAACCCAGCGGCTCACCAAGAAAGGAAGCGTTATCGAGACTCTTGACATTAGAATCTCTGATGATCTGGGAACAAGAAACTATGAAATGTTCAGCGGCGGTGAGGCATTCCGCATCGATTTTGCCATTCGCATTGCCCTGTCCAAACTCCTCGCCAAGAGAGCCGGCGCTCCGCTGCCCACTTTAATTATCGATGAGGGTTTCGGCACTCAGGATAATACCGGCCTGGAGAAACTCATTGAGGCGATAAACTCCATCCAGGACGACTTCGATAAGATACTTGTTATCACCCACATCGATGAACTGAGAGACGCTTTCCCCACCCGTATTGATGTCACCAAGACAGCGAATGGGTCATCAATCTCGGTAAGCTAGCCTTTCATAAGCCCAGGCTGGGAGCTATGCCTTTCATTGCCTCCAGCCCCATCTCAATAAAATCATCAAGCTCAAGTTCAAGCTCACTGCAACTGGCTATCTGCTCCCGGTTTGCTCCCGCCGCAAAGCTTTTTTCTTTAAAGCGCTTCCTCACCGATTTTGCCTCCACACCAGCAAGCTCCTTATCAGGACGGACCAGCGCCGCCGCGGTAATCAAGCCGGTTAACGGGTCAGCGCAGAACAGCGCTTTATCCAACCTCGTTTCACAGGGAACACCATGAGCTGCGTTATGACGGAGAATGGCATTGGCCATGGCCTCGCTGGCTCCCAGGTCTCTGGCTAAATCAGCCCCCAGTTTGCTGTGGCTGTTCATATCCCCCTCGGTAAGCTCAACATCAATATCATGCAAAAGGCCGGTAAGACCCCACTCCTGCTCGTCCTCACCCAGGTGCCTGGCCAGAGCACACATGATAGCCTCTGTGGCTAACATGTGTTTTATCAGGTTCTCATTCTCCACATTGACCTTAATTGAGTCAAGCACCTCTTGGCGTTCCATTTCCTTTCCTCCTGTCCGATAAATGTCAGCGGCCCGGGCCAGTGATAGTTAACCGGTCAAGGCCATCTCTGTATTCCTACGCGATATCCCTCTTAAATACTGTCCGGTGGCTGAAGAAGTGTTCCCGGCTATTTCCTCAGGGGTGCCGGTGGCAACAACATAACCGCCCTTGTCACCGGCACCCGGCCCAAGATCAATAATCCAATCAGCATTCTTCATCACATCCAGGTGGTGCTCAATAATGACCACGGTATTACCGTAATTCACCAGCCGTTGCAGCACCCTGAGCAGTGCCGCCACATCCTCAAAAGAAAGGCCGGTGGTCGGCTCGTCAAGGATATATAACGTCCTGCCCGTGGAACGCTTGGCTAGCTCGGTAGCCAGCTTCACCCTTTGCGCCTCACCCCCCGAAAGAGTGGGGGCCGGCTGACCCAGATGAATGTAACCCAGCCCCACATCCCGCAAGGTTTCCAGTTTGTTCTTTACCCTGGGGAAATTTTCAAAGAAGGAAACGGCTTCCTCCACCGTCATATCCAGTACCTCGGCAATACTCTTATCCTTAAACTTGATTTCCAGAGCTTCGCGGTTATATCTGGCCCCCTTACAGACCTCACAGGGCACGGTAACATCCGGCAAAAACTGCATCTCAATCTGGATAAACCCCTCACCGCGGCAGGCTTCACAACGCCCGCCTTTAACATTAAACGAAAACCGCCCCGGAGCATAACCCCTCATCCTTGCCTCAGGAACAGTGGCAAAGAGCTCGCGTATCGGGGTGAAGGTACCGGTATAGGTAGCCGGATTACTGCGCGGCGTGCGGCCAATCGGCGACTGGTCAATATTAATTACTTTGTCGATATGCTCGACACCCAAAATATCATCACAGTCGCCGGCGCTTTCCCGTGACCGATAGAATATCTGAGCCAACCTGCGGTAAAGTATCTCATCAATAAGGGTACTTTTGCCACTGCCGGAAACCCCGGCCACACAAACGAATTTCCCCAGCGGGATAGTCACATCAATATTTTTTAAATTGTTCTGCCGCGCTCCCTTGATCACTATCTCCCCACCGTTACCGGAACGCCGCTCCCGCGGCCACGGAATCTGCCTGGTGCCACTGAGGTATTGTCCGGTGATTGACTTCCGGCAATTCATAACATCATTAAGAGTGCCAGTAACTACAATCTCACCCCCGTGCTCCCCGGCGCCCGGCCCCATATCAACAATGTGGTCGGCGGCCCTCATCATGGCCTCGTCATGCTCCACTACCAGGATGGTATTACCCAGATCACGTAACCTCTGCAAGGTGTTGATGAGGCGATAGTCATCGGCGGGGTGCAGGCCAATCGTCGGCTCATCACAGACATAGAGCACACCCATTAGTCCGCTGCCAATCTGAGTTGCCAGACGGATGCGCTGTGCTTCCCCCCCACTCAGGGTAGCCGAGGCACGCTCAATAGACAGATATTCCAGCCCCACGTCTTTGAGAAAGCCCAGTCTCGACTTAATCTCTTTTAATACTTGCCCGGCAATTAACTGCTCACGTTCATTGAGTACTTTCTTATTAATATCGTTTGCCCAATCCAGCGCTTCAGTGACCGACAAAGCGCTGATATCCATTATGTTCTTGCCGCCAATAGTTACCGCCAGAGACTCGGGCTTGAGCCGCTTACCCTGGCAGACCGGACACGGAAGGTACGCCATATAGCGCTCAATACTTGCCCGGGAGTTTTCCGACTCCGTATCACGGTACAAACGTTCCATGGCCGGGATTACTCCTTCAAAACCGTCATAGTACGTCCTTATCCGCCCAAAACGGTTCCGGTACCGGTACACTTCACCACCCTCCCCGTAAAGAAGTAAATTAATATCCTGCTCGTTTAACTGCTTCAGCGGGGTATCCAGAGAAAAACCGTAGTTTCTGGCTACCGTCCCCAGTCTGTCCAGGTACCAGGTATGGAACTGCCACGGGCGAATTGCTCCTTGCAGAACCGACAAATCCCGGTTAAGCACCAGATTGGGGTCTATTTCCTGCTTAAAGCCCAGGCCGGTACACTCCGGGCAGGCACCGTGGGGGCTATTAAAGCTGAAACTCCGCGGGGCAATCTCCCCGAGACTGATACCACAATAGACACAGGCAAAGTGCTCCGAAAATAATAATTCTTCCCCATCCACGATTGACACCAGCACGACACCGGCTCCCAGCTTGAGGGCGGTCTCTACCGAGTCAGCTATGCGCTCCCGGCTACCGCTCTGCCCGACGACCAGCCTGTCCACCACTACTTCGATAGAATGCTTTTTATTCTTTTCCAGTTGTAACTCACCGGATAAATCATGAATTGTCCCGTCAACCCTCACCCGTGCATAACCAGCCTTACGCAGGTCGTCAAACACCGCTTGATATTCTCCCTTGCGGTCTCTCACCAGCGGTGCCAGAATCATAATCCGGCTTTTCTCCGGTAGATTCTGAACCGCATCCACAATCTGCTGCACGGTCTGCATGGTAATTTCCCGTCCGCAGCCCGGACAATGAGGATGACCAACACGGGCAAAAAGCAACCGGAGATAATCATAAATCTCGGTCACGGTACCCACTGTTGACCTCGGATTACGGCTCGGCCCCTTCTGGTCAATAGAAACTGCCGGGCTTAAGCCTTCTATGTAGTCAACCGCCGGCTTCTCCATCCTGCCCAGGAACTGGCGGGCATAGGCGGAAAGCGACTCTACATAGCGGCGTTGCCCCTCAGCATAGATGGTATCAAAGGCCAGAGAACTCTTGCCGGAGCCAGAGACACCGGTAATCACCACCAGTTTATCCCGTGGGATAACCACATCTATGTTTTTCAGATTATGCTCACGAGCCCCTTTGACGACTATGGAATCTGATGACATCTGCGATAAACCTGCCTTATATCTAAATTCTATTGTAACACCGTACCAGTAACACAACAAGCAATGACCTTTGCGGGCACCTCATCAACCTCACCCGGTGCAAGACAGTTGACAGGTGTCATGTCAGCAATACAACCACCATTATTACTAAAGTACTCCCAAAATACTATTGGCATTTACGACACAATGTGTTATACTCCAACTGTCAATATTTTCGCCAATAGGCGAATAGCAATTAAGAAAGCGGGAATTAAAGAATGACGCCAGCAGAGCTTCAAAATAAACGCAGGGTTGTCGTGACCGGACTGGGAGCGGTCAGCCCGGTTGGCCTTGACGTTCCCAGCATGTGGGAAGCCCTTATCAACGGCAAATCCGGAGTCGACTATATCTCCAGCTTTGACACCGCTCCCTATGAAACCAAGTTTGCCGCTGAGGTTAAGGGTTTTGACGCCAGCACATATGTCAGCCGCAAGGAAGCCAAGCGCATGGACAGGTTCACCCAGTTTGCCATAGGCGCCGGTCTCCAGGCTATAGAAGCCGCAGGATTAACTATAGACGATAATAACGCTGAAGATACCGGGGTTATCGTCGGTAACAGTGTCTGCGGGTTACTCTCGGTCAGTGAGCAGTTCAAGATACTGAGTGAACAGGGACCGGGTAGGGTAAGCCCGGTGCTGGCCCCGACTATGACCGGAGACGCCGCCTCGGTACAGGTGTCATTAACTCTTGGCGCCAAGGGAATAAATTACGCTCTATCATCAGCCTGCTCCAGCAGCAGTGACGCTATCGGCCAGGCATACGAGATCATCCGCCAGGGCAACGCCAAGGTAATGATAGCGGGAGGTACTGAAGCGCCTGTTATCCCGCTGGTACTGGCTGCTTTTTGCGCCATTCGTGCTCTGTCAACAAAGAACCATGACCCGCGGGCATCATGCCGGCCCTTCGACGCAAACCGAGATGGCTTTGTCATGGGTGAAGGTGGAGCCATGATGGTACTCGAAGACGCCGCTTACGCTTTGGAACGCGGCGCCCCTATCCTGGCAGAGATCGTTGGCTACGGTGCCACCAGTGACGCTTTCCATCTCACCCAGCCATCACCTGACGGTGTCAGCGCAGCCAAGGCAGTAAGAATTGCCCTGGGGAAAGATGGCATCACCCCTGATCATATCGACTACATCAATGCTCACGGCACCGCCACCTTACTCAACGACCGCATGGAAACCAATGTTATCAAGAACGTGTTCGGGGAGAGGGCTTACCACATCCCCATATCAGCAAGCAAATCCATGATCGGGCACCTTCTTGGAGCTGCGGGCAGTATTGAGGCGGTAATCACCGTCCTGGCCATGAAGCACGGAGTTATACCACCCACGATCAATCTTACCAATCCTGACCCTGAATGTGACCTTGACTACGTGGCCAACCAGGCACGCCCAGCCAAAATACGCGCCGCCATGTCTAACTCCTTTGGCTTCGGCGGTCATAACTCGGCGCTTGTCTTCCGCCAGTATCAATAAGTAAGAATTTTAACCGTCCCTTTTTAATTAACGTGCCCAAAAAATTAAATCATACCAGCAGCATACCACCGTTAAATGAACTGCGCCTGCGGCATCTTACCGTGGACGAAGCCCTGCTCAAACTTGATAAGTTTCTGCATGATTCCTATATGGCCGGCCTGATTCAAATCAGAATTGTACATGGCAAGGGTACAGGCACCTTGCGTCAGGTAGTACGGAAGAAACTCGCCCGTCACCCGCTGGTCAAATCATTCCGCCCCGGTGAATACGGTGAAGGGGAAGCGGGGGTCACCATCGCCGAACTTGCCGATAAATAGTGGGGAGTTCTTTCACCTGTTTTATTACCATTTTTGATACCACTACGCCTGCCTTCTCCCTAACATCAGCCCCTCCCCCTTAATCCCGTTCTCCAAACACCGAAGTGACATGAAACTGGAAGTTAACCATGTCTGGAAAGAAGCCAGGGATGAGCTAAAGACATATCCGCCAAATGCAAACAGAACTGTGGAAAGCCATTAATTGAACATACGGCGTTATTTCAGCTATAATGATATTACTAAGCATATGGTGAGTGTAGCCCAGTGGTCTAAGGCGCCAGGTTGTGGCCCTGGAGATCGAGGGTTCAAATCCCTCCACTCACCCCACCCCCGGCTACAGCACCGTTGCCCCGAATCACGTTTATCAGGTATAATTTCTCTTGACTCTGTTGCGCCTGTAGCTCAGCGGATAGAGCACCGGTCTTCGGATTTGGCGTTGGGTGTCCCAAAAGGTCATTTTGCGTGTGAATTAGAACTATTGTACTACTGGTTAAAAACCTGTTTTGTAGCTAAAGTACGTTTTGGTGGCAACTAGTTATTTTTTGTTTAACGCCAAAATAACGCCATTTTTTTAGCTTCAATTACGCCTCAGAACATCCCGCTCGACTGTCCTAGTTCTCCAAAAGGGTATTCCTTGCCTGATAATTGACCGTGGGTGTATAATCGCTGTAACCAAAAGGACATGGTTTTAGCGATAATCAACGGACAAAAAGTTCGAATTCATACTTAATTTTCCTTTTAAAGACCATACACAGCATTGAGCACTTATTTAGGAATAAACAATATAGAGAATCATTGAAAATTGCCTTAATGCAATATTCATCATTCTCAAGTCTAGGTAGTAGACAACTGACGAAGCTGTGGAAATGGGAGTGTAATCATATACGAC
>Ga0180432_10003712_pt1 | contig 21551 bp, 18 predicted proteins | sample SS_ome_10_FD_132414 | JGI IMG/M metagenome (GOLD analysis project Ga0180432, IMG submission 132414) | Hypersaline lake sediment archaeal communities from the Salton Sea, California, USA - SS_1_MS_2 metaG | ecosystem: Environmental > Aquatic > Non-marine Saline and Alkaline > Hypersaline >...
AGGCATTTCCAGGTTATAGAAAAAACCGCCGACATCAATATTTGGGTCCTGCATGACCAGCCTCAGGGCTCGCTGAAAAAGAGTTGTGTCAATAAAAAGCTGTGAGGTAAGATCAACCGGATTTTTTACAGCACCAAAGGCAGGGAAAAATTCCCTTAGCTTGTCTTGAGTCTCCTCGGTCAGTTTGACCACCTCTAGCTTATATTCCGGGCACTTATCGGCAACAACTACACCGCCGCCACCGGATATGGTGATCACTGCCATATTCTTACCGGTCGGCAGACGCCCGGTTGCATAGAGAGTAACTAGGGCGTTCATCTGTTCGACATCATCGGCACGCACTACACCAAACTGTCGAAAAACCCCTTCATAAATCTGATCTGCACCAACCAGAGCTCCGGTATGTGAAGCTGCTGCATCAGCGCCGCTGGAAGTTTTACCAACCTTAAGCATTGTAACTAGTTTTTTCTGTTCAAGCGCTTTCTGACAAGCATCAATAAACAGGCGACCGTCTCCCTGAAGTCCTTCAAGGTAACCGGCAACAATTGAAACCTCCTCCCGGTTAACCAGGTAATGAAGAATTTCCGCAAAAGAAACATCTGCTTCGTTCCCGGTGCTGACAAAGTAGTTGAAACCGATGGAAAGCTGCATAATCATTTGATAGATTATTCCACCCAGACCGCCACTCTGGGTAATAAAAGAAAGTAATTCCGGATGCACCAGGTCACTTCTTTCCTGGTTATAGAAAAAACTGGCCATACATCCATTATAATAATTAAGGATACCAAGACAATTTGGGCCTAAGATCCGCATTTCATTTTCCTCAGCGAGCTTGCGCATATGCTTCTGTTCTAGTCTTCCTTCCTCGCTGACCTCAGCAAAACCGGATGTGAAAACAATGACCGACTTAACTTTCTTATGGACACAGTCTTTCAAAACTGTCATTACCTGGGCAGCTGCAACTCCAACTATAGCTAAATCTACAGGACCTTCTATATCATTAATATTCGGATAACACTTTAACCCGCCAACCCGTTCATATTTGGGATTAACCGGGTAAATGTCACCGGAATAGCCGAACATACTAAGCAGGTAAAGCGGAATACCATTTGGTTTTAAAGGATTTTGGCTGGCACCAATCACAGCAATTGATGAAGGATAGAAAAAAGTTTCCAGTTCTTTAGATCCTGGCCGATAGTGCTTCGTAAGGTGCAAATTTGTCAATTTCGAATCCTCCTTTGAAGATAAAAGAAAACTATTTATTTCAACCAATTAATATTTTACCTGATCAATAAATAAATAGGTAGAGTAATCTATTTTTTAGGCATAAAAATCAGATGGGCCGAACCTATTGAGTAACAAACAATATGTTATAATTGAGCCAATCTATTTTTAATGATTTAGGAGGTCCAGATCTAAGTGGCAGAAAAGAAACTACCTTTTGATCAAAATATTTCGGGCACCAACGAGGAAAAACCAAAAAAGCGGTGGACCCGAAATAAAAAAATAAAAGTTACCCTGCTTGCTGTGCTTACCTCGTTGATTATCGTTGGAGGCAGTGCTGCTGCACTGGTTATCACTTACATCAATGATGCTCCACCCCTTGATCCGCAGCGTCTTGAAACCGTTGAAACATCATATCTTTTTGATAAAAATGGTAACGAAATTACCGCCCTTCATGATGAACAAAATCGAATAGCCATGGGCTTAGATGAGATTCCCCAGCATGTAATTGATGCCTTCATCGCCATTGAGGATGAGCGTTTTTATAAGCATTTCGGCTTTGATCTGACCGGAAGTTTAAGAGCGGCATATGCAAATTTGCGGGCTGGAACGATAGTACAGGGAGCCAGCACCATCACCCAGCAGCTCGCCCAGAATGCTTTCCTGACAACCGAGACCAGCTATAAGCGAAAAATTCAGGAAATCTGGCTCGCCATCCAACTTGAGAGGAACTACTCGAAAAATGAAATCCTCGAGCTTTACTTAAACCGGATCTATTTCGGCAATGGTGCTTACGGTGTTCAGGCTGCCGCCCAAACCTACTTTGGAAAAGATATTGGGGATTTAAATCTAGCCGAAGCAGCAATGATCGCCGGTGCTGTTCGCTGGCCTAATTTTTTTAACCCGATCGACAACGTAACCGAAGCTGAAGGAAGAATGCAGGTTGTTCTGGCCAATATGCTTAGGATTGGCCTGCTTAGCTCTACAGATTACCAGGATGCCCTCGACCAACCGCTGCGCTACGCCGAGAGACAAAGCCCGGATGATTATCCTTACCCTCACTATGTAGACTATGTAGTTCATCATGAGCTGATCAGCATTTTGAGCGCAATACCAACTATCGGCTCTGTTGAAGAGGCATATCGTGCCATCTATACTGGAGGATTACGCGTCCACACCAATCTTGAGCCAGAAATTCAGTTACATGTTGAAGATGTTCTGGCCCGAACGGAACTCTACCCCACAACTATCTTTCTTAATATGCCCAAAGTCCGGGAAGCAGTAGCAGAGCTGCCCGCCGACCGAGATCTTACCAGGGCCCAATTGGAAGAACTGGTTGATGAAGAAGGGGGAGTCCCTCAACCTCAGGCTGCAATAGTCCTTGCCGATCCGACCACCGGACAGATCAAAGCTCTGGGTGGAGGCAGGGAATACAAAAAAAGGGTTAATGAAGTTCTGCGCTTCGTCACCCTGCGGCAACCAGGTTCAGCAATCAAACCAATTGTTACTTACGGACCGGCGTTTGAAGAAGGAATTCTTGCCGGGGCAGGTTCAACCCTGGATGATTCACCTTATATTAATCCCCAGGGCAATTGGTTCCCGGAAAACTTTGATTATAAATTCAGGGGAATGATTACCGCCCGAGAAGCACTTTATTTTTCATATAATATTCCGGCTATAAGGGCCCTGGAAGCACTCGGTCCCCGGGTTGGCGCTGCTTATGCTGAAAAAATGGGCATTTCCACTTTGCACCCCGATGAAGTTGACAATTTAAGTTTAACCCTCGGTGGACTGACTTATGGAGTCAGTGCGATCGATATGGCCCAGGCATACAGCGTTTTAGCCAATAGTGGTGTAAGGGTCGACCTGCATAGCGTTGAAAAAATTATAGACCGCCACGGCGATATTATTTACGAGTTCAAACCGGAACCACAACAAATTCTTAGTCCCGAAGCTGCGTTCCTGGTTAATGACATTTTACAGGATTTTGTTACGAAATACCTCGGACGAGCGCTGCAGATCGACCGTCCTGTTGCTGCAAAAACAGGCACTACCGAAAACTGGAAAGATGTATATCTCGTTGCCTACACTCCAAACCTGGTGGCATCTTTCTGGATGGGTTATGATGAACCAAAAACCGGAAGCATCAGACAAGGTTGGCGTTATTCTACCGTATTCTTACGCGAAGTATTTCTTGATGTATTCGAAGATCTGGAAATTCAGCAGTTTATTAAGCCGGATGGAATAGTAACCGCTTCCGTCTGTAATAAATCCGGCCTGACACCGAATAACGCTTGCAACTCTGCAGGGACTGTAATCAGCGATTACTTTATAGAAGGACGGGTTCCCGGCGAAACCTGTAACATGCATACTGGAGTTTTTTACAATCGTCCACCTTATATCATCACTGATGAACGTTGGTCCAAAGAAGGTGGACCGGGAAGAGGCCCCGAAGATGCCAAAGAAAGATCATCTGGAGGCATTTTTGATTTGGCTGAACAACCAGGTACAACCACGAGGGAAATCAACCTCTTTACAGCTTATGTAGTCCCGGGTGGTGTTACCCTGCAGTGGCAGTATAACGGCCCCCCAGTAAGTGGTTTCGTCCTAAACCGAACCGGTCAAGATACCGGCAACGGAGAGACTTATGAACTAAATGCCAACTCGCGTCAATATACAGACTCCGGCCTGGATGATCATGCTTTCTATAACTATACGCTTTCAGCACTTTATGCCGATGGTACGCTTTCCGATCCAGCTACTGTCAGTGTAAATACCAGGGCAACCGGAGATAGTGGATTTTTCCAAATGCCCGGCCAGACATTAAGCGAAATGGTTACTGTTCCAAATGTGGTGGGCGAATTCCAACCGATTGCCGAATCAACCATAGCTAGAGCCGGTCTAAAAATCGGCCCTACTGAATTAAGGGTTGATGAAACTCAACCGCGCCGGTCGGTACTATCGCAGTCTCCAGAAGCGGGAACTTCGGTAAGAAGGGGGACTCTAGTTTACCTGGTTGTTAGTGAATATCAACTTTTTATGAACGACTAATCATTTACATTGAAAAATGCTATTTATCGGGTTTGCTCCAAACTTGGAGCTTACCCTTTTTTTCTCGGATACAATGCTCGGTTGGAAGAGTAAGCAAAACTTGGGCGACACTTGTAACCGGCTGCTGCTGAGCGCTGCAGCTATGTCCATAGAGCATCTTTCCTTCCATTTCCAGTGATTTCCAGAGAGAAGGATATTCCATCCGCAACTCCTCCACCAGCTGAGCTGTAGTCTTAAAGATTCCCGGCTCCAGTAGTGATATCAGGGCTGCTCGTATTCGTTCCTGATTCAAAGAAATCCCCCTTAAGTTTTTATCTCAACCACGGTTACTCCTTCGCCCCCCTCTGAGGGGCTTCCGCTGCGGAATGAGCTTACCAGAAGGTGTTCCTTCAGATAAAAGCGCAAGCCTTCTTTCAGTTTACCTGTTCCTTTACCATGAATCAGATCAACCCGGCCCAACCCGGCCCAGAGAGCATTGTCAAGTAATTTATCAACCAGAGGACGGGCTTCTTCAAAGTTTAAGCCCCGTAAATCAATTGAACTGGTAATCATTAAATCCTTTTGGACAGTATAACCACCCGTATTTAATTGTTTTTCTTTTTTACTATTAATAAATTCTTGTGTTCCACTCTTCCTTAATTCGTTTATCGCAATACTAACTTTCATTGACCCGATCTGTATTAATGCTTCTTCTTCATTGAAATTAACTACTTCACCTTCTTGCTTAATGCTGGGAACATAAACATGAACTCCGGTTTTTAGATCTTGCTCAGAAATCCCTTCTCCAGCATAAGAAGTTTCTTCTTCGAGATCAATTTCCCGCCGAATCGCACTAAGTTCCTGTCTGATCTTGCTTATCGCCGGATCGTGATCAGCATTTTTCCATTGTTTTATTTCATTTAATTCTTTTGTGATCTGTTCCAGGCTGCTTTTAGTATTACGAATCAACCGTCGTGCTTCCTCCCGTGCTTCCTTTATTATGTCAGCTTTTCGGGCCTTCAGTAACTCCCGTTCTTTATCCAGTTCAAGCGATACAAGTTCCGCCCGGCTTCTTTCTAAGGCAGCCTGCCGACTATCCCGGTGATAGCGCTGTTGATCCTCGACCAGACTTGCTATAACTGACTCAACCTGATCATGAGAGCGATGAAGAAAACTTTTTGCTTTTTGTAATAATGCTTGCTTTAAACCTAGCTGCTCGGCAATATATAAAGCGTTACTCTGCCCCGGAACCCCCTGTAATAATCGATAAGTAGGGGCAAGCGTATCCGGATCAAATTCCATGGAAGCATTTTGTAAGCGATCCTGGACCTGGGCAAATAGTTTTAATTCATTAATGTGGGTTGTTGCGACAGTCAGAACTTCTCTGGCAGTTAATTCGGAAAGAATAGCCATAGCTAGCGCTGAGCCTTCTGAAGGATCCGTCCCCGCTCCCAACTCGTCAAAAAGGACCAACGCTCCGGAATCGGCTGTTTCAAGAATTTCGATAATATTTTTCATATGTCCTGAAAAAGTACTAAGCGATTGTGAAATACTCTGCTCATCCCCGATATCGGCCCTGATCTGTTTAAAAACTGAAACTCGGCTTTCTCTGCCGGCAGGAATATGCATTCCACTCTGAAACATAATCGTTAAGAGGCCAATAGTTTTCAGGGTCACTGTCTTACCCCCGGTATTAGGACCAGTTATGACCAAGGTTTGAGCGGGTTCGCCAATATCTAAATTCAATGGGACTTTTTCTGCGGGCAGTAATGGATGGAAAGCATCAACAAAAATCAATCTTTGTTTGTTTTCAGTTACCATTTCAGGCTCATTACCGCCCATTTTTAAACTTAACCGGCCCTTTGCGACAATAAAATCAAGTTCAGCATAGAGAGAGTAGTTATGTGCTAAAGCTTCAGCATGATTAGCAACCAGGGCACTAAGTTGTTGTAATATTTTTTCGCATTCCTTCTCTTCTTGTCGTTGCAGGGCAACTAAATCGTTTTGCAGTCTGACTACTGGAAGAGGTTCGATAAATAAAGTTGCACCGCTTGCCGACTGATCGTGAACCACTCCATCCACCATTTGTTGATACTCTTGCCTGACCGGCAAAACATATCTCCCACCACGAATAGTTATCAGGGTTTCCTGCAAATATTTCTTATAACTAGGACTACGGATGTAATCATCCATTTTATCCCTGATTTTATTCTGCAATCCTATTTTCTTGCTGCGCATCCGCCCTAGTTCTGCTGAAGCACTGTCGAGAAGTTGGCCCTCCTCATCAAGTGATCCATCCAGCTCTAAAACCAATTCAGTACAAGGGTTAATTAGTTCGGCCAAATCGGCAAGCGATGGGTAGAGTTGTGACTGTTCATTATCCTTGAAAAAATGCAGCCATCGAGCGGCAGCCTTTAGGAAAAACAGAATTTTTACCAGCTCTAATCCGCTTAGGACAGCCCCTTTTTTAGCTTTGATCTGGTAAGGGTTGATATCTTCAATAGATCCGGGAATAAAAGCGTTGCGAGCACAAATTAGCTTGGCATCAGCCGTTTGTCTGAGCCATTTTTTTAGTAGCAGCGGATCAGCCGTCGGTTTAAGATTTAAAGCCATTTGGGCTGCCAATGGCGAAACTGTAAGCGCTGCCAATTCGTCTCTGATTTTTGCAAATTCGAGAATATTTATTTCTCGCTCTCTAATAACATTAATCACCGGTCTCTCTCCTTGATAAATATTGACTGCCGCTAACTATAAAACGATATTTTTTTTCACAATGGCTTGACAAACCAATCCGTTTTGTCGATTTTATTTTGATCCTATGATGTTCATTGCTATTTTTAGCAATGAACAAAGGTTTTGATGTTAGATCGTGTCCATTAAAACTTCGGTTAATGGCAAAAGCAGAACATAGTTTACCCGGGCCATTTGCCAGTTGCAAAACTTCACAGTCCATAAAACGATTTTTACTCATAAGGTCCTGGCCAAAAACCGGTTCTACTGCTCTCACTAAAACCGCTTCACCACTTCCTTCATTACCCGTTACTACATTGAAACAAAAATATTTACCATAAATGAAATAAACATAAGCTTTTCCTGGCGGACCAAACATTACAGCGTTCCGTTTAGTAATCCCACGTGAAGCATGACATGCAGGATCATTTTCTGCCAAGTATGCTTCAGTTTCAACAATAACCCCTGCGATCAAACCTTCCTCAGTCTCATGACATAAATAATGGCCAAGGAGAGCCCTGGCCACGATTAAGCTGTTCTCTTTGTAAAATTTATGATCAAAAGTAAGCAAATTTGCATAAACCCCTGAGTAACAAATAATCTTTTTTAACCATTAAGATTGAGATAAGAATTAATTAGCAATTCCTTTAACTGGATGGCAAAAGGAGTGAGATAATGATCGGCAATGAAAACCATTTCTGAGCTTGCAACCGCTTCGACAAAAACAGTTAATGGGATTAGCGATGCAGCAGCAATAATAATATAAACAAACACAATGCCGATCAGCGCTCCCAACAAGCCTCCACCGATTCGATTTAGAAAACCGACCACCGGAACCTTGTTGATCCAACGAAATCCTCCTGAAAAAATACGGAAAATAAGGCTCAGCACCAGAAAAAGGATCAGAAAGCTGATCACCCCGGCAATTACCTGGGGAGCTTTATCCAGTGCTACTTCCAAACCAAGGTTCTCGATCAATTCATGATGGGGGATGATATCCTCCGGATTAATATAGGAAGCCAGGCTGCTGCTAAAATATCTACTGCCCCAGAATGAAAAGATGATAATCACGATAAATCCGACAAGGTCAAAAAGCTGTTTTATCAGGCCCCGTGAGAAACCACTAACCAAATGCAGGAAAAATACTATGATCAGAAAGATGTCAAACCAATTCATCTTTTTCCTCCTTTGTTAGTTGATCAGCAGAACGATGATCTTTTTCTGCTTTTAACCTCAAAAGTTCATCAGCAAGATTTAAGGCTGCTAAAACTGCTATACGATGCCTGCTCATCTGGATATTGTTTTCAGAAAGCTTTCGCATCAAGCGATCTACATAGCGGCCGACCCGATCCATTTCATCTGGTGACGAAGAACCTCTGAGGATATATTCTTCACCCATAATCGAAACAGCGATCCTATTCTTATCCTTGTTAACCATCACCTGGGCCTGCTTTCGTCTACACTAGATTACAGCTGTACAGCTGAATAATTCTCTACCTTAAGGGTTAAATCCTTCTTTATCAGCTGCGAAGGACAGCACCAAGCTTCAAGAGGTCTTCTTCAATTCTCTTTTGCCTCTCATTTATTTCGGTTTCAGTCAGAGTTCCTTCTTCCCGCCTGAAGGTGATCGCATAAGCAAGGCTGCGTTTCCCATCCGGGACCTGTTTGCCTTCATATAAGTCAAATAACCTTATCCCGCTTACAAGATCTCCTCCAGCTTTTATAATTGCTGCTTCAACCTCTGAAGCATTGATTCCTTTTGGCACAACAACGGCCAAATCTCGGTTTGCCGCTGGATAACGAGGCAGGGGTACAGCACGCGGAACAATCGCTGCCCTGCTGAGCAGGTAATCCAGATCAAGTTCACAGACGTTTACAGGCTGACTGATTTCATATTCCGCAGCAACCTCCGGATGAAGTTCGCCGATGAAACCTAAATGATAATCATCAATCATCATCCGGGCACTCCTAGTCGGATGGGTAAATGGTTCAACATGTTCAGTGTAAGAAACCCCTTTGATCTGCAATTTTGAAAAGATGTTTTCCAGTACCCCCTTGATTACATAGAAATCCGCCGGTCGAGAAGCGGTTAACCAGTTAAGCTTTGGAATGGTTCCACTTACAACAAGGCTAAGCATATTTTTTTCCTCCGGCAAGCTTTTTAGCGGCAATTCGCGCGGGTTATAAATTACGCCGATTTCAAAAAGTAACAGATCGAGTTCCCGGAAACTAATATTATGCTGAACCGCTCTTAACAAGCCCGGTATTAAAGTTGTGCGCATGCATGATTGCTCTTCTGAAAACGGATTCTGGACAGGTATTGCCTGTCGCCGCGAATCTCCGACTGGCAACCTCAGAAGTTCTAAGTTAAGCGGATTCATGAAAGAATAGGTTATGCATTCGTAAAAACCGGAAGATACCAAAATGTTTTTGACCATGTTCTTTACTCTTTCGGGATAAGCTTCACGGTTTTCGAGCAGCTCTCCGGTGGGTAATGTGGTAGGAACTTGATCGTAACCATGAAGACGCACTACTTCTTCAACTAAATCTTCTTCAATCAGCAAATCCGGCCGGCGCAGCGGGACTGTTATAATCAGATCTTTGTTTTCAGCCGTTTCTACTTGAAGATCCAGACGTTTAAAAATGTCTTTGATCTCCTGTTCGGGAATTTGCATCCCCAATATTTTATTAATCCTCGCTGGATTAACCTTGATTTGCCATGGTTTGATGGTTGAAGTATTTTTGTCAATAACCCCTTTCATCACTTCTCCACCAACCAGCTCATTGAGCAGGTAGACAGCTCTATTTTGAGCAACGATAACCGCTTCATGATTAACCCCCTTTTCAAACCGTTGCGAGGCCTCAGAAGGCAGGTTATAGCGTTTGGCAGTGCGCCTGATATTCGTAGGGTTAAAAGCCGCGGCCTCAATTAATATAGCCATGGTGGAATTACTGATCTCGGTATTTTCGCCTCCCATCACTCCGGCCAATCCAACAGCCCGCTTAGAATCGGCAATAACCAGTACTTCTCGATCCAGCAACCTTTTTACCCCATCAAGAGTAACTAAATTTTCACCATCTTCGCCGCGGCGGACAATAATTTTGCTGCCTTCCAGTAGATCTAGGTCAAAAGCATGCAAGGGCTGACCATATTCCCACATTACATAATTTGTGATATCGACAACATTGCTGATTGGCCTGATCCCGGCTTTTAGCAATCTAAGTTGCATCCAGAGTGGCGACGGACCAACAACAATTTTTTCCACCGCCCTGGCGGTGTAGCGGGGACATAGTTCAACATCTTCCACTACTATGCTGATCACATCGTCAAGTTTCCGCCCTGTTTCGAGCGGTTCACTGGGAGGCAGTTTAACTTTTGATCCGGTCAGTGAAGCTACTTCGTACGCAACTCCTAACAAACCAAGACAATCGGAGCGATTAGGGGTTAGCTCCAAATTCAATATTTCTTCATCAAGATCGAGAACTTTTTCTATCGCTTCCCCGACCTTCGCTGTTTGATCAAGAATCAGAATTTCATCTTCCGCCCCTAGTTCCAGACCAAGTTCATGGGCTGAGCAAAGCATCCCTGTAGATACTGCACCATATATCCTCGCTTCCTCAATCCGGCGATCTCCGGGAAGTACAGCGCCTGGTTTTGCTACCGGAACCATATCGCCTACCCTAAAATTTTTAGCACCGCATACTATCTCAAGCAACTCGTTTCCTGTATCCACTTTTACCAGGGTTAAATTACTACGTCCAGGATGAGCACCCGTTTCAACTATTTTACCGGCAACTACACCAGGAAGATCCGGGCCAAACCTTTCAACAGCACCAACCTCAATACCAGCCAGAGTTAACAATTCAGCTATTTTAGAGGCATCGAGCCCCGGATCGATGTAATCTTTTAACCAGCGGTACGGTACTAACATTATTAATCTCCTCCAATATAAACTAAAAAATTAACGTTTCCGGTTTCACTCGATCAAAATTGTCTTAAAAACCGTAGATCATTTGAAAAGAATAATCGCAAATCGCCAATTCCATATTTTAACATAGCTATTCGTTCAACACCCATCCCAAAAGCAAAACCAGTTACCTGCTGTGGATCGTATCCGGCTATTTCAAGAACCCTGGGATGGACCATCCCTGCGCCCAATATTTCAAGCCATCCGCAGTAGCTGCAAACCCGGCATCCTTTACCTTCACACATAATACAAGAGATATCGACCTCTGCACTGGGCTCAGTAAAAGGGAAAAAACTTGGTCTCAGGCGGATTTTCTGATCCGAACCAAACATTTCCCGGGCAAAAAGCAACAAAGTTCCCTTTAAATCGGCAAAGGTAATCTCCCGATCAACGGCTAGCCCCTCAACCTGGTGAAACATTGGCGAATGGGTAGCATCGTCATCGCGCCGGAATACCTTTCCCGGCGCGATGATTCGTACCGGAAGTTGAGGGGCCATTTTTTCCATCACTCGGACCTGAACCGGTGAAGTATGGGTTCTCAGTAAATACTGTTCGGTGATATAATAACTATCCTGCATATCGCGGGCTGGATGATCGGCAGGAAAATTCAGCGCTTCATAGTTGTAATAATCACTCTCAATTTCAGGACCGTGAGCTACCTGAAAACCGAGTCCGAGAAATATTTCCTTAATTTCATCATTGATTAGGGTCAGTGGGTGCTTGCGGCCAATTTCTACCGGCCATCCCGGCAGTGTTACATCTATTCGTTCTTTAAACCATTGCTCTGATTTGGATGCATCTTTTAAGTTTTTTTCTTTTAACTCAATTGCTTTCTCCAGTTCCATTCTTAGGGTATTTGCTTCGCTACCAACCAGCGGTCTTTCAGCAGGACTGATCGTGCCGAGACTACGCAGCAAAACAGTCAGCTCGCCCTTTTTCCCCAGAATTCTCACCCTGATCTCTTTCAGCGTCTCCAGGTTCTCAGCTGCGGCAATCTTTTGACGTGATTCATTTTCCAATTCTTTCAGCTTCTGCAGCAACATATCCACCTCCATAAATAAAAAACCCTCATAAAGAGGGACGAAAGCTTACTTCCGCGGTACCACCCAGCTTAGCAAAACAAGCTCACTTGGCATCATTAACGGGATGAGCGTCCACTGCCTACCAGATTATGTTAATCCTTCAGCGGGAGGTTCCGGAGTGAATTTCCATCGTAAGCACCGAGTTGGCTTTCAGTCCGCGGCCAATCCTCCCTTTACGCTGCCGATCCGATGTACTTGTCTCCTTCATCACTTTCACAAGTAAAAGATAAATTATTATAGCATCAAGAATGAAATGCTTCAAGATCACGCAATCACAGATCAGGCAATCACTGAATTAAGCGGCGCCTTTCGATATCAAAAAGAATTATACCAGCAGCAACAGCTGCATTCAGTGAATCAACATCCGTTCTGGTGGGAATGGAAACAAACAAGTCTGCTTGCTCCGATAAACAATCTGAAATGCCCCTTGCCTCACTACCGACAATAATTGCAACTTTCGGAGACAGTTCTACAGACCAATACGGTAAATCTCCTTCCGGCACTGCGGCTAACAATTGAAAGTTTCTGTGCTTGAGAGTTGATATGAGTAACTCAGTATCTGGAATTTGCAACACTTGAACTTGAAATATTAGCCCGGCAGTTGAACGCAGCACTTTTGGACTATAAGGGTCAGCACATCCTTTTGTGCAGCAGATCATATCAACACCGGCTGCCGCGGCTGTCCGGATAATCGTTCCCAAGTTGCCGGGATCCTGCAGCTGATCCAGGATCAGAACCAGATCCAGATCGTGCCTAACACTTTCAATGTCATTCGTAAACAGATAGGGAACAATTGCCGCAACCGCCTGTGGTGTTTCTGTGCCGGTGATTTCTCGATAGAGAGTATCCGGCACGACTATTTTTTTAACTGCACCGGGAATTGAAGCAATCCATTTTCCGTGTTTACCGTTGGAGTAATCCATGGTAGTGATAACTACTTCCGGTAAAATTCTCCTCTGCAGCGCTTCCCGAACCAGGTTTGGTCCTTCAATTGCCAAGCAATTCATGCGCTGCCTAAAACGGCGGCTTTTGGCTAGACGAAGGTATTTCTTGATTGTTGGATTATGCAAGCTGGTAACTGATTCCATAAAGATTTAGATCCAACCTAGCTCCTTTAAATCGCTATTGGTTCCGGCAGCAATAATAATGTCGTCTGTTTCGATTGGATCAACTGCAGCCGGCGAAATATTGGTTTTATCGCCATCGCTGCTCCGAATGGCAATAATGGCAATCCCATGACGGGCCCTTAAGTCCAGTTCACCCAGGGTTTTACCAACCAAATCTTCTGTAGCTCTTACTTCAACGATACTGTACTGGTTGGATAGTTCAAACAGATCGACGATCGAAGGCGCAAGGATACTATGGGCCAGCTTTTTGCCCATATCCTGCTCAGGATAAACAATCCGGTTAACTCCGATTTTTTTTAGCACCCTGCCATGAAGTTCGGTTTGAGCCTTGGCTACAACATACTTCGCTTGAAGCTCAACTAGCAGGATTGCGGCCATGATGCTGCTGTGCATATCACTGCTGATTGCAAGCACTACAGCATCATAATTTTCAATACCAAGGGCGTTTAAAGCTCTTTCTGACGATGCATCGGCCTGAACAGCATTGGTAACCTCGGTACTGATTTTCTGGACCAACTCTTCATCACTATCAACCACCATTACGTCATGATTCAAATTATAGAGTGTTTTTGCAACACTACTGCCAAAAATGCCGGCACCAATTACCAAAAATTGTTTGGCCATCTTTTTACCTCCTAATCAAAACTAATGCCTAACCAATCATCATGTTTTCTTCAGGATAGCGCAACAATCCGTCTGCTTCTTTTCTCCAGGCCAGAGCCATTAACAAGGACAGCGGGCCAACCCGCCCCCCCAACATCGTAAAAATGATTACCATTTTACTCGGATCGCTTAATTGCGGAGTGATCCCGGTTGATAAACCCACCGTTCCAAATGCTGATATCGCTTCAAATAGTAGTGATATAAAATCGCCTTTCTCGAAAATAGTCAGCAAGAGAGTGGCTATGAAAATTAAAATCATTGCAGCGCTGATAATAGAAACCGCCCGCATGATCTGATCAAGCGGAAAGCGGCGATAATAAATAAACGGCTCGCGACGACCCCGAATCATATTGATCAGGGTGATCAAAACCACCCCAACTGTTGTCGTTTTTACTCCTCCGCCAGTAGAGGTCGGAGAAGCACCAATAAACATTAGAACCATAATTAATAGTAAAGTTGAGTTATTCATCAATTCGGTTTTTAATACGCTAAACCCTGCAGTTCGCGGTGTGGCCGCTGAAAAAAGGGAAGTAAATATCTTATCAAGAAAAGTTAAGTTCCCAAGAGTTTCGGGGTTATTATATTCTAAAACCATGATTAATAAAGTCCCACCCAAAAGAAGGGCCACGGAACTAGAAAGAACCAGATAAGAATGCAAAGAGATGCGGTGCCTGAATTGTAAATGATTGACAAGCTCCAGAATCACTGTGAAACCCAGCCCACCGATGACAAAAAGGACCAGTATAGTCCCATTAACTAAATAGTCAGCAGGATGCACCGTAAGGCTGTTGTAACTACCGAGGAGATCAAAACCGGCATTGCCAAAAGCAGAGATTGCATGAAAAAGAGCGACAAAAAAACCATGATGCAAACCAAGTAGAGGAATATAGCGGAGCGATAGCATAATAGTCCCGATTAAAACAAAAAAAACGGTCATTAAAAAAACATTCAAAACCAGTTGCGAGATCCTGCCAAGTGAATCCTGTCCTGTTATCTCCTTGATAATCAAGCTCCGCCGCAGAGTAATGCGTCTCCCCAGAAAAATAAAAATCAGGGTGGTCATAATCATAATACCGAGAGCACCAAAGAAGATCAGAATCATAATTACAGTTTGGCCGAATATAGAATAAAAGGTGCCGGTATCTACAACAACAAGACCGGTAACACAAACAGCCGAAGCAGCTGTAAAAAGGGCATCTAGATAACTGAGCTCCCCCGCAACCCGTGCTGCAGGCAAGCTCAGTAATAATGATCCGGCAATAATTAACCCAATAAAACCGACCACCATTACCCGGGCCGGATTTATAGGCTTAGGCCTTTTCATTAGGAGAAATCAACTCCAGTGAGTTATTTCAGCGCAAAAAATCCAAACAAAAAACAACTTAACTGTTAGCCTTGGCCACCTCAACCAGGCGGGCAAACGCCCCTTTATCCCTGACAGCAAGATCAGCAAGTACTTTCCGGTTAATCTGCACATCCGCTTTTTTCAAACCATTGATAAAGCGGCTGTAAGAGATCCCTTCATTTCTGGCTTCGGCATTGATTCTGGCAATCCAAAGCTTTCGGAAATCTCTTTTGCGCTGCCTGCGATCGCGATAAGCATAAGATAGCGACTTCATTACCTGCTGATTGGCTACCCTGAATAATTTACTTTTGGCTCCATAGTAACCCTTAGCCAACTTGAGTACTTTTTTCCGCCTTTTACGGGCGACAAAACCTCTCTTAGTGCGAGGCATAATTAATCATCCTCCTACTGATGTGCTTGTATTCGGTTAATATTCGATAAAAATAATAATTATTGATCAACATCTCAATCTTAAGGTATGAGCAACTTTACCCTTTTCGTATCAGCTGGTTTAACAAGGGTTGATTTTCTCAAACGCCTGATCCGGCTACTACTTTTCTTTCCCGTCAGGTGACTGGCAAAGGCACGGAAACGTTTAATTTTACCACTTCCGGTTTTTTTAAAGCGTTTTGCCGCGCCACGGTGAGTTTTCATTTTAGGCATTCTGAATAGATCCTTCCTGTCCTATGGTTTAGGTGTTAATATCATAATCATGTTGCGTCCTTCCTGCTTGGCAGGTTTTTCCACAACTCCGTAATCAGCTAAATCCTTAGCCAACCGTTCGCAAAGTCTTTGGGCATTTTCGGGATGGGTAATTTCTCTCCCGCGAAACATAACGGTGACTTTTACTTTATCTCCGTTTTCTAAGAACTTTTGCCCACGCTTGGCTTTGACTTCAAAATCGTGTTTATCAATATTTGGACGGAGTTTAATCTCTTTAATCGTAGTGACTTTTTGGTTTTTTCGCGCTTCACGGTCCCGTTTGCTCTGTTCATACTTGTATTTACCGTAATCCATTAAGCGGCACACGGGAGGTCGAGCGCTCGGAGCCACATTGACCAGATCCAGCTTCTTTTCCCGGGCCAGATTAAGAGCTTCATCAGTTTTCAGCACCCCTAGTTGAGTACCATCAGCATCAACTACCAAAACCTCCCGGGCGTTAATTTGTTCATTGACGAACAAATTTTTACTAATATCGTTTCACCTCCATAAAAATATAAGAGCAGGTTTTGCCACCTGCTCTAAACATCTTCTGTCTTATGATAACCCTGAAAGCAATACTCGCCACAGGGTGAGAAGCGGTGGCTTCTGCTTTGAACCTTTCGATCCTAAATTATAATATATCAAAAAACACATTGCCGGTCAAATTGTTTTTTCTGTAATCTCTTTTTCCAGACTTGATATAAATTCATCAAGTTTTCCTGCACCAAGATCCCCTTTTTCGCGATGTCGAATTGTGATCGTGCCAGCTTCTGCTTCCCTATCGCCTAAAATCAACATGTAAGGAACTTTTTGTAGCTGGGCTTCCCTGATCTTATAGCCAACTTTTTCGTTCCGGTCGTCTATTTTAACCCGAAAACCTTCCGCTCTAAGCTTTTCATAGAGGGCATGCGCATAAGCGTGGGTGCGGTCGGTAACCGGTATAACCGAGGCTTGCACCGGTGCAAGCCAAGCCGGGAATACACCGCCGTAATGCTCAATGAGCAGAGCAAAGAAACGCTCCATCGAACCATATACTACACGGTGGATAACAACCGGACGGTGTTTAGCACCATCTTCGCCGATGTAGGTAAGATCAAATTTCTCAGGCATCTGAAAATCCAGCTGAATTGTTCCGCACTGCCAACTGCGTCCCAGGCAATCCTCGAGGTGGAAATCAATTTTGGGACCATAAAATGCTCCGTCTCCTTCGTTGACCTTAAATTGAATTTCTTTATTGATTAAAACTTGTTCCAGGATATCTGTAGCCTTGTCCCACATCTCAATTGAACCCATTGCTTTTTCCGGCCTGGTACTTAACTCAACCCGGTAATCGAAACCAAAAATCCGATAGAATCGGTCCATCAGTTCGATAATTCCGGATACTTCAGCTTCAATCTGTTCAGGCAACATAAAGATATGAGCATCGTCCTGGGTAAAAGTACGGACTCTCATTAAACCGTGCAATGTTCCCGATAATTCATGGCGATGAACTATACCCATTTCAGCTATTCTGCGCGGCAAATCACGATAACTGTGCATTTTTGAACCGAAAACAAGCATTGCCCCCGGGCAGTTCATCGGTTTGACTATAAAATCCTGTTCGTCTATTTTCGTAAAATACATATTCTCCCGGTAGTGATCCCAATGACCTGACTGTTCCCAGAGCTCCCGGTTTAAAATCAAAGGAGTTTTTATCTCTTCATATCCAGCAAGACGGTGCTCTCTGCGCCAATAATCAGCCAATTCCTGCCAGATAATCATTCCATTGTTATGAAGAAAGGGGAAACCGGGGCCTTCATCATGTAGGCTGAATAATTCAAGTTCCCGACCCAGCTTGCGGTGGTCTCTCTTTTTTGCCTCTTCCAGCATAAGCAGATATTGCTCCAGGCGTTCTTTGCTTGGAAAAGCAGTACCATAAATACGCTGGAGCATCGTATTTCGTTCATCACCACGCCAGTAGGCACCGGCCAGCCCGGTAAGTTTAAATGCTTTTACCATTCCGGTATGATTTAAATGCGGCCCGGCACAAAGATCAATGAAATTATCCTGTTCATAGCAACTTATAACTACATCTGCGGGTAAATCAGCTATCAGCTCCAATTTGTAGGTTTCATTCTTGGTCCGAAAAATTTCTTCGGCCTCTTTACGACTTATCTCACGACGGCGAATCGGTTTCTTTGCCTTGATAATTTTTTTCATCTCTGCTTCAATGGCAGGCAGATCATCGGCAGAAATTGGCTCCTCAAATTCAAAATCGTAATAAAAACCATTTTCGATAGCCGGGCCAATGCCCATTTTTGCCGTGGGATATAGGGTTTTAACCGCATGGGCTAAAATATGACTGGCACTGTGACGATATACTGATGCGCCTTCGGGTGTATCAAAATCAACAAGACTAACCTTAGCGTTATCGGTCAGAGGCCGGTTGAGATCACATTCTTTGCCATCAATTAAGACAGCAATTAAATCCTTGTTTTCAGCTGTTTTCTCACGGTAGATATCCATACAGGTAGCACCTTCAGGATAAACAATCTCTTCTCCAGTATTCAATTTTACTTTAACCGTCAACGAATGTTCGCCTCCTCTGAGCCTAACTGGGTTATATTTTTAGTTAAACGCTAATAAGAATCATGATAAAACTTGCCTCTTTTCCTGTCAACCCGCCCCCCGGATTTGTTTCAGCGATTACCAGCTCATCCCCTGAGATTGATTGCATGAGGTATTATTTCCAGTTCAATTGGAGCAGAGCCAGGTTGTTCTCCGTCCAAATCAAGTAGTGCAGTTTGATCAGCAAACACTCTAACCTTCTTACCTCTTAAACTCGTTATCCGGCCATGGGTTAAGTGGCTACCCTTATAAACGCGCGGCAAGCTAAGCAGTAAATTAAGCTTGCTTAGATCTCTTAAGATAATAATATCCAGTAATCCATCATCAATGGAAGCATTGGGAGCGATGTGCATCCCGCCGCCAAAATATTGTCCATTTCCAAAAACCACAACAGTAACCGGCTCATTACAAATCTCCTGTTCATCAACAATAATTTGCATTTTTTGATTCTTATAGAGAGCCAGAGTAGCGATTGTTGCCCATAAAAAAGAAATAAAACCACCCAATGCTTTGCTGGTACGGTTAACCCGATCGACTGTCGCACCATCTAAACCAAGTCCGGCAACATTAATATAGTATCTGCTTTGCTGCAAACCATCTTTAGTTAAGTAAGAAACCCTGCCGAGATCAATCGGGTGAACTTCACTATTAATGATATGCCTTACAGCTGAAGCCGTATCAACAGGAATGCCAACAGTGCGAATTAAATCACGACCGGTTCCTCCCGATATGAAACTTATTGCTGCACCGGGTCTGATTGCAGCGCCTGATCGATCAAAAAAACCATTAAGCACCTCGTTAGTGGTCCCATCTCCACCAACAGCAATGATTAGATCATGACCTTCTTGTAAAAAATGGCGGGTGATTTCTGTGGCGTGTCCGGGCGATTCAGTAAAACGGTGAACGAAAGAAAGGCCTTCCTGTTTAATAATATCCGCCATCACCGGGAATCGCTTGCCGGTTGCTCCATTTCCGGAAGCGGGATTAACCACCAGGGCTGCTTTCAGTTTATCCAAATGACATTCCTCCCAAACTTAGAAATAAAACCGGTAAAAACTGCCCCATTTATTACTTGCGGAAATTATACCACAAAAAGCCTGGACCCTTTTGGTACAGGCTTTTTAAAAAACAATTGCTGATCGATCTACGCTTCTGAAACGAGCTCCTCAACATGAGCTTTTATCAAATCCCGGATTTCCCTGAATTTTATTAAAACTGCTTCGTCACTGCCTTCAGTCCGGGCTGGATCTTCAAGAGCCCAGTGTCTTTTCTCAACGCGGGTTGATACTAGGGGGCAGCTTTCCCGAGCATCACCGCAGAGAGTGATTAATAGGTCAACCTGATCCAGAAGCTCCTTGTTAATTGCTTCCGAACTCTGACTGCTGATATCAATGCCGACTTCTTGCATAACCTGAACGGCCTTAGGATTTAATCCAACCGGAGCGATTCCGGCACTATAGACCTTAAACATCCCTTTATTCATTGTTTTTAAAAACCCCTCGGCCATCTGGCTGCGAGCAGAATTACCGGTACAGAGGAAAAGTACTGTTCTAGATTCCTTTGTTTCAACCACTTAAGTCCCTCCCAAAATCATTTTGACTAATCTGTTTACGATACCTTTTTCATTGCTGGGAACCAGTTACGGGTCCGCAGAGAGATCCGGACTAAGACTAGCATGATCGGTACTTCAATCAGGACACCAACCACGGTGGATAAAGCAGCACCAGAGGTTAAGCCAAACACGGTAACTGCCGTAGCAATAGCTACTTCAAAGTGATTGCTGGCGCCAATCATCGCCGATGGTGCCGCTTCTTCATAGGTAATGCCGATCAGTTTCGCTGCAATATAGCCGATGATAAAAATGACCAGCGTTTGGATAATTAGCGGTACAGCAATCATCCCAACAATCAAAGGCGCTTCTAAGATAACTCCTCCCTGGAGCATAAACAGAAAAATTAGTGTTGCTAATAAAGCAATAATCGAAATTGTGCCCATATTCTTCAGGAATACCCGCTCATACCAGTCTAAGCCGCGGGTTTTGATCAACCTGGTCCGGCTAATATAACCAGCCACCAGAGAAACTCCCACGTAAAGCATGACGCTAAGGAAAATGGTCATAAACGGCACTGACATTTCAGCTACTCCCAGCAGGAAATTACCCAACGGAGCGTAGAGCACCAGCATTGTCAGCGAGTTAATCGCTACCATGACCAGGGTCAACCCCATAAACCCGCGAGCCAGGTAACTCCATACCAATACCATGGCCGTGCAGGGGGCAATGCCCAGTAAAATCATACCGGCGACATATTCACCGGCTAAAGTGTCATCAAGAAAAGGAGCGAAGATGACCCGCATAAAAAGCCAGGCAAAGAAAAACATCGTAAAAGGCTTGATCGCCCAGTTCACAATCAGAGTAAGAATAACCGGCTTTGGCGCTTTGACGGCATTGACAACTTCCTGAAAATCAATTTGCACCATGATCGGATACATCATGGCAAAGAGAAAGATGGCCACCGGAATATTAACCTGGGCTATGGCGAGAGAATTTAAGAATTGCGCTGCTCCTGGAAAAACAGCTCCCAAACCAATCCCGATCATAATACAGAGAGCTACCCACACAGTTAAATACTTATGGAAAAATCCCAGTTCGTACTCTTTTTGCACACCCATTTACTAACCACCTCGTATATTTTTTATCCGTTCAATTCAGCGCATAGATTTAATTGACCTTGATAGATCTGCCTCCCTCCTGGTGAACTCAGGAATATTGCAATTACTCCTATTTAATTACTTACATATGCAGCATAATGATGATGTTTTGCCGGGATCTGATTGCAACTTTTTGGCTAACAGAATTTATCAATCATTCAGTACAACTCGATCCCGGCTTTTAATTTTCTTTTTCTTTATATTCGGATTTTCCAATTGGCTTGATAAACTTATCATAAAAGTTCTCAATATGGTCCTCAAATCCTGCTTTGTTAAGTGAGTAGTAAGTCCATTTTCCCTTTCGCCGATCATTAACCAGGTTGGCTGGTTTGAGGATCTTAAGATGATATTACACTGCAGATTA
>Ga0180432_10003713_pt1 | contig 21548 bp, 13 predicted proteins | sample SS_ome_10_FD_132414 | JGI IMG/M metagenome (GOLD analysis project Ga0180432, IMG submission 132414) | Hypersaline lake sediment archaeal communities from the Salton Sea, California, USA - SS_1_MS_2 metaG | ecosystem: Environmental > Aquatic > Non-marine Saline and Alkaline > Hypersaline >...
CCACCAGCGGCAAGGACGTCGAGCAGGTGGACCTGCGTTCTCTGGTCGGCAGCGGGAGTCTGTTCAGCGGCGTGCTGCGCACCGCGCTGGGACAGGCCAAGCCGAACAACGGCGTGCTCGAAGTGACCGGCGCCGACCGCGTCAGCTACGTCATCGCCAAGGCGTTCCAGGACAAGAACGACATCAACTACCCCCCCAAGTACCTGGAGATTCGCACGGTGGGTCAGTTGGCCGCCTCGGCGGGCCAGATCCTGACGCCGGAGGAGATCGAGAAGCGTCGCCTGGAGCAGGGCCTGGCCTCGGCGGCGTCACCCCAACTCCAGGAGGCGTGGAAGCGGGCCGTCGGCAACATGGTTCGGCCCGGCAACGAGATCTACCTCCAGGTCCACGATATCGACCGGGACGTGAGCAACGGCAAGGACACGGTGACGGTCAAGCTGACGACAACCAACGGTGACGTGATCGAGGCGACGAAGCTCGTCGAGACGTCGGAGCACTCGGCCATCTTCCGCGCCGCCGTCAAGACCGCCGTGCCCCTGCCCAAGGCGATGGCCTCGGACACCTTCGAGGGCAAGACCCCTTCGACGGCGATCAACTCCTCTCGCCCCGGCGACTGGTCCAGCCTCGCCGACGGCGCCAAGCCCAAGTGGGTCGGCGTGGACATGATGAGCTCCCACGAGGTCAAGACCGTGACCGCCACGCTGCCGGACGTCTCACGGATCAGGAGCGTCCGCCTGATGGCGCGGCTTGCCCGGGCCGACCGCGAGATCGCGAGCTACCCGGTCACCGGCGTGCAGCGCGCCCTGCGAGCCGAACGCTTCGCTGACAAGGAGCGGACCAAACGCGTCTCGGAGGCTGCGGTGACGTCGCTGTCCGCCTCGCCGCCCAAGGGCATTGCGGCCGTGCGGTACAGCGGCGTATTCGTGGCGCGGGTGGCCGGCAAGCACACCTTCACCGTCAAGACAACCGGGCAGGTCAGCCTGTCGGTCGGCGGAAAGGAGATCATCGCCCTCAAGCCCCCGCCCGCCGGGCAGGCTACCTACACCGGGCAGGCCGACATCGCCATAGACGATGCCGCCATCGCAGGGCGCGGAGAAGTGCCGTTCGTGCTGCTGTACGTCCCGGCTGCCAAGGTCAACACCAGGAATCTCTCGCTGACCTGGTCGGCCGGCGGCAAGTCCGGCCCGGTCAACCCCGCGAGGATGTACCCCGGCGGCCAGGCGCATCGTCGTGACGAGGTGGCCGTCCGGTACGCGCGCGTGACCGACGCTCGCAGCGCGCCGAACACTGGGGCGGCGATCGCGCAGTACTTTGCCGAACTCGGCCGGCAGGGCACGGTCTACGCCGCCGGCCCGTCGTACTCGGGTCCGGCCGCCGACCAGGGGCTCCTCCAGATGACCGGCAGTTTCTACGTGCCGAAGGCCCGCTACATGACGCTGAAGCTCAGCGGCAAGTCGTTCGAGAACGCCTTCAGTTGGGGCCGGCTGTTCATCGACGGCAAGGAAGTCCTGGTTCGCAAGAAGTGGAAACCCGCGCCCGGCGTCGCGGCGATAAAGCAGCCCGAGCCGACCGCAAGGGTCAAGCTGACCAAAGGCGTGCACCGCCTGCGGGTTGCCGTCCGGGGCTACGGCGTCTGCGCCGCCGACGTGCTGTACGAGAGCCGGCCGGGTGAGTTTGCGCCCATGCCCGCCTCGTGGTTCTCGGTGGACCACCACCCGCAGATCGCCGCGAGCGTCTCGCCGGAAGGGCACATCGCGGTGCGCAACGGCAAGTTCCTGTGCGAGTTGACCGCCCCCACGCGCCTGCGGACCGTGCGATGGGTCTTCGATGACTACGAAGGCAACGCCGTAGCCGTCAGCGAGATCGGCGTGGTCGACGGTGCAGGCAAGACGCTGATCCCCGTCAAGCGGGACTTCACTTCGGGCACGACGAATGACGTGCTCGAGATCGCCCCCGGCGACAGGGTGACGGCCCTTTACATCGACGAGAAGCGCCCCGAGGGCGGCTCGCCGAACCGCAGGGCCTCGCTGGCCACCGGGTACTACAACGGCTCCATCATCATCGCCAACGAGGTGATCACCGACACGGGCGGAGGCATGTCGACGGAGTACTTCCCGGCGCGGCGGTGCGGTATCGGCGACGCGCTGGCCATCCTGGTTGACGAGGCCGACAACGACACCTCGCCCAAGCGCGACACGATGGACGTGCTGGTCGAGACCTCCGGCGGACAGACGATGACGCTCAAGGCGCTGGAGATGCCCAGCGAGATTGCCAAGGACGCCGAGGGCAAGGACGTCGAGGCGCACCACGCGGGCAAGTTCCTGGCCCTGCTGCGTCTGGGCAAGAAGGCCGGCAAGGGCGTCTTGCCCATCAAGCCCGGCGACCGCATCACCGTCAAGTACATGGACCGTGAGAACTCCGATCCCGGCGTGGCCGTCTACCGGCGATACGAACTGTTCGAGGGCGGCGACCCGCTGGTCGAGCAGATCGATTTCGAGCGGTACACCTCGCAACTGGTCCGCACGGAGGTCAAGGCCGACCGTGGACTGCTCGGGCCGCGCGCGACACGCGAGGCGCCGAAGTTCACCTTCGTACGCGTGCTGACACCCACCGACGCCCCGCGCGAAGGGGCCAAGGGCGACGACCCCCCGGTCACCAGCATTCGCGGGCCCCTGAGCTTCTCGATCATGTATCCCGCAATGGCCAAGCACACCGCCAGCACCATCGAGGCGATCGTCTGGGCCGAGTCCGAAATCGAGGCGGCCAAGGCCGCAAAACCCAAACGCGAGCCGAGAACCCTCAAGGTGCAGATGCCCTGCGGGGCCGCCGGACTCGACGAGGGGGTCTTCAGCGCCGAGGTCACGCTCCAGGTCGGCCTGCCGGGGGCCAACGTGGACGCGCAGATCGACGAGGCCCTGGCCATACTCGATACCCGCACCGGCGCCGCCCGCCGGCGGGAAGAAGCCCCCGAGACCGCCGACGTCCTGGTGGTGGTCCCGGGCGACACCGTTCACGTGACGTACAAGGATCCGGCGACCAAGAAGGAGATCACCGCCCAGGTCCGGGTCCTCGCCGAAGGCGGCCTGGAGATCCTCGACGCGAAGCTTCAGGTCGAGTTGGCCCAGATCCGCCTGGGCGAGAAGTTCCACCTTCGCGTGGACGACACGGACCGAGACACCACGCCCGAGCGCGATACAATCAAGGTGAAGGTCGCCAGCGCATGCGGCGACGCGACGGAGCTGACTCTCACCGAGACGCTCGGCCGGTCGGGAATCTTCACCGGATGGATCGAGCCGAAGTTCATCGGCGACAAGGTCGACGGCAAGCTGCCCGAAGCCGACAAGTCCGACGACGTCCTCAGCGCGTTCTTCGGCGACGAGATCGCGTTCGAGTACGTGGATCCGGCGGGGGTGAACTCGGCGGTGCCGGTCGCATACAAGCGGCTCGGGCGGATCAGCGAAGGTTCGGACGCCCGGACGGACCTGTTCTCGAAGCAGTTCCGGGACTCGGAGATGGCCGTCAAGACCAGTTTCCTGATGGCCGAGGCGTTGTTCGAACTGGCCAAGCAGAAGCGCGAGCTGAAGGCCCCGGCCGAGGCCGACAAGCTCATCGCCCGCGGCAAGGAACTGCTGGAAGTTACCATACGCGACTACCCGGAGACGAAGCTGAAGGTGCAGAGCAGGTTCCTTCTGGCGAACCTGGCCCAGGAACTGGGCAAGCACAACGAAGCGATCGCGAAGTACTCGCAGGTGATCGCGATGGCCCCGCAGTCCGAGCAGGCGTCGAAGTCGCAGTTCAAGCTGGCCCAGTGCTACGAGCAACTCGGCAAGTTCGACCAGGCCTGCGAAGAGTACGTCAAGGTGACCTACGTCTATTCCGCCAGCCCCCTGGCGCCCAAGGCGCGCATGCGCATGGGGGGCTACTACATGACGCTCGGGCAGAAGCTCAAGAAGGACGAAACAAAGCTCCCCGAGGCGATGCGGAGCTTCCGCGTTGCGGCCAGGATCTTCGCGCAGTTCCGGTCGCGCCATCCGGCCCATGCACTGGCGGCCAAGGCCCTGTTCCTCTCCGGGCAGTGCTCGATGGAGCAGAAGGACTTCAGGACCGCCGCCAAAACGCTCGCCAAGGTTATCGAGGACTATCCGGCCAACAAGGCCATACGCGCCGAAGCCATGTACTGGTGTGCCGAGAGCCTCTACAACATCCGCGACTACAAGGGCGCGTACAGAATGTGGACCGAGTTGATCTGGGCCTACCCGGAGGTTCGCCGGGCCAAGGAGGCCCGCGGGCGCCTGGCCAGCGACAAGCGAATGATACGCATCGCCGAGCAAGACCGCATCGTCGGTGAAGAGCAGTAGACCCGGACGCAGAGGAAGCAGAGGCAGCAGAGAAGCATTGAAAACCGGGAATCGGAAACTGGAAATGAACAGGCGCGGATCTCCACAGAGACGCAGAGAGACAGAGAAGAAACAACTCAAAGGCTTCTCTCTCTGCCCTTCTGTGCCTCTGTGTCAGATGACGTACGAGAACAATGCCCCACAGCACGTGGCGTCCGCGCACAGATTCTTCATTCTCAATTCCTTGCGTTTTTTCTGTTGCCTCTGCGTCTTGCTGGCGGCCTTGCCTGCACCGGGCGCGCGGCGGCGAGACAAGCGGCACCACAACGACGGCGAAAAGTACATCCCCACCGAGACGTACCGCGAGTTGACGGTCTTCGAGCGTGCGGCGTACGACAAGGCGCTGAAGATGCATCGCGAGGGCGAGTACCGTGCCGCGGCCGAGCTGTTCCGCAAGTTCGCCATGCAGTTCGAGGACTCGGTCGGCATGCCATACGCCATGCTCATGGAAGCGCGGTGCATGCACAAGGACCGCAAGCGGATCACGGCGATCAAGAAGTACACCGAGATTCTCGACTACTTCCCCGAGGCATCGGTGATAGCGGCCCCGGCGCTGTACTACCGCGCGGTGGCCCGGTTCGATAACGGAGAGAAGCTCCACGGGTACAAGGACTACCGGATCCTGTGCGAGAATGAGGCCTACGTCAAGCACGCCCTGGGCATTCCCGCCATGCTCGGCCTGAGCAACTACTATTACGCCAACAAGAAGCAGGATCGGGCCGTGGCCTACTGGAAAGCCCTGCTCAAGCGCAACATCGACCACCATACGCGCAGGGACCTGTTGGCCAAGATCCGCCGCTGGTATATCGAAAACGCGAACTTCGCCGGGTACATGCGGTTTCGGCTGAAGGAGGCAGACCCGGCCGACGCGTCGACGTTCCCGGCCCAGCTCGTGGTGATGAAGGAAATGGTCCAGACGGTTGACAGGACCAATCGCGAACTGTCCGGCAAGCTGTTCAAGTACCTGCTCGGCCGAAAGAGCGTCTTCGCCGCGGCCAAGTGCATGCTCAACGGGGACGAGGGCGGCAAGTACTCCCAGGGCTTCTACGAGACGGCGCTGTCGTTCCGCAACGCGGTCGACAGCAGCGCGTTCGACCGCCTGGCCGCCCAGGCCGTCAGCGCGTTCGGCGCCCTGACCAAGGGCACGGAGCGCTACTACCTGGTGGGCTGCGGGTTGGCCGAACTGATAGGCGGCTCGTCGGGCGACAAGATCAACGACGAGATGGTCAAGCAGCTCGGGATCGAGAAGGACCTGGGCAAGTACGTCGGTCGTGCGTGCAAGGTGGCCGCGGGCGCCGGGGGGCGAACGCGAGAGGTCCTCCACAAGGCCATCGTCGCTCGCATGGGCAAAGAGACCGATGACGCGAAGTTCCTGTCGATAGCCATGGGCCTGGATGCCGAGGGCAAACTGAAGGACTCGAAGGCCTTCAAGCCGATGGCCGTCCAGATTCTCGCCCGAGTCTCCCGCCAGCCCAAGGGCAAGGCCCGCGACGATCTGTACATCCGCTACATGCCGTCCTGGAGCGGTTACGAAGCCGCCTACAAGCTCGTAGGACGGATCGACGACGTGAAGCGGCGCTTCATGCACCTCCTGGGCATGCTGTCGCACAAGCACAAGTGGACCGAGTACGTGCTGGCCCTGGACGCGTTCGAGAAGAACACCCCGTCGACGCGTGAGGGGATCGAGACGAAGAACTGGATCCGCAAGCGCCGGGCGTGGGTGTATCACCACAGGGTCCGCCGCTGGGACGAGGCCATCCAGTTGTACCACGCGATCAACGAGCCGCCCGGAACGCTCTGGGGCATCCAGGACTGCTTCGGCCACCTGAAGAAATGGAAGGACCAGTTGCGGATGCTGGGCGAGATCGAGACGTCCTTCCCCCGCGAGGGGCCCCGGGCCGCCCAGGCCATCGTCAGGGTCTACCAGAAACAGAAAATGGACAAACAGGCCATCGCCAAATGCCGCTACATCATGAAGAAGTACAAGGAAGAGGGCGTTTCCTCCTGGGCGCACCAGGAATTGGAGAAGTACGGCAAGGCGACCGGCGGTGGGGTCATCGATCCGGACTGAATCACCGAAGAGAACTGATACGCTGATTACTCGTTTAGAGGAAAGCACGATGAGAAAGACGATGAAGACGACAAGCGTTCTGAGTTGTGTTTTGGCCGCGACGATTCTCGCCGCCACGTGGGTGCCGGCCCGCTCGGCCCCGCCGCCGAAGGGCAAGGCCGCCCTCCAGGCGGTCAAGGCCAAGAAGATGCTCGCGCGAGGCGTCGAACTGCTCGAAAGCGGGCAGGACGAACGCGCCGTCAAGCTCCTGATGTCACTGCCGAGGCTCTTCCCCAAGAGCCCCACGCGCTTCAAGGCGCACATGGCGCTCGGGAAGCACCACAAGGACAAGGGCAGCTTCGATCTGGCCATCAAGCAGTTCAACGCCGTCAAGGGCACCGAAGACGCCGACATGCAGGCCGACGCGCTCTACCAGACCGGCATCTGCTACTTCAACATGAACCGCTACGATAACGCGTTCGCCGCCCTGCGCAAGGTGACCGACGAGTACGCCGGCACGGTCTACGCCAACGAGTCCTTCTATTACATCGGGCAGTGCCACTTCAAGCTCGGCCGTTGGGCCAAGGCCGTCGAGGCGCTCCAGCGCGTGGGCACCAGCGTTTCCAGCAGCCCGCAGGATAAGAAGGCCCTGGCCGCAGAGGCCGGACAGCAACTGTTCTTCAAGGTCCAGGACAAGGACCTCGTCGTGCTCAGCAAGGACGGGACGGTCACCGCGACGGTCAAGGCCGCCAGCGGCGACGAGGAAAGCGTCACCCTGGCCATCCTCGGCAAGGACCCCAGCCAGTACATCGGCATGGTGCCCACCAAGCTCGGCAAGGCGGTCAAGGGCGACGGCACGCTTCAGATCATCGGCGGGGACAGCGTGAAGGCCGTCTACGTCGACCAGAACACCGCCGGCGGGGAGAGGAACCAGAAAGTGCTCGCTTCGGTCAGCATGGTGTCGACGGCGGCGGCCGGCTTCACCAACGGGGCATACCGCGACTACGTCGAAGGCGTCATCGGGAACACCGAGAGCTTCCTTCGCGTCAAGGATATGGATCGCGACACCACCCACGGCAAGGACGCCATCGATATCGCCGTCTCCACGCGATACAAGGTCAAGCAGGAGGCCGCCGATATCGTCGCATCGGACACCGACTACGCCGACCAGGAGCGGCGCGAGGTCTGGAAGGTCCGCGACACGGTCACGGTCACGCTGCACGAGACCGCCGATCACAGCGGCGTGTTCGTCGGCAAGCTCGTCCCGCGAATCGTCGACGACCCCACCGGCATCAACCCCGGCGACCAGTCGCTGTCGGCCATGAAGGGCGACGAGATGGTCTGCGTCTACATTGACGACCGCCACATGGGCGGGCAGGACCCCGTCGAGGTCAAGGGCACCACCAAGGTCCTCATCGGCAAGCCGAACGACGTGTCCATCCGGCACTGGCTGGTGGACGACCCGGAACAGAAGGCCAGGAAGAACCTCATCGAGGCGCGGATCTACCTGAAGCTGGCGGGCATCTTCAAGGACGTCGGGCTCCAGGCCAAGGCGTCGGTCAAGGCCGACCAGGGCATCAAGCGCGTCGACGAGGTCATCAAGACGGGCCTGAAGGCCGGCGTGGACCGCTCCATCGTGGAAGAGGCCTTCAGCGTCAAGTGGGAACTGCTGCTGGTGCAGGACAAGCTCGGCCAGGCCATCGGCGTCTGTCGGACGCTGATGAACCTCTTTCCCAGTTCGACGCTGGTGGACCGGGCGCTGCTGAAGATCGCCCAGGCCAAGGCCGCCGGGGGAGACCTCGGCGGGGCGGTGGGGATCTTCCGCTCGATCACCCGGCTGAAGTCCTCGACACTGAAGGCCGAGGCGCAGTACCTGATCGCCCAGGCCTACGAGACCAGCGCCAACCAGGCCGCCGAGCGTGCCAAGGCTCGTGGCAGGAAGGTCGACCCGGCGGCGAACATGGGCAGGGCGATTTCGGCGTACCAGCAGTGCGCGGAGAACTATCCGGATTCGGCCTTCGCCGGCCCGTCACTGGACAAGATCGCACGGTTCTACCTGCTGACCAAGGACTTCAAGCGCGCGTGCGATCTGATGGAGCGCGTCGTGCAGGACTACCCCGATGCCAGCTTCCTGGACAGCATGCTCATGAGCTGGGCGCGGGCCGCCAACGGGCTGGGCGACAAGCAGACCGCCAAGGCCAAGTGCGAGCAACTGCTCAGTGAGTATCCCGCCTCGAAGCTGGCAGCGCAGGCCCGGGAACTGCTGGGCTCGCTGCAGTAGGAACAGGAGTCCACGGATTACACCGATTACATGGATTTCAATAACAACGACGACGGCAACGGCTTCATCCGCAGATTACGCAGATTTCGCAGATTTGAGACTGAGGTTCGGGAATAGCGGGATCATCCGGGCCGTGCTGCCGTTCTTGTTGGACCCGTTATTGTCGTTGTCTTTGTCGTTTGGTTCTTGAAATCCGTGTAATCTGTGGACCGAGCCGTTGTCGTTCCGGTGAAAGGATGATCTAGAGATGCTGGAGTACCTGGTTAAGGGCAGTTGGCTGATGGGGCCGCTGCTGGTCTGTTCGATCGTCGCCATTGCGGTGATCATCGACCGGATACGCGCGTTCAGGATGGCCGAGTCGGACACGTTCATGTTGCGGCAGCGTGTGGCGGGTCTGCTGGATTCTGACAAGACCGATGCAGCGATGGCCGAATGCCGCAAGCATAAGGGCCCGGTCGCGGCGGTGATGCTGGCGGGGCTGGACAAGCTCCAGCGGCTGGCGAGCCTGCGGCGGAAGAATGTCGAGATTGCGCAGAACGTCACCAAGACGATGGAGGACTACGCCCCCCACGTGCTCGAGCCCCTCGAGAAACGCCTGAACCTGCTGAGCCTCGTCGGAATGATCTCCCCGCTGCTGGGCATGACCGGTACGGTGACGGGGATGATCCGCTCGTTCAATGAGATTGCCGGGGCCGCGGGCGCCGGCGGCGCCAGCACGCAGGCCGCGGCCGGCGGGATCTCCGAGGCGCTGATCACCACCGCCACAGGGCTGTTGATTGCCTTGCCGGCACTCGTGGCGCACAACCTGCTGGTCAGGCGGATCGACAAGTTCACCCTGGAGATCGAGGCCGCGCAGACAGACCTGAACGACTACATCTCGCTGAAACGCGCGCACGGCGAGGAGTAACGGACGATGGCTCACCGCAGGAAACAACGATCTGTTGCCGAGGCCAATGTCGGTCCGTTCTCCGACATTGCGTTCCTGCTGATCATCTTCTTCATCCTGACGACCACGCTGACAAGGCTGGCGGGCAACAGGCTCGACATCCCCGCAGCCGAGGAGAGCAGGGACAAGTCGAGCACCGAGCAGCCCACCATTACGCTCTCGGGCGAACGGATACTGTGGGGCACCGGAGAGCAGGAGATCTCGCTGCGGGAACTCCGGGGTCGGCTGCTCGAACTCGACCTGCCCTCGCGCGACACCGGCCGGCGCATCGTCGTGATCAACTGCTCCCCCGACGTGATCTATCAGCGGTACTACGAGGTGATGATGGCCATCACAGAGGCCGGCGGGGTGCTCGGGATCATCGCCGAACCCGGCGAGACAGCCGACGAGGACGCGGACACACCATGAGCGTACGGCGCAAGAGACGACTTCCGGCCGTCGCCCTGACGACGTCGATGGGCGATATTGCCTTCCTCCTGATCATCTTCTTCGTTCTGGCCGGGATACAGAGGCAGGAGAAGAAGTTCGCGCCGCCGGAGGCGCCCCGGCTGGACGAACTGAAGAGGCGGGGCGCCGTCACCGTCACGCTGGACCGGGACGGCAAGTGCTCCGTCAACGACGAGGAGGGCGTTCCTCTGGACGGCCTGGCCGAGCGAATCAGGGAACTGCTTGCCAAGACCAGGGAGAAGACCGTCATCGTCGAGATCGACAGGAACCAGAAGCCCGAGGCGTATCAGAAGGTGATGCTTGCGGTAGGGGAGGCCGGGGGGACGATGGGCGCCGTGGGGATAGAGCCGTCGCGATGAATCACCAGGAGAATACTGTGATGGGTGAGAACAAGAGCATGCCGGGCCAGGACCCTCCCGCAGGGCGTACCGATGACGTTGCCGATCCGGACGAACTGATGGGTGATGTCAGCAAGCTGTCCTTCCTGAAGGTCGCCGTGATTTCGCTGCTGGCCCACGCCGTTCTGATCGGGGCCACGTCCGTCGAGTACATCCAACTGTGCGTCGAGCACCAGACGATAAGGCCGTGGATCAAGATCCAGGAGATCGACCGCAAGGCGAAGCTCGAGAAGCTCCGCAAGGACAGGGAGGCGGCCCAGAAGCAGTTGATCGAGGACCGCAAGAAGGCGGCCAAGGCCGCCGGCAAGGGCAAGGACAAGGGCGACCAGAGGCCGGACGGCGGTAAGGACAAGCCCGAACCAAAGGGTGGCGAGCCCGCGGGCGGCAACGGCGGAACCGAGCCGAAGAACAACACCCCGGGAGTGAAAGACGGGTCCGGGCTGGACCTGCTGGGGGACCCGGCCACAGACCCTGAATCACCGTAGAATCGCTCGGCGAACATGAAGTTAAGACCGCCCACCAGGACGATCACTCAGCGACTGGGTGATTCGATATGCCGGCGCATGCAGCAGGCCCACAGGGCCCTGGGCCATGCGTTCGGTGTGGCGGGCAGGGGGCTGTCTCGCGTCATCGGTCCCATCCCGCCCCAGGCGAGACTGGCGATACTCCTGGCCGTGTTGGGTGTCCTCCTTCTGCTTGTGGCTATCGGAGGGTGGGGGACGTACTCCAAGGTCATCTACTACCCCTCGAATGACTTCAGGCAGATCGTGGCCGTACTGGCCCAGCCCGCGGACGCCGCGCGCGACGCCCTGGCTGAAGACCCGGGCATCCGGGCCGGGGGGCCGAACGCCCTGGCCAAGAGCCAGCCCAGACTCGTCGAGGGCCTGACCACGTTCTTCGCGGTCTATGGCTGCTATGAGTGGGCCGGCCTGGTACTGGCCATCCTCATGATCTGTGCGGCGGCGGGGGCGTTTATCCGGCGTCGAACCACGCTGACCGTATTGCGCGCGGTGGCGATAGCCCAGGCGGCGGCCTGGCTGGCCCTGGTGGTCTTCCTCGTGCAGTTCCCGCGACTGGGGGGCGAACTTTACCTGAAGGAAGCGGGCCACGGCAGCGCCGACATGATCGTGGACTGGCAGATCGAGCTGTGGCTGCCTTGGCTGTCCGCGTGGGTGGTGATCGCCGCCCTGGCCGCCGTCCTCGTCGCGTGCACCTGGACGAGACGGGTCGAGGCGTGCTACTGTCGCTCGGCCCCGCCCGAGCCGCTCGTCGGCGACCGCCTCTACGAGAACGTCCGCACGCACGGGAAGGACCCGACGTACCGCACGAGCCTCTACTGGCCGCTCTCGGCGTGCGTGATCTACCTGCTGATCCTGCTGCTGATGATGCTGTCCAGGGGCTGCGGATACGAGCCTGACTACGAGATTCCCTACGGCAGCGGGACGCCCGCCGTCACCGTCGTTCAGGTCAAGCGCATCAAGCGCAAGAAGCCCGAGAAGCTCGTGCTCAACATGGACAGCCCGATCATCTGGAAGCGCCCCAAGCTCACGGACATCAACGTGCTTGAGGACATGCTCGAGGAGACCAGCGAAGAATACCAGGCCAACAGGAACATCGGACGTCTCGGGGCGGGGGGCGGCAGCGAGGGCGGGTGGCCCTACGGCGTGGCCAACGCCCGCGTGCGGTGGATTCGCCTGAAGTACAACGGGGACAACTGGAACTGGAACATGGGCCACGGCGCCGACTACAACATGCTGCTGTACTTCAACAAGATCACCGGGTTCAAGATCGCGCCGAACACGGAGTTCAAGGAGATCGAACGCCTCGCCAGGTTCCGCAAGGGCAAGGCGCCGCCGTTCGTCTACATGACCGGCACCGGGCGGATCCACATCTCCGCACGCCAGGCCAGGGTCCTGAACAGGTACTGCCTGGAGGAGGGCGGCATGATCGTCGCCGACAGCGCCGGGGGGCACTTCGAGTCCTACTTCTTCCGCATGTGCCGCCAGGTGTTCGGGCCCGGAAAGCCGCTTGTCGACATCCCAGACGACGACCCCCTGTACCGCGAGCCGTACGCCTTCCCCAACGGCGCCCCGCCGCTGTGGCACCATCACGGCCGCTATCGCCCGCTGGGCATCAAGCACGAAGGGCGATGGGTAGTGTTCTACCATCCCGGGGACATGGGCGACGCGTGGAAGACCGGGCACTCCGGGGCCTCCCAGACCATCGCCTCCCGGGCCTACAGGCTGGGCATCAACATCATGTACTACACGTTCACGCGCTATCTCGAGAAGCACCACCCGCCCAAGTAGCCGTCCCGATCGCGCCGACCGCGAGATGCCCGCTCCCTGATGCCGCAACGCCGTGGACAAGTCCCGCTCGCTCTGAGAACATGGCGTCCATGGAACCACGACACCACACCAGACGGAGCTTCCTGAGGAGCATTGGCGTCGCGGCGGCCGCGGCCGGCGTGCCGCGGTGGGCGAGGGCGGCCGATGCCGCGACCGCGCCCAAGCCGAACATCGTCTACATCCTCGCTGACGACATGGGCTACGGCGACCTGGGCTGCTACGGGCAGAAAACCCTCACCACGCCGCACCTGGACAGGATGGCCGCCGAGGGCATGCGGTTCACGCAGCACTACGCCGGCTCGACGGTCTGTGCCCCGTCACGGTGCGTGCTGATGACCGGGCTGCACACCGGACACGCGAGAATCCGCGGCAACAACCGCGCCCTGCTCAGGGACGACGACGCCACCGTCGCCAAGGTGCTCAAGAAGGCCGGCTACCGCACCGGGTGCTTCGGGAAATGGGGCGTCGGGCATCCGCCGCCGGATAACGACCCCGCCCGATGCGGGTTCGACACCTTCTACGGCTACATCAACATGTGGCACGCGCACAACTTCTACCCGAGCTTCATCATCCGCAACGGGAAACGTGAACGCCTGCGCAACGTGCAGATGAAGCCGTTCGCCAACCGTACCGACGGGGCGGGCGTGGCCATCGAGAAACTCGACTACGTGCCGGACCTTATCCACAAAGAAGCCCTGGCGTTCATCGACCGCAACGGCACACGACCGTTCTTCCTCTACTACGCGCTCAACATGCCGCACGCCAACAACGAGGGCGGACGTCACGGGCGGGGCATGGAAGTGCCCGACCACGGCGAGTATGCCTCGGCCGACTGGCCCGTGCCCGAAAAGGGGTTCGCCTCGATGATCAGACGGATCGACAACTACGTCGGCGAGGTCATCGCCAGGCTCAAGGCCGCCGGGCTGGAGGACAACACGCTGGTGATCTTCTCGAGTGACAACGGGCCGCACCAGGAGGGGGGGCACCGAATGGAGCGGTTCGATTCGAACGGGCGGCTGCGGGGCATGAAGCGCGACCTGTACGAGGGCGGCGTGCGCGTGCCCATGATCGCCCGCTGGCCCGGACGCATCGGGGCCGGCGCCGTCAGCGGGCACGTCTCGGCGTTCCAGGACGTCATGCCCACACTGGCCGAACTCGCCGGCGCCAAGTGCCCCAAGGGCGACGGCATCTCCATGCTGCCGACACTGCTCGGCCGCCCCGGACAGCAGAAGGCCCACAAGCACCTGTACTGGGAGTTCCACGAGCGAGGCGGCCGCCAGGCCGTCCTGCTGGGCAAGTGGAAAGGTGTCCGCCTGAACACGGCCAGAAAGCCCGACGGCCCCATCGAGCTGTACGACATCACCCGGGACATCTCCGAGCGCACGAACCAGGCCGCCGCGCACCGCGCCGTCGTCGCCGAGATCGCTGCGATCATGAAGGCCGAGCACGTGCCCCTGCGGCCCAACCGCGTGCCGAAGCGCAAATCGCGACGTTGATCGCGCGCATCCCGGGTGGCACCTTCAAGCGCAGGCCCTCAGGGCCGGAGCTTGTGGGTGCCCGGTCACGGGCAGCCGTTCGATAGCCCCACCTGCTCTTAAGAAGCACCCACAAGCTGCGCCCTGCGGGCTCCGCTTGAAGGTGCCACTCCTCGGTGCGGACGGGACGTTCTTACGTTCTTAAGAATGTGAGAACGTCGCCAGGCCCGGGGTTCCTCGGCCGAGCTACTTCTTGCCCATACGGGTGAGTTCGGCCTTGGCGGCGTGGTGTGCCAGGGAGTCCTTCACGTCCCGGGCGAGGCATTTCTCAAAGCACTTCTTCGCCGCGTCGGGGCGGTTGATGTGGAACGAATACTGCCCGAGGTAGAACCACGCCTCACACTTCTGGCGGCGCTCGATCGTCTTGTTCTTGTCGCCGGCGGCGTCGAGGCACTGCTTTGGCGTCCACGTGCCGAGGTACAAACGGATCACCGCGGCAGGCCACGTGCTGTCCGCCTTCAGATGGGCCTTCGCAAATGTCGCGAGTTCCTTCGAGCCGTCCTGCCCGGCACGCTTGCGGCACAGATACAGCCATATCGCGGGGTACATCCCGTCAGGACGCAATCTCTGTGATGCAGCGAAGTCCGCAATGGCCGCCGTGTGTCGCTCGGCGTAGAACCGCATAACCCCCCGGCGCAGACAGGCGGCATCGTTCTTGGGGTTCAGGTTGATGGCCTTGGTGAGGTCGGCAACGGCCTGAGCGTACTTGTTCATCCTGTAGTACAGCCAGCCGCGATCCACATGGATTCCATCGTCCTTCGGATCGAGGTCGACGGCCCTGTTCATGTCGACCATCGCTTCGTCGAGCTTCCCCTTCAGCGCAAGGCAGTCCGCGCGAATGCCATACGCGGTTGATTCCTTTGGATTGAGCGTAATGACCCGTGTGGCATCCGCGATGCCACGGTCATACTGGCTCTTGGCCTTGTGTGCGACGGCCCGCACCAGGTACAGTCGCCACTGCTCCTTCCAGTTCTCCGGGCTCATCGAGATCGCCTTGTCGACGTCCGCGATCACCAGGTCGTATTCATTCGCCGCGAGGTGGGCGGCCGAGCGGCCCGTATAGGCCCTGAAGCTCTCTGGAGCCAGTTCAATCGCCTTGGTATAGGCCGTCACGGCCCTGTCGTTCTGGCCGAGCAACGCGCAGGTGCTGCCTAAGTGCAGGTGTGCGTCGAGACGCGTGGGGTCGAGTTCCACAACCTTGCTGGCGTCGTCACGCGACTTGGCAAACTGTTTCGTGGCGAAATAGGCTGTGCAGCGCAGGTAGTATACGCGTGCAAGGGTCTTGGGGGGCTTCTTTAGACACAGCTTGACTGCCGTGGTCATGTCGGCTATCCCCTCGTCAGTGTGGCCGGTTGCATGCAGGGCCGTCCCCCTGGTCGTGTAGGCGTCGTGTCCCTCGTACCCGAGCCTGATCGCCTGCGTTGCGTCGGAGATTGCCTGTTTGTGCTTGTCGATCAGGAGATGGACATTTGCCCGTCCCGCATGGGCTTTTGCGTTGGTCGCGTCGAGTTTGATTGACTGGCTGAAAGCCGTCAGGGCCTTGCTGTGGTCGTCACTGAGCAGATAGAGGTAGCCGAGTCTGAGATGCGATTCGGCATCCGCGGGGTTGAGTTCAATTGCCTTTCGCCGGTCGTCGCGGGCCTTGGCGTATCGCCCGTCCTGGGCATGCAACTTGGCTCTTATGGCGTAGGTTCTGGCAAGGATCTTGCGGGCCCGGGGATCCGCCGGACACAACTCAATCGAGGTGCTCAGGTCAGCGATGGCCTGCTCATTGCGGCCTTGAAGCATCCAGGCCACGCCCCTGCTGAAGTAGGCGGCGGGATTGGTTCGGTCAATCCCGATGGCCTTGTCCATATCGGACATGGCCTTGTCGGGCTGCTTCAGGCGCAGGCGGCACAGCCCTCGGCGGGAGTAGGCCCCGGCGAGTTCTATCTTCGACAACGTGCCACTGCTAATGGCACTCGTGAGATAGCGAACGGCTGTCTGGTACTTCTCGGCTTCCTCGGCGGCGTGGGCGGCCTTGAGGTAGTCGTGCCCGGTCTTGCCTGCGGCGGGTCCTGCCAACAGGAGCAGCACTATTGCGGCAGAAGCCGCCGTGGTGATCGCTCTGTGTCCCGCGTGTTGCATGTGAGGGCTCCCGCAGCCACACAGCTATCATACTCGCAGCGCCGGTTGGTTTACCAGGTGTTTACGGGCCGGCGGGGGCATTCTTACGTTCCTGAGAATGTGAGAATGACGCGCCCTCTAGCCGCTCACCTTCACCGGACGGGGATGATCGTGATGGTGGCGTCGATGAGGGAGCCGGACTCGCGGAGGCGACCCAGGCAGCGCTCCAGGGAGCCCGGGTGGGCCATCAGGATCCACGTCTCGTGCTGCTCGTCGCACAGGACCGGGGCGAACGTGACGGACTCGGCATCGGCAATGGCCGGCAACTGCTGGTCATGGGACAGGCCCTGCGGATCGACGTGCACGAACGCCACCGCACGCAGTGCCTCGGAGTCGTACGGATGATGGGTCACCGACGTGACGTTATCCAGCCGGCCCGTCGCGCGCAGCAGGGTGTTCATCCGCCGCTCGGAGGCCTCGAAGACGAAGAACAGGCTGATGTCGTCACCGGTCTCGGCCCCGAGCGTGCTGCCGAGCAGCATCTGGATGGACACGCCTCGGTTCGAGAACACCGACGCCACGGCCGTCAGCGTGCCGGGACGGTCGCGGACCTTGACCGCAAAGAGCCAGCGAGCACTATCCATGGGTCCACCCCTCGATCTTCTGGTTGATCAGGCTGGCGGATCGCCGCAGGAGCTTGACTTCCTCTTCCCACAGTTGCGGGGGCACCACCTGCGTCCACCCCTGTGGCGTGATGACCACCGGAACGCCCAGCGGGCCGTGAACGTCGTAGGCCTCCCCGTCCAGGCGGACCTGACCGGCGACCATCACCTCGTGTCCGGCCAGCACCGTCTTGACCAGATCCACGGTGACCATGGCGGTGACGTTTGCGGTCAGCCCGCCGGACATGTGAGTGACCCACGGTTTGAGGTAGGTTCTCATGTCGGGGGGCATTCGGGCCAGGAAGACGAACGCCTCGGCGGCGTTCGGGGAGATCATACGTTGCAGGAGCCTGTCGGCCTCGGCGGCCAGCCGCTCGGGGAAGTCGCCCAGCCCCGTGCCCTTCCGCATGATCTCGACGGCCCGGTCGACCTCGTCGGGGTCCATGCCCTGGACCTTCACCGTGGACCACGCGGGCACCATGCCGCTGCCGTGCTCACCCAGAACGAAGCCGCCGACCATTTGCCTGCGCACGCCGAGTTCGGCGGCGATCTCTCGGCGGAACCGCAGCGTGTCGGAATAGGCCCCGATGCCGATCACGCGATGACGGTCCAGGTGCCGCGAGAAGACCTCCACGCCCAGTTCCACCGGATTGCTCAAGACCAGGACGATCTCGTGTCCGGCTCCGAGGCGTGCCAGGGCTTCGGCGTGGTCCTCGAAGATGGCGCGATTCGCCGTCGCCAGGTCGTCGCGCGACGGCATGTCCGCCAGCGACCCGGCCGGGTCGGCCGGGTCCAGCGGGTCGAACGTCAGGCCCGCGGCGATCACCACGATGTCGGCCACCACGTCCTCCGGGCCCAGCGCCACGTCCACCTGCGGACTGGTCTCGGAGAATGCGTCGTGCAGGTCCGTCCGGAGGCCGGGAAGGGACCTCTCGCTGGGTCCGCCGGCACGGCCGACCAGTTGCAGCCGCTCGTACGGCTCGAGCACGCGGTCGGCCAACAGGTGCGTCGCGATCATTCGCCCGCAGGCGCCGCTGGCGCCGACAATGGCCACGTCCATAAGGCAGTCCTTTGCAGAATCGGCGAGCAGCGGCTCGCCCGGAGCGCAGAATCGGGCAAATGCAGCGGCATGTCAAGAGCGCGGACCGGGCTGGGGGTCGTCGTACGCCAGGGCCGCGATAAGCTTGCGGTAGTCCTCGCGGGCCAGGCGAGCCAGTTCGTGGTGCATGCGGACCGCCACCAGGCGGTGCGTGTACGTGCGGGCATCATCGGCCGCGGCGTCAACGAGCGGCGCCAGGTGCCTCTCGAACTGCTCGGCCGACATGTCGGGCCGGATATCACCGCCGAGGGCCCGCCGGAGCTTCTTTCGTCCCGTGTGCAGGGCGATTCGGACGGCGCGGCATGCCAGGGCCCGGTCCGGCTGCAGCAGGCCGCCGCGGTGAAGGGTAATGAGTCTGTCGAAGACGTCCATGTCGCGTGCGGCACTTTCGGCAAAGCGCTCGGCCGATCGGACGTCACGGCTGACGGCGCCGGCGGCCTTCAGGTCGGCCACGGCGTCGCATCCGTGGAGCCTCCCGCAGCAGTACTCGGCATCGTAGCGGATGCGCAGTTCGCCGGCGAGAATGATCGGGCAGCGGAGCATGTGGTCGAGGACGGCGTGGGCGGTCTGGAGATCCGGCCCGAAGATTCTCTTGACGATTCGGCGTCGATGATCGAGGACCGCCTCGCGCCCGCCGTCGAACTCCGCCAGCCAGGCCTGGTCCTCCTCGCCAGGCCAGAGAAGCGACTGCGCACCGAACATGTCCGTATCGTACCGCCGGTTCAGCCGTTCGATGGCCTGTCCAACCTCGATGGCCACGCATCGCGTGATGACGAAGAACCAGAACCGCCCGGCCAGCCGCGCGGGCCAGAACCTGGTCATGGCCCCCGGCCCGGCCAGCCCCGCCTGGCGTCTGGCGGCAAGGAGCGTGAGGTTGCCGGTGAACTGTTCGACGAGTTTGGTGTCGCTTCGGTCGAGGTAAGCCCCGTCGCGCCAGTCTTCGAAGTACCTCAGGTCCAGCCCGGTCTGGTGCATTTGTCTGGTCTGAGGCAGATGGGACGCCAGGGCCCTTCGCGCGCGGGTGACAAACCGCTTGCGGGCCGAGGCCAGCGCCTCGCCGCCGGACGGCGCGTCGTCGCGGGCGCCCATCACGTCCAGGCCCGCGTCCAGGCGCAGGCGGCACTCGTGGACGAACACCCGCTCCCAGAGCGCCTCGATGTGCTCACCAGCGGCGCTCTTGCGGTAGTCCTCCATGAGGTTCAACCCGCAGGCCTGGGCCACCGTCAGCAGGCGGGTGGAGATCATTCGCGGGATGAGTTTCATGGTGAACCCGCCCACGAACGCCACACCGCCCACGATCAGCGGGAGCATGATCGCCTGCCCGATCGTCAGTCCGGGCAGGTTCAGGAGGTCGGCCAGCACACCGATCACGGCGATGCCGGCCGTCAGAAGCGTATAGCGCAGCGACCGGCGGTAGATCAGGTTGCCGACCTGGTAGAGCACGTCCATGGGCGCGACCAGGCGCGCCAGGTCGCCAAGGACCGCACGGGTTTTCCTTCCGTCTCGCGTCATCGTCCGATTCCCGACCGGACCGTGATTGTAAGGGGGCTTGGCCCGGATGGGCAAATGCGACCGGGCCACGGAGACCGGGCGTTGTGAACGCCGGCGTGCCGGCGCCCGACGGCGGGGCGGTCAGCGGCCGGCCGACCCGAGGGACGTGATCCGGGCGTGGTAGAGGCACCCGACCGACGTCAGGAACAGCATGCAGCCGACGAGGGTAACGAAGTGGAAGGCCAGCTTGCCCAGGCCGATGGACCTGGCGGTCTCGGTGACGACGGGCTCCGGGGCCGAGTACAACTCGGTCGGGGGGTTGAGGTTCTTGCTCGACAACTCGGTGTAGATCGTGCTGATCTGCCCGGTATGCGTCACAAGGTCCTTGTAGGCTTCATCCGTGTACTTGCGAATCATCTGGCGATGCTCGGGCGTCAGGCCGCTGCCTGCGGTGTTCTTGTCCTGCACGGCGGTGAGCATGTCCTGGTAGAACTGGAGTTCGCGGTCGAGTTTCACCCCGGCCAGGGTCTCCGTGGCGATACGCTCCGTGAAGTCCTGGCGGAACTTGGCGTCTTCGCTGTCCGTGACCATCTCGATGATCCGGTCGAGAAAGGACTCTCCGAACTGGGGGATCATGGCCGGCACGGACATGGCCGGGGCGCCGCCGGCCCCATCCTTGGGGGGCGCAGCAGCCCCCGTCGCCCGGCGGTTCTGCGTATAGGCCGCCAGGGCCTCCTGCAGCGCCGTGACGCGGCTGGTCACCTCCTTCTTGGCCAGCGTCGTGTCATAGATGGCGCCCTGGATATGCAGCTCCGTCAATTCGCGCTTGGCCCGGTCGGCGTCGGACAGCCCGAACAGCCGCACCACGTGCAGCGCCGGAAGCAGCTTGTAGCGAATCACGTCGTTGAGGTTCGCCCTGATTTCCACGAGGCTCAGGCCTTCGGCGGGTGACCGGTAGCTCTTGGCGCCCGGCAACTCCATCAGGGTGTCGATGTTATCGCGAATCTGCGTCGCCTTGACACGGAGGATGTCCGCGGCGATGAACTCGTCCCTCTGGAGGACGCTCTCGGACAGAAACTTCTCGCTCAGGATGGACACCTGGTACTTCACGGCGCCCTTGCGATTCTCCGCGTCGCGAGCCCAGGTGGCCAGGACGTCCCTGAGGGCCTTCTCCCTCGCCTCGGCCGGCATCGAGCCGAAACCCAGAGACAGGTCCATCGTCAGTTCGTAGTCCACCCCGCGAACCAGGCCTCGGCGCTTCTCTCTGTATTCCTGCTCGAGTTGTGTCCGTTCCGGCGCGGTCAGCTTCCGGTTGGTCAGCTTGCTGCTGTACTCCGAGTCCAGGGCCTCCATCTCAGCCGAGGGTTCGGCCGCTACATAGAAGGCCGACTGGAAGTCCTCGAACGGCCCGTAGCGCTCCAGCTTGTTCGTGCCCCAGACCTGGTACAGGACGGCCCTGGCCGTGATGTCTTCGTTGGAGAACCGTATGCCGCTGGGGTACTTCCCCACGTCGGCCCCGTCGAACAACAAGCGAAACTTGAGCATCGCCAGGCGTTCGCTCGGGGCGAAGAAGTAGATCAGGCCCGTCACGACCGCGCCGAGGACCACGGCCGCTAACAGGACCCGACGGTACGCCCACAACCGCACCAGGTTCGATACGGGCATCGTTTCTTCGGTGGACGAGACGTCGGCGTTCGCCTGATCGCGCGCTTCACGTGTGTCCGTCTCGCTCATGACATGTCTCCGGTTACGTTGGCCGACAGCAAAAGGCAATCGCAAGGCCTGCGG
>Ga0180432_10003714_pt1 | contig 21544 bp, 9 predicted proteins | sample SS_ome_10_FD_132414 | JGI IMG/M metagenome (GOLD analysis project Ga0180432, IMG submission 132414) | Hypersaline lake sediment archaeal communities from the Salton Sea, California, USA - SS_1_MS_2 metaG | ecosystem: Environmental > Aquatic > Non-marine Saline and Alkaline > Hypersaline >...
GCAGCAACAACACCAACACCAGTTCCTGCTACGCCAACACCAGCTCCAACCGGAACACCAGTTCCTGCTACGCCAACACCAGCACCGACCGGAACACCAGTTCCTGCTACGCCAACACCAGCACCTACTGGAACACCAGTTCCTGCTACGCCAACACCAGCTCCAACCGGAACACCAGTTCCTGCTACTCCAACACCAGTTCCTGCTACTCCAACACCAGCACCGACCGGAACACCAGTTCCTGCTACGCCAACACCAGCACCTACTGGAACACCAGTTCCTGCTACGCCAACACCAGCACCTACTGGAACACCAGTTCCTGCTACCCCAACACCTGTACCTGCTACGCCAACACCAGCTCCAACCGGAACACCAGTTCCTGCTACTCCAACACCAGTTCCTGCTACTCCAACACCTGTACCTGCTACGCCAACACCAGCTCCAACCGGAACACCAGTTCCTGCTACGCCAACACCAGCACCGACCGGAACACCAGTTCCTGCTACGCCAACACCAGTACCTACTGGAACACCAGTTCCCACAAGCACGCCAGCTCCGGAGCCTAATAGTATAAGACCGAATACTAATGTCGATTTAAATAACTCTAATTGTAATGTGCCTGTTGGAATGCCAGTTATTTTGGAGCTACAGGTTGATACCTGGGATTGGGATGAAATGGGCATGTCTTGGGAAGCATTAGATTTACCTACCTTTACAAATCAAAACAGGGCTTTGACGTGGAGAACCATAGATTTTTCTGCCTATAACGAAATTGAATGGGTGATTAATAAATCTGAATCACAGTCTGGATCTGGATACAATTTCTCTCATAGGGGATATGCTGTAGATTTTTACAGACTAGCACATTTCCTTCCGTATACTGGTGAATACGACGTAACTTGTTATTTGTACGATGCTTTTAATTTTAAGAATAGAAAAATTGTAAAGTCTTCAGTAACTGTTTCCCCGAGAACTATATTGCTTGACGGTTGGACGAGATACAGAGAGAATGAAAAGTACTCATGGGATCTAACAATTAGAGACTGGGACAGCTATGATTCTATCTGGGAATATCCGGCGGAAGGAAAAACCTATACTGAATTAAAGAAAGAGATACCGGAGCAACTTTTGGATTTTGCAATTTATGGTAACAATGCCATAGACGGACAAATTTTTAAAGTCGGTAAAGACGTTGCTTCTATTGGTGCTTCTGGTGATATTAGACTTTCTCAAAATATACTCGACATATCAAAAATATACTCAGTTCTGGTGTCTGGTAGCCAGTATAGTTTTGCCAATGTATTTACAACACAACCTCACAACTTTACTGACGGGTCCGATGTTTTTATAACTGGAAGTATAGATGATCTAAACAAGTCTTGGCAAATATCAATCCCACCAGGAGCAACCGGTTATTCTTTCCAGATACCTTACATACTTGGTAACCAAGCGGGAGTTGGTGCAACATCAGGACCTTCTTCTATTGTAGGAGCAACTGGATATTATGTTTTACCGTCAACACACCCAGATCAAAAAGTAACCGGCGGCGGAAGCATTAGTGTATCTGTAAATGGTCGTATAATAGGTGCTACTGCATCTGGATCAAATTTGCAGTCTACCGCTAATTCTATCATACAGGAAATAAACAAAGTAGAAACACAGCCTGATTATTTTGCACAAACATTTGATCCTACTGAAAGTCCGGTTACCATTAATATTGTCGCAGATCCGGAAAGCGGAAATATAGGTAATGGTGATATTCTTACTGTCAATCTTACGGGATCTTTGAATTTGGTATCTTCGGATGCAGAACTCTCTGGAGGTGTAACTGGTGGTTTTAGATATGTTGATTGGGATGCTTCTTCTGGAACAAATCCCGTTGAAAACCTTAAATACTTTGGGACCAAGAATTTAAAATGGCAAACATTTACTGAAGCCTCCTGGGATAATGCATACGCACATTCCTGGGAAGATTTAGAATTTGAAAACGGGTGGCTTGGTGGATATGAGATACACAGTGCTAAAGTTGGAGATAATGTGAAGGTAAGTATGGGAAGTGAACCTTTCCCATTCCCTGTTGGTGTAACATTTGGACCTACTGGGGGTGGAACTGGAGCATCCGCATATTTGACTCTAGGATCTGCTGCTAGTCAGTTAAATGCTTCTACTGATCCAAACATTACTAATTTTTACTATAGGGTTATCCCAGAAACAGCAACCGCAACACTAACAACATCTGGACCTTCTTCTATATCGCTATTTCCGTTTGCAGCAACTGGAGGTACTGGATCTGTTCCTGCTTCAGTTCCTGGCGCACCACCACCATTGGTTGTAACTTTTGTAGTAGCAACTGGCCCATAAAAAATTACAGATATGTCTTCAAGGATTAAAATATACGAATCACAGTCAGTCATTTTTACGGACACTACCTCTGGTGGACTACCTCCATATAATAGAGTGTGGTCTTTTAATGGTGGAGATATAGTTTCTGCAACTGGTGCAACAGCTCAGGTTAGATATAATACACCTGGGCAATATACTGCTACCTTGACTGTGACTGATTTTAACAACGTTACAAATTCCTTTACCTCTTCTAATGGAATAGAGGTATTAACAGCTTCTGTTACCTCTTCTTTTACTGTTAGTCCTAATCCGGTTTTGATGTCACAAACGGCACAATTCACTAATAATTCTACTGGAGTTCCTGAAGCGCCTAGCTCTTACCAGTGGATTATAGGAGGATCGAACTATTCAACCTCGACTAATCCGACCCTAGAATATGATGATTGGAAAACCGTTCCTGGAGCTAACATAGGAGCTCAGCCCGGATCCACAGTTCTTGTTTCTACAAGACTTGACGCTTCGAGCACTTTTGCTTCTGATAGTAGTTCGTCCAACATAACAGTTACAAAAACTGGGGTGGAGGAATTTAATTTTATAAATAGAGTTGGGCCTTCACAACCATATTCTCAGGATGGAACAATAACTAGCACTGGAAGAACTGCTGGTTTGCTAGGATATCCAACCAATTCCTATGTGTTTGAGATAGATTTTACCTCATCATCTTCGGGACAATTTATCACTGGATTTCACTCAACACTAGAAGATGCATATTTAATACTAACCGGATTAAGCGGAAATAGCTCCTTCGTTGTAAATGGTGTTTCGGTAGTAAGAGGATACCTTATTGTTGAGGATTATTTTTACAGAACCGGAGATCCCGAAATAGTAGGTGGTCGTTATATATTCCCTGGCCTCTCAAGCGGTAAGCCTTATAAGTTATTTTTTGCAGATGATGGAAGCGCTGGAAATATTACCGATCTGGTGGACAATGGAAACTTTACTTTATCTCTTATTGAAGATATCATGGACAATGTTTATCCACAGTTAAATTCGGCTCAGAGTGATTATTGGTCCCCAAGATTCCCGGTAACAAGTCAAAGCCCGGGACTTAACCCCGTTGTTTATTCTCCCCAGTTTTTTATTAATAGGGGTTTCAGCGGGGCAGAATATGAGGTTTATATTGTTGTAAATAATTCCATATCTGCAACTTGTACTTTTAACGGTAATTCGGGACAAGGTAACGAACCAGGTGGTAATTTTGAATTCTATGTAATGCAAGATGTTTCTGGAAATGATGGGGTTGCAACACAGTTAAACGCTGCTATTGCTGCCTCTTTTCCTGGAGGGACTGCCTCTGTAGAATTTAGCTCGATCCAAAGTTATAATATCCATAGTGGCGGAACTCCCTCTGATTACTATGGATTGAAGATGGAAGTTAAATACGAGAATATTGAGCAGGTGCAGATAAAAGACAATTCAGCTACCTTAAATGCATTGTACGGACTTTCACTGGCTCCGTTTTCATATAAACACACTGGGAACTCTGGCGAGGTGTCTTGTTCGGGAATGCCTCCAGATTTATTGCTGTCTACCGAGGGTTATGTTGATCTTGGGAAACGCATTTATTATGGGAATACAATATTCTAAAATTTTGATAAATAGAAAGTAATGCCAACAACATTTTTTTATATAAATACTGCAGCTCTTGATTCCTTCGGGGATGTGTGGGCTGTAGGTAGAGATTTAACCAAGTATGATGGCGAAAATTGGTCGTATTATAACTACCAAAATTCGGTGGTTCCAAGTAATGCTCCTTACTTTTTGGATACTAGATCAATCTCTATTGATAATGAGAATAACAAATGGGTTGGTTGTGCAGTTACCGCTTCTTTGTCCCAAGAATTGGTTTTTGTAGCTTCTGGTAACCAAGCAGCTACTGGGGAAAGTTGGTCTTTAAGTCAATTTGGTGACTATTCTTCTCAATCCCCAAATTGGGAAGTTCCTACTATTTATGCAAGCCCATATACTGAGGAGGTTCTTGCCTTCATATCTCCTTTGAATGGGGGATTTGGTACTGGATCTACGGGTAACGTTGGCGTGACTGGTGGATACCTTTGGAGGTATGATAAGGTTTCAGAGGAATGGAGAGAAGTAAGTCCTGGATATACCTGGCCACACATATATGAGATAACGGCTAAGGGCGAAGGTGGTAATAGTTTTGAATACTATCTAAGTACCAATGATGGTTTGCAAACAATACCGCAAGGAAACTTAGATCCAATTACCTTAGACAACGGAGAGCTTGCGATCAAGCAGCTTTCAAAATACAACTCTAAGACATCCGGTATTGGCGGTGATATTGTATACGATGTTTCTTTTGATGAGGATGGTAACTATTGGGCTGGTACCGAAAATGGAATTACATATTGGGACGGCAAAAAATTCTACAATTGGAACATTGGCGGTGGCGTAGGTGTAACCAAGGTTGTTGCCAGAAAAAACGGACACGTTTTCTTTAGGATAGGAAACCCATTTGACCAACCTTCCACCTCTAATGGATTTTATCATTTTAATGGAGACTCGTTTACACATTTAACTTCATCTAATACAAATCTACCTGACAATCGGGTAATTGAGTTAATGAAGGTCGAAGAAAAATCAATAGCAGGTACTAGACAAATATTTGAGGAAGATTTGTGGATTGTTGCTGGCAATAACATTTGTCTTTTTGATTATACCCTACCCCATATTTACGGAACTTCTAAATACACCGGAACTACCGGATGGAACTTTGTTTATTATACTCACACTACAGCAGGAGCAACCACAGACACTGCTAGATTACCAAAGGCAGATAAGTACACCTGGAAATACCCCACTTGGAGAGGATATGACAACGAATATTTGAAGAATTTACATCCAGGTTTAGATCCGAGAAATCTTTTTCTAGAAACTAACTTCAAAGATATAGCAAACGGAAAAGCTGGATTACAACAATACTGGGACAACGGCGAGATAGTTCCTTACAGTGATCAGGAATTAGCCAAGCTTATTGCCAATTCTGAGTGGTTGACAGATACAACTTCTTTTGCGGTTACCTCAGCTAATAAGTACAGAAACTACAATGTTGTAACTGGGTATTCTAGTGAAGCAACGATAAACTTTGGGGAGAAAAATAACCTCAATTCAAATTATTCTATCGCTAACCCAAACCCAACAGATTCAGCTGGTGGAACTGCGGATCTTGGATTTGTTGCACTTTATAGTGAGGGTGGACAGGTTAAAACCGTAGTACCATTTAGAGGATTTTCGACGAGAATTTATAAGGCATTGCCTTCTTCAGACAATTCGTCGATTTATGTCCTAGGAACCTTTAGAAAGTACCTAGAGGCTGGGGAATTCATTTATTCTAGTAAATACCCAGGAGCATTTGATATGACAGTAACCGGTATAACTGGACCTACTGGTGGACCTGTCGGATTTTCTAATATAGCTTCCCCTGGATTAACAGGATCTTATGATTATCCGTGGATACTTAATGCAGCTACAGGAGCAACAAGTGGTATCTATTTACCACAAACCTCTATCCTGGGGGATACTGAAGCGATCTTTATAGCTGAAGTTGAAATTGATTTGGGCAACAAGGTCAGCTATGGAGATTTGGATTTTTCTTCGGGCGATTCTGATCTAAATCAATTTTCTCTAAAAAACTTTAGATATTTCCCTGGTGCAAGTGGTAGCTATGACCCAACCGGAATAATAAATGCGTCATATTCTCCCCCAACCTCTATAGAAAGCTTGGATTTATCAGTTACTCAAAATTCTGTTAGATTAACATCTAATTATTCTGGAGGACTAGCAATGTTAAAGAACAATTGGTTTAATCTTAGCGATTTGCCATATTCTCCCGAATTTATTTTCTCCTCTAAGAGTTCGGGTACCTATGATAGAAGCGGGAGCTTCGTAGATATGAATGCAAATCTTTCGATAAGGGATGGATTTACAGTGGGTCTTACTGGATCAAGTACTTCCAGTGTGGATGGCCTGGTATCTCTTGAGAATTCTTTGACTTATCTGTTGACTGGAACATCGACAAGAGACGTTGTGCTTAATAATACAGTGTTATCCCATCCGAATCCTGGATTTTCATACCCGTATTTTGTATTGAATGATTTTAACCATCTTTCATTAACAGGAGCTTTTGTTAAAAATTCGGGAGGGACAGCTGCTGCTTATTCAACCTGGTACAAAACCATCTCTGGTTATAAGTCAGATAGTAATTATTATGTAAATACGCTCTACACAGATACACCAACACTATCACCCCTGTCTAAAAGTCCTGCCCTTACTGGAATCGGTACCTCTGGCGGAGTTAATGTACTTACTCTTTCAGTTAAACCTGGTGGAAATTTCACGCAGCTTTCTGCCTACGAAGTGCTACCTGAAACTTATGGCAGTCCATTTCTAGCATCCATCAGTGATCAAAGTGACTCTTTACCCGGTGGAGATCAATATATGGCTTTATACTATGAGAGGGCAACTGGAGCAAGTGGTGGAGGACATAGCATTACAAAGAGAAACGTAACTGGAACATATGTAGATGTTGTTTCTACTTTTGGACAAGGGAACACTGGGGACCAATCCGAATTAAGGATGCACGTTAGCCCTAGTTTGGACGTGTTCTTAGCAGGCTCAAGCTCGGGTGCTTCTGGACCAAATAATATCCCTTATAGTTCTGCAACTGGATCGTTTGTTGCTTTCCTTGAAAGCTATAAACCTGGTGTAGGTAAAGATGTAGGTAATATCATATCTAGAGCCGGGTCCGGAGCATGGACGTGGGTAGATGTACATAACTCTGATTCTGACCTTTTTGTTCCTCTCTTGTCTACTGTTTTTCTAAGTAATTATGACAGTAAGATTTTTGGTAAAAATACGAATACGTGGAAATTGACTAATGCTTTAACCGGTGAAGTGCTTCTAGATGTAAAGGATGTACCGTTCTTTATCTATACTTTCTCAACTTCTGGATATTATTCTATACAAAATATTGTTGAGGATTGTAACGGAAACGTGTATGAAATTTCCAAACCTGCGTTTGTTAAAGTAGTGGACCAAACTATACCAGCAGCTAACGATCCAAATCCTGAATATGTAAACTCTGCAGATTATGGGTATAGGAAACCTCCTAAGTACATTAGTGGTGCCGAGTATAAAGAACTGTCGAAAGATCTTTCGGAAGAGCAGAAAAGGATTATGCTCCAAAATATAGCTCCTTTTGGGTCTGCTTTAATAATTAAAGATAACCCAGACGCTACTTTCGATTTGTTTTAACTAAAAAGTGTAGAGCAATCTTAGAACTTCATCAATCGAATCGTGCCTATGGTTATCCTTGAGTGCCATTGAGTAGACATATTGGGAATCCTTTAATTTTGGAACCTCGTGAATAGCTGAGTCGTTGTTAAACTTTAGATCGATTTGTTGTCCATCCCCACAAAGAATCATGGTGGAATGCTTTCCTAACCTTCCCAATACCATTCCTAGTTGCTGTTTGGTGAGATTTTGGAATTCATCTACTATAACAATAGCTCTTTCGAATGTCCTACCTCTAAAGTGAGTAAGAGAAACTAATTCAATGGATTCGTCTTTTTCCATTTTTTCTAGATGGTCTGGTTTGTTGTAAACCTTTCTCATATTCGATCTGATTGGAACGAGCCAAGGCTCCATTTTTTCCTCAAGTGAACCCGGAAGAAATCCATTATCCTCGTTAGAAACGGTAGGTCTTGTGATTACTATCTTTTCACACTGCTTTTTGAAAAACATATCCAGTGCTATCTGAACAGCTAGTAAAGTTTTACCACTTCCTGCCTTTCCCGTAATAAAGTTAAACGGATGCATTAAAATTTGTGCTTTTGCTTGCTTTTGCTCTTCTGAGAGAGTAATGGAGAATTTTTTATCCACTGAGTTATTTTTATTTTTTATTGATTGTAAGTTATTTTCCAACCATAGTTTTCGACCAAATCCTTGAGCATAGGACTTTTCAGGTGCTTGATCTTATCGAATAAATTGTGTTCATCGCTCCCGTTTTTGAATTTTGCTGAACTTTTCTTCAACTTGTATCCATGATAATGATTTGAAAAGAACGATAACCAGAGATCTTCAATAAACCAATATTTTTCTGGACATTTAAACAATTCCTCCTGTTCAAATATATCCATATCACAAACCATCCCTCCAGTTCCGCAGTAATCAACTAATTCTCCCCCGTGAACTTTAATCCTATTAGCAGCACCGTAATAATTGAGTGTCTTGATCTTCCATGCCCACTGTGAGGAAATCTCTTTCTTATTGGCTTCGCTCAAAAATATGTCTAGAGAATCCTCCCCAAATGCTTGGTCGTCGTCTATAAAAACGCAAAAATCCATCCGATTTTCCATGTTGAGAAGATGTCTAGCTAAAAAGAATCTTCCAAATCCGCCTATATTTTCTTTGCTGTGGATTATGCTAGAAGAAAACTTTGCATTCTTTTCAAGGATTGTTTGGAACTGATCTTTTTTTTCTTGGTTGTTGTTCCACACGAAAAGGTGGAAATTTTGGAAATTTTGGTTATTTAAGTGCTGGATAACTTTTAGAAACCCATCCTCCCTCTTCCAAGTACACATAATTACTGGTAAGATATTTCCATTAGGCGATGTGTGGTTTGTATTGAGCTGAATTAGTTCCTTCTCGTTTATGAACATGTTTTATGTCTTTGGAAATGGTTTGATATATATTCAAAACTAAAGAAATCAAAATAATTACAAAAAATGGCTACAGTAAATACTACTTCCATTCTTGGCTCCGATTCGATTTCTGCATCGAGAACAACAATTAATTCAAATTTCCTTACGTTGGAGAATTGGATTAATAACTACAACACTGTTTTCGGTCTAGATACTGTTAATGGAATCATCAACTTAACAGGTGCTTCGACAGGTAGAATATCTGCTAAAACTGGGAAATTCGATTCTATTATCGTACCAAGTGGGGGAACAGCACTAGCACAGATTAACTCTGCTGGTGCAGGATCTTTTACAACCCTTTCAACAACAAACCTAACAGCAAGCGGGACTATTAACTTTGGTGTTGGCAGTGTGTTAACCCAAAGCGGTACCTCAACTTTCTCCGGGTCAACTACCTTGAGTGGATCTACTACGCTCAACAACACTATGGTTTTAGGACCTGTTGGTAATGTTGCTTGTCAAAATACGATTGGTGCTAGTGGAGCAACTGCCGGAACAACCTTCCCTTCTTCTGCTACCGGTGGAGGTGGAGGTAGAGGAACCTCATCAGGTAACCCATACGTAATTACTTCTCAAGAGGATGTAATATATGCTCAATGCTCTTCTGGATTTTATATGAGCGTAGGCACGGACGGATCAACTGGAGCTAATCTTCCTGCTGGACTTAGGATTACTATTGTTAATACTGAAACCTCGGCTGGAACGATTATGACTGGAGTTCAGGGGTCAAATTATACTGGATTTAATACGGTAAGTGGATATGGAGAATTCCCTTCAACGGGGATTACTGTTGATGCTAACAGGCCTTACCAATCTTCTGTCCAACTTCAATGGGAACCAAGGATAGGAAAGGATAGCGGTAGCCAGGAAGGATCTTGGGTAGTACTGGGATCTTCAAATATGTCTTGGTCATAATAAAAAAAATTAGATAAATGGCAAAAACTCCATTTATAAGGCCTCTTCAAGTACAGGGTGGAACCTTTTATGCATTCTCTTCTGCCGCTGAAGACCTGTCCTTTACGTTTAACAATTCAGTAGATAAGTTCAAATTTTCAAAATTTGCTCTCCTGAACATACCAGATATTAATTCTGGTGATCCTTTAGGAAACAGTATAAAACTAAACGCTCCTGACAGTGCCTTTTTAGATTATGCTACAAGCGCTGGAAACATTATTACTGGTAACGCCAATACTGATTTCTCGCAAAGTTTCCAAAGCTATTGTTTGAATTTTGAAACTACTGTTTTAAGCTCTGATAATTACAACTCGGATCTAAAACAAAATATCTCTGAAAGGGTTTTCTTTAAATGGTTAAAAGAGCTCGGTGCCATTAGATATCAACCTGCATCTTCCGATCAAGTGGTTTCTACTCTTGATCAAAATACGGTCCTTACTGTAAATGGTTTGCCATCTACCCAGAAAAGATATGTTGAGGGTGATCCATCTGGAGGAACTGGTTCGTATGGTTTAACAGGTTCTACTTATAACAGGGTAGTTCAATACATCGGAAACTTGGATATCGTAAATTCAGTTAAGAATAACAACAATACTTATTCTGAGGTATATGTCCACGTCCCAACCAAAGACGGTAACACACCGACGGTTCTTTTTAAGAATGTTGTTGATGAAAACTATTATCCGGATTTCCAATGGACCAACAACCCAGCAGATCCTTTGGATAAAGAATATTTGACAGGTAGGTCTTACGATGAATTGAATCCTAGTGGTCTCACTACTTTAGCAATTTTCGATGATGATGTCTTAGGTCTTCCCAATGTTACATTTGAGGATACTGCTGATGGTACTACGGGAAGTGGTAATTGGTATACCCCAAGAGACACTGCAAACACCTATTTTACAGATTCGTCTTTTGTGGATCCCACTGCACAGATTTTATCCAAGTCTGTCTCTGGGGCTACGTCCGGTGTTGGATTCCAAAAATACGTAAGAACAAGGCTAGATTCTGTCGGTATTGATTTCGATCCAGACTCGTATAAACAAATTGTTGATGATGCTTCAATTTCTACTCTTGAAGAATTTAACGCCACCTCAATTTCTCAGGATTTTGAATTTAATGCGGTCTTAATCTATTACGATGTTTACGATCCTGCAGATCCTACAAATTCCGCTACTAACCTATATGGTGTATTATTCTTAGATGATGTGCAAACAACGGGGTCCGGTATCTATAGCATACCTAGATTCCAGAAGTATAAACCAAACATAGTTACCAAGTTAAATGGTAATTCTTATGGTTTAAAGCTAAACATCAAATTTGACGTTGATATAGATCAAACTGGTGTTGAACAAGCGATAAATGACTATTCACCTTTCTCCTTAACCATGTTTATGGATGCGGTGAATGTATTGCAAGACGCTTCTAGCACTTTAAACAATAATGCAGCAAGCTATATTGATTTGGAAGCAAGAGTTTCTGCTATGGAGAATCTAATGCTAACTCAGGATACTTCAGCATCTCTTGATAGAAGAATCGCAAGTCTTGAAAGTGCTTATGCATCAAACCAAGCTTTGTTCAATAATACCCAATCAGTAATGGGCCTTATTACACAGAACTATGAGCTAATTCGTGCTATAATTAATAATGAAACTTCGGTTGAAATATCCTATAATCTAGACGCAATAAAGCAGGGATCTGGTGTTATCGTCAATAGATCAATACCAAACCAGGTAATGATCGAAAATAATAACCAGGAGTTTAACCTTGGCCAGGGTAACGGTACTATTACCCTCCAAAATAATGCCCTGAATAGAATTGGTCTTAGATCCTTTGGTAATTATTGTAAGCACATAAACAACGGAACCCCAATCACGCTGACTTCCGATTTGTCTATAAGGATCGATGATTCTATTACAACATGGAAAAAAGGTCAGACGTTTAAGTTCAGTTTTGGTGACCAAATAATTCCAAATGATTTTACAATCAATTTCCTAACTAATGCGGTTGGAAAATATCCTCTTAGTAACCCATCTGGGGTTGCTTATTCAAATCTGATTATTTCTTTGGTGGATTCAGACATCTCATCTTATGACTATATGCCAGTTATTGAGATTGTTTGTATCGACGATGAAAACTTAGTATTCCAGACTGATATAGTCGGTAAAAGCTTAACAAATAATGGGTAAAATTTTATAAAGTAAAATGGCATCAACACAAAATTCAATAAGTTCTCTAGTAGCCCAGTTCCTTAGACTGCAAAAAAATTCATTGGAGATCATTAATGGCCTTAATGAGGTAGCAACTTCTACTAACGATAATGTACAAATTGAGCTGCTTGATGAAAATGGTTTGCCATCTTTCACTAGTATTCCAGCTTATGGTTACCTTAGAAGTGAGATAGAAAGACTTGATTCTAACATTCAATCACTTGCAGGTTTAGGTGACAACTTTGCTACTGTTAGAAATCCTGATGGAACTTACAGTCAGGTTTATAAATCTCAGCCTATTAAAGATCCTACCCCACTTGCTAACCTTCAGGTCCCAAGCACATTTTCTGCTAGAGACAATTGGTTTTTTGAAAGCTTTTTAAGTCCTTTGCTTTACATATCAATCGACGTCACAGGTCAGGTTGCCGATGACGCAGATCGAGTTAGAGTCAAAAGGATTATTGCAAATACAAATACCGACGAGAAGAAGGCTTATTTTGACGACAATTTAAATGGAAGGAACGATTTATCGGAACAGGATTTTATTAATGATTTAGAGGATGCCGGCATCGACTATTTTGTGGATGAGGACAATATAGATCTTCCACTTAGATCAATACGAAATCGAGGATCTTTTGGCGTTCTATCTTTTTTTGATGATGTAGTAACAATAACAGATGCTAACGGAAACCAGGTCCAAGAAACTAGGAGGAATTACAAGTTAAATACTGTTAATTACACAGATACAACCTCTAATGTAACCAACGGAAGGACCTTAGCAGTTGGTGATACTTTGTTAACTAACGATGGGACAAGATATCTAATTACTGCTGTAAATATTGAAGAAACCTCGGTACAACTAAAAAGAACCTCAGGTTATCAGCCGGTCCAAATCGGCGACAATCAATTAACTTTAGAGTCCAGCCAGCTGAGTGCAAGACTCATAGAAGTTAATGTTGGATTTGACGAGAGACAAGGTATTTTCTTTAAGCAAATAGATGACAACTTTAATATAGTTGGATCTACATGGTCTACTGGAATTGTTATTTACAGTAATGAATTAACGATCAATACGGATTCTGGAGTACAAACCCTTGAGCAATTCTACCTAAACTCAGTAGCAGATCTTGGGCAAATATTCCTTGGAATGGCGAAGGAGAAAAAGATAAATGCCATAAATGGCCTTATCCCAGATGCACCTGCAGTTTCTGCTACAAATTTCAGAGTAGTCCAGGTTAATACACAGCTTACCGAGGGTACTGATGTGCAAACATTGAATGATAAAGTTGCTTTAAAGGCAACCCTACAATCTGAAATCCAACAGATAGATGGGTCAATATCAAAAGCCAGAACAGACTTAAATTCTGTTTCTTCTACGAATGTACTTGCCAACAATACTCTGACGGCTCAAACTAACTCACTAAGTCGGGGTAACGACCAAGCATCTAGCTCTATATTGGCTTCATTAAATTCATTGACTCAGCAAAGGGTACAAAAACAACAACTACTTGCTTCTGTTGTTAGTGATATTACCACAATCTCGGAAACGAATACACAATTTAAGGTAGAGCCAAAATATAGAGTAAGAGGATTTTGGCCTATCCCCTTACCAAAATCAAGCACTGTCACCGGGGACCAAAGCGTTATACAGTTCATTATACAGTATAGGTACCTTTCTGAAGCTGGTGCTTCTCCTGCGGTACAACAGATAAGCTACCTCGATGATAACGGTCAAGAAAAAACTGGGGCCTTTTCTAACTGGACCGAGATAAAATCAGAGGTAAGAAAGAAAATATATGATGCAAACACAGGAACATACGTTTGGGCTCCAGAGGATACTGAGAATGCGGATGCAACGAATATCAATCAGCTTGATATCCCAATTACCAAGGGGGAACGCGTTGAGATAAGAATCAAATCGGTTTCTGAAGCTGGTTGGCCGGATAATCCAGTAACCTCGGAATTCTCCGATCCGGTGGTGGTCACATTCCCTGACGATCTTTCAACCCAAAGTACTGTCGAAAGTGTAAACAGTAACTTGAAAGATGAAGCTGTCCTTGCAATCCAACAGGATTTATCAGCTAAAGGAATAGATGGCCTTTTGAACCAACAGGTAGTTACTGGTGATAAAACTTACTATTTAGCATCAAGCTCTATTTTAAGTGGGTATTTTGATTCTGCCGGAAATCCTTTGGATCTTTTCCAGAAGCTTACTGAACTTCAGGATCAGCTAAACTCTTTAAGAGCAACTGTAGAAAACGCAACCGGTATTTTGGAAGTTTATCTTGTAGACGGTACAAATACACAACTTGTAAGTAACGGATCGACTATAAATCTTAATGCTGGATATTTTAACCAGATATACCAGAACGCATCTACTTCTGATGCTGGTAAAATAGCTTCTACGGTTTATGAGATAAAGATCAGCAATACCTCTGCCGGTCTATTGGAACTCTCATCCATACTTCCTGGTGGGCTAACAACGCTTGCAGGAACAAGCTCTTCGTATGCTTTACCTGATGGTTATTCTAGTAATTTAAGATATGGGGAAGTGCCAATTTCAATTACTTCTTTAACCACTTCAGATATAATTCCAGTTGGATCTACGGGAGGTGCAAACGACGATTCGTTTAAAGAATACCGACAAGCCCCTCCTTATGCTTCGGGTAATTCTAACAGCCAGTTTGTATATCCTAGATGGAAGTCTGTTGGATTTGATAGTGATTTGTACATAACTCCATCTGCGTTTGCTGGTTCTTATCTATATGCTGGTGACGCAAGCGGATTACCTAGAAACGGAAGTCAGCTATTACCCTACGACCCAACAAATGCTTCGGTACCAACTGCTTCCGGAACAGATGCTAATGTTTGGAGTGGTGTAATTACCGGTGCAACTGGTAGCTATACAGGTATTGGTAATGGTACTTTGAGCGAATTCTGTATCCACAAGGATCACCCAGATTTATCTACAGGTCTTTCCTTCACGAATTTGGTAAAACCAGATTTTTCTGGTGGTTTAGTAGTGTATCCTTATTTCAGACATTCTGATTATTTCTATACTGATACAACAATACTAGATAACTATAAGCAATTAGGATTCCAGCAAGTATCTGCAGATTTTGTTCAAGGTCCTACTGCTGCCAGGGAAGATGAAATGTACCCAAATAAACTTGGATTTACTGCTAACGACGAGTATTTGATCGGAAGATATACCTGTGGAGCTTATCTATTCTTAGGTCCTCCAACAGCTTCAACTATCCAAGTTGAGGGATCGACTCAATTGGCTTCTAAGTTTGTTAAGAATGGTGATTCTAATGCTATAAACGTTCCTTTGATATTCCAGTTTAGAGCAAACGATAAGTTGGGTTACATCGGAGGTTTTAGATCTGACGGAAACCCAACAAACATTACCTATACTAAAAAGATAGGAATAGATATACAGGTTAGAAACCAAAGTCCGTTCTCTTTTGACGTACAGGTTACTGGAAAATATAAAAACGATACCCTTTCGGCTCCAAATTTCTCTTCAACAACTAGAAATGTAGGCTAAGGGTTTAATAAAGGAATAACATTTTAGATGGCATCACCAAAATTATTTGACTATAATTCATCCTTTGGACTATTAAGGACAAACCCTAAGATTACTGGCAATGTAAAACTCTCTTTGGATTCTTCTGGTGGTGTTTGGTTAAATTCTTTCAACGCAAATCCGACACTTAGCACAGAGAAATTCAAAAAGTTTCAGGTAACTGGAAAGGATTCTTACGCCACTGATCTTTATAACTTTTTTGATAAGGGATCCGTTGCTAACGATCTTATTTTCCAAGTTGGCGAATTTACAGACGGAAGTTCAAAAGCTCAGGAGGATTTTGAGTTCCAATATGATTTCTTTTACGGCAGTGGAGCTTCTACCCTAATCGACAAAAATTACACAGAAAATTTTAGGTATTTTCAGCCCCTTTGGCTGCGTAATGAACTACCTGAATTCTTTGTTATTTTCAAAGTGCCAGATCCAGTTAGTTACCCTTATACCACCAATGTAACTAGAATCCGGACTTCTGTTAAATACAAGCTTATACAAGATCCAGAATCGACAGAAACTTTCCAGATAGCATATGGAAAGGACAATTCGGGTCAAGACATTTTTTATACGGCTAACCAAATTTTCGAGGGACTGAGCTTGTATAATTCCTATACTGTTGTATCTGGTTCTGGTAAAGTTGCTGAAATGGATGAGCTCAAATATCAGCCAAACGTGGATGATGTAGAGTCTTTTTTTAACTCCAAGGTATTACCAAATGCTAGTGTAGTTGCTACTTTTGATTTAAGATCTGGTACCAAGATTGGGAATTATATAAGAAGTATTGTAAACAATAAGAATTACAAGCAATCCCCTATAGATTTTTCCTTCCAGCAGAATACTTATACTTATTATAACGGAGTTAGCATAAAGGATGGGGTTTTTACTGAGAGGGGAGAACTCCTTTACGATTACCTAATTGATCCGCAGTCTTCAATTCAATCCGATTTTGAAAACTATGTAACCGACGGCTTCCAGAGAAATGGGGTAATTTGTTCTAATGTGTTGAACATGGAATTTTTGTTCAACGATCCTGATTCTGACCTGTACACTATCAATAGGTATTTTGGGTTTTATGTTTCTAAAAATGATCTTGGTGAATTTTTCCTAAACGGGGATTTCTTTTACAACTTTAGAAACTCTACTGGTAATTTAAATCTTCCCAAACCTTCTAGAAATAATGTTGGACACTACGAGGATAACAGATCCAACTATCAAAGCAGTACAGGAGGGGTTAGATTTTATTACGAGGGTGCATCCGGATGGATTCCTGGATCCTACGATGTCAACGTAAATGATCCACAGAAGCTATATTACATAACAGACAAGTCTGATAGATTTTATTCGCTTAAAAGGTATGAAAATTACAATTCCACTACCAAAACGTGGGCGGATAATGCACCAGAATATGCCCAATATGGCCCATATGACGGAACGACTTTTGGAGTGACTGGGAACACAAGTCTAACGACTGGATCTCTGGTCTTAGGAAATTCCTCTGTAAACCTACAAAATTTTACCGGGTATGGTGATAAAATAGGATCGATTAAAGGGATTCTACCCAGATCCAACGGAAGAGCTAACATTGGTATCGAGTTTACTGAAAATGAACCAGTAGGAGCTGAAATTGTTTTTAAGGTATTTTGGCCAAACGGTTCTAAGTCAGAATCTGCAGGAAGGTATGATCTAATTAAAAGCGGTGAGTTTGGTGGAACCTTAGTAGGATGGAAAGCTGGATCTTCATATAATGTTGGGGACGAGCATTTCTTTAACGCTATTGACGGGGACGCCGAGGATATTGCTTCTTCCTTTTGTGAATGCGTGACCTCAATTAGCGATGTTGTTTGGGACTCTGCACCTAGTTCATCTACTTCGGTTATCAGAACAAAAGCATCCGGAACCAAGGTTAATAGTGAATATCGTGTTGCAGTTTATGACGACTATGCAACTTTTGAATCCTTGTATGTTGGTGTTTGGGATAATACTAGTCCATATTCTGCTGGTGATGTTGTCTTAAGTCAAGACAAATATTACCAAGCATCAAATAATATACCCGCAGCAGTTCCCGGCTCTGAGAATATTAGTCCTGACTTAGATCCTACTAACTGGCAAGTTTATTCAACTTTTTCTCAAAGCGGATTCGTTAAAATTTCTGGGTCTGATGCTTCTACTTTAAGCGGTCCTGTATCTTTTAGTGGAGGAACCGATTATCCACTTTGTAGGGTAGCTTTTGATATCAAAGAAGTAAATAAGGTAATTCCCGGAAATTATATACAAGTAACTTCTGGAAGTGGGGTAACTGGCGGAGCCTCGATGATTGAGAGTGTAACCAGATATGTTGAAGACCCTGTCATAGACTCAAACGGAAAAGTTAGTGGGTTTAGAGGTTATAACGAGTTGTTAGTTGCAAATCTAAGAGACCAAAAGGCAGTTATTGATTTGGGAACAAGTCAGTCGTTTAACCTGTTTGAAATGCCTAAGGTTAAAACCGGTGTATTTTCATTTTTTGATATCAAGGACTTTGACTTTGATTTCTGGTCTTCTGAATATGGTGAAACTCCAACCTCAGAGTTTCATAGATACTTCCAGCTCCTACCCGATATTCAGGGACAAATTAAAGACGGAGTAAAATATCTGGTAAAGTCTGGTGAGATTGTAGTTGATATTGGCACTGTAAACCAGAGAACAATTCCTGCAGGAGGAGCTTTTATCGGATCCTCGGTTGATTTTTTTAGAGACTCTGGATTTACAAATAGTGGGGTTTCATCTATCGTTGTACCTGCTATTTTTACCCAAATTGAATGGAAAACTCCATCCTCCTCATACCCTTCAAAAGCAATAAATTTTGAAAAGAATCTCGACTCTTTTGATGGTTTCTTTGGTATTCAATCGATCAACGAGACTCAATCAGTAACTCAATCAAATACCAAGGAGTTCATTTTCAATTACGGTAAGTTAGAAACTGAATATGAATACCTAGAGGAAAATTATACCACAGCCAGAGCAAATAGATCCAAAATAGTCCCCTTTATTAACAAGTGGGGATACTTTGGTGGTACTGATGCTAGAGGTCATAGCTATAGACTAAATGCATCTGCAGCATTTAGTCCAACAAACTTTTCCCCAAGTTTTGAGAAGGAAACCCCAGATCCGATGTATCTCACCCATGAATGGATGTTATTGGAAGGTGTTCCTGATGGTTATCCATCGGACAAGATAGAGAGCCAGAATAGCTACCTCCCATCTAAGATTGATCTTGCAAAAGTAAGAAGTGCAGATCCGAATGATAGTTTATATTTTTCTTCATTCTTTACTGTCGAGCCCTCGGATTATCCAAGTCCGTACAACATCTCGATCAACACTACAAAGGAACTGTTTACTCCATTTACTTACAACAGGTCTACTGGATTTTATGATACAGTATTTAGAGGAGCTAAAATTTCTTTGAGAAGAAGAAGTACAGTTGCTGATCCACAAACGGATCTTGAAAAATATGTACCTAACTATAGGGGTTTCGAGGATTATAAGTTTGCTTCAGTGTTAAGGGTAGTTCCTGAAACTCAAAACACTATACAATCTCCTGTTAGTTACGAAATTATTGAAAACACACAACAGAAGTGTGTGCTTTTTGTTTGTCAAATCGTTGTTAAAGATTATAGGGCATTACCATTGGGTTATACTGGTGGGACTGGGGGTAATCCTACTGTTGACTATCTACTACTCTATAGTCTGAGCGATAAGAAAAAAGATGCTGGTGTTGGAGTAACCGGAACTACCGGAGCAACAGGCGTGCCACTATACGAGATAGATGATATTAAGCTAAGTGCTGCTTTGGATCTTTCTATGACCTCTGATAGCTCCGTGACACAATTTACAAATCCTGGATTTATCTACACCCTTCCAAATCCGAATTATGATACAGATCTTAGAGAAGAAATTAACACAATATATCCTGTTGGTGGTACCGGTTCTCTTTCCGCTACTGGGAAGGGTAGCTTTAGTGTTCCTGCTATAAGCTCTACTTATCCATGGCCAACTGGAAGATCTAAGAATCTGGCCTCTTTTGGGCCAGTGGGTACTAATTATACATTCACCATTCCGTTTGCGTTTGGCTCTCCGGTTACTGTTCCAGTTGGACCTAAGAGTGCCTATGAAAACAATCCAGTTTTCCAGCTAGAGGGGGGTGAAAAATACTTTGATTTCCTAATTAGGAGAATTTCCCTTTCACAAATCTCGGATCGTGTAAATAACGAAAGTCCCTATATAAAGTACCTTACCTATTCTTGGAATGCTGATACACAAACAACTGAGGTCAGGAGCGATTACTTCCAAATCTATATGCAGCAGCCAACAGCCCTGCACAGATCAACTGGGACATATCCAGTTGCAGACTATTCAGGACCACAAACATTGGGACAAAATCAGCCCACTGGGTATCAGATAAATGTTGGTGCTAACTATGCAGCTGATATCTTAAGGTATGCTGGTAAATATGAGCCTCTTTTCAATAAGGTTATTAGATATAAAAACGATAAAACCGATTCTATTACAGGCTATTCTTCTGCGGACTTGAGTTATAGAAACTGTACCTTTGCTCCGGAGAAGATTAACTTTGGAACTGTTAAGAACCTAAATTACAGCAAGGTTTCCCTTGGGAGAAATATACTTGAAAAGTCAGTTAATCTTCCACTTGGACCCGTCTATCCGCTAGTTGGAGAAACTCCAATTGCAAGAAAGGACTTTTCTGTATTTCTGTCAACTTGGGATCCTGGATATTTTAACCTTTACACCTCGGCTGTCCAAAATACTCCAGTTGCTGGAACTAGATCTATGAGGGAGAATAAGTCTTTCCTAGGTTCTAAAATGATGCAAACTCCTTATACAATTACTACCTATACCTTTATAACTTTGGAAGTTAATAGGACCACTGGAGAGACCGATGTACAGAAGATTAATCTCGAAGCAAAAGAAGCTTTAAGCCAGATTCAAAATATAACCCCACAAACATCCAATACTGGAATCGGTCAGTTGGGAGCGGTATTTTCGAATGTGGATCTTCAAGTTTTTGACGAAGGGATTTACCCCGACGTTGAGGTTTTTTGGCAAAAAGATACAAGAACTAATACCCTTTATGGATCTATAAGATTGGATAGAATATTAAGGAGATACCTCTTGAATGCCGGAATAAGTAAGGTGTTTGTGGATAATATGATAAGTGAATTTGGTGTTGGTGATCCAGAGAGTATTAATGATGATATCAAAACATACATCGACAAGAATATAGTTCCAATCTACCAGGGAATAACCTTTGATCTATTTGTTAAAAAGACTGGAACAGATTTAAGTTCTACCGAACTATTATTAAGAGGGGATTTAACAAGCCCTGATAGGATTAGATATTCTTACTATTCAGAGCCAAATTACAAGCTAACCAAGAGAAATTCTCTTTCATATGCTTTTGAGCTTCCGTTAGAAAGTGGTAAAAACTATTCTACAACATTTACTTTCCAGATTGAAAAAATATAGGGGATTAAGTTAATGGGAATATATAAACAAAGATAAAAGAAGAAAATGCCGAGTCTGAACATAAAAGCTTTAAACGCTGGAGATACCCAGGAGTCTATCAGAGAAAAGGTAAACTCAAACTTCGACTCAATTGTAGCAGCTGGTGGAGGTCC
>Ga0180432_10003715_pt1 | contig 21544 bp, 22 predicted proteins | sample SS_ome_10_FD_132414 | JGI IMG/M metagenome (GOLD analysis project Ga0180432, IMG submission 132414) | Hypersaline lake sediment archaeal communities from the Salton Sea, California, USA - SS_1_MS_2 metaG | ecosystem: Environmental > Aquatic > Non-marine Saline and Alkaline > Hypersaline >...
GGGGTGCGAGGTGCTGTCCATGAGCACCGACAGCCGTTTCGTGCACAAGATATGGCAGGAGCAGGAGCTGTCCAAGATGGTCAAGGGGGGCGTGCCGTTCCCCATGCTGTCGGATGCCGGAGGCGCCATCGGCAGGATATACGGCGTGTACGACGAGGCCGCCGGCGTGGATATCCGCGGCCGCTTCATCATCGACCCCGATTTCGTAATCCGCGCAATGGAGGTGCTGACGCCCGAGGTGGGACGCAGCCCGCAGGAGATGATACGGCAGGTGAAGGCGTTCCAGCACGTGCGCAAGACCGGCGAGGTGACGCCATCCGGCTGGCAGCCGGGGGACAAGACGCTCACCCCCGGCCCGGCGCTGGTGGGCAAGGTGTGGGAGGTGTGGAAGCCGTAGTCGCGATGTAACAGTCGCACGCACTGAAGTAATGAGGGGCGCCTTTCGGCGCCCCTTTTGTGCATATATGTCTCCGCGAGTTCACAAAGCTAGTGATACGCTAGAAGATAATGGAGTGTAGCCCTTGTTAGCAACCCCCGGACTCTTCAAGATTGGACTTACCAAGATTACATGACTGGCATAGAGTTTGAAGATTTTCCAAGGAGGTCTCGCCTCCTTTGCTCCACGGCACTATGTGATCTACATGAAGAATTATGCCAGGACTTTTAGCCGGACTTGCGCCGCAATGCCGACATGAGAAACGGTCTCGATTCATTACTTTAAATCTAAGACGAAGGGATGGCTGCCGTGGAGTGGGCAGCGAACGTTTGGATATAGTTGTCGAGCCCTTGACGAAGCTATCAGTGTCTTCTTCAGCGTTAACCCACTGAATGAATTCCTCAAGAGCTTTTCGCCAAGTTCCGAAATGCCTTGAATAAGTTCCTTTGCTTATACGAGAAAGGGACCTAATCATTTCATTCTGTCGTGGCTGCCTCCCTATTCGAACCCATACCTCTTCAAGATTTTCAAAAAGCTCTTCTTTTGTGAGACCAACTCGCCTTCCTATTTTTAGGGCAGCTCTTTCTAAGGCGGAATTCCAAGTGCCGAAACGGTCCTCAAGCGTTACTGATCTGCACCTTCCATAGACGTCATACTCACGATAGGTTACGGTATCTCGTTTTAGTTCATTTGCAACGCGCTTTAAATCGTTCAACAGTTCCTCATCTGTCAATCCGCGATTCCAAGGTTCTAACTCAAAGACTGGCCTTTCAGGATTATTCCCATTCATCGTTCATCACCGTTCGTGTAGCTAATGTTAGTTCTTACGCTTGTTTTATAGATGGCAGAATTATATATCCTTTACTGAATGCCGATCAAATCGCACAGGCGTCGGTATTCATCGAGCATGCTGTGTATGTGGTGGAAGTAGCATACATGAACTACCTGCGCTTGCTCTTCTTAATGACCGCGGACGCCAGGGGAGCGACCACCAGCCACAGCGCTATCGTGATCAGCATGGCAGTCGTATAACCTATGGTCCGCGCGCCGAAATCCGGCGCGATGATGCCCCAGAAGATCATGGTCAGGAAAGAGCTGAAGAAGAATCCGGGTATGGCCGCCGATATCGCGATATAACCCATGTCAGGCCTCCTTGCCGATTTATTATCTCCTTATACTCTCCATATCGTCAGTTGTCAATGCCTTGAAGTATAGGTTCATACCAGTTATAATTCGCACAGCTTATGTTGATGCGCGGCGTTCCGCAAATATACGCCTTGATATGATGGAGCGCCACGATAGCGCGGCGAACGGCGCTGGCGAAAGGGGGCCGAAATGAGAACATTTGTTACCCTTTTCAGCGGTATCCTGGTGACAATAGCGGTATTCCTCAAGTGGCTGGGCGTCGGTGAGGATATGGCAATGTATCCCGGCCTGACCGCCACCGGCTGGGGTGTGATCGGGGGCGCCGTCGAGTGGGTGAATATCACCGCGCCCATCTTTGTGCTGACCGGCGGCATCCTCATGGTTCTCTGCTCAATAGCGGCCCTGATATTACCATCGATTACAACCATGTCGCGGGGCGCACTTACGGTCTTCGGCATAATCGCCCGGATAACCGCCCTGCTGGCGCTGCTGGGTGCTTTCTGGTACATAGTCGATGTCATCAGTATACCCGGCGTGGAGACTCACTCATTTGGCATCATCGGCTATGGGGTGTTCATCGCCCTGGTTACCGCCGCCGTGGGACTGGCTCTGGGAGGGGTAAACATCGGTACCGTGCTGCGCGAGGAGAAGATACCCGGCGCGCTGGGACGTGACCTGAAGACATCGCGCAGGGTCGCCACCTTCTCCGCTAAAGAATATATAGAAAGCAGGGAGTCAGCCCCCGCGAAAGCTGCACCCGGCACTACTGTGGGTTTCAGGGAGGAAGCGCCGGAGAAAGGCCCCGTTTCGGATGCGCCTCGCGCTTCCCGGGAACATTTCGAGCGTGCCTCCCAACTGGAAGCCCTGGGGCAATACGACAAGGCACTGGCGGAGTACAGCCAGGCAATAGCCAACGATAGCCGGTACACGCTGGCATATTTCAATCGCGGCTCGCTGCTGATGATGCAGGGCAAGAAGGCGGATGCCACCGTCGACTTCAAAAAGGTCATCGAACTGGCGGACAACCCCGACCTGTCCCGGATGGCGGAAAGCCGTATATCCCAGATGCAAAAGTAAGCGTATGTTGCTCAAATTGATGCTGCTGTTCACCGTCATACCTCTGGCCGAGCTCGGTCTGCTGGTGTATCTCGGCACGCTGATCGGGTTGTGGAACACCATAATCATCGTTGTGGCAACAGGCATAACAGGGGCCGTGCTGTCGAGAAGCCAGGGCATCGCGGTGCTGCGCCGCATCCGCAACAGCCTGGAACAGGGCGCCATGCCATCGGATGGAATCTTTGACGGCGCGCTGATACTGGTTGCCGGCCTGCTCCTGATCACCCCCGGCGTGGTGACCGACCTCATCGGGTTCGCCCTGCTGATACCGGCGACGAGGCGATGTTTGAAAACGCCCATACTCCGCTACCTCAGGCGGAAGGTCGAGTCCGGCGACGTATTATACTGGCACATGCATCGGGGTTGACCGTCTATGGCTGTCAAAGGTTATCGCACGCCGTCATGGTATCGGGGGAAGGGCTTCGCCGGCAGAAAGCAGTCGAAGCCGGTGAAAGCGAGTGCAAAGATGCCCGCGAAGACAACAAACAAGCGAGGGAAGTGAACCGGATTGCTGCATTTTATACTCAAACGGATCGGCAACTGGAAAACCCTGATGTGGATCGTCATTATCATCGGGTTGATCGGCGTTTCGTATTACTACGGATTCAAGGGCATGGGTGAAACTTCCGTTGAGAGCTACGACGAGGTCAGGGACAGGATACAGCAGGCGGTGACGGCATACAGCGATGATCATGAAGGAACATTGCCCACATTGAACCGAACCGTCACTGTCGATAATACGACGATGCACCTGATAGACCTGTGCCAGCTGACATACAGGGGCGAATTCCTGCCGCGTGTGCCCCCCGGCTGCGCCTATGACAATTGCGTCGCCGGACGCTGCATGTGCACCAACGGCAGCTATATATGGACGGTGGATGCTGTTGGCAATGTCTCCTCGACATGCATCGCTCTCGGTTGTGAAGCCTATCAGGCGGATGGTTATCAGGGCGTCTGGCCATAATGGATGAGAAGGTTATCAGGACCGACGACGAGTGGCAGCGACTGCTGACCCCGCAGCAGTATGAAGTCACGCGCCGCAAAGGGACCGAGCGGCCGTTCACCGGCAGGTATCACGATTGCCAGCAGGATGGCTTATATCGCTGCGTATGCTGTGGCAATGCCCTGTTCGACTCTAAATCCAGGTTCGATTCGGGGACAGGCTGGCCCAGCTTCTGCGCCCCTGTGTCGAGCGAAAGCGTGGAGGTGGCGCCGGACACCAGCGCCGGCATGGTGAGGACGGAGGTGCTGTGCAGCAGATGCGGAGCGCACCTGGGGCATGTTTTCGACGACGGCCCGCGCCCTGCCGGCACGCGTTACTGCATCAACTCTGCCGCTCTGGATCTTGCAGAAGACAAACGGGATAAAGGGATTTGAATCCCATTCCGTTACCTCTCGATTCAACTGAACACGTATTGCGACCAGCCTGACGACGGGATGATCCCCGGTCAACCGGGCGCAGGTGTTATGTAATGGGCATTCGGGTGCAAACGATAATTGCCAGGGTGAAGGCAAGGCTGGCGGACGAAAAGGCTCATGCCAGGGAAAGGTTCAGGCCAAGCACCGCTACAAGGATAATTGAAGCCTTCCTGATGGCGCAGCTTGCGGGTGTGCTGCTTGCCCTGGTCGCAGAGCCGTTGGGCTTCATAGCGTTTCTTATTGGACTGGCCGTATTTTTAACCCTGATGCTGCGCAGCCAGACCGATGCGGTGCATTTCCGTTTCGGTCTGATATTCGGTTCAGAATGCCTCCTGATACCCATCGCCGTCAGCATGGCTCTGCAGGACATGAATAGCAGCATCTGGGGCATCGATGCCGGTATCTGGCTGGCGCTGTCCATACCGCTGGGCGTGATCATGGGGCTGTCTTCCCTGTTCATAGCCATATTCTTTTTCCGGGATTAGCGATGAGGAATGTGCTGCAGCGTCTCTTTTTAACTCGACCGACTTGACAATCGACACTGATAATACCATAATTCGGTTGATTCAAGGGGACAACAGGAGGTGCAAAATGGCAGGAAATAAAATACAGTTCGTCTCAAGAAGGGCAGGCGGATTGCCGCCATGGGCCATATGGGCAAAAGTTGCGATGGCCCTTGTCATTATCGCGGCGGTAAGCATAGCCGGCTGCGGGATGCAGGTGAACCAGGCGCCTGTAATCAACAGCCTGACAGCCAATCCCACCACCGTCTCCACCGGCGGCAGCTCCACCATAACATGCAACGCCACCGACGCCGATGGCGACACGCTCACCTATACGTGGTCATCCACAGCAGGAACCGTCACCGGGGCGGGTGCGTCTGTCACATGGATGGCGCCCTCTGTCGATGGAACGTATACCGTCACCGTTACAGTCGCCGACGGCAAGGGCGGTACGGCTACAGACAGTGTCGACATATCGGTTATAGTGGGCAACAACCCGCCGGTAATCGCCAGCGTCGTGGCTGCCAGCCCCAGCGTCCCTCCCGGCGGGACCACCGCCGTGACCTGCACAGCGACCGATGCCGATGGCGATACGCTTACCTACACGTGGAGCGCCCCGAACGGCGGCGCCATCACCGGGTCTGGTTCCAGCGTCACGTGGCAAGCGCCGGCGGCAGAGGACACCTATACAGTCGCGGTCACCGTCAGTGACGGGCAGGGTGGGACGGACAGCGGCAGCACCAATATCGTGGTCATATTTGTATCCACTACCGGCTCAATTGACGTTCAGTCCAACCCGTCTGGAGCCAAGGTATTCCTCGACGGGGTGGATACACATAATATTACCCCGTATGTACTCACAGGTGTTCCTGCAGGACCACACACGATCATGCTGAGAAAGAACTTCTACAAGGATGAGCAGTCTGTGGTGAATGTTCCGGCGGGCGGGACACAGTATGTCAACTGGGCGCTCACCTATACGGCGCCGACCACAGTAACCATACAGCCTGGTGCCGCAGACGGCGATGACGCCTATGTATGGAGCGGTTCCAGCGCCAGCAACTATGCTGCGATCACACACCTATATACCAGCGTGCATGATCCAACCAACATCTGCAGAAGCTACCTCAAGTTCGACCTGAGCGGGATACCTGCCACTTCTATAGTAACCTCAGCCGACCTCGGCCTGCGTTATGATGGTGACGGCGCTTCCGCAACAACTGGGCCTGTCGGCGCTTACCGTGTAATTAGCACTTGGGACGAGGGAACTATCACCTGGGACAACCAGCCCAACTGCGCTGCCAGCCCGGTGGATTCGATCCCCGTACCTGTATACACATCGACTATATGGCTTTACTGGGAGGTCGATAGCTTGGTTCAGAACTGGGTTGACGGTTCCGTTGCCAACAACGGGGTGATGCTTGCTGACACCGACGAGAGCACGGTGGAGGACTATAAGAACTTCCGCTCGTCAGACCATGCCACCGCAACGGATCGCCCCAAGCTGATTATCCAGTACTACGATCCTGTTCCATAGTTATAGTTGGGGGGCTGGGGCTTCCCCAGCCCCCTTTTTATACATGCGAGTTCGATAATGAAAGTCTTACTGACGGGCGCATTTGGCAACGTAGGCTCAAATGTGTTGCAACACCTCATCGAGCAAAAACACCACGTTACGTGCTTCGATATCAGGACAAGGGCAAACGCCCGGGCTGCGAATCGACTCAAGGGCAAGGCCGATGTCGTGTGGGGCGACCTGCGGCGTCCATCCGACGTCGAGAGTGCTTTCAACAGTCACGACGTGGTAGTTCACCTCGCATATATCATCCCGCCGGCCAGCGAGAAAAATCCAGCCTGGGCCCGGGAGATAAACGTAGGCGGAACCGCGAACCTTGTAAACGCCATGAAGTCGCTGCCCAACCCGCCAAGGCTGATATTCTCCTCATCGATAAGCGTTTACGGACCTACGGCCGATAAGGAGCCACCGCGCTGCTGCAGCGAGCCGGTGTGCCCCACCGATCATTACACGCACCACAAGGTGGAGAGCGAGAAGATGGTGATGGAATCCGGTCTCACGTGGTCCATCCTGAGGTTCGGCGCTGTGCCCCTCCTCGGGCAGGTTGACCCCATAATGTTCGAGGTGCCGCTGAACAACCGCATCGAGTTCGTGCATCCCAGGGATGTCGGGCTGGCGGTAGCCAACGCCGTGGGCTGCGAAGAGGTGTTCGGCAAGATCCTCCACATCGGGGGAGGCCCTTCCGGGCAGCATTACTACAAAACCTATCTCACGGGATTGCTCGATGGAGCCGGGCTGGGCATGTTCCCCGATGAGGCCTTCGGCACTGCGCCGTTCTACACCGACTGGATGGATACGGAGGAAAGCCAGCGCCTGCTCAAGTACCAGCGGTACTCCTTCGAGCAGTATTTAGGCGAATTGCCATCGTCGCTGGGATATCGCTACCATATGGTTAAACTGTTAAGGCCTGTAATCAGAAAGTTCGTGCTGAGCAAATCGCCATATTATAAGTCGCGGAAAGCGGCTGCATGATACCGTTGCAAATATCGTCGAAAACGGCATAGGAGATAATAATGAACGTGCTGATAACCGGCGCCTTCGGTAACCTGGGCACGAATGCTATCAGGAAACTCATGAAAAAAGGGCACCGGGTGCGGTGCTTCGACCTCAAGACGAAAACCACCGAGAAAACGGCGCGCAGGTTTAAAAATAGATACGGCGACAAGCTGGATGTGGTGTGGGGAGACATCCGCAACCGTAACGACGTGGCTGCTGCCGTACGAGATCAGGATGTTGTTGTTCACCTGTCGTTCATCATGCCACCCGGCACCGACAACCGACCGGAGTGGGCACGCGAGATAAACGTGGGCGGGACGCAAAACCTCATCGATGCCATGAAGCAGCAGCCGAGGAAACCCAGGCTGATCTTCTCATCGTCGTTCACCGTCTTCGGAGACACCCAGAACCAGCCCCCGCCACGAAAGGTCAACGACCCGGTTGTAGCTTCGGATAACTATACACAGCACAAGATAGAGTGCGAGAAGCTGTGCCGGGAATCGGGGCTCGACTGGTGTATCATGCGGTTCGGCATCGTTCCCCCCATATCTATCGGGGGCGCAACCCCCAAGATGTACGCCTTCCCCTTCAAGGCTCGCATCGAATTCGTTCACCCCGGCGACGCCGGCCTGGCGATAGCCAATGCGGTCAGCGGCGACGGTGTCTGGGGCAAGGTGCTGCTGATCGGCGCCGGCAAGGGCGGCCAGATAACCTATGGTGAATTCCTCGGCAGGATGATGGAGATCATGGGCGTGGGTCGCCTGCCGGAGGAGGCCTTCGGCAACGAGCCTGCTTACATGGACTGGATGGACACGGAGGAGAGCCAGCGCCTGCTGCAGTATCAGATACATACCTTCGATGATTTCCTCGGAGAGCTGCCGCGTCTGCTGGGGCCTGCCAGATACATTATGCCGCTGTTCCGCCCTGTTGCCCGCCGCTGGGTGCTGGGCAAGTCGCCTTACTACAAAAAATCCAGAAAACGTGCATGAAGGCTCATACGTCGCGGCGTGACTGTGAAATGCCAGCCCCCTGACGACAATTAAACCTCGCGTGCCCTTCGAGGTCCACCGCCGGAACATAGGATTCAGGCCAGTGTGTTATAATTGACATGTTTATTTCCGCCACGCATCCGTGCCGATGGCGGAGGACTTAAAAGGAGCACTATGATCAGGGTTACATCTCAAGCTGCAGAAGAGCTCAAGTCCATCCGGGACGGCGCCCTCCAGTGTGGCGGTGAGCACACGTGCGGCGACCACGATTGCAGCCAGCAGGCGTGCATGGGACACAGCCACCTCGGGCAAGAATGTGCCGATCACGACTGCGGACATCACGGCCACAGTGGCGGCGACCCTGTCCTCAGGCTGATACCGGTGGAGGACGGGCGTGTGGGGCTGGTGCTGGACATCTGCCGTGACGGAGACCAGTCGGTGAAGCATGATGACGAAACTCTGCTGGTCGTCGGGCCGGAGCTGGCGGATGCGATCGCCGACCTGGTATTCGACTGCGTGGACACGCCCCAGGGCCGATGCCTCACCCTGTCCAACCAGGAATAGCGAAGGCGACAGGTATCGCAGAGAGAAATCGACATGGCGGTGGAGATCAAGAAGACTGTCTGCACCTTCTGCACCGGCAACTGCGGTGTGCTGGCGCATGTCGAGGACGGCAGGGTGCTCAAAGTAGAGCCCAACCCCGAACATCCCCTCAGCCGCGGCTTCATGTGCCAGCGCGGCCGCATGGCTGTGGACTGGCTGTACCACCCGGACCAGCTCATGCATCCCCTGAAGCGCAACGGGGGTCGCGGCGAGGGCAAATGGCAGCGCATAAGCTGGGAGCAGGCGCTGGCGGAGATCGGCCAAAAGCTAAACGAGCTCAAAGACCGGCATGGCCCCGAGACGCTGGGCGTGTTCGAGGGGACGGCACGCGGCAACGACTACTGGCCCCGCGGTCGCTTCCTCAGCCTCTTCGGTAACCCCCATAACATCTTCGCGGCGGGCACCATCTGCGGCGCCAATGACATGGCGATCAACGCCGCGGTGCTGGGCGACATCAGCGGATTCGCCGGCAGCATCAATAAATCCAGCTGTGTGGTGTACTGGGGCAGCGACCCGTCGAATGCGTGGCCACGGGCATGGGTCGCCGCGCTCAACTCGAAGCGCAAGCGCGACCTGAAAGTGATAGCCATCGACCCCAGGCGCACAAAGACCACCGACCTCGCGGATATCTGTCTCCGACCCAGGCCGGGGACCGACACCGCGCTGGCGCTGGCATGGCTCAACGTCATCATCAATGAGGAGCTGTACGATAAGGATTTCGTGGCGAACTGGACGGTCGGGTTCGACCGTCTGAAGCAGCGGGTGCAGGAATACCCGCCCCAGTGTGTTGCCGACATCACCGGCGTCCCGGCTGAGGATATCGCCGCCGCAGCGCGCATGTATGCCACCAGCAGGCCGGCGTACATGCCCTACGCTGTCGCCGTGGACCAGCTGGGGCTCAACGGCACGCGCACCGAGCAGTGCCGCATCATCATGCGCTCCATCACCGGCAACCTCGGCGTGTTCGGCGGCGAGCTTATCACCCGGCCCGGCGGCAACATCAACGGTGGACGCTTCGTCACCGAGTCGGAGTTAATACTCATCGATCGCCTGTCGCCGCAGGAAATGCGTAAGCAGATGGGATGGGACGTCTGCCGCCTGCTGAGCCTCAAGGGCTGGAGCCTGACATCTAAAAATATCGAGCGGGTGCTGGGCGTACCGGCGCCGGTCGGTGTGCAGATCAACGCGCATACGCCAATGCTGTGGCGCTCGATACTCACCGGGGAGCCGTACCCTGTGAAGGCGCTCATCGCCTGGGGCTCTAATCCACTTTCATGGGCGGGCAACACCAGGCTGGTGTATGAGGCGCTGAAAAGCCCCAACCTGGAACTGCATGTGGTGCAGGAGCTGTGGATGACGCCGTCCGCCCAGCTGGCGGACTACGTACTTCCCGGGGCCAGCTGGCTGGAGCGGCCCATGTGCAGCAACATGATGGACTTCGGCAGCCTCATCGTCGGAGGCGAGCGCCCCATACAGCCGCTGGGCGAGCGCCGGGACGTATTCGAGCTGTTCCGCGGTCTGGCCCTCGCCGTCGGCCAGGACGAGGCATACTGGCCGTGGGTTACATCGGAGGATGTCGCAGAACATCGCTTAAAGCCTACGGGCATCAGCTTCAGGGAATTCGTCGACAGGATGGTGCTGTTCCCCGACGGGTTCGAACTGCAGCCATGGCTCAAGACCGGATTCCCCACCCCATCGGGCAAGGTCGAGCTCTACTCCAGCATCCTGGAGCAGCTGGGCTACGACCCGCTGCCCCACTATGAGGAACCGCCGGAGAGCCCGGTGAGGACGCCGGATGTCGCCAGGGAGTACCCGCTGATCCTGAACACCGGCGGCGTCTACATGCCCATGTTCAAGTCCGAGTTCATGCAGCCGGAGCTGGGACGCAGGAAGCACCCGGATCCGATTGTGGATATACATCCGGATACGGCCAGCAAGCTCGGCGTCGTCGACAGCAGCTGGGTGTACATCGAGACCCGTCGCGGCAGGATAAAACAGAGGGCACGGTATAACGACGGCATCCTGCCCAACGTGGTCAACTGCGAGGCCAACTGGTGGTTCCCCGAGATGCCCCCATACGAGCCGTGCCTCAGCGGTGTGTGGGAATCGAACGCCAACGTGCTCACTCTGGACGACCCGGAGTGGTGCGACGAGTTTTCCGGCGGATGGTGCGACCGCGCCCTGCTGTGCAGGGTGTACCCTGTATAGCCCGAGCCGCGATTGGGCAAGAACGCCCATATAGTGCTATACTATTTGTACTCATGTTCGAAACAGGCGGTGAATATTGGACCTGCTAGGCTGGATCGCCGGAGCTCTGGTAACGCTCAGCCTATTGCCGCAGATAGTCCGCGTATTCAAGCTCAGGAGTGCACGCGAGATAAGCCTGTTATTCAACACCATGCTCCTCTCCGGCATCCTGTTGTGGCTGGGATATGGCATCGCCAAAAATCTGCTCCCGGTAATAATATGGAACGCCATAGGAGCCACTCTCACCGCCCTGCTATTGTACGCCAAGCTGAAATACGGCAGATAGGAGAACTCGATGAAAGTACTGCTGACTGGAGCCTTCGGCAATATCGGCATAAATGCGATTACAAATCTATTAAAGCAGGGGCACGATGTCAGATGCTTCGATGTCAGGAATGAAAAAAACGAGAAAGCCGCTCGGAAGTTCAAGGACAGGATAAATGTGGTATGGGGAGACATACGCAATCCCGACGACGTGGCCAGGGCTGTAGAGGACAGCGAAGTCGTCATCCACCTGGCATTCATCATCCCGGTCGAGAGTGAGGTTAATCCCGAACTCTCCCGTGAGATCAACGTCGGAGGCACGAAGAACCTGCTGGAGGCGATGAAGGCCGTGACGCCGCCTCCCAGGATCGTATTCGCATCGTCGTGCACCGTGTACGGCCCGACCCAGGACCAGCCGCCGCCGCGTAAAGCCACCGACCCGGTCAACCCGACGATACACTACACCAAGCACAAGGTGGAGTGCGAGGAGATGGTGAAGGCATCCGGTTTCGTCTGGACCATATTGCGGTTCGGCGCCGTGCCGCCGGTGGAGCTGAAGTTCAACCCGATGGTCTTCTTCCTGTCCCCCGATTCGCGCATGGAGTTCGTGCACACCAAGGATGTAGGACTGGCGCTGGCCAACGCGGTGACCTGCGACGGTGCCTGGGGCAAGATACTGCTCATCGGCGGCGGCCCCAAAAACCAGATGCTGTACCGCGATTACCTCGCCGGCTCAATGGAGGCTTCCGGCATCGGCAAATTCCCGGACGAGGCTTTCGGAAACATCCCCTCATCGATGGACTGGCTGGACACCGAGGAGAGCCAGCGCCTGCTGGATTACCAGAAGCACACGTATCAGGACTTCCTGCGTGACAGGAAACGGTCGCTGGGGGTCAGGCGCTACACCATTATGCTTCAGCGACCCATGATCCGCCGCAAATGGCTGAAACATTCGCCGTTCTATAAAGCCAACATGGAGAAGAAGGCGTAAATGTCGAATCGAATACAGGATGAAGATGTATATCAGAAGCTGGCCGAGAGGCTGAAGCTGCCCGGCTCGCCGTGCCTGCTGAAAGTGCTGCGCAAGCTGGCGACGCCCGCCGATGTCCGCATGCTGCTTGAGCTTCCGGCGGAACCTGCCGATCTGGCCGGGAAACTGGGACTGTCGCAGGAACTAGTGCGCCAGAAGCTGCAGGAGTTCCTGGAAAAGGGCATGGTTATCCCCACCAGCAAAGGCCTGCGGCTGGCGCGCGATGTCACCCAGCTTCACGATGCCACGCTGGCGAGCGCTGACAAATGGGTGGATGAAGAGCTGCTCGATCTGTGGAAGGAGTTTCACGAAGTCGAGTGGATACGGAACATGGTGAGCGCCCTGGGCGACCAGTACGTGCAGTACATCAGCGTCATCCCGGCGTGGAAGGCGCTGGAGCGCAGCCCGGGCATATCGCCGGCCGAGGTAAAACCCGAGGAGAACATCCGCGAGCTGATAAAGGGCGCGGACCCCATAGCGGTGGTGCCCTGCAGCTGCCGCCGGTCCATGCGCAGATGCGGCTGGCCGCTGGATGTCTGCCTGCAGTTGAACAAGGGTGCCAGATACGCCATCGACCGGGGGGCAGGCAGACAGCTCACCATCGATGAGGCGTTCGCCGTGGCCGACCGCGCCGAGGAGGCGGGGCTGGTGCACACGCTGCCCGGCAGGGCATCCGGGCGCCTGAACGAGATCTGCAACTGCTGCAACGATTGCTGCGTCATCTTCGACGCCGGCCTGAGGCTGAACAAGATAGAGCAGATCCTGGAGAAGAGCCGCTTCCGCGCGACGGTGGATCAAGGTTTGTGCAACGGGTGCCAGGATTGCGTGGAGCGCTGTTTCTTCGATGCCATCGAGATGGTGAAGCCCGAGGGCAGCAAGAAACTGAAAGCCTCAGTGGACACCGGGAAATGCTACGGCTGCGGACTGTGCGTCGTCGCCTGCGACACGGGGGCGATGGCCCTGGAATTGCCCGCTAGCGGTTGAAGGACGCCGCAGTCGAGTTTACGAGACTGCCCCCGATCGGGAAAGCGACTTCTTGGCCGTCTCCGGCTCGCGGCAGCGGCTCAGCGCCTCCTCCAGCGTGATGAACCCCTGGTGATACAGCTGCAGCAGCGACTGGTCCATGGTCTGCATACCGTAGTGGGCGCCGGTCTGCATCATGCTCCACATCTGAGCCGTCCTAGCTTCCCGGATCAGGTTCTTGATAGCGTCTGTAGCCATCATCACCTCTACGGCGGCAACGCGTCCCGTCCCACTCTTCCGCGGGATCAGCGACTGGTATACCACCCCTTCCAGCACGGTGGACAGCTGGATGCGTGCCTGCTGCTGCTGGTATGGCGGGAAGATATCGACCGTCCTGTCGATGGCCTGCGGAGCGCTGGGCGTATGCAGCGTCGCCAGTATCAGGTGTCCCGTCTCAGCGGCCGTCAGCGCGATGGAGATGGTCTCCAGATCCCGCATCTCGCCCAGCATGATCACGTTGGGGTCCTGCCGCAGGGCGTGCTTGAGCGCGGCGGCGAAGTCCAGCGTATCGGTGCCGATCTCGCGCTGCGTGATGAAACATTTGTCGTTTTGGAACAGGAACTCGATGGGGTCTTCGATGGTTATGATGCGGCGGCGCCTCAGGCTGTTGAGGTATTTGAGCAGCGATGCCAGCGTAGTGGACTTGCCGCTTCCGGCCGGACCCGTGATCAGGACCAGCCCGCGCTCCTTCAGTGCCAGCTCCTTACATACATCGGGCAGACCCAGTTCCTCGATATCGGGTATGATTGGCTGGAGCAGTCGGAAACACAGGCTGACGGTGCCCCGCTGCATGCAGGCGTTGGCGCGGAAGCGCCCCATCCCTGCCACACCATGGGCGAAATCCAGCTCCAGGGTCTCATTGAACCGGCGCTTCTGCTCGTCATTGATGACAGAAGTGAACAGGGCATCGGTATCGGTTGGTGTCAGGGCGGAGAATTCGGTCTGCGGGTATAGCTCTCCATCGATGCGCAATATCGGCGGGCTCCCTGCCATCAGATGAAGGTCGGATGCCCTCTTTGCCATCGCGTCCATGAGCAAATCGTTGATCTTCATTTGATTACTCCTCAGTAGTTGAATTTTTATACTATTTTAATTAATTTTGTAGAATTACACATCTACATTAATATAGTCTCCCCCGTTTGTCAAGTCAATTTCCCCCGAGTTTTTGGAATTCTGCAGAAGTCCTCCCTCGACATCAGGCAGGCTTGCTTTTACGCCGTCGCAAGATGTCCCGGAGGTCGGCGGATGCAAGCTCTTCCGTGGACATGATGACAGCATCCTCCCTATCCGCGCCGTAATAGCCGCGCCTGCTGCCGACTTCGGCGAACCCGTACTTCTTATACAGGGCGATCGCAGCCGTATTCGAGCGGCGCACCTCGAGGGTCATCATACGGGCGTTCAAAGCGACGGCCAGGTCGATGGCAGAGATGAGCAGCGACCCCCCCATGCCCTGTCGCTGGAAAGTGGGCCGCACTGCCATGGTAACGACGTGCGCCTCATCCGCCATCATCCACAATCCGATGACCCCTGCTATCTTCGACTCTGGATCGCACGCCACCAGGTAATGCGCCATCGCGTTAGACTCCAGCTCCCTGCTGTACGGGGGAGACTTCCAGCCAGGTGGAAAGCACTCGCGGTCGATGGCAACGACCTGCGGTATGTCATCGATCCTCATTTCCCTGATCTCGTAGTGCATCGCTTGCTCCAGCTTCAAGATACAGCATTTTACCACACAACAGGGTTGTACCCCTACATTTTATTACGGTTTTTGGATATATTTGTATATGACATTTATGGCCCTGTTTCGTCTTTATTAATGGAGGTGAGAGGGATGAAAAAGGTGATCAGGTTCACCCCGGCGTTGCTGGCAGGAATCTGTGTAATGCTGCTCGGCGCGATGGCGTGTGTTGCAGAGCAGGAGGAAATACCCGGGCTCGGCTTTACGTCGCAGAACGGGAGCTGTGCTCAGGCCGAAGAGTCATCCGCCAGCATATCCATAGCCGGCAACAGGGTCACATTCACCGGCTCGGCGATCACCCCTGACCCGTGCCACAGGCTGGATGCAGGGCTGGACCACACATCGTTTCCCAATAGCAGCCAGCCTGACAGGCTCACAGTCGACATCGTAGCTTTGCCAGGTGACCAGCCGTGTATCCAGTGTATCGGCGAAGTGCCCTTCAGCGGAGAGGTAGGCCCTCTCGGCAGCGGAGAGTACGAGGTCTCGATAGTCTATGATGGCGACCTGCTGGCTCAGGAGAGGATCACGATCGAATGATCCTGCGGGCGCATCACCTGCTGTGCATACTCGGCTTCAGGGGACATGGCTACTCCGACGCCTTCACCGACAATATGTCGCGCATCGTTGAGCGGCTGCATGCTCTCCCCCAAACGGCGATCGAAATTGCGGAACAGCCCGACGATATCTGCGCCCCCTGCCCTTTTTTAAAGGACGACGGTTGCCGGCAGAAGGGGGAGCGATCGGAAGAGGATGTGCGACTGCGGGACCGCGCTGTGATGGACAGGCTGGGGCTGGCGACGGGTGACAGGCTGTCGTGGAACGAAATCGCAGAGCGAATAAAGTCGAAGATTCGCCCCGAAGACCTGGACACGATATGCGGCGATTGCCAGTGGCTGCCGCTGGGCTACTGCGCGGAGGGGCTTAGAGCTCTCAAAGATTGAATGGAGTGACCGAGAGGTTTTTCAAGGTGGAGAGGGTTAATGGCGACTGTCAGTGGGTATTAATTCAGTATATCGGCTGGGCAAGTCCCGTCCCGAAATGTTTCCACACTAGCACCAGAAACGATCGACTGGAGTCACGCCCTCTCTTCTGCCTATATTACGCCTCATTACTATTGCCCTGATTATAATGATTAGGCCTATGATAAAGCCGAGTGTTCCGATAATGGAAGGCCAAATGAAAGATATTAAAGAGCTTCTAAGGCTATATCTACTGATAGCCAGCACAATATCGGAGCCGCTATCTCCTTCCTTGTAATCTGCGATAATAGTGTAAGTTCCGGGTTCATCAATCTCAAATTCGGCCAGCGATACGCCAGCCCTCCCATTTGCCTCATATTTCGAAGTACCAGATGATAGTGACATTTCAATCAGATTGGAATTATCATCATAGAGCCACATGGTCATCCCTGACAGAGAAGTTTGACCACCGTATAATACACCTTCAAAAAAGCTCTGGTATTCCCAGAATACGGTATATTTACCAGCACTATCGAGCTCTATGTCGTGTGTACCCGGCATAACCATTCGCATTTCTGGAATAATGTTAATCAGGTTAAGAAATAGTCCCGCAAATAAAAGACCCATAGCCAGCGCAGATGTTACCAGAACAATAGCCGTACCTGTAAAATATTGCCAGCGGCTAGGCCTTTTTACCTGTAAAATCGCCACATCGCTTGATGGTTGATTTAACTGTGTTCCGCATTTAGGACACACGATCCAATCTGCTGATACCAATGCCTGACATTTAGGACAGTTCAACTTTATTCCTTCTTATAAACAATCTGCAAGCAGTCAGTGATTTTTTGATTATACATATGTCACTTGTAAGTGTAAAGCTGAGGGGGTATAGTTTATAGCCTAGTTCATCTACTCGCCACCCAGCATCTTCCCAATATCCACCTTGCCGAAGCGCTCCCACTCGCTGTAAACGCAGCCGCAGTACTTCTGGTGGTACAGGTTCATGTCCCGCGAGCGCTGGTGGCTCTGGCGAAACCCCGGCCGGAAGTCCTCGTAGTGGAAAGCTACACCGTGCTCCTGCGCCATCTCCTCGCCAACGTCTTTCAATGTCTCGTGTTCCTGGTACGGGCTGATGAGCAGCGTGGTGGTGAAGGCATCGAACCCCTGCTCGCGGGCCACCCGCGCCGTGCGGTTCAAGCGCAGGCGGAAGCAGTCGCGGCAGCGCTCGCTCTCGTGTCCGACGACCGCGCGGAAGTAGTCGACCATGTTGTATTCGTCGACGATAAGGGGGAAGTCCATCTGCCCGGCGCAGTCCGCCATCGCCTCAAGGCGGAGACGATGCTCGACGAATGGGTGGATGTTGGGATTGTACCAGTAGCCTGTCACTTCGAAGCCTTCGGCCCGCAGCTTTTCGACCGTGTACGTGGCGCACGGCCCGCAGCAGCAGTGGAGCAGAATTCGCTTCACTCCAGGCTGTGGTCCCTTGCCCTTGCTCCTGAAAAACGTGGTGGATTCAGCCAACGTATCACCAACCGCTATGGTTCGTCATTAGATTCAACCCCCGAATCCCCCACAGTCCCCCTTTCGTAAAGGGGGATTCAGGGGGATTACCCCTGCTCGAAGAGGCCGAGCTGCGGCGGCTTTTCCCTGTCGTATTGTATCCCCAGATGGTCGTAGGCGTGTTTGGTGGCGACTCGACCCCGCGGCGTGCGATCCAGGAAGCCGAGCTGCAGCAGGTACGGCTCGTAGACGTCCATTATCGTGTCCGCCTCCTCGCTGATGGAGGCGGCTATGGTATCCAGACCCACCGGCCCGCCGCTGAACTTCTGGATGATTGTCAGCAGTATCTTGTGATCCAGCTCATCCAGCCCCAGATTGTCGATCTCCAGCCGGGAGAGCGCCTCCCGCGCTGTCTTCTCATCGATAACGCCCTTGCCCTTGACCTGCGCGTAGTCCCTCACGCGGCGCAGCAGCCGGTTGGCCACGCGCGGCGTGCCGCGGGAGCGCAGCGCGAGCTCGCGGATTCCACCGTCGTCCACTTCGACCGAGAGCAGGCGGGCAGCTCGCCGGATGATGGAAGCAATCGACTGTTCGTCGTAGAAGTCCAGCCGGTACACGGCGCCGAAGCGGTCGCGCAGCGGGGCGCTGAGCATGGCGTAGCGGGTGGTAGCCCCGACCAGCGTGAAGCGCGGCAGGTTGAGGCGGATGTTCCTGGCGCCCGGCCCCTTGCCCAGTATGATGTCCAGCGCGAAATCCTCCATCGCGGGGTACAGCTTCTCTTCGACGATGCGGTTGAGACGGTGTATCTCATCAATGAACAGGATGTCGTGTTCCTTGAGGCTGGTTATGATGGCGGCGATGTCCCCCGGCCTCTCGATGGCGGGCCCGGAGGTGGTACGCACGTTCACCCGCATCTCGGCGGCGATGATGTTGGCCAGCGTGGTCTTGCCCAGCCCCGGCGGACCGTAGAGCAGCGTGTGATCCATCGGCTCTCCCCTGCCCTGCGCCGCAGCGATAGCGATACTGAGGTTATCCTTGACCTTGTCCTGTCCCAGGAACTCATCCAGCCGCCTGGGGCGCAGCGTCGTATCGATGGGCAGGTCTTCGACTTTAGTCTTACCCGACACGATGCGTTCGGCGTCGTCTGCTGAAGGCATGGCCTCATTATATCACACGCCCGAACGTTTTCCAGATTTGACAAACCATAACACCAGATGTATGCTTGCCAAACAAGGCAGAGGACGATGTCCACTCAGCTTATTCAGCAGTACCGCACCAAAGTAGAAAAGATTATCCGCTACAGTGGCTCGCACAACGAGAGCGCGCTGCGCAAGCCGTTCCAAGATTTGCTTGAAGCCTACGCGCAGAGTAAGAACCTCCTTCTAGTTCCCGAAGTAGAGGTGCGCACGCGCAGCGGACGGCGTGTTGTACCTGATGGCACGCTTAAAGACGCACTCCGGCAGGATTGGGGCTACTGGGAGTCCAAAGACGAGAAGGATGTTCTGGATGATGAGATTGCCGCCAAATTCGCCAAAGGCTACCCGTCCAGCAATATCCTCTTTGAAGATACCCAGACCGCAGTGCTGTATCAAAACGGTGAAGAAGTACTGCGCACCGAATTCTCCGATACCAAAGCCCTGGACGCTCTACTCTCCCGCTTCGTCTCTCATGAACCGAGGGAAGTAACAGAGTTTCACCGCGCCATTGAACAGTTCAACGCAGACGTGCCTGCTCTGGCTGCTGAACTACGCGCAATAATTGAAGACCAATACAACTCTAACGCCGTCTTCAGCCACTCGCTTGACGAATTTTTAATCCTGTGCCAGAAGTCTATCAACCCGCGCGTAGAGATGGCTGATGTGCGCGAGATGATAATCCAGCACATCCTCACCGAGGACATCTTCATGACCGTCTTCGATGAGCCGCAGTTCCATCGCGAGAATGCCGTGGCGCGCAAGCTGCAAGAAGTGTTGGATACGTTTTATTACGGCGCGACACAGCATAAAATTCATGACCGCATCGCCCCGTATTACGAAACGATAAACGCCCGCGCTGCTCAGATTTACAACCATTGGGAGAAACAGAAATTCCTAAAAGCTCTCTACGAGAATTTCTACCGCGTGTATAATCCCAAAGCTGCCGACCGTCTGGGCGTGATATACACGCCCGACGAGATTGTGCGCTTCATGATTCATGCTGCCGACCATCTGGTTTTCAAGCATTTTGGCAAGACGCTCGGCGACAGGGACGTGGAGATTCTAGACCCCGCCGTTGGCACGGGCACATTCATCAGCGAAATCATAGAGTACCTGCCGGAAAACCAGTTGAAGTATAAATACCAGAACGAGATACACTGCAACGAAGTAGCCATACTGCCCTATTACATCGCCAACCTTAACATCGAGTACACCTACAAACAGAAGGTTGGTGAATACCTGCCCTTCGATAACATATGCTTTGTGGACACGCTGGACAACCTGGGCTTTGTGAAGAGCGGCCAGCACCAGAAGGAATTCTTTGCCATAGTTGATAAGAATATAGAGCGCATCCAGCGGCAGAACGAGCGCAAGATTTCCGTCATCATCGGCAACCCGCCTTACAATGCCAACCAGCTTAACGAGAACGAAAACAATAAAAACCGTCCGTATCCCGATATTGACCGCCGCATCAAGGACACCTACATTAAATACAGCACGGCGCAGAAGACCAAGCTCTATGACATGTATGCGCGTTTCTTGCGCTGGGCCAGCGATCGTCTGGACAAAAACGGCGTGATTGCGTTCGTGTCCAACAACTCCTTTTTGGACGCGCGCACTTACGACGGCTTCCGTCAAGTCGTGGGAAAAGAGTTCAATCATATCTACGTCATTGATCTGAAGGGTAACGCCCGCACCAGCGGCGAGCGGCGGCGGCGCGAGGGCGGCAACGTGTTCAGCGACCAGATTCGAGTGGGCGTATCCGTGTACTTCTTGGTGCGCAAGCAAGGCGAAAAAGGCTGCCGCATACATTACAATGCCGTGCCCGATTACGCTCATGCCGTCGAAAAGAAAGCCTACCTGCGCGACAACACTTTTACCGAATTGAAGTTTGAGACCATCCATCCAGACAAAAACCACAACTGGCTGAATCTGACAGAAAACGATTGGGATGAGTTCATCGCTTTCATTGGGAAATATAGCAAGGAGGCATTGTTTTCTTTTTCTGCAAACGGTGTTGTAACTGCACGAGATGAATGGGTATATGATTTTAACGACAGGGGTTTAGCAGACAAGATGTCTTTCATGGCTGATGTTTATAACAAACAAGTTGCGACTTACAAATCCTTGTCTACTAAACCCGATCTTGATAAATTTGTGGACTACTCCATCAAGTGGAGTGCTAGCTTAAAGGGTAATCTTAGCGGGAAGAAAATAGCGCACTTTAATAAGAAAAAGATATTAAGTGCATTTTATAAGCCTTATGTGAGCATGTACTACTATTGTGACCCTATTTTCAGCGATAGGCTGACACAAAGGCATTTTGAGATATTTGGCCCACGTGTCGACAGGCAGAATTTAGTTCTGCTTGTTAATAACCAGTCGTCAAAGTTTATGTCCATAATAACTAACAAGATTTTTGAGTTTGGCAGCATGCTAGATGGGGGTGGACAAACGGTGGGTTTCCCTATTTACCGCTACGCCGCCGACGGCGAACGCGTGTACAACATCACCGATTGGGCACTGGAGCAGTTCCAGAAACACTACAAAGACAAAAAAATCACCAAAGAAGACATCTTTCACTACGTTTACGCCGTGCTGCACCACCCCGCCTACCGCGCCAAGTATGAGATCAACCTCAAACGCGAGTTCCCGCGCATCCCGTTCTATGAGGATTTTGGGCAGTGGGTTAAGTGGGGAAAACAATTGATGGATTTGCACCTCAACTATGAAAATGCAAAACCCTTCCGCCTGAAGCGTGAGGACAAAGACCCCGCAACCGTCCGCAAAGCCATCGTGCCAC
>Ga0180432_10003716_pt1 | contig 21537 bp, 16 predicted proteins | sample SS_ome_10_FD_132414 | JGI IMG/M metagenome (GOLD analysis project Ga0180432, IMG submission 132414) | Hypersaline lake sediment archaeal communities from the Salton Sea, California, USA - SS_1_MS_2 metaG | ecosystem: Environmental > Aquatic > Non-marine Saline and Alkaline > Hypersaline >...
AGGGCGCAACTGCTCGATGTCATAACTGGGCAGATCCACTCCATGCTCCCAGGCCAACTCTACCACCGTCCCCAGCCGGAGACAGCCCTCCAGGTGACGGTGCAAGTCTATCTTGGGCAGCGCATTCAACAACTGACGCAAACCCCTGGCCGACGCCATAGATTCTGTAAAAGTAACCAGAGTTTGACACATAGATGAATGGAGCATCCAATCCCAACATAAATCAGGCAATGGACACGCACATAGAAAGAGCAATCAATTTAGCTTCATGAGTGTCAGAACGAGAAGGCAAGATAATAGGTGCACGCGCACCGACAATGATACCGGCCATATAAGCCTGGGCAAAGTAAATGATTCCCTTGGCCAGAATATTGCCCGCCTCTATGTCAGGCGCGATAAGAATATCGGCTTGACCAGCCACCGGACTCTCTATACCCTTAATCGTCGCCGCCGTCCCAGAGATGGCATTGTCCAATGTCAGTGGACCATCTATAATACCACCAAAGATTTGTCTCCGATCAGCCATCTTGGACAGCGCAGCCGCATCCACAGTGGCAGGGATCTTGGGATTCACCATTTCTGTGGCCGCCAACAACGCCACTTTGGGCCGGATAATGCCCAGGCGATGCGCCACGTCTATAGCATTGCGGACGATATCCGCCTTTTGATGCAAAGTAGGCGCCACAACCACACCTGCATCGCTGACTAGGATAAGACGATCAAACCCCCTGATGTCAAAAGCTGCCACGTGACTGAGCAGCCGGCCAGTTCTCAGCCCATTCTTGCGATCAAGCGCAGCACGCAAAAAGTCAGCGGTTTGGATAGCGCCCTTCATGGCGATCTGTGCCCGACCCTCATTGATAAGAGCCATCGCCTGCAAGGCCGACTGAAAAGGATCCGGCTCGTGGATAATATCCAGGCGACCCAAGTCTACGTCATTATCGTGACCGATGCGTTCAATCTTGGCCTGATCACCGACCAAAACAACATCGGCAATGCCCAACTCCTCTGCCTCGTTGACGGCGAGCAGCACAGCCTCTTGAGCAGCCGCTGCCACGGCGACAGTCTTGGGACCCCGTTCTTGGGCCAACTCCATGAGTTGAGCAAAATTCTTAACAGGCATAAGCACCTCCTTGTGCATAGAGTTTCTGACATGCCAAAAGGCAACAAAGAACAGGTCACTTTTTGCGCACTATCCAAGCCGTGGTGCGCATCACCTGTTTCCAACAAAAGAAACTGCCCTATGTCTAATTTGACGATAAAGCAGGTAGCATGAAAAAAAAGGTGCTACCTTTCCCCTCTACACTTTCTACCCAGACCTTGCCCTTGTGAGTCTCAACGATCTGCTTGACGATGGCCAGCCCCAAACCGGTGCCAGCAAAACGACGTTTGGAGGAGCCATCCACCTGATAAAATCGCTCAAAAATTTTGTCTAGCTTGTCCGCCGGAACACCAATGCCCTGATCGGCAACCTCTACCTGAACGGCATTGCTTACTGGCAAGGCCCTCACCGTGATCGTCCCTCCATTGGGACTAAACTTGATAGCATTGCCCAGCAAGTTGTCCAACACCTGACTCAGACGACCTGGATCACCCCAGACTAAAGGGAGCCCCTCAACGATCTCAGCTCGCACTGCGAGCCCAGCTTGAGCAGCAGTTGGCTCGGCACTTCGAACGGCTGCCCGGACAAGCTCATCCACCGCCACGGGCACCATTTCCATACTTTCCTGATCCGGCTGTTTCAGAGTCAAAATATCGTTCACCAGTCGGGTGATGGCATTGGTACGTTGGATAACAGTCTCCAGACTCTCACGCTGTGAATCGGTGATTGGCCCCAAGGTGCCCTCAAGAAAGAGCTCCACATAGGCCTTGACAAAAGTTAGAGGAGTCCGCAGTTCGTGAGAGACATTCTGAACAAACTCGTCTTTTTTGCGATCCACTTCTTGTAATTCGGTATAGGCCTCCTCCAGCTTTTTCGCGCGCTCTTTGAGGCGCTCAAACAACTGGGCGTTCTCGATAGCGACGGCCGCCTGGGCCGCCGCAATAGTCAGCAGCCGGCCAACATCGGCACTAAAAGCATCCACCTTGAGATCATCCACGCTCAGGGTGCCAATGACCCGATCCTGGGTAATAAGAGGTACGACCAACAAAGAACAAATTTCGTGGTTGAAATACTGAAAGTCAGGCTCCTGGCGTGCATCGGGAATATAGATCGGCTTGGCCTGCTCCACCACTCGCCCGCTCACGCCCTCACCGATGTGTATCCTGACATTCTCACGTCCCTCTAGCGCAATGCCGGCCGCAGCCTTGATTTGTAGTTCCCTTGTTTCCTTATCCAACAAAAAGATGCAACAACCCCGGCAGTCAAGGACACGCCTCAAGATATTGACGATGGCATCCAGAACCACCGGCAACTCGAGGCTGGAAGTCATCTTTTGAGCCAGCGTGTAAAGCGTAGAAACCTCCTCCAGGCGCTGCTGGGTCTGCTGGTAAAGCTGAGCGTTCTCAATAGCAATGACAGCCGAAGTAGCAATAGACTCTAACAAGTTCTGATCATCCAGAGTGAACTGCCGCCCGCCAACAGGGTTGAGAATCTCGATGACACCAATCGTCCCATCTTTGGTCTTCATCGGCACACACAAAATCGACTTGGTCTCATACTCTGTATCGGCGTCTACCTCCGGACACCAACGTGGATCGGAGCGGGCATCCGGCACCAGCAGAGGACGCCCATGCTGCGTCACCCAACCGGCAATCCCCTGTCCCACCGCCAGCGTGTGGCGCTTGACAATCTCAGCATGCTGGCTCAATGACACCCGAAACGTCAGACGCCCATTCTCCAACAACAGAATCGACCCCGCCTCCACCTGGAATACGGCATTGACCCGCTCCATGATGGCCGTCAGCGTCTCGTCCATGTCCAGACTCGAACCGACGATCGTCTCGCTGATCTTGTTCAACGTCATCAACTCTTGAATGCGCCGCTCCCGCTCGCGAAAGAGATAGGCATTCTCGATCGACACCGCGACCAGGTCGGCCAGCGATTGCAGCACAAAGAGGTCACTCTCGTCAAATGCCTCCTTGCGCTCGTTCTGCACGTCCAGCACCCCCAGCACCCACTCGCCGTAACGCAGCGGCACGCTGATCTCGGACAAGGTTTGCGCCAGGGGTTCGTAATAGCGATAGCGGGGGTCGGCCGCCACGTCGTTGCACAGAATCGGCTCCCCCGTGGCAGCCACCCAACCGACAAAGCCATCCTCGCCAATGGGAAAGCGGATTTCCCGATGCACTATCTCTTGAGCTGCCGGGCCCGTGCCGGCGCCGTACTCCAGAGTTGTCCCATTGGCTGCATCCACCAAAAAGATGTGGACGTGATCGTACCCAAAATGGGTTTGAATCTGGGTCACAACCTGGCTCAGCAGTTCTGGCAGATCCAAAAGGCCAACGATGCATTGTATGACTTCGCGAACTGTTTCCAATTGAATAGCACGGCGACGCTGCTCTTCGTAAAGACGGGCATTGTTAATGGCCATGGCCGCCTGGTCAGCGATGGCCCAAAGAAGACGCTGGTGCTGTTCGTCATAGGCATAAGGAGTCTCATTAAAAAGCGCAAGGACACCAATAGTGCGCTCCCGAGCCACCAGAGGCACGCCCAGCCACGAGCAAACCGACTTGGCGAGGAGCACAGGTTCAATGGTATAGCTCTCTTTTTCCTCTTTCCAATCACCGGTGAGCACATGTTCCCGTTGTTGGCGTTCCCATTCACGCTGCTGAAAGCTATCCCTCTCCTCCTTCCAATCACCGATAAGTAAGGGCCTGGCATGACGAATGACCCAACCGCAAAGACCGACGTTCTGGTCCAATCGGCGTCGAAAGGTTGGTTGCGGTTCCCCATACTCGGCAACAAACTCGAAATGTATCTCATCGTCCTGATATTCGGTGAGAGCAATCACAAAAGCGGAAAAGGCTATAACCGGACGCAGTTGGGCGTAAATGAGGCGCAACACTTCGGCCGAGTTAAAACTACGAGTAATAGCCAACCCAATATTGACTATCGTAGCCATCTCTTCCGCTTTGCGCCGTGCTTCCTCGGAATAATGCGACACCTTGGCTTCCAGAGCCTTTCGGTCGCTTACCTCTCGGACAATGCCCATCACGCCAGAAACAGAATCCCCGTGTTTGACCAAAGACGCAGTCAACTCGACGGGGATCGGATGCTTCTGCCCATCCAGCAACTCTAGGTCCAGGCGCATAAAAGATTCACCATCCAGCACACGATTTAGAACATCAGTAGCGCTGGACACCCAGTCGGCGGCAAGAAACGCATGAAAGGAACACCCTTGTACCTCGTCCGGTGTACGGCCAAGCATCTCTGCCATGCAATGATTGATGAGGATAAAGTTGCCCTCAGGGTTCAACAAGAAAATGCCATCGCCAGCATTCTCTACCAGATCGAGATGTGCCAACTCCATCAAATTCGCTCTCGCAGCAGCCAACCCCAGTACCACCAGGTGACTACCAGGCTCACTGTCAGACCTATCGCCAATGGCAGGTGATAAGCAAGCAAGTAAAACAAGTCCTCATTCAGAAAGGACGACCTTTCAGGGAAAGCCAAGAGCACGCTGACGCGCAAAAAACGGACAAAGAAGGCAATAATCAGACAGGCAGCACCGAGATAAAAACCTCGATAAAGAGGCGGCATTTTTCTCACTTCACCTATTCTCTGACTGAGTGCAGCCAGAGTGAACAGCGTATAAATGACCGCCAAAAGGCCCAAAGAGCCTGCCAGTCCGACGACAGCCTTCAACCCTTGCCTCCCATCATGAGCCTGAAAAGCATGGTACTCAGAGCAGCCAGGATTCCCCCCCCTACAAATAACAAGCTGTCACCCCATACATCGCCTGCCAGATCGTTGGCCCCAAAGGCATACCAGACCGAAGCAGCCAAAAAAAACAGTGCCGGCACAAGAAAAAAAGCATAATACGATCGTTGTCCCGATTTCTTTTCGTAAAAGCGGGCGATGAGGAATTGAAATACCAAAAGGACAGCGACGATTCCCCAATTGTAGAGCGTCAAGCCGCAGTTGAGTATCTTCATGGGACAATTTTAAGCTGACAACTTTTTCCGTGATAGCAACAATCTGTACTTATCGCTTGACAAAAGCCTCGACAAAAGATTCGGCCATGGTGCGATGCGGGCTGCCACTCATGATCCCCTCACGCCCCTCAAACTTGGCCTGAACTTTTATTCCCTGCGGGCCAATCTCGAACCGGCGAATATCTTTATCGTGATTGCTGCCTCGCAGTTTGAGCACCAACAGTGCTTTTTGGATCATGCTCTCAATTTCAACATAGCGCAACAAGATATAAGAGTCCACCAAAAAAGCTTCACTCTCGTCACAGGGCACTTCTCCCAGCAGAGTTGGTGTCTCCTTGGTCAGAATACTGGTCAACCCTTCTCGCTTCAGAGCGTTAATCAAACCGTACTGGATAGCACGCAGCTCCACCGGATCGCTGGTGAGTCGCTCAAAGTGGGAGAGACTGTCTACCAACACGCGACGCGCTCCCATCTCATTAGCCCTACTCTCGATCGAACCACCGACAGTTTCCAAATCGATCTTGGTGACCTCGGGGCTAGTCATGATGACTCTGAGCTTGCCCTCAGCCTCCAGCTTGCGAAAGTCCCAACCCAAAGCCATCGCATCGCGATAATACTGCTGAGGAAATTCCTCAAAAGTGAGGATCAGGCCAGGCTCGTTATACTTGACAATACCGTTATAGATAAACTGCATCCCCAAAGTAGATTTGCCGGTGCCTGGTGCACCTTCAACCAGGTTAGCCGTCTGAGGCAAGAACCCTCCGTGCAACATCTCGTCCAGGCCTGTGATTCCGGTTTTCACCCTCTCCATGATCTATCCTCCTTGAGGCTTGGCGGTATAAAACGCAACCGTTCAACTGAGCCTTAATATAAGCCCAGTCGGACGATCACGAAAAAGTCTAACGCATGCCACGAATAATGTGATACACGGCCTTTACCCGAAAGTGGCGGTCCTCACAAGCCAGGATAAACTCGTCCACCAAATTGCGCATCTCCTCATTGGAGGCCAAAGAGTAAACCGTCAGGTCATCTATGTTCCGTTTCTCCATGACACCGCTCTGCACCAATTCTTCCAGCTCCGGCTTCACGGCAGTCACGTTGCGACCAGCGTACCTGGCAATGTTGTCAGCGCTATCAGTGGTATTGGGATTTTCATAAAAGAAACGAACGAGATCCCACTTGATAAACGAGTTCACCTTAGTCTTGACAAAATCCAGCAATCGTGGATCCATGTCATTCATAAGTCTGGCCGTAAAATCGTCGCCATTTTTGGTCACAGAATTCCTCCTTTCACTCATCCGGCCCCATGCCCCGATCCAGCCGGCAGTGAGGTTAGGGAAGGTGTCACATTCCGATCTTGTTCCTATTGATATTGTAGCATCATACGACGAAAATTGCAACAGGTCGCGCTATTTCTTCTTCCGCCGCTTCCGTTTCCTGGCACTGTGCGATCTGCGTGCCCCGGCTGAGCCAACCGGCTTTGACGACTGCTGCACTGCCTCAGCCTGGGAACCAAGAGCCTGTCTGTCCTGAGAACCGGCGCCTCCTGCCATATCCTGCCGCATGTGACAGTGTTTATACTTTTTGCCACTCCCGCACCAGCAAGGATCGTTGCGCCCCAGGCGTTTCTTGGCCTCGCCAGCTGCCGGCGGGCGGCGGCGGCGAGGCTGGCGAGCCGCGGCATCCACATTGGTGTGCATCTCTCGGGTCGGTCTGGTCCGGGGCACCTGGACATTCCGTGCCAGGTAGAGCCTGCGCACAATGTCGTGCTGAATTTGATCCAGCAGCGCACCATACATCTCGTGCGACTCTCGCTTGTAGGCCACCAAAGGATCTTGCTGTCCATAGGCCCGCAGGCCAATCCCCTCCCGCAGATTGTCCAGATCGGTCAGGTGGCGCACCCACAGATTGTCCACCGTCTCCAACATCACCTGACGATCGCGCAGGCGGCTGATCATCTGTCCAAAACCCCTCACGCACTTTTCCCGGTAGGTTTTGTCCAGATGGCCCAGCGGCACACGCGCCACCTCTGCCAGCGTGTCAGGCTCCAGGTAATGAGACGACTGTTCGTGCAGGTAACGGTACAGACCACCAGGATTGTTCGCCAGGTCGGCGAGGCGTTGGCCAGTTCGGGCGGCCTCACGGAGAATGCTCTGCCCAAATTCTAGAGAAATCGTACCGTAGAGAGCCTCTGCATGATCTACGAGATCTTGAACAACATCCTGCGGCGATAAAAGCGCCTCCCATCGAGACAACCCCTCCTTGCGAGAAATAGACAACGGCAAAAAACTGCGCACAGCGCTATACAGCCCATCCAGATCCCACTCATCTTTGTAGCCGCCGGTGTGTACGCTCACCACGGCCTCGATCTGCTGGGTCATCATATCTATAGCGATGGAGCGCAGATCTTTTGCCTCCAGCAACTCCTGGCGCTGGCTATAGATCACCTCCCGCTGCTTGTTGACCACATCGTCGTATTCCAGGACATGCTTACGAACATCAAAGTTGTAACCCTCAACTTTTTTCTGAGCCGACTCGATGGATTTGGAAATCAGACCGTGCTCGATGGGAATATCCTCTTCAATATTAAAACGATCCATCAGATTCGCCACTGACTGCCCACCGAAACGCCGCATCAAGTCGTCGTCCAGCGCCACGTAAAAGCGCGAACTGCCGGGATCGCCCTGGCGTCCAGACCGTCCCCGGAGCTGGTTATCAATGCGGCGCGCTTCGTGACGCTCAGTCCCAATGACATGTAAACCACCCACGGCCAACACTTTTTCCTGGTCTACGGCACATTCGGCTTCCGCCTCGTCCAGCGCCTTCTGCCACACATCCCGCTCGACGGTGGTCAGATCCACACCCTGGCGGCGCAGCCGTTCGCGGCTCAGACCCTCGAGGTCACCGCCCAGTTTAATGTCCACGCCCCGTCCAGCCATATTGGTGGCAATCGTCACCGCACCAGATCGCCCCGCCTGGGCAATAATGATCGCCTCCCGTTCGTGCTGCTTGGCATTGAGCACCTCGTAAGGCACCCCCTTACGTCGCAGCATCTCTGAGAGCATCTCAGAAGTTTCGATAGCAATTGTACCTACCAGCACCGGTTGCCCTTGCTGATGGCACTCGACGATTTCGTTCACTACAGCCTGGAACTTGGCCCGCTGGTTCTTATAAACCGCGTCTTGGTGATCCGCCCGGACGACCGGCTTGTGAGTCGGCACCTGCACCACATCTAACTCATAGATCTTGTCAAACTCTTCCGCCTCAGTAGCAGCCGTAGCGGTCATACCGGCCAGCTTTTCATACATGCGAAAATAGTTCTGCAAGGTAATAGTCGCCAGCGTCAGGTTCTCCCGCTGGATAGGAACGCCCTCCTTGGCCTCGATAGATTGATGCAACCCCTCAGAGTAACGCCGGCCGTGCATCAAACGGCCCGTAAACTCGTCTACGATGATGACCTGACCGTTCATGACAACATAGTGATGATCGCGGTGAAAGAGAACATATGCCCGCAAAGCGTTATCGATGTACGGCGTAACCGCAGCGTGTTCTGGCGCATACAGGTTGTCAATCCCCAACATATGTTCCAGCCGCTCAATGCCCCCTTCGGTGAGGGTGACAATGCGCGCCTTTTCATCCACCTCGTAATCCCGATCTCGTTTCAGACCGGGAATGACCCCCGCCATGCGCTGATAATTGGGATCCGCCTGCTGCGCCGGGCCCGAGATGATGAGTGGCGTGCGAGCTTCGTCAACGAGAATATAATCCACCTCATCCACAATGCCATAGTGCAGCCGCTTTTGCACCTGGCCGCCGACGTCCAATGCCATATTATCGCGCAAATAGTCAAAGCCGAACTCATTGTTCGTGCCGTAGGTGATATCTGCCTGATAAGCTTGCCGGCGACGGCAGGGTCGCAAATGCTGGTAGCGGTCGTCCTGAGAAACGTAGGCAGGATCGTAGAGAAAAGCTCCCTCTCCTGACGACCCAGCGGCTGATTGAATAACCGCCACCGACCGGCCCAACATGTAATAGATCGGCCCCATCCACTGGGTGTCGCGCTTGGCCAGATAATCGTTGGGCGTGACCAGATGCGCCCCCTTGCCCAGCAGGGAGATAAAGTAAAGAGGCAAAGTAGCCATGAGGGTCTTGCCCTCGCCCGTCTTGAGTTCGGCAATTTTACCCTTAGTCAGCACAATGCCACCGACGATTTGCACATCGCGGTGGCGCAGGCCCAAACTGCGCTTGCTGGCCTCGCGCACGGCAGCAAAGGCTTCTGGCAGCAGGGCTTCCAATGTCTCCCCCTCTTCCAGTCGCTTCAGAAACTCACCCGTCTTTCCGCCCAGTTCGTCGTCCGTCAACTTCTCGAACTCGGACTCTAGACCATTGACCTGGTCCACAACAGGATGCAGACGATTGATCTCCCGCTCGTTGGCATTGCCCACAATTTTACCTAAAATATTCTTAAACATCCCAATTCCTCAAACTTGTTGATCCTGATTAATCTCGAGCAATTATACCACAATCAGCAACTTTTTCCACTCGCAAAAGAGACCTATCGGCGTAAAACAGATCGAAACAGTCTCTCGCTTTGATCGGCCCAGGGGAAAGCAAAGACACGCATCGAGCTCGAAATGACCATCATAGCTACTGCCAAGAGGCAGCAGAAACCTGGTCAGAGTCACCGGTGGGGGTCAGCTGTTCAGTGGATATATGCTGCCGGAGCTGCTTAATCTGCTCCCGAATGCTACCTGCATCCGGCGCATCGGGTTGCAAGTCTAAATAGTGCACAAAATCTGCTGTCGCCTCAGAGAACGCATCGAGTTTGATGTAAGCCAACGCACGCTCCCTGCAGGCCAGCGCAAAGGTGCTATCCAGTTTCAAAGCATGGGTAAGGTCATCAATAGCACCCACCACATCGCCCAATTTCAATCGTGCCTGGCCACGATTGAAATGAGCCACTGTCAGATTTGGATCAAGCTCAACCGCTGTATCCAGGTCATATATAGCGCGTCGGTAATCGCTGAGCCCCATGTACGCCGCACCACGACTGCTGTAGGCTTGAGCGTTTGTGCGATTAATTTGAATTGCAGCATCAAAATCCCTAATCCCTTTTACATAGGCGACACGTCTCAGATGGGTCAAACCTCGCTCAATATAGGCCAGGTACAACTTGGAATCATGTTCAAGTGCCCGACAAAAGTCATCGACCGCCTCGTCAAGCTGAACCAGGCGACGTCGCGCATAGCCCCGGTTATAATAAGCCTGCGCATAGGTAGAATCCAGCTTGATGGCGTGGCTCAAAGACGAAATTGCCTGGTGATAACTTGCTTGCCGGATATAAGCAACCCCCTTGTGATTAAAAGTGACTGCATAATCAGGATGCAACAACTCGGCACGAACAAAATCGTCAAACGCCCGGTCAAACTTGTCCAACATCGCATAGGCCAGCCCTCGGTTGCTGTAAGCAGCGGCGCTCTGACTATCGGCCCCAATAGCCTGTGTCAACACACGCACCGCATCCTCATAAAGCTGGCGTTGGGTGTAGACACGCCCCAGCCCTACCAACGCAGGCGCGTCCCGGAACAGCGACTCTAACGTCTGCGGAGAAACGGCCAGGTTAAGCATCGCATCACTCAATCGCTCAATAGGCACATCAGCCAACGCCCTGCCAACCTTCCCCGCCTGCTCTTGGAATTGCATACCAAGGACTTGCGCCAAACCACGCTCCACACTCTCTGTCCGATACGTCTTGACCGCCTCCCAATATTTGATGACATAATGGAGATTCGGGCCCGTTTCGGCAGCATAATACAATGCCCGCAATTCCTCTTTGGTGATTTCTTCTACCTTGGGCAGCTCATCGGGCTCGATCAATTTCCACAGCAAGCGAAAAGCAGAAATAGTGCGAATTCCATGTTCACGCAGTGCTTTGAATTTCTCCTCAGGCAGGTTAACAACCAGAATCGACTGATCTATCCAATGCATCAATTGTTCAGCGCTAAAGCGGCTGCTCAGGAGAAGTTCGCGCACGTTAACGGTGGCCAAATTTTGCACATTATCTATACCGCTTTCGCGTAAGCGGGTCTCATGCCACAGACTGATCCCATCTATATTGGACAACAATCGTTCGTTGCGCCGGATCAGTTTCCCGACCACTCGCTCAGCAGTTGCAGTGAGCCAACGAACGCCCGTATCAGGGAGATAGCCAATGACAAAAGCGACAATGGGAACCAACCGCTGCATGCCCTCCGTCGACGTCTGCAACTGCTGAGCCGCGACCAAAGCAATCGCTTGCACAGTGATCATTCGCACCGTGGCATACAGATAAACACCAGGCTGAAGATCGAGCGTGCTATAGCGCCGGTAAACGTAATAAATTGAAAAAACATACGAGCCAAGAAAGCTATAAAAGACAGTCAGGATAACCGTTTCTGAAACAAAGACAAGATTCGCTCGAAAATAAAACAAACCAAAGCCAAGCAGCGTAGTCAAGGCAGCCAATAAGACATAAATGACAAACTGCTGCTGGCTATAGATCGGACGATAAAGAGCTTCCAACTCGGCGTCCTTGTTTTCCTTCTGAAACAGACCTAGCAGCCGAAAGTCATCCTTGACTCGCTCTCGGTGAATATCGGCACGAAATTGAAGATAGGCAACATAAGAGAGAGGAAAATAACTGACAAAAGCTATGAGGAGCAGAGCATAATACAATGGCTGCACGCCATATCGTATAACCACAGCCAGACCGACAGCAAGGCTCAGCCCAGCAGCAACTATCCAAATCAAAAGTTTCCAGAACCTGCCCCTGGTCTGGATTAAAGTCTCATCGCTTGTTGAGGAGTCAGACATAATAGTAGAGGTTCTCACTCGCGTGCTGAATATGCTGGTTGACTAGCCATCCGCAAACTCAACGCCGATCTCCCCGATCGAACTCGCATCCCCCTTTACTACAGAAACTTCCCCCCCAATCACAGAGCCGCCCGCAGTCGTCGATACCCCCTGGTCTACAAACTCAATCTTCTGACTCGCCGACTCCTCCTTGTGAAATTGATACAACAAATCACCCAGCTGGTCAGCGATGGTCTTTTTCTGGGACGTTTGTACGAGAAGATGCTTGGTCACCACCTCTCCATATGTGTCAGGATCCTCTTCAAAACTCTCCATTAGCCGGGTATATTGGGGCTGCAAAGCCTCTCTGACAATCTGCAACGCCTCTTCCCGGACACTATCCTTCTTTGCCTCCGGGTTCTTGCCCAATGTTTGCACATAATCCGCCAGCATACTGACAACGGCTCTCATTTCACTAAACGGATCCATTTGGTCACCTCCCCCGAAAAAGTTTTTACCACTACACAACACAAGCTGGCCTCACCTCCCCATCCCATCCCAAATGCAGGAAGCAGACCTTACACCTGATTCCATCACAACATCAGACACTCCCATTATACCACTTTTAGAAAACAGACACAACACGAAAAGCTTTTAACAACAAGACCAACATGGCTTTTCATTGAGAATCATGAGACACCCTTCTTTACCATTGTATACACTTGCAGCGTCTCACGGGCTGTTCTAGCCCAACAAAAACGCGCTGTATAGGCAAGTGCCCGCAAGCCCAGAGTCGCTCGCAGATCGGCGTCGTTCCACAGGCAAAGCATCGCCTCGGCCAGGCCGTCCACATCGTCGGGAGCAACCAGCAGTCCACCGTCGCCGATCACCTCCGGCAGCGAGGCCGCCGTTGAGCCAATAACCGGCGTACCACAGGCCATCGCCTCAAGAGGCGGCAACCCAAACCCTTCGTATTGGCTGGGAAAGACCAAGGCCACCGCTCCCGTGTACAGAGCCGCTTTCTCCTCATCTGGCACCCGACCAACAAACTGCACGGCCTCCCCGACATTCAATCCTCGTGCGATGCGCCGGGGATTGGGAAAAAAGGCCGAATCTTTTTCCGGCAGTCTCCCTGCCACAACCAACCGAGCCTCACCCTGGCAGGCCAAAAGCCGGGCAAAGGCCTGCAAAAGAAGCGGCACGTTCTTGCGCTGGTCAAAGCCACCCAGGTAGAGCAAGTAACAGCCCGGCAGGTTATATTTCTGTCGCAGAGCCGCCAGCCCTGTCGAGTCCAAGGCACTGTGGAAGCGAGTGTCGTGGGCCAGATACACAGCGCGCACGCGACAGCTGGGAATGCCCAGGTGGCGCACAATATCCTGCCGCGAAGCGACCGAATCGGTCAGAACGAAATCGGCACGGCGGGCGGCCGTGGCGACCAGCCAGGTGTAGGCGCGCACCAGCATCCCCCCCCGGTAGACCGGCAGCAAAAGAGGAATGATGTCGTGCACGGTGACGACGGTGGGTGTCCTTGACAACAACGGGGAGCCCCAATAGGGCACGTGAAGCAAATCCAACCCCAGCCGCCGGGCGGCACGCGGCACGGCCACCTGCTCGAACCAGAGCTTGGCCAGATCTTGACGCCACCCGTCGAAAAGAGTGGTCAGTTCAACTTGCCGAAAGCGCAAGGGACAAAGTTTCAAAGAAGGAGCGTCCCCTGGCTGCGAGGGACTGACAAACAGAGTATACTCGTGGCCATCCTCAGCCGAGGCAAATTCACCCAGCAAGTAACGCAAATATTGACCGCTGCCCGTGGTCTCCTGTCGCAAGAACCAGGCATTGATGCCGACCTGCACCCTACGCTCCCCTCTTGCCCACCGCTAAGCTGTCATGAGAAGCGCAAAAGCAAAAGCTTGCAGACGCAAAGCCACATAGCATCGTGGATCTTGCCCCCCGGAACGTGCACCACACCCCACGTTCAAAGAGCGCGTCAAAGACCTGCACTGCGCACAACTTGAGCATCACAAAAACTAGCGGTTAAAAGCTCGCCAGACAGCGAACCACGCCACGAGAAAAACCATGAACAAAACACCAAACACCCCAAAGACGACCCAGATCCCGCCAGCAGCGTTGACGATACAGGTGAGAAACCCCCAGGCGTTAGGGTCGGCACGGATGTCTTCGTAGGCCCAAAAGCCAAGAATGAGCAGAGTCGACAACACCAGTATGGGCACCAGGATGCTGATCAAGGTCGCCAATGGCGCGAATCGTCCCTTCAGATGCTGTTCGATGATATAAAAGCTCTCCAACCAGCCCGGCAACGGCTGTTCATAGGTCACGGTTCGGGGTTTCGGTTCTCGCCAGCGCCCACCACCGGTCTGTGGCCCCCAGCCGGCCTCGTCCGGCGGCGGCGACCAGGCGGACTTGGGACGATAAGCGGCCTCGGGCTGAGGTGGCGGCGACTGTGCCCAACGCTGCCGGTCGTAGGCTGCCCGCTGAGCAGAATTGTTCAACACCTCATAGGCAGCATTGAGTTGACGCATGAACTCGTTAGCTGCCACGTCATCCTCCCCGGGTGAGTTCACGTCAGGATGGTGCTGGCGGGCCAGTCGCCTAAAGGCTGCACGGATCTCGTCACGGCTGGCTGTAGGCAGCACTCCCAAGATGGCGTAATAATCCGGCAAATCGTTCACGGTCTTCTCCAAATCTCAAAATTCCGCCAAGTTAGATCATGCCTCAACTGTCTTAAAGATTGAAATGAGTCCAGTCAGCCAACCTTACCCCAACCTTGCCGGATACCCCGTGATCTCTTGGATCTCTTCATAAAGTAACCTCAAACGACGGTACATTCGTTTGTAAACCCGTCGGTACAGGCCGTCATAGATTTCGCGCGTCTGAGGGTTAGGTTCAAAGATATCACCACGATGGGTCATCTCACGGACAGCAGTCGCAAAATCAGGGTGCACGCCCAGGCCGACGGCAGCGTCGATGGCCGCGCCCAGACCGGCAGTTTCGTAAAGGTGAGGTCGACAAGTAGGCAAACCAAAAATATCAGCAGTGAGCTGCATGGCAGCGTCGCTTTGAGAGCCGCCGCCAGAGACGCACAACTCAGTAACAGGGACACCGCTGCGCTTCACGGTGCGCTCTAACCCTTCGCGCAGAGCATAGGCCAACCCTTCCAGGATGGCGCGATAAAAATGTGCTCGGGTGTGCACATCGCCAAAACCAATAACAGCCCCCTTAGCCTCTGGACCAGGCACTTTGACGCCAGGCGACCAGTAGGGCTGAAGAATGAGACCCATCGAGCCCGGCGGCACCTGTTTCACCAGATCGTCGAACAACACCTCTGCAGAAATGCCCCGCTCCTCTGCAATACGCTGTTCGCGGTAGGCAAACTCTTTTTTGAACCAACTCACCATCCAGTAACCACGGTAAACCTGGATTTCCAGGCTGTAAGCGCCGGGGACAGCAGCAGGATAAGGAGGGATCAGAGGAATAACCTCGATGTATCGCCGGTGAGTGGTGTTGATTGTAGCAGTAGTGCCATAGCTCAGGCAGCCAATGTGCGACTCCAGTGCACCGGCGCCAATGACTTCGCAGGCCTTGTCGGCAGCAGCAGCGACGAGAGGTAAGCCAGCCGGAATACCACTGGCAGCGCTGGCCGCCGGGGTGATCTCACCCAGAATACCAGCCGGAGGAACCAACTCGGGCAGTTTCTCTCGTTCCATCGGCACTGCCTGCCACTTCCAATCCCACCCGGCCGCCCACCGCAGGTTTTTGTAATCAAAAGGCACATACCCCACCTGGGCGCCAAGGGAATCCACAAAGCGTCCCGTCAACTTGTAAGTGAGGTAACCGGACAGGAACAGGTACTTGTGGGTTCTGGCCCAAATCTCTGGCTGATGAGCGCAGATCCAGTTGGCCTCAGCCTCGGCCTGGAAATAGGCCACCGTCTGGCGCATGTTGACCAACCGGAAGGCCAGACCCCACAGACCACCCACCGGCGGCAACCCCTCCGTGCGGCGCTGATCCAGCCAGACAATGGCCGGGCGCAGAGGCTCACCAGCCTCGTCTACGTTGACCATCGTCGCTCGCTGGGTGGTGAGGGCCACGCCAGCGACGGCCTCTTTTGGAACGTCGGTCTGCGCCCAGAGCGCCTGACATGCCTGGCAGAGATTTTCCCAATAGTACTGCGGATGCTGCTCAGCCCAGCTGGGCTGAGGGGAAAAGTAAGGCTCCAACGGCACGCGGACCTTGGTTACCAGATTGCCACGTGGGTCAAAAAGCAGCGCACGAACACTCTGAGTGCCATTGTCAATCGCCAGCAAATAGTCGCCTCTTGTCCCTGTCATAATGCTCTCCGCATCCTATCCTCGCCAAACAGATTCACAGCATTGTGTTTCAACTTTGCCAATTTGGCCTTGCTGCCCTGGCAGCACGTCGAGGGAAACTCGGCAATGAGTTCTGGAAAGAACGACAGCTGAAAGACATTTTTCTGCTTTCACGGCTCTCAGATATCCAGATTTCGCACTTCTTTGGCGTGCGTCTGGATGAAACGCTTGCGCGGCGGGACGCTCGGCCCCATCAGCCGGTCAAAAGTCCGGTCGGCCGAGGCGGCATCCTCTATGGTTACCTGGAGCAATGTGCGGTGAGCCGGATCCATGGTCGTCTCCCACAATTGCTCGGCATTCATCTCACCCAGACCCTTGTAGCGTTGAAGAACGACCTTTCCCTCACCCAATTTTTTGAGAATCTTTTCTTTTTCTTCCTCCGAATAAGCATACTGCGCCGTTTTGCCCTTCTTGATGAGATAAAGCGGAGGCTGGGCAATAAACAGATGTCCCTCTTCAATGAGCGGCTGCATGTAGCGGAAAAAGAACGTCAGCAGCAGCGTGCGGATATGGGCACCATCCACGTCAGCATCGGTCATGATGATGGTGCGGTTATAACGCAGGTTCCCCAGATCAAATTGATCGCCAATGCCGCAGCCCAGAGCCGAAATCATGGCCTGCACCTCTTTGTTCTTCAGAATGCGTCCCAGTCGGGCGCGCTCGGTGTTGAGGATCTTGCCCCGCAGCGGCAGAATGGCTTGAAAGTGCCGGTCGCGGCCCTGCTTGGCGCTGCCACCGGCCGAGTCGCCCTCCACAATAAACACCTCGGTTTTGGATGAGTCGCGTTCGGAGCAATCGGCCAGCTTGCCGGGCAGGGTCAGGCTTTCCAACGCGCTCTTGCGGATGACCAGGTCGCGGGCGCGTCGAGCTGCATCGCGAGCACGGGAGGAAGTAAGGCACTTTTCCACAATGGCTTTGGCCTCGCGGGGATTCTCCTCCAGAAAAGACAACATGGCTTCGCCCACTACCGACGCCACCATGCCAGAGACCTCGGCGTTCATCAGTTTGACCTTGGTCTGGCTCTCAAATTGAGGATCAGGATGTTTGATGCTGACAATGGCAGTGAGCCCCTCGCGCGTGTCCTCACCGGTAAAATTGGGATCTTTATCCTTCAGCCGCCCGGACTTGCGACCATAATCGTTGATAGATCGGGTCAGCGCTGTCCGCAGGCCGGTGAGATGCGTGCCGCCATCCACTGTGTTGATGGTGTTAGCAAAGGCGTACACCGACTCGGCATAAGCGCCGGTGTACTGGATGGCCACCTCGATCCCAATACCGTCCACCTCCTTTTCAAGGTGAATAGGCGAGTGTAGAACGTCCCGGTCGCGGTTTAGGTAGCGAACAAAGGAGACGATTCCCCCTTCAAAATAAAAGGTCATCTCGCGAGGGATACCGTTCTTGACCCGCTCGTCCACAAACTTGATCGTGATGCCTCGCGTGACAAAAGCCATCTCGCGGAGTCGCTGCACCAGCGTTTCCCACCTGTATGAGAGCTTGGGATTAAAAATCGTATCGTCGCGCAAAAAAGTAATGGTCGAACCATGGCCCTGCGCCTTGCCGATCTGCTCTACCGGCGTCACGGGCACACCCCGCTCGTAGCGCTGGCGGTATCGTTTGCCATCGCGGGGGTTGTCCACCGTCACCTCCATCCACGCCGAAAGAGCGTTCACCGCCGAAACACCCACGCCGTGCAGCCCACCGGACACCTTGTAGCCGCTCCCACCAAACTTGGCCCCGGCGTGCAAGATGGTCATCACCGTCTCCAGCGTGCTCTTGCCCGTCTGGGGATGGACTGCCGTGGGAATGCCCCGGCCATTATCTTTGACCGAAATGCTCTGATCCGGATGGATGGTCACCTCAATCCGGTCGCAGGCCCCGGCCAACGCCTCGTCGATCGAGTTATCCACAACCTCATATATCAAATGGTGCAGCGCCCTGACATCAGTGCCGCCAACATACATGCCCGGCCGGCGACGCACGGCCTCCAGACCCTCCAGGACCGTTACGTCTTGAGCCTCATAACTCAGCGAGTTTTCCTTCGCCACTTTCCAACCTCCCATTGAATGCTTATTCTTTCTCTTCGTTCGCGGACCGAAGCTGCTCCAGCCAGGCGTTCCATCGCTCCAAACAATCCTGGTAGAAAATGAGACTGGCGGCCACCAACCCTGTACCAACAAAGGCATTGCCCGCGATGCTGACGCCTGTCAACATTGCGTTAACACTCATCTTGTTCCAGATAACAGCAAAGCCCGAGTTGATGAGATTTATCAAAACAACCAGAGCCAGGGTTGACCAAAAGTTGCGCCCTACAATGACCAGGCTGTTCCACAAGGCGCGCAAGAGACCCGACTCGCTGATGACGATGGCATGCGGCACAAAAAAAAGGTGAAACAGCAACCACAAAAACAGCCCGCCCGCCCCCAGCAGTATAAAGCGAGCCAACGCCGGGCTGAGCAACTGGAGCAGTCCAACGATTACAAAGACAGGCAATCCAATGACAGCCAATACGCCGATCAGAAGCAGACCGAACAGGATGATCAGTCCCCAATATCGCCACACACGTTGCAACAAGTACTTGAAATCAACCGTGCCATCTCGCGCGACCTTGGCAATCGCGCCCAAATAAAGGCAGCCCAGAAACAATCCGGCAGCCACGAGCAAGAAAATGAATGCCAGAGTGACCAGAGCGCTCCCGCCTTCGCCCCACATCACCGGCGAACCCGCCACTCCCGCCGGCAGGCCTCCCACCAAAAAGCTGGGCATCCCCAAAAAGTTGCTGCTGAGGAGGGAAAAAAGATTGAGATCTTGCCCCATCGCCTCCAACAACTGACGGTTAAATTCCAAAAGCGACTGGACCTCTACCGGAGTCTGTTCTAAGGGCAGCCATGCACTCAAAAGAAAGCGGGTCAAGGGTCGGATAGACAGTCTTGGTCCCCACCAAAGATACATGTCCAAGGCCACCGGAATGAAAATGAGCCAGATCCGTTTCAAAACCAAATTGTAGCCGGCAGAGAGAATCTCGATCAGAGCAGCAATCTTTTCCCTTATGGAAAATCTGGGTTCCGTGGCGTTCAACAATACCTCCTATAGCCCAATCTGTTACGCACCAACTATTTTACCACAGAAGCTCCGAATGGGAAAACATCCCAGTGTATTTTACAGAACAAACGTTCTCCTGTCAAAAAGACAATCATAGGCCAAAGCAAGTGATCTTGAGAGCGACGACGATTCGCTGGCGGGAAGTGGGCTAAACGCAGGAGGAACATCTTGACGGCAACCTGTCTCTGGAGTACAATTGAGACAGGGGATGAATATGAACACCGTGACACTTACAACTGATTTCGGCCTGGCCGACGGTTACGCAGGAATCATGCACGGCGTGATTCGAGGCATCTGCCCCAACGTGTTCATCGTGGATCTTACACACCAAGTGCCCCCGCAGGACGTGCGGAGCGCAGCCTACCTGCTGTACACCGCCTATCCATACTTTCCGGCTGATACAACGCATTGCATCGTAGTAGATCCGGGCGTCGGCACGGCGCGACGAGCAGTGGCTGTGGAGACACGCCGGGGTCGTTTTGTCGCGCCGGACAACGGCGTGTTGAGCTACGTATTAGCCCGCGAACCTGTAACCACGGCCGTCAATCTGACCGATCCTCGTTATCACCTGCCCCACGTCAGTCAAACGTTTCACGGACGCGACATTTTTGCCCCAGTAACAGCCCATCTGGCCTGTCGAGTTCCCTTGATCGACCTGGGCGAGCCAGCGACCGAATTGACCACCTTTCCTGTGCCGGGCATCTCGGCGACACCCGGAAACACGCTGGCAGGCCAGGTCATTCACGTGGATCGTTTTGGCAACCTCATCACCAGCATTGGACACCTACTATGGCACGGCGACGAATTGCTGGTACAACCAGCCTTTCCTATTCCAGGCAGAGAGAAAGACGATCCTTGGCCGCCGTCCTTCTCTGCCAATAAAGCACGGATTCACATCGGAGGCCAACTCATTAAAGGCATCCAGCCTACCTATGGAGCCGTGCTACCGGGTGAGTTATTGGCGCTGGTCGGCAGCGCGGGGCATCTAGAGATCGCCTTGGCAGACGGCAACGCCGCAAAAGCGCTGGACCTTGGCGCCGGTGATCAAGTGATCCTGGAGGTGAATGGGCGATGAGGTGGCGAGATCGTCTCTTGTTCACGACATTCCTCATTGTAGACAAACTGTTCGGCACCCACCTGGTACAGCAAGAGATAAATCGGCGGCAGGCAGTCGTGGCCGAGTATCAGAGGCGAACGAAAGACATCCAGCAAGAAATTGGCAACTTGGAGACCCGGCTGACAAAGTTGCACCTGCAACTTTGTCTTTTGTATCTGCACCAACGCCACATAACGGACCTGGAAAACTGGCTCCGTTTCGAATCAGGCAACACCGACGAAGCGGGCCTGGACTTGCTGATCGAGCACCTGGTCAAGCCTCGACTGGCAGCTGTCGAGGTCCGCGAAACAGCACCAGGCCAGCACATCTACCACCTGCGTCCCGACTGGGGCGCCATCGCCGCTGCCATAGGCGATGTAGCTGAGACATTGGAGCCGGAAACGATGGCCTGGTTGCAACAGCAAGTGACCAATCAGTCTCAATCGACAGCATAACTAGAACGTGACGGAGTAAAAAATGGAAAAATTTGTCATCGAGGGCGGACACGATCTCAGCGGCACCGTGACACCCAGCGGCAACAAGAACGCCGCCTTTCCTCTTATCTCCGCAGCGTTGCTGACCGATCAGCCGGTTACGCTGCGCAATTTACCTGACATTGGCGATGTGCAAACAATGTTGGCCATCGTCCAAGATTTAGGGGTCAATGTAACGCGCCACGACAACCACTCGGCGACCCTCCAGGCAGGGACCGTCCGCAAGACAGTGCCCGACCCCAAATTGTTCGGCCATATCCGGGGCGCCCTGGTCTTAATGGGCTCAATGCTGGCCCGTCAAGGACGCATTGACCTACCCCGGCCGGGTGGCGACCAGATTGGCCGCCGGCGCATCGACACCCATTTGCAAACCCTGGAGCAATTAGGCGCAGAGGTCAACTACGACGGTCAACTCTCCCTGGCTGCTAACCGTCTGCACGGCGCCGACATACTGCTCGACGAGGCCAGCGTTACGGCCACAGAGAACGCCATACTGGCAGCTGCCACAGCCAAGGGAACAACCATCATTCGC